>Ga0209382_10002387_pt1 | contig 27447 bp, 22 predicted proteins | sample SoiMetdeltSBSDD5_FD_187599 | JGI IMG/M metagenome (GOLD analysis project Ga0209382, IMG submission 187599) | Bulk soil microbial communities from a Populus tree surrounding site in Tennessee, USA - Soil MetaG P. deltoides SBSDD5 (SPAdes) (version 2) | ecosystem: Environmental > Terrestrial >... | reverse complement strand
CCAATAATTGATTCTTCAACACCAGCGGGTGCGGCGTTCTGACTCAGTAGTACTAGGGAGCATTGGGTGGCCCGAGTTCCGCAACGTGCGCTTGCGCAGCATCCCGCCGTCGCCGCGGCCCTGAGGATTGCCGCCGCGCGTTCTGGAGCGTGGCTCTGTTTTCCGGTGTCGTGAACATCCTGATGCTCGCCGGCCCGCTCTACATGCTGCAGATCTATGACCGCGTGCTGTCAAGCCACAGCGTCCCGACCCTTATTGCGCTGTCGGTCTTCCTGGTCGGCGCCTACGGCTTCCAGGCCGTGCTCGACCTGGTGCGCTCGCGCGTCGTGGTGCGCGCCGCCGGGCTGCTCGACCGGCACCTCGGGACCATCGTGCACAATGCCGTGATCACGTTGGCACTGCGCTCGCGCCAGGCCGGCGAGGCGCACCAGCCGGTGCGCGATCTCGATCAGATCAGGGCCTTCCTCACCAGTCCGGGGCCGATCGCAATCGTCGACCTGCCCTGGATGCCGGTGTTCCTGTTCATCTGCTACCTGCTGCATCCCTGGCTCGGAATCATGTCGCTGGTCGGCGGGCTGGCTTTGCTCACCACGACCCTGCTGACCGAGCGCTCGAGCCGCACCCCGGCGCAGGAAGTGAGCCGCGGCGGGGCCACGCGCGCCGCGCTGGTCGAGGCCGACCGTCGCAATAGCGAGACGGTGGTCGCCATGGGGATGGGCGATGCCATGGCCAAGCGATGGAATACCGTCAACGAGGCCTATCTGGCGGCGGTCGAACGCTCGTCCGACATCGTCGGCTCGTTCGGCAGCATTTCGAAGGTCCTGCGGCTGCTGCTGCAATCGATGATTCTCGGCCTCGGCGCCTATCTGGTGATCCGCGGCGAGCTCACTGCCGGTGCGATGATCGCCGCCTCGATCATGATGGCGCGCGCGCTGGCGCCGATCGAGACCGCGATTGCGAACTGGCGCGGCTTCATCGCGGCGCGCGAGAGCATCCGGCGCCTGTCCGATGTCTTGGCGCGCGTCGGGACCGACCGGGAGCGCACCGAGCTGCCGCCGCCGCATCGCCGCTTCGAGGTTGAGGACGTGGTGGTCGTGCCGCCCGAGGGCCAGCGCGCGATCGTCGGCAACGTTCGCTTCCGGCTGAGCGCTGGCGAAGTGCTCGGTGTCATCGGGCCGAGCGGGTCGGGCAAGACGTCGCTGGTGCGTGTGCTCGTCGGCATCTGGCCGCCGGCGCGCGGATCGGTCCGCATCGATGGCGCCACGCTCGAGCAATGGCACGCCGAGTTGTTGGGCGCGCACATCGGCTACCTGTCGCAGGGCATCGAGCTGTTCGACGGCACGGTCGCTGAGAACATCGCGCGCATGTCGGTCGAGCCCGACGCCGATGCCGTGGTGCGCGCCGCCCAGGCGGCCGGCGCCCACGACATGATCCTGCGCCTGCCGAACGGCTACGATACCCGCATCGGCGATGCCGGCGCCATTCTGTCGGCGGGCCAGCGGCAGCGCGTGGCGCTCGCCCGAGCAGTCTACGGCGATCCCTTCCTGATCGTCCTCGACGAGCCCAATGCCAATCTGGACAGCGAAGGCGAAGCCGCGCTACTGCAATCCATTCGCGACGCCAAAGCACGTGGCGCGATCGTGATCATGATCGCCCACCGGGCCGCTGCGCTGGCGGTGTGCGACTTGGTCGTGGTGCTCCGCGATGGGCTGCAGCAGGCGTTCGGCCCGCGCGCCGAGGTGCTCCGCAAGTCGGCGGTGCAAGGGCCGCAGCCGGCCCCTCAGCCGGCGTCGCCACCGGCGGTCGCCAGCATGGCCGGCAGCCTGAAGATCGTCGGCGACAGCGGGCCGGGAGGTAAGCGATGAACGGGACCGAACGCCTTGCTCGCAACGGCAACGGCAATGGGAACCGCAACGGCAGTCGTAGCCGCAATGGCAACGGCAATGCTGCCCACACCGAGCGCGATCCGCGCCGGGGCATCCGCAAGCTGAACCTGCTCGGCATCGCGGCGATCCTGATCTCGGTCGGCGGCGTCGGCGGGTGGGCCGCGACGACGCATCTGGCCGGCGCCGTCATCGCCGGCGGCACGCTGGTGGTGGAGTCGAACGTCAAGAAGGTCCAGCACAACACCGGCGGATACGTCGGGGAGATTCTTGTCCGCGAGGGTTCGGAGGTCCGCGAAGGGCAGGTGATGATCCGGCTCGATGACACGCTCACGCGCGCCACGCTCGGGATCGTGCAATCGCAGCTCGACCAGTTCGTGGCCAGGCAGGGCCGCCTTGTCGCCGAGCGCGACGGCGAGGACGAGATCAAATTCGCCGAGAGCCTGCTCACGCGGCCGCAGGATGCGACGGTCCAGACCGCCATTGCGGGCGAGCGTAAGCTGTTCGAGGCGCGGCGCTCCGCCCGCGACGGGCAGCGCTCGCAGCTGCGCGAGCGCATCGCCCAGACCGAGAACGAGATCCGCGGCCTGACCGCGCAGCAGGAAGCCAAAGCCTCCGAGATCGGCTTCATCGGCGAAGAGCTCAAAGGGGTCGCCGAGCTGTTCAAGCAGAACCTGGTCACCATCGTGCGCTTCATGGCGCTGCAGCGCGACCAGGCCCGGCTGCAGGGCGAACGCGGCCAGTTCATGGCCGACATCGCCCGCGCGCGCGGCAAGATCGCCGAGACCGAGCTGCAGATCCTTCAGCTCGACCAGGACTTCCGCACCGAGGTGCTGCGGGATTTGCGCGAGGCCGAAGCCCGCATCGCCGAGCTGCAGGAGCGCGTCAATGCCGCGCAGGACGAACTGCGGCGCATCGACATCCGGGCTCCACAGAACGGTATCGTGCACCAGCTCGCAGTGCATACCGTCGGCGGGGTGGTCGCCAAGGGCGAGACGCTGATGCTGGTGGTGCCGCGGCAGGATGCCCTCATCATCGAGGCCAAGGTCGCGCCGACCGACATCGACCAGGTCGCGGTCGGCGCGCCGGTGCGCGTGCGCGTCATGGCCGGCAACCGCAGGACTACGCCCGAAGTGGCGGGGGTGGTGACGATCGTGTCGCCCGACCTCACCCGCGAGCAGCCGAGCGCCGCGGGTGTGCAGCAGGCCTATTACATCGTGCGCATCGCGCTTTCCGAAAAGGAGGTGCAGCGCCTCGGCGACCTGAACCTCGTGCCCGGCATGCAGGTCGAAACCTACATCAAGACCACCGATCGCACCCCGCTCGACTATCTGCTCAAGCCGCTCGAAGAGCAGATCGCCCGCACCTTCCGCGAGCGCTGATAGCACGCCGCATCGCGGTTTTGCTGGTTTCGCCTTCAACTCGCGCTGCCCACGTGTCGTCATGCGAGTTGCGTGGCGGCGAAGAGCGATCCAGACGGGGAAACCAGCCGCGTGGCCGCCCCGGATTGCCTCCGCCGGCACCGGCCGAGGTCGTCCCCTGATCCGCCGGCGCGCCGAAATCGCCTTGTTCCGGTCACCATGAGGCCATGGTCCGGCGCTTCGAATATCGGCTCGGGGGCCCATGCGGGAGGGACCTATGTACCGCATTGTCGCCATCACCGCGGGCAGCGCCATGCTTGCCGGCATCACGCTGGGCGCCGCCTCTGCGGCGACCTGTGACCGACGCAGCGCCGGCAGCTGCCCGACCGAGCCGGTGGCCGCGCCGGCGGACGTCAGCGCCGCGTCGGCGAAGCCGCGGGCGCAAGCGCGCACCGGCAAGCAGCGCAGCGTGCGCCGCCCCGGGCGGAGCGATCGCCATCTCAGCAGCGCTGAGCGCCGGCGCACCGCCGCGATTGTCGCCAGGGCGATGGCGCGCGAGCAGGAGCGGCGGGGCGAGCGCGAGCTGGGCCGGGCGGAACGCCAACAGCGCGCCGAAGCCCCGGCGGCCTCGCCCGCTGCCGCAACGCCTCCGCCGGTCGCGCTGATGCCGACATTGGTCCAAACCGTCGAGGTGCGTCGAGCGAGGCCGGACGCCAACGCTCCGGCGGTTCCCGACGCACAAGCGGCCGCAGCGACCGCGCCCGAGCAGCGGGCGACCGCAGCGCCCGAGCAACGGGTGGCTACGACGGAAAACGTCGGTCAATCACCGGCGCCGCCGCCTGCGATTGCTCAGGCCGGCAACAGTGCAGCCGCCAGCGGCCCGCCTCAAGGCGAGTCGATCCGGGCCTCGGTGCCGGGACTACCCGCGGACGATTCGCCGCCCTGGCTGCGCTTCGCGTTCCTGGCCTTCGGCGGTCTGCTCGCCCTCGGCTCGGCGATCAGGCTGTGCGTCTGAAATCGTAAGCGTGGACGAAGCGCGGGCGTATGCCCGGGATCGGTCGGATGGCTGCGTGGGCGAGCCGCAACGGGGAGGCGCGGGACGGCGTGCGTGCCGCGCGCCTTGGCCATCCGGCAAGCTCGGTCAATCCTTGGCGCGCTCGACGTAGGAGCCGTCCGCCGTCATGACGACGATCCGGGTGCCGGCCGCGATGTGCGGCGGCACCATGGTGCGCACGCCGTTCGACAGCACCGCCGGCTTGTAGGACGAGGACGCGGTCTGCCCCTTCACGGTCGGCTCGGTCTCGACCACTTCGAGCACCGCGCGCTGCGGCAGCTCGATCGCAAGCGGCACGCTCTCGTGCAGACTCACTTTCACCTTCATCTCGGGCTCGAGATAGGCCGCCTGGTCGCCCACGATGTCGGCCGATATCGTGATCTGGTCGTAGGTTTCGGCATTCATGAAATGGAAGCCGTCGCCGTCCTGGTAGAGGAACGTGTGCTCGCGGTCCTCGACATAGGCGCGCTCGACCTGCTCGGTGGTCTTGTAGCGCTGCGAAGTCTTCACCCCGTCGCTGATGCGGCGCATGTCGACCTGGGTCGTCGGCGTGCCTTTGCCGGGATGGAAATTCTCCGCGCTCAGGACGACGTAGAGGGTGCCGTCGATGTCGATGATGTTGCCCTTGCGGAGCGAGCTGGCGATGACTCTCACGAATGGCTTCCCTTGTCGGCTGAGGTTGCGGTGGCCGCGCGCATCGAATAGGTCGAGCCGCAACTCGGCGCGCACCATAGCGATCCTGGCGCGGGCCGCCAGTCCTTTCGGCGCTCGATCCCGCCCCCGGGAGCCCGCGGATAACCCTGAGGCAGAACGATGCCGGACCCCTCGCCCTGGTGGGTGCCGCACGTCCACGCCGACCGCCGGCCGTTCCTGGCGGCGCGCGGGCGCGTCATGGCGGCACTGCGGCAGTTCTTCCAGCAGCGGGATTTCGCCGAGGTCGAGGGGGCGGTGCTGCAGGTCTCCCCCGGCAACGAGGCGCATCTGCACGCCTTCGCGACCGATCTGATCGGGCCCGACGGGGAGGGCTCGCGGCTCTATCTGCACACCTCGCCGGAATTCGCCGCCAAGAAGTTGCTGGCCGCCGGCGAGCGCCGAATCTTCGACTTCGCCCGCGTGTTCCGCAACCGCGAGCGCGGCGCGCTGCATCATCCCGAGTTCACCCTCCTGGAGTGGTACCGGGCGGGCGAGCCCTATGACGCCGTCATGGCCGACTGTACCGCCCTGCTGGCGCGCGCGGCCGCCGCAGCCGAAACAAGGCTCCTGACGTTTCGTGGCCGCTCCGCCGATCCTTCAGTCGAGCCCGAACGCCTCACCGTGGCGGAAGCGTTCGACCGCTTCGCCGGCATCGACCTGCTGGCGACCGTTGCGACGCGCGAGACCGATCGCGACGCGATCGCAGCTGCGGCCCAGGCGGCCGGCATCGCAACGGCGGCGGACGACACCTGGGCCGACATCTTCAGCCGGGTTCTGGTCGCGCGGATCGAGCCCAATCTCGGGCTCGGCCGCGCCGCGATTCTGTACGAATACCCGGTGGCGGAAGCGGCGCTTGCGCGTCCGACCCAAGGCGATCCGCGCGTCGCGGAGCGGTTCGAGCTCTATGCCTGCGGCGTGGAGCTGGCTAACGGGTTCGGCGAGCTCACCGATCCGGCTGAGCAGCGCCGGCGGTTCGAGGCTGAGATGGCCGAGAAGGCGCGCGTGCACGGCGAGCGCTATCCGCTGGACGAGGATTTCCTCGCCGCGCTCGCCTGCATGCCGGCGGCGAGCGGCGTCGCCCTCGGGTTCGACCGTCTGGTGATGCTCTTGACCGGCGCGGCGCGCATCGAGCAGGTGATCTGGACGCCAGTCGCCGAACGCGGAACGTGAGGGGTGCAGTGCCGTCGTTGCCAGGGGCGAAAGCGACCAAGCCAGCCAGAGGCGACGCCGCTGCTCTGGATGGCTTCGGCTCGCAATGACGGCGTACACACAGGTCGCCTAGGAAGGAACGGGATGAGCATATGACAGCACCGGCCACCACCTTGCGAACCCCGGCGGCGCTGGCGGGTGCCGGCTTGATTTCAGGCGCAAGCGTCGAGGATCTCGCACGCGTCGCTGAACGCTATGGCGTCGCGATCTCGCCCGCGATGGTCGCGTTGATCGATCCGGGCGATGCCAACGACCCGATCGCGCGGCAGTTCGTGCCGGATCAGGCGGAGTTGCAGAACGCGCCCGAGGAAAGCGCCGATCCGATCGGCGACGATGCACACAGTCCGATCAAGGGGATCGTGCACCGCTATCCGGACCGCGTGTTGCTCAAGCTCGTGCACGTCTGCGCCGTCTATTGCCGTTTCTGCTTCCGCCGCGAGACGGTCGGACCCGGCAAGGCGCGCGCGCTCACCGCCGGCGAGATCGCCGCCGCGCTCGACTACATCCGCGCGCGGCCGGAAATCTGGGAAGTGATCCTGAGCGGCGGCGACCCGCTGGTGCTCGCTCCGCGGCGATTGCGCGCCATCACTGAGGCGCTCGCCGACGTCGATCACGTCAAGGTGCTGCGCGTGCACACGCGCATGCCGGCGGTCGATCCGGCGCGCGTCACGCCCGCCCTCGCGTGCGCTCTGAGGGCCGGCGACAAGGCGACCTACGTGGTGCTGCACGCCAATCACCCGCGCGAGCTCACTCCGGCCGCGCGCGCGGCTTGCGCGCGCCTGATCGACGCCGGCATTGCGATGCTCGGCCAGTCGGTGCTGCTGCGCGGCGTCAACGACGATGCCGAGACGCTCGGCGCGTTGATGCGCGCCTTCGTCGAGTGCCGGATCAAGCCGTACTACCTGCATCACGGCGATCTTGCACCCGGCACCGCGCACCTGCGCACCGAGATCGCGACCGGCCAGGCGCTGATGCGCCGCCTGCGCGGCCGCTTCTCCGGACTCTGTCAGCCGACCTACGTGCTCGATATTCCCGGCGGGCACGGGAAGTCGCCGCTCGGGCCGACCTATGCGGACGCGGAGCCGAGCGAAGCCGGCGCGTTGCGCTACCGTATCGAAGACTATAACGGCGGCCACCACGTCTATCCGCCGCGCGCCGCCTCAGACCAGCCGTAGCTCGAGCAAGCGGGTGCGCAGCGCCCGAGGTGCACAACGCAATCATGGTTTCAGGGGCACGTGCGCACGCGCCGCCGTCCGCGCCCTTCGACACACCTGTCAGCGATAATGCACGGCGAGCCAGATCGTCGGCTGCCGCCCATGCGTGCGCGCGACGCGGTGGCGCGCGTGCGCCGGGATGTGCAGGTGGTCGCCGGGCTTGAGCTCTCGCGGCGCCGTCTCGCCCTCGAACTCGAGCTCAGCCTCGCCGGCGATGAGGAGCACCCATTCGGCCCAATCCTGGTCGTACCAGAAGCCGGGCGGGCTGGCGTGGCCGAGCGAGACGATGCGTTCGATCTGGACGTTGGGCGCCGACAGAAGCTCGGTGAATTCCTCGTCGGCGCGCGCGGCCGGCAGGTCCGCAAAGAGGTTTCCGGTGGCATTGGTCACGAGTAGCTCCTTGCAGTGGCGCGCCGGCCCGCTCCTATCCTCGCCCTCCACCGGGGGGTGCCACGAGCTCGAACGCCTCGGCCATCAGCTCGTACGAGCGCTTGCGTGCGCCGTGATCGTAGATGAACGACGTGATCATGACCTCGTCGGCCTGTGTCGCCTCGATCAGCGGCATCAGCCGGGCCTTTACGGTCGCCGGATCGCCCACGAACAGGCGCGCGCGGTGCGCCTGCATTCGCGCCCGGTCGGCGTCCGAATAGGGATGCGCCGCGGCCTCCTCGGGGCTCGCGAGCGGCAGGTACTGTCCCTGCGAGCGGCGCAGGAAGTTCAGGTCGACGGTCGAAGCCAGCCGCTCAGCCTCGGCGTCGGTATCGGCGCTCACGACGTGCACCGCGAGGATCGAGTACGGCGTTTGGCGCCATGCCGACGGCTTGAAGCGGGCCCGATAGTCGCGCATCGCGGCCGCTGCGTCGTGCTGGGCGAAATGATGCGCGAACGAGTAGCCGGCACCGACCGCAGCGGCGAGCTGCGCGCTGTAGTCGCTCGAGCCGAGCAGCCAGATCGGCGGCAGCGCGACGTCGGACGGCATCACCTGGATCGACCGGAACGGATGGCCGTCCGGGAAGCCGCCCGAGTCGAACAGGACCAGCTCCTGGAACCGCTGCAGGAAATCGTCGTCGGGGTTGGCGTCCTGGCGGCGCCGCAGGGCATACGACGTCACGTGATCGGTCCCGGGCGCGCGCCCGAGCCCGAGATCGATGCGGCCCGGAAACAACCCTTCCAACACCTTGAAGCGCTCCGCCACCATCAGCGGCGCGTGGTTCGGCAGCATCACGCCGCCGGAGCCGACGCGCATGCGGCTGGTCGCGGCTGCGATCTGGCCGATCATGATGTCGGGCGCTGAGCTTGCGATGTTGGGAAGGTTGTGATGCTCGGCGACCCAGTAGCGGGTGTAGCCGAGCCGGTCGGCAAGCTGCGCCAGATCGATGGTGTTGCGGAGCGCCGCAGAACCCGGCGTGGCAGTCGTCACCGGCGAGAGGTCGAGGACCGAGAGCGGAGGCATCGCCGAGAGCTAGGCACGTCTCCGCGCCTTGGCCACCCCTAGCCGTCATGGCCAGCAGCAGCACCGCTGGCCGGATTATTTCGTTTCGCTCGCAAAGACCGGCGCACTAGCGCTGCGCCGAGGGACCAGCGCCCGCGGCCGGGGGCTTGCCCGGCAACACCACCACCTGCGTGCCCACCGTCACGCGCCCGTAGAGGTCCTCGATGTCGGCGTTGATGAGCCGCACGCAGCCGGACGATACGAACGTGCCGATGGTCGACGGCTGGTTGGTGCCGTGGATGCGGAACAGCGTCTTGCCGAGGTAGAGCGCGCGCGCACCGAGCGGGTTGCTTTCGCCGCCGGCCATGAAGCGCGGCAGGTAGGGTTGACGTTCGATCATCTCGGCGGGCGGGTGCCAGTCCGGCCACTCGGCCATGCGGGTGACGCGCTCGCGGCCGGACCAGGTGAAGCCCTCGCGACCGACCCCGATGCCGTAGCGCATCGCCTTGCCGCCGCCGAGCACCAGGTAGAGGTAGGTGTTGGCGGTATCGATGACGATTGTGCCGGCCGGCTCGCGGGTCGGGTAGTCGACCAGCTGCCGCTTGAGGTGCGGCGGCAACTCCTTGACCGGACCTTCCTCCGGCTCGTCGCCGGGCGGCAGCGCGGCATAGCGCCGCTGGCCCGGGGCCTGGCCCGGCGGCGCGATCTCGGTCGGCGGCCGAACCGCGCCGAAGTCGCCGGGCGGCCGTACCCCGGGCGGGGCATCCTGCTGTGGTCCAGGGAAGCCACGCTCGCCCGGTGCGCGGATCACCGGCGGCGGATCCGGCTGGCGGGTCGCGTAGTCGCCCGGCGCCGCTGGGAGGCCACCCGGACGTCCGACGTAGTCGCCCGGCACAGTTCTGTCCGGGTAGGGATCGTACAGCGGGCGCCGCTCGATGGCGGACGGCCGCGGTGGAACGGGTGCCGCCTGCTCGTAGCGCCGGTCGTATGGTGGTTCGTAGCGCCGCACGAACGGCGGGGTTTGATCGTAGCGCGGGTCGTACGACCGCCCCTCATAGGGCGCGGCGTCGCGGCGGTAGCCGCCCGGCACCTCGCGGCGCGGACGCGGCACCTCGTAGTCGTCGTCATCGGTCGGCAACGGGGCGCCCCAGTACGGCCCCAGCACATAAGGATATCGGTACGGGCCGTACTGGGCCGCGGCATCGCCTGCAAGGCCGGCCAAGCCGATGAGCGCCGTCAGAGCCCCGGTCGCGCGCAAGGTCATGGAGAATCTCTCTGCATCCGGAACGGTTTATCGCGGCTGGGTTTGGCAAGATCACGGCAGGAACACGGTCGGGGAGGGGCGTTGCGGGCAGAAATGGCCCTCTGGCACATGTCGATCGACGCCCATAAGATAGAATCGCAGCGGTGAAAGACATGGGCGACCAGGACCCGTCGCGAGCCGACATCGCGCGCGTGCAGGCCACGTTCGACCGGCTGTGGCCGACGGCGAATGATACGGCGGAGCGCTTCTACGCGCTTCTGTTCGAAAGCACGCCGCAGCTCAGGACGTTGTTTCACGGCGACCCGGACGCGCAGCGCCGCAAATTCATGTCGACGCTGGCGGTGATGGTCGGCAGTCTCGACGACACCGACAAGCTGTTCTCGGCGGCGCGAACGCTGGCGCGGCAGCATGTCGACTACGGCGTCAAGGCCGCGCACTATCCGGCGCTCGGCGCCGCGCTGATGGGCGCGCTCGAAAGCCGGCTCGGGGACGAATGGAATGCCGAAACCGCCGCAGCCTGGTCAAAGGTGTTTCAGCTGCTGTCCAAGCACATGATTGAAGAGGCTTATGCCGGCCGCGCCCGGCCAGAGTGAGGCGGCATGGGGCCGGTCGCGCGCCTTGCGACCGGTTCGATCGCGCCGGTCGCGGCGCGCGAGCCGCGCGCGAACGGTCAGAACAGGCTGAGCTGGCGGTCGGCCGGCCGCCCGCGCGGCAGTTCGCTGCGCTGATGGCGGATGAGCTCAGCCTCGATGTCGCGCAGGAACGGCGACGGATCGAGCCGGCGCCGGCGCCCGCGCCAGCGGCGCTCGGCGGCGCGGGTGAGAATGAGCCGATCCTTGGCGCGCGTCATGGCCACGTAGAGCAGGCGGCGTTCTTCCGCCTCGGCGGCACGGTCCGCCTCGCCCCATCGCAGCGGCACCAGGCCGTCCTCGAGCCCGACCACGAACACCACCGGGAACTCGAGCCCCTTGGCGGCGTGCATCGTGAGCAGCGAGATGCGGTCGGCGCGCGCATCCCAGAAATCGGCCTCGGTCGCAAGCGCGACCGCTTCCGCGAAACGGGCACGATCGCGCCCACACGGCTCCGCGAGGATCTGGAGCCGCTGCAGCGCACGGGCGATCGCCGCGAGGTCGAAGCTCTCCCGCGCCGCAAGGCGCGCGGCCGCGCTGGTGAGCCGGATCGCAAGCGGCGCATCGTCCGCCGCTTGGTCGAGCGCCTGTACGAGGACACGCACCGCCGGCGTGTCGAGCAGCCGTGCGTGCTCACCCTGCTTGAACGGCATGCCGGAACGCGCCAGCGCCTCGCCGAGCACGGCCGATTGTCCGTCGGTCCGGTAGAGCATCGCGAAGTCGGAGAAGCTCAAGGTCGCTCGCCCGGCGATGCCGGCGCGCCCGCTGTCGATCGAGAAGAAGCTGTGGCCGCCGATCAGCCGCTCGATCGTCGCGACGACGAACTCGGCTTCGGCCTGCTCGGTGGGCGCGGCATGCACGGTGATGCGTTCGTGCATGTCGCGCGCGGCCTCGGCCAAGGCATCGTCGCGTCGCGCCCCCGCGATCACCTGCGCGGATGCAGCCACGATGGTGCCGGTCGAGCGATAGTTGCGCGCAAGCGTGACCGCGACGGCGGCCGGAAAATCCTCGCGGAAGCGGTCGAAGCAGGCGGCGTCGGCGCCACGGAACCCGTAGATCGCCTGATCGGGATCGCCGATGACGCACACGTTGCCGCCGGCGCGTGCCAGCAGCCGCAGCAACCGGTATTGCTGTTCGTCGAGATCCTGGAACTCGTCGACCGAGATGAAGCGGAAGCGTTCGCGATAGCGCGCCGCCAGCGCGGGGTCGGCGTCCAGGAGCTCCACCGGCAGGCGCACCAGATCGTCGTAGTCGATCAGGTTGCGGCGCGCGAGCGCCCGGCCGTAGGTGGCAATCGCCGCGGCGATATCGGCGCTCGCCGCGGCGCCGGCGCCGGTACGCTTGGCCTTCGAGATCGCGCGCAGCAGCGCCGCGGCCTGGCGCTCGCCGCGGCCGTGCGCCTCCATCAGCAGAGCCATGCGGTCCGCGTCGGTCGCGATGCCGAAATCCCGGCCGAGCCCGACGCGCGCGCCGTGCTCGCGCAGGATCGCCAGACCCAACGAGTGGAAGGTGTGGATCGCAACCTCGTCGGCGGCCGCCGGCAGCAGGCGGACGAGACGCTCGCGCATCTCGGCGGCGGCCCGGCGCGTGAACGTGATCGCAAGACAGGTCGACGGTGCGACGCCGCGTTCCGCCACCAGGTGGGCCAGGCGGTGGGTCAGTGTGCGGGTCTTGCCGGAACCCGGCCCGGCGACGATCAGCACCGGGCCGTCGACCGTGGCGGCGGCCACGCGCTGGCCGTCGTCGAGCCCGGCGAGCACGCTGCCCGATCTCGCAATGTTGGTGCGCGCCTCCTCACCCGGCTCGCACCTTGGGTGCTCGCCGACCTCTCCCCAGCCGGAGGCGGATGTTTCCGACTCCGGCCACTCAACACATTGCCGAACTCGCGTCGACCCGAGTTCGACTGGAGAGGTGGAAAGCGGCGCCGCCTCGTCACCTCTCCTGGTTGGGGAGAGGTCGACTTCCGGGCGAAGCGAGGAAGCCGGGTGAGAGGGCGGGAGAGATGAACGGGTGCGAACGGAACCGGGGAGCGTCGGCGTCTCGAACAGCAGTCCGCCGGCGGTTCGCGCGCGCAACTCGTCCGCATCGAACAGGCGGATCACGCCGTACTCGCCGTCATAGCCGGCCTCGCGGATCACCCTGCCGGCGCGCAGGCGCGCGATCGCCTCCGCCAGCAATGACGAGCCTGTACGCGCGATGTCCTCGATCGGGATCGCGCCGAGGATCGAGAGCTCGGGTCCGAGCGCGGCGACCAGCCGGTCGTAGCCGCGCTCGACCGTCTTGCTCGCCGGTCCGCTCGCCGCGATCTCGCCGAGGATCTCCGGCAGCGCCACCAGGTTCGACACCGCGCCGGCGGTTTTGGGCGGGGTGAGCCCGGTCTCGTCGCGGTCGGCGAGCGTCTCGACCCGATGCGCGACCCCGACCGTCACCGGCTCGCCGCAGGCCGGGCAGCGCCGGTCGTTGGCAAGGGTTTCCTGCGGCGTCAGCCGCACGCCGCACTTGCGGTGGCCGTCGAGGTGATACTTGCCCTCCTCGGGGAAGAACTCGACGGTGCCGCCGTAGCCGTCGCCGGTCTCGAGCGCGCGGCGGATCGCGAAGTAGTCGACCGCGCAGGTGAAGCGCGTCGCCTCGCGCCCGAGCTTGCCGGGCGAATGCGCGTCGGAATTGGAGGTGAGGCGGTAGCGGTCGAGGAACGACACCCGCCAGTTCATCGCCGGATCTGACGAGAGCCCGGTCTCGACCGCGAAGATGTGGCCGGCGAGGTCGCCGTAGCATTCGGCGATCGACTCGAAGCCCGACTGGGAGCCGAGCGCGGCGAACCACGGCGTCCAGATATGCGCCGGCACCAAGTAGGCGTCCGGGCTCGCCTCGAGCGTGATCTCGAGCAGGTCGCGGGAGTCGAGGCCGAGGATCGGGCGGCCGTCGGAGGCGATGTTGCCGATGCGCGCGAGCCGCGCCGCGATGCGGTCGACGGTTGCGAAATCCGGCGCGTAGATCAGGTGATGGATCTTGCGGGTGCGCTCACCCTTCTTGTAGATGGTCGAGATCTCGACCTCGAGCATGAAGCGAACCGACGCGCGGCAGGAGGGGGGCAGCGTACGCGCGACCGCGGCTTCGATTTCGTCGTTGAGGCGGAACAGGCCGGGCTCCGCCGGCTTGAGCTTGCCTTTGAGCTCGGCGAGCCAGGCCGGATGCACGAAGTCGCCGGTGCCGACGACGGCGATGCCCTTGCGCGCCGCCCAATGGGCGAGATGCTCGAGATCGAGGTCGCGGCTGGTCGCGCGCGAGTATTTCGAGTGCACGTGCAGGTCGGCATGAAATGCCATCCGGCCCTCCGCACGTCGGCTGCCGCCGCTCGCGCGCGGCGCCGAAACGGCGCCGCCACCATAGGCGGCGGCACCGATTCGCGAAACGCACGCCTGTGGATAGGGCGATGCGTACACAGCCGCGCCGCTGCCTAACCTCTCCCCGCTTGCGGGGAGAGGTCGGCGAGGACCACGGTCCGAGCCGGGTGAGGGGGCCTTTCCGGCAATGCCGACCTGCGGCCGTGCCCCCCTCACCCGGCCGCGCTTCGCTACGCTCAGCGCAGTCGACCTCTCCCCGCAAGCGGGGAGAGGTAAGAAGCGGCGCCGCTCGCGTTCACGGTGTCAGCAGCAGACGCTCCCTGGCCGTTGCGTTGTGAAAGAGCTGCCACGCGTCGGATCCACGAATTCAGCCGCGCGGGTGTGAACGGCTGCTCCTCGGCCGCGATGCCGAGCGCGCTGAGCGCGTCGGAGATTGCGTTCGACACCGCGCCGACCGCGCCCATGACGCCGCCCTCGGCCATGCCCTTGAGGCCGGCGGGCGTGAGCCGGTTGGGGCGATTGCACGGGATGATCTCGATCGCCGGCAGGTCGGCGGCGCGCGCGAGCGCGTAATCCATGAACGAGCCGGCGCGGGCCTGGCCGTCGGCATCGTAGGCGGCGTGCTCCTTGAGCGCACCGGAGAGCCCCATCGCGACCGCGCCGTGCACCTGGCCGGCGACGATCACGGGGTTGATCTCGGTGCCGCAATCGTGCGCGACCAGATAGCGCCGCAGCATCAGCGCGCCGGTCGCGCGGTCGATCTCGACCTCGCAGGCGTGGGTGGCATTGGCGTAGGTCATCGGCGGCGGGTCGAACGCGTGGGTGACGTGCAGCCCCGGCTCCATCCCGTCGGGCAGCCGCAACGGATCGAGGTGCGCGGTACGCGCGATCTGCGCCAGCGTCAGCCCCGCCGCCTCCCAGGCGCCGCCGACGAAGCGCATCACCTCGCCGTCGGCGAGCTCGAGCCCGTCGGGCGAATTGAGCCCAAGCAGGTGCGCCGCGATCGCCAAGACCTTGGCCTTGAGCCGGCGCGCCGCCAGCAGCACAACGCCGCCGCCGGCGGTGCCGCCGCGCGCGCCGCGGCTGCCCATGCCGTAGGGCGCGACGTCGGTGTGGCCGAGCTCGACCGCGATGTCGTCGAGCCGCGCGCCCAGCCCCTCGGCCGCGCACTGCGCGAGCGTGGTCTCGTAGCCCTGGCCCGAGCCCATCAGCCCACACGAGATCTTGACGGCGCCTGAGGGCTCGACCCGCACGGTCGCGGTCTCGTGGCCGGAGCCGGGGATGCCGGCCTTGCGGTAGAACGCCGAGCCGTAGGTCGTCGACTCGATCACGGTGCAGAGCCCGAGCCCGACCAGGCGCCCGTCGGCGCGCTCGCGCGCGTGGCGGGCGCGCATGGCGTCATAGTCGATGGCCGCGACCGCCGCCTCCAGGGTCTCGCGCGGCGTGACGTCGACGTAGGTTTCAGCCGTGACCGTGATGAACGGCAGGTCGGCGGCTGAGATCGAGTTCGTGCGCCTAACCGCGACCGGATCGAGCTTGAGCGCGCGCGCGATCGCGTCGATCGTCCCCTCCATGATCCACGACGCCGACGCCATCGGGGCGCGCATCGGCCCGGCCGGGCACTTGGTGGTGAGGTAGACCTTCACGTCGTAGCCGTAGGCCGGGATCCGATACGGCCCGGGCAGGATCATCGCGATCACGCGCGCCATGTAGTTGGCGGGGAAAAAGCAGTAGGCGCCGAAGTCGGCGGCGATCCGCGCCTCGAGCGCGAGGATGCGGCCCTCGCGCGTCACCGCGGCGCGCGTCGTGATCGCCTCCTCGCGCGCATGCAGCGCGGCGATGAGGTTCTCGCCGCGCTCCTCGGTCCAGCGCACCGGGCGCTCGAGCGCGATCGCCAACGCGGCGACCGCAAGCTCCTCGCGCAGCAGCGCGATCTTGAGGCCGAAGCCGCCGCCCATCTCGGGCGAGATCACGGTGACCTGCGTCTCCTTCAGCCGCAGCCTTGCGGCGAGCGCGCTGCGCAACGGATGCGGCGCCTGGTTGCCGGACCGGAAGGTCAAGTGGGAGCGGCCGGCGTCCCACTCGGCGATGCAGCCGCGCGGCTCGAGCGGCGCGTGGGTCTGGCGGCCTTGCGCGAAGCGCGCCTCGACGATGCGCTCAGCCGCGGCGAACGCCGCCTCGAGGTCGCCGGCGGCGAAGGTCTGGTGCGAGATCAGGTTCGAGGCGTGCTCCGGATCGACCGCCGCCGCATCGTCGCGGCTCGCGGTCGCGATGTCGGGCACCGGCCGCAGTGCGGTGTAGTCGACGGCGACCGCCTCGGCGGCATCGAGCGCGGCGGCGAGGTGTTCCGCCACCACGCAGGCGACGAGATCGCCGGCAAAGCGCACCTTGTCGACCGGGAACGGCGGCAGGTCGACCGGCTTGAGCCCCTCGATCGGCGGCGCGACCCGCAGCGTGGTCGCGGCCTTCGCGAAGTCGTGGCCGGTCCATACCGCGACCACGCCGGGCCGCGCGCGCGCCGCGGCGGTGTCGACCTTGTCGATGCGCGCATGGGCGTGTGCGCTGCGCACGAAGACGGCGGTGAGCGCACCTGCGGTCGCGATGTCGCCGACGAAGCGGCCGCGTCCGGTGAGCAGCCGGACGTCCTCGCGCCGCATCGCCGCATCGCCGATCCCGCCGGCGCTGCGCGGCGGGGCCGTCACGGGTCGTCCCGATCGTCATTGCGAGGACCGTCAGCGAGGAAGCAATCCAGAGGCTCGCCGCGCTTGCTGGATCGCTTCGCATTCGGCTCGCAATGACTGTAAGGCATGCTCATGCCTCCCTCGCCAGGCTCTCGTCGGTTGCGGCGTCGAACAGATGCAGGCGGCGCGGGTCGAAGGCAAGCTCGACGCGGTCGCCGACCGCCACGCGCGCCTCCTTCGGGAAGCGCACGATCAGCTCGACGTCGCCGAGGAGCACATTGACGTGCTGCTCGGAGCCGAGCGGCGAGACCAGCGCGGCGACGCCGCTCAGGCTCGGTCGGCCGCCGCCGCCGGCGCCCGGCTCGACATCCTCGGCGCGCAGGCCGAGCACGACCTTGCGCCCGGCCTGCCCGTGCGTGCGCGCCGGGTCGAGCGCAAGGCGCAGGTCGCCGCGCGCGAAGCCTGAGCCGGCGGCGCCGTCGGAGAAAAGCTCGCCGGCGATGAAATTCATCTGCGGGCTGCCGAGGAAGCCGGCGACGAAGCGGTTGCGGGGCCGGTTGTAGATCCCGTCGGGCGTGTCGACCTGCTGCACCACGCCGTTCTGCATCACGGTGATGCGGTCGGCGAGCGTGAGCGCCTCGGCCTGGTCGTGGGTGACGTAGACGAAGGTCGTGCCCATCGAGCGGTGCAGCTTCTTGATCAGCATGCGCATGGAGACGCGTAACGCCGCGTCGAGGTTCGACAGCGGCTCGTCCATCAGGAACGCGGTCGGCTGGCGCACCAGCGCGCGGCCGAGCGCGACGCGCTGGCGCTGGCCGCCGGAGAGCTGGTGCGGGCGGCGCTCCAAAAGGTGGGCGATCTCGAGCTCGTCGGCGGCGCGCTTGACCTTGCGCTCGATCTCCGCGCGCGCGGCGCCGCGCAAGCGCAGCCCGAACGCGATGTTCTCGAACACCGTCTTTTGCGGATAGAGCGCGTAGGACTGGAACACCATCGCGACCTCGCGCTTGTGCGGGGGCGTGAGCGTCACGCGCTCGTCGTCGAACCAGATCTCACCCTCGGAGATCTGCTCGAGGCCGGCGATGATGTTGAGCGTCGTGGTCTTGCCGCAGCCGGAGGGGCCTAGGAACACCATGAACTCGCGGTCGCGGATCTCGAGCCTGAGCCGCGCCAGCGCGATCACCGCGCCGTAGCTCTTGGTCACGCCGTCGAGCCGGATGCGGGCCATCGTCAATGCCCATCCGTCATTGCGGGGAGCGCCGCGAGGAGGCAATCCGGAAAGCTGCACCGCCGCCTGGATTGCTCCGCGTCGCTCGCAATGACGGCCATGCCCGCCATCCTCACCCCTTGACGGCGCCGGCGGTGAGGCCGGAGACGATGTAACGCTCGAACGCGATCGCCAGCACCACCGGCGGCACGATCGCGATCACGCCGGCGGCGTTGATGAACGAGAACGAGGTGGTGAAGTCCATCACGAAGCCGGAGATCACGATCGGCAACGTCTGCGAGGCGATGTTCTGGGTCAGGATCAAGGCGAAGATGAATTCGTTCCAGCTGGTCAGGAACGCGAACATCAGCGAGGCGACGAGCGCCGGCAGCGACAGCGGCAGGTAGACGTGGGCGAGCGCCTGCCAATGCGAGGCGCCGTCGGCGCGCGCCGCGCGGTAGAGGTCGCGGGGGATCTGCTCGAAATACGAGATCAGGATGAAGATCGTGAACGGCAGCGTCACCGCCAGGTAGGTGATGACGAGCGCCGCGCGGGTGTTGATCAGGTCGAGGTTGCGGATCACCAGGAACAACGGCACGATCAGCGCGATGTCGGGGATCACGCGGGTGACCAGGATCGAGTAGAGCGCGGTCTGGCGGCCGCGGAAGTGGATCACCGCGATCGCGTAGGCGGCGGTGATCGAGGTGATGAGGTTGAGGATCGCGACCGCGGCCCCGACCGTGAAGCTGTTCCACAACGACGGCAGCAGGTTCTCGGCGCCGGAGGGCAGGAAGCGGCCGGTCGCCGGATCGCCCTGGTAGCGGGTCTCGTAGGTGACCTCGCGCTTGCCGGCGGTGAAGATGGCGTCGAAATTGTCGAGCGTCGGATGCGGCGGCAGCCAGTTCGGCGGCACCGCGGTGATGTCGGCCTCGCGCTGCAGCGAGGACGAGATCAGCCACGCCACCGGCCCGGCCACGTACACGACCAAGAGCAGCGAGCAGAACGCCAGCACCGCGGCGCGCCCGAGCGCGCGGCCGAGCTTTATCCGCCAGGCGCTTACCTCTCCCCGCGTGCGGGGAGAGGTCGGATCGTCGAACGCAGCGAGGCGAGCCGGGTGAGGGGGCGTGGACGCTGGCGCGGTATTCGGAAAGGCCCCCTCACCCGGCTCGCAGCTGACGCCGCTCGCCGACCTCTCCCCGCACGCGGGGAGAGGTGAGGCAGAGCCAGCGGCGCGGGATTGATCCATCATCGCTAGAGCCTCCGGCCGAGCGCGCGGATGAAGGCGTAGGAGAGCCCGAAGGTCGCCAGCGCCAAGATGTAGGAGAGCGCGGCGCCGATGCCGAACTTCAGGTTCCGGAAGGTCTCGACGTAGATCTGCCAGGAGAGCGTGTAGGAGGCGTCCCCCGGCCCGCCCTGGGTCATGATCAGGAACAGGTCGAAGTGGCGGATCGAGATCATGGTCTCGTACACGAGCACCAGCATCAGCCCGGGTTTGAGCGCCGGCAGCGTGACGTGCCAGAAGCGCTGAAAAACGCCTGCGCCGTCGACCTTGGCGGCCTTGTAGAGGTCGTCGGGGATCGCCTTCATGGTCACCAGGATCAGGATCGCGGCGAGCGGCATCTGCTTCCAGATCGCGGCGTTGGCGATCATGAAAATGGTCTTGTCGGGATCGCCGAGCCAGACCGTGTAGCGACTGAGCAGCCCGAGCTGGGTGAGGATGCCGTTGAGCAGCCCGTAGCCGGGGTCGTAGATCCACTTCCACATCAGCCCGTTGACGATCGAGGGCGTCGCCCACGGCAAAAGCACCAGCGCGGCGAGCAGCCGCCGGCCCGGAAACGCCTCGTTGAGCAGCAGCGCGACCGCGACCGCGAGCACCGTCGTCACCGTCACGGTCACGACCGTGTAGACGGTGGTGCGGTTGACGGCGATCCAGAAATTTTCGTCGGCGAACACGCGCGCGTAGTTGCCGAGTCCGACGAACGGCCGCCGCCACGGCCGCGTCAGGTTGATGTCGTAGAGGCTGGTGTAGAACGAGTACAGGATCGGATAGACCGCGACCGCGAGCAGCACCGCGAACACCGGCAGCACCAACAGCGCGGCGCTGCGCTCGTCGTAGCCGAAGCGCCGGCCGAGGGCATCGAGTGCAGTCACGGCGAGGCGCTCACACGCGCTCTGCCGTCATTGCGAGGAGCGTCAGCGACGAAGCAATCCAGAAACGGCACTGCAGCCCTGGATTGCTTCGCTTCGCTCGCAATGACGGAGAGGGTCATACCAAGTCGTCGACCGCTTCGCTCGCAATGACGACCACGAATGCGCCAGTGTCGTTCCGCTTCGCTTCGCTCGCAATGACGCAGACGCGGCATCACCCGCGGCGGAGCTCGTTCCACTTCGCCGCCATCGCCTTGGTGGCCGCCTCCGGCGTTGCGCGGTTGAGGAACACCGACTGCCAGGCGGCGTTCGCGGTCTCGTTCCACTCGCCGAACCAGGGCGCGATCACGTCCTTCTTGAGCGCGGACGAGGCCTGCTGCGCGATCACGTCGCCGCCGCCCGCCCACTTGTCCCAGAACGCCTTGACCTCCGGGTCGGCGGCGAGCGGCATGGTGCAGAACGGCAGGCCGAGGTCGGTGAGCAGAAGCTTCTGGAACCGGTAGCTGCCGGTCGAATCCTTGCCGCCGAAGAACTCGATGAACTTCGCGGACGCCGCGCGCCGCGCCGCGTTGCCCTTGGCGCCGACGGTCATGCCGTAGAAGCGGATCCAGCCGCAGGTCGCGCTCTGCGTGGCTTTCGGCCCGCGCGGCATCAGCGCGGGCCTGACCTTGCCGGCGGCCGCGGCCTGCGCCGGATCGTTGAGCGCGCGCAGCCGATAGGTCGGCACCAGGTAGAACGAATGCGCGCCCGAGCCGAACGCTTTGAGCGCGTTGATGTCGGGGGTCTCGATCGCACCCGGCGAGAGGATCTTGTGGGTGTGGATGGCGTCGCGGATCCACGCCGCGGCCTCGATCGCGCCCTTGCCCGGCTCCGCCATCACCGGCGCGCCCTTCTCGTCGACGAAGCGGCCGCCGTGCGCAAACACCACCGCGCTCACGAACTCGATCAGCCAGGTGTCGATCGCGAGCGCGAGCAAGAGCGGGTACTCGGCGACGCCCGCCTGCTTGATCTTGAGCGATTGCGAGACCAGCTCGTCGAAGGTCGCCGGCGGCTTGTCGATGCCGGCCTTGGCCAGGTGCTCGGCGTTGTAGACGAACGACACGTGGTCGCCGTAGTAGGTGAGCCCGTACTGCTTGCCCTTGTAGCTCATCGACTGGGTGCAGTAGGGCGCGGCCTCGCCGTTGTATTTCATCAGCTCCGGGATGTCGTCGATGGCGGCAAGCCACTGCGCCTCGGCGAACTCGGGCAGCCAGCCGTCGGAGACCCACAGCACATCCATCGGCGCGTTGTTGACGAGCCGCGTCACCACCGAGGTGCGGTACTGCGCCCACGGGAAGTTCTCGTAGTTGACCTTGATCTTGCTGGCGTTCTCGAACGCCGTGATGTGCGCCTTGACCTGATCGATCGCCGCCGACCAGGCGGTGAAGTTGACGGCGCCCTGCGCCTGCGCGCGCGGGCCGCCGCCGACGGACGCGGCGCCGGCTGCGAGCGCGGTGCCGAGCAGCGTGCGGCGGCTGAAGGTCTTGGATGCGGTCATGTGTTTCTTTCCTCCCGGATCTTTAACCAAAGCGGCGACGGTCGCGCCGGCGCGCCGCTTGGCGCGCGCGCAAACGATGGCGGGCCCGGATAGTAGGGGAGTTTCAAGGGGGCGCAAAGCTTGCCCCCGCGCAGGCGGGGGGCGAAGGCGCGCGCAGCCTGAAGCTGCAGCGCGCCGCTGTTGCGAGCGCAGGCGAGCCGTCATTGGCGAGCGCAGCGTAGCAATCCAGTCCGCCGTGCGGTCGCTGGGCTTCGTGGCGGACGCTCCTCGCACTGACGGACGCGGCGGCGAAGCAAAAAACCCCGGGCCGTAAGGCCCGGGGTCAGGCAGTTGGTCGCAGCGCAGTAGGTTGTAGAAATCTTGAGCGTCAGAACGGCAGCAGCGGCGGGCCGTCGAACTTGACCGAGAACTTCGCCTTGATCACGTTCGCGGTCACATCGACGTTGCGCACGAAGCCGGGAGCCAGGCCGCAGCCGAACTGGCAGTGCACGACGTCGCCGAGGTCGACGAAGTTGTATTCGATCCCGATCACCCCGGAGGTGCCGGCGGTCTTGTACACCGCCCAGTCGATGGCGCCGCCGACATACCAGCCGCTGTGCCACCTGCTGGTGTTGTCGAACAGGATGTCGCCGGGGTTGATGAAGGTGCGGGTCTGCACCTGCCCGGCCGCCCAGCCGCCGCGCACCGAGAACAGCACCCGGTCCCAGGCCAGGCCGAGCACGGCGCCGGTGGTGAACAGCGACTGAATGCGCACGCCGCAGCTGAACAGCGCGTTCGGGCACGCCACCGTGTCGATGCCGTTGTCGAGCGGCAGGTTGGCGCTCTGGTCGATGCCGATTACCACGCTGCCCCAGCCGAGGTTGGTCAGCTGGTGGGTGTGGGTGCCGTGGACGGCGACGATCGGCTGATTGATCTCGGGTCCGATCGAGCCGCCGAGCAGGCCGCCGGGGCTGCCCAGGAGCCCGCCCGGGAAGGTCACGCTGCTGTCGCCGCCAAAGAAGCCGCCGAAACCAACGCCGAGCCAATATCCGGTCCAATTGTAGGGCGGCGGCGGCGGCGGCGCGATCGGCATGTCGGCCGCGGAGGCGGCGGAGACGGAACCGGCGACGAGCGCGGCGGCGGCCGCCACAACGAATCTTGTGCGCATGGGATGCCCCCCATTGGTTGCGACACGGCATTGTCGCCCCGCAGGTGGCGCGAGTCGATTAACATTAGGGGCTTGGGCGGCGGTTTGCGGACAAGCGTGCCAAAGTTGCAACACATCGGCGGCGCCGATGTGGCGGCAGCGAGCAAATGGCTTGGGGCGCGCGTGCTGGAAGACGGGTCAGTGTAATCAATTCAGCTCGTTCTTGACCCAGGCGCCGCCCTTCATGATGGCGGGAATGTGCTCGCCCTGGCCGCCGAGCACGGCGAGGTCGGCGAGCGGATTGCCGTCGACCACGATCAGGTCCGCATAGGCATCCGGTGCGATCACGCCAAGCTGGCCTTTCATGCCGACCACGCCGGCCGCGACCGACGTGGCGCTGGCGATGATCTCGTGCGCCGGCAGCACCTGGGCGCGGATCGTGAACTCCTCCGACTGCCGCCTGTGCATCTCGCCCAACAGGTCGGTGCCGTAGGCCATGGTCACGCCGGCGTCGCGCATGATCTCGAGCGAGCGCAGGCCGGCGAGCCGAACGTCGTCGATCTTGTCGACCGACACCTGCGGCAGGCCGAGGCTTGCGCCCTCATCCTTGAGCGCCTGGAAGGTGACGAGCGTGGGCACCGCCCAGGCGCCGCGCTCGGCCATGAGGCGGGCGGTCGGGGGCTCGATCAGGTTGGCATGCTCGACCGACTTGAGGCCGCACTCGACCGCGCGGCGAATGGCCTCGTCGGTGTAGAGGTGGCCGGCGACGTAGGTATTGGCCATTTCGGCCTCTTCGACGAAGGCCAGGATCTCTTCGCGCGAGAAGCCGAGGAAGGCGATCGGGTCGGTAGGGGAGGCGACGCCGCCGTTGACCATGATCTTGATCAGGTCGGCGCCGGCCTTGATCTCCTCCCGCGCGGCGCGCCGCGCCTCCGGCACGCCGTCGCAGATGCGGCCGAGTGCGCCCAGCCGCCGGTCGTAATAACTTCGGTCGCGCGCATCGAAGCGGCCGCGGCCGTCGCCGTGGCCGCCGGTCTGCGACAACGCCTTGCCCGAGATGACGAGGCGCGGACCCAGGATGGCGCCTTCCGCGACCGCCAGCTTGAGGCCGATATCGGCGCCGCCGACGTCGCGCACGGTGGTGAACCCGCGCATCAGCATGCCGCGCATGATCGCCGCGGCGCGCAGGGCGACCAGCGAGTCCGGCAGCATCGCGTTCTGCGCCAAATTCACCATCGTCGCCACCACGTGCACGTGGCAGTCGATCAAGCCGGGCATCAGCGTCTTCCCGGCAAGGTCGATCGCGCGCGCCGAGGTCTTGATCGGCCGGTCGCTGACTTCGCGGAAGCGCTCGCCTTCGATCAGGATGTCGACACCCGGCCGTGGCTCGGCCGTCGAGCCGTCCACAATGGACGCATTCCGCAGCAGCAGCATTTGCGTGTCCTCGAGGTCTTGGGAGTGAAATGGATCAATCGCGGACGATTATCGGGCCGGGGAAGCTTACGAGCAACGGTTTCAATGGCGCCTGTTCGCGTTCCCCCTGCTGTCAGTTCGCGCGATGGAGAATAGCGATGATACGCGCTATCAGGGGATCCTCAAACGGCCGCCCGGGCACGCAGTCTTGGCCGGTTTTGAACGTGACACGGTGAGATGCGTGAAGCGCCCGACTGGAGTTGCTCCGCTGATAGCCTTGGGCGCGCTCGCCGCATTGCTCTTTCTGCTGTCGCTCGGGATCGGCTCGGTACGGTTGTCGCCCATCACGGTCGCGCAGGCGCTCCTCGGCGGCGGCAGCGAAGAGCAGCGCATCATCGTGCAGGAGATCCGACTGCCTCGCGCCATTCTAGGGCTTTGCATCGGCGCGGTTCTCGGCTTGTCCGGTGCCGCCCTGCAGGGGCTGCTGCGCAACCCTCTCGCCGCACCATCGCTGTTTGGTGCACCGCAGTCGGCGGCCTTCGGCGCGGTCGTGGTGATCGCGCTCGGATTGGCTGACGTCCGCTCCTTCATGCTGCCGCTTGCCGCCATCGCGGCGGCGTTCGTCTCGGTGTTCCTGCTGCTGGTCGTGGCCGGGCGCAACGCCAGCCTGCTGCTGCTCATCCTGGCCGGCCTGGCGATTTCCAGTCTCGCCGGCGCTGCGACGGCGCTGACCATGAATCTCGCGCCGAATCCCTTTGCCGCGCTCGAAATCGCATTCTGGCTGCTCGGCTCGCTCGAGGATCGCAGCTTCCGGCACGTGCTCCTGGCGCTGCCGTTCATCGCGCTCGGCGCCGCGGTGCTGATGACCGAGCGGCATGCGTTTCGCGCGCTCGCTCTCGGCGAAGAAGCCGCACAAAGTCTCGGCGTCAACGTGGCGCGCCTTCGCCTCCTGGTCATTGCCGGCGTCGCGCTCGGCGTCGGCGCCTCCGTCGCGGTTGCAGGCACCATCAGCTTCATCGGGCTGGTGGCGCCGCACCTGATGCGGCCGCTGGTCCGGCACGACCCCGCTCGGCTGCTGGTGCCGAGCGCGCTCGCGGGTAGCGCATTGCTGCTCACGGCGGACATCGCCGTGCGCATCATTCCCACCAACGCCGATAGTCTCAGGGTCGGCGTCCTCACGGCCATCATCGGCGTGCCGTTCTTTCTCTATCTCATCGTGCGCGAGCGGCGCTCGCTCGGCGGAGGGTTGGCATGAACGAGGCGGCCTATCTGACGGCGGAGCACCTGCGCGTCAGACTTGGCGGGCGCGTCGTTCTCGACGATGTCAGCCTGTCGCTCCCACACCGAGGTTTTGCCGCCCTCGTTGGTCCGAACGGTGCCGGCAAGACGACGTTGCTGCGCGCGCTTGCGGGACTCCTGCCCGCCGAGGGCCTGGTGCGCATCGGGGATGAGACGGTCGCATCGCTCGCGATTCGCGAGCGTGCGCGCCGTTTCGCCTATCTGCCGCAGGGCCCGGTGGTGCATTGGCCGTTGCCGGTGCGCGACATCGTCGCGCTCGGCCGCTACCCCCATGGCGCCATCGATCCGTCCCGGTTGTCGCCGGCCGATGCCGACGCAGTCGCGCGCGCCATGCAGGGAACGGACATCGCGGATCTTGCCGATCGCCCGGTAACCGAGCTCTCAGGCGGGGAGCGCTGCCGCACCATGCTGGCGCGCGTGCTCGCGGTCGAGGCGCCGGTGATCTTGGCCGACGAGCCGACGGCCTCGCTCGATCCGCACCACCAGATCGAGGCGCTGCATCTGCTCAGGCGCGCCGCCCAAGCGAGCGCCCTGGTCATTGTCGTCACCCACGACCTTGGTTTCGCCGCTCGGTTTGCCGACACCGTTCTCGTTCTCGACCGGGGACGTCTGGTAGCGACCGGCCCGCCATCGAGCGCGCTCGCGGCCGCGGTACTTGCCGAGGTTTTCCGCGTCGATGCCTTCCGCGCCGAGCGCGATGGCGAGCCCGTCATCGTGCCGTGGTCGGCACGGTGAATGGTAATCGGGCAATGAGGCCGTGGTTCGCCACGATGGCAGCCGCAACGCCATGCCGCATGGTCGCGCTCGCGCCTGTTCGTCTTGCGACGTGTGCGGCGATCGCGATCGGGGGCGCCGTGCTGTGCGCGCCGGCTGCCGCTGCCGGCAGCAATCCACGCATCGCGTCGATCAACGTGTGCACCGATCAGCTCTTGTTGGCGCTCGCCGATCCCGAGCAGATCGTCGGCTTGAGCCCGTTTTCGCGCGACGCCGCGCGGTCCTGGGCGGCGGCTGAGGCGAGCCGTTATCGTCGCCTGTCAGGCGAGGCCGAAGACGTGCTGGTCCTCAAGCCCGACCTCGTCGTGGCTAGCGCCTTCACCAGACGGGCGACCCGTGAGCTTCTCAAGGACAAGGGCGTACGGGTCGTCGAGTTCGAGGTTGCGCGCTCGCTGCAACATGCGCGCGAGCAGATCCGCCGCATGGCTGAGCTGACCGGCCACCCCGAACGCGGCGATGCCCAGGTGGCACGCCTCGATGCCGCGGTGGCGCGGGCGCGCGCCGCCGTCTCGCGCCAGCACCACCGGGTGCTGCCGCTGTCGCGCCGCGGCTGGGTCTCGGGCACGGACAGTCTCGTGAGCTCGATGCTCGCCGAAGTGGGATTGTCCAACGCCGCCGACAGTCTTGGATCGACAGGCGGCGGCTTCGCTTCCCTGGAAACGATCGTCGGCATGCGGCCAGACTTCATCCTGGTCGCCGAGGACAGTCCGGTTGCCGAGGATCAGGGCCAGGCTTTCCTGTTGCATCCGGCATTGGAGCGGCTCTACCCACCCGAAAGGCGTCTCGTCGTTCCCGAGCGATTGACCGTATGCGGCGGCCCAATGCTGGCTGAAGCGCTCGAGCGGCTCACGGCGGAGATCGCGCGGGTAAGCCGCTGACGCGCGGCATCATTGGCTGGCCCACACATCCCCCCTCGAGACTCGCGCCGACGCCGGTCACATGGAAGCCGGCGCGCTGCAATCCCTTGGTGGCCCCGCCGGCACCGCAGAATAGATCGAGAGCAAGCAGGCGCCTCACCGTTCCGCCCACGAAACTGTCGGGGAAACTGTCGGTGCGCTGGATGCGGTGTGCGGTGTGCGGCCCGAGACATAGGTGACAGTTCGTACCGGACACATGGGTAACACCTCCCCCATGCAATTGCATGGGGGAGGTGTTGAATGCCGTGGAAGGAGTGTTCGGTTG
>Ga0209382_10002384_pt1 | contig 27479 bp, 26 predicted proteins | sample SoiMetdeltSBSDD5_FD_187599 | JGI IMG/M metagenome (GOLD analysis project Ga0209382, IMG submission 187599) | Bulk soil microbial communities from a Populus tree surrounding site in Tennessee, USA - Soil MetaG P. deltoides SBSDD5 (SPAdes) (version 2) | ecosystem: Environmental > Terrestrial >... | reverse complement strand
GCGTCAGATTGCGACAAGCAACCAGCGCCGCCCATGCGTGAGGTGAGCGACAAGGCGTAACCAATTGCTACTGACTGCAACGCTGGCTGCAACGAAAGGCACCAGAGCGCAACGGACTGTGTGAAGTCCCAAGACTAAGGTGACATTCTGGCTCTTTCTCCACCTGAGGTGAGAGCCCATGAACAAGAACGAACAGAATCGAGTGGTTGCCTGGCGTCTGAAGCTCTTGAGACAAGCTGACGAAATGCCTAGGTGCGTCGCCCAGACCTGCCGACACTTCGGTCTCTCTCGCAAAACCTTCTACAAATGGAAAGCCAGGTACAAGAGCTATGGTGAGGCCGGCCTATGCGACCGTCCGCGAGTGCCGCAGCGATTTCCGAAGGCAACGCCTCGAGAAGTGGTCTCCAAGATCCTTTACCTGCGTGACCGATACCATTTTGGACCCGGCAGGGCCGCCGCTTACTTGAAGCGTTTTCATCATCTGACAGTGGCCCGCTCAACGATCCATCGCATTCTGATCCGTTACGGCGTGAACCGGCTGCCGGCCAATCAGAAGCGTCGACCAATGAACCGGCCTTGGAAGCGATACGAGAAACCACAACCCGGGCACCGCGTACAAATAGATGTGAAGTTCCTCGAGCGGATCCCGGGCTCAAGAAAGCGCCTATATCAGTTCACAGCTATCGATGATTGCACGCGCATTCGAGTGCTCAAGATCTACGACGCCTGCAATCAATCTTCAGCCATTCGTTTTGTGGACGAGGTCATCCGACGACTTCCCTTTCGGGTGCTGCTCGTTCAGACGGACAATGGCTCCGAGTTCCAATCCAACTTCCACTGGCACCTGGAAGAGAATGATATTCGCCATGTGTACATCCGCCCTAGGACGCCCCATCTGAACGGCAAGGTTGAGCGCTCACACCGAGTGGACGAACAAGAGTTCTACCAGCTGTTGGATAAGGACGGCATCACCGACGATATCCGCTTGTTCAACGACAAGCTTCGCGAATGGGAGGACTACTACAACTACCACCGGCCGCATGGTGGTCTCAAAGGGCAGACGCCCTACGAGCGACTCTTGGCAAAGAAACACCCTGCTAGGGTGTCACCGAAGTCTTGAGACCCTACATGCAACCAAATGGTCGGGGTGACAGGATTTGAACCTGCGACCTATACGTCCCGAACGTAGCGCTCTACCAGGCTGAGCTACACCCCGAAACCATCGCGCGTGCGAGCGCTCAGTAGTTGCGTTCGACGGCGAAATCTGCGAGTTCGCGCAAGGCTTGCTTGTAGGCCGACTCGGGCAGTTCGGCGAGCGCCTCGACGGCGAGGGCGGCCTCCTGCCGCGCGAGCCGCGCAGTGTACGCAAGGCCCCCTGTCGATTCAATTGCAGCAGTGACCGTTGCCAGCTCCGCCGTGCTGCCCAGCTCGATGCTGCGCCGGATGATGCGCCGTTGATCCTCACTGCCGGTCCGCAGGGCATATATAAGAGGCAGCGTCGGCTTGCCCTCGGCCAGGTCGTCGCCCAGATTCTTGCCGAGTTGCTCGCTGTCCGAGCGGTAGTCGAGCACGTCGTCGATCAGCTGGAATGCGGTGCCCAGATGCCTGCCGTAGCGCGCCATCGCACCCTCGATCGCTGCCGGCGCGCCCGTCAGGATCGCGGCGATCTGCGCGCCGGATTCGAACAGCTTCGCGGTTTTTCGGTAGATGACCTCGAAGTAGCGCTCCTGGCTCGTGTCCGGATCGTTGGCGTTCAGCAACTGCAACACTTCGCCTTCCGCGATCTTGTTGGTCGCGCTGGCCATCACGTCCATCACGCGCATGCTGCCGAGCGACACCATCATCTCGAACGCGCGCGAATACACGTAGTCGCCGACCAGTACGCTGGCTTCGTTGCCCCACACTTCGTTGGCCGTGTCGCGGCCACGGCGCAGCGTCGAGCCGTCGACGACGTCGTCGTGCAGCAGCGTCGCCGTGTGGATGAACTCGATGATCGCAGCCGCTTCGGCTTGTCGGCGGTCGGTGCTCCCGCACGCGCGTCCGACCACGAGCACGACCAGCGGACGTAGGCGCTTTCCTCCGCTGCCGATGATGTAGTCGGCGATCTGGTTGATCAGCACGACGTCGCTCGCGAGGCGCGTATGGATGACTCGGTCGACCTCTCGCAGGTCGTCGTCGACCAGGGCTTTGACAGAAGCGAAGCTCATACTTTGCAGGCCAACCGGGGAACGGAGATGGTAGCCGATGGACGCCCCGCGCTGCCCAGCTACCTCCTTCCGCGGTCAGTGAAGCCCCTGAAAACACTGAATTCGCTGAACTTGCCAGTGGCGCCCGCTCTCTTTACACTGCACGCCCTTTTCTGGCCGGGGGTCCTCGGCCGGTCCGGAGCTCGGTTCGACCATGTACGCCGTAATTTCGACGGGTGGGAAACAGTATCGCGTCAGCGAAGGCGAAGTCCTTCGCGTGGAAAAGCTCGAGGCCGAGGCCGGTGCGAACGTCGAGTTCGACAAGGTCCTGCTGGTCGGGCAGGGCGACAGCGTCAAGATCGGTGCGCCGTTCCTGAGCGGCGGCAAAGTGGTCGCAACCGTGCAGGGTCACGGCAAGGGCGACAAGGTGCGCATCGTCAAATTCCGTCGCCGCAAGCACTACCTGCGGCAGGGCACGCACCGCCAGCCCTATACGGAAGTGAAGGTCACCAGCATCGTCGGCTGAAGCCGGCGATTCGTCATAGCGAGAGCGGGTCATGGCACACAAAAAGGCAGGCGGCAGTACCAAGAACGGCCGCGAATCCGAGTCGAAGCGGCTCGGTATCAAGAAGTTCGGCGGCGAGCAGGTGCTGGCCGGCAACATCCTCGTGCGTCAGCGCGGCACCGTTTATCGGGCCGGCGACAACGTCGGCACCGGCACGGACTACACGCTGTTTGCGAAGGCCACGGGCCGTGTGCAGTATCGGAAAAAGGGCGTCGAGCAGCATACGTTCGTCAGCGTTGTCACCGAGTAAAGGTTCGAGCCATCTCCATGGCATAAAGAGCCCCGGTCCGTCCGGGGCTTTTTTTATGCTTGAGTCCTCAACATGCGATTCGTAGACGAAGCAAACATTGCCGTTCAGGCCGGCCACGGCGGCCGGGGTGCGGTGAGCTTTCGCCGCGAGAAGTTCGTGCCGTTCGGCGGGCCGGACGGCGGTGACGGCGGCAAGGGTGCGGACATCTATCTGGTCGGCACCGAAGGCATCAATACGCTCGCGGACTTCCGCTATCACCGCACCTTCCGCGCGCCCAACGGGACACCTGGCAGCAGCCAGGACTGCACGGGAGCTGGCGGCACAGATCTCGACGTTGCTGTCCCGATCGGCACCGTTGTCATCGATATCGATACCGAAGAGCAGCTCGGGGACGTCATTGGCTTTGGCCAGCGCCTGCTGGTTGCCAAGGGTGGCAAGGGCGGGTGGGGCAACACCAAGTTCAAGAGCAGCACCAACCGCACGCCACGCAAGGCGATGCCCGGCCTGCCGGGCGAGAAGCGTCAGCTTCGGCTCGAAATGAAGGTGATGGCGGACGTGGGACTGCTGGGGTTGCCGAACGCAGGTAAATCGACGCTGATCCGGGCCGTTTCGGCGGCGAAGCCGAAAGTTGCCGACTATCCGTTCACTACTCTGCACCCGAATCTCGGGGTGGTCGCGGTCGGCACGCATCGCAGCTTCGTGATGGCCGATATCCCGGGTTTGATCGAAGGCGCTGCCGAGGGCGCAGGGTTGGGGATCCGCTTCCTCAAGCACCTGCAGCGGACGCGCGTGCTGCTGCACCTGATCGATATCGCTCCGCTCCACCCGGATGCCGATCCTGTCCAGGATGCGCGCGCGATCGTCGCCGAATTGAAGAAGTTCAGTGGCGATCTGGGCAAGAAAGAGCGCTGGTTGGTGCTCAACAAGCTGGATCTGCTGCCGGCCGCTGAGGCGGAGCGGCGCTGCAAGGACATCGTGCGACGGCTGCGCTGGAAGGGGCCGGTCTACCGGATTTCCGGGTTGGCCAGGCAGGGAACGGAAGCGTTGTGCCGCGATGTGATGAAGCGGCTGGAGGAGATCGGGGTACGCGAGCCGGAAGAGGAGTCGGGCTGAAGCCCGACCTACAGCTCACTACGAGCCATCGGGCTCAATTTCAGCCGGCGGACATTTCCTTGATGCGGGCGTTCAGGTGGCTCTTGTGCCGGGACGCCTTGTTGCGATGGATGACGCCCTTGTTGACCGCGGCGTCGATGATCGGGCCGGCTTCCTTGAGCTTCGCGGCCGCTTCTTCCTTGTTACCCGCGTTGACGGCGCTGACGACGCCCTTGATGGCGGTGCGCAGCTTGGACCGGGCGGCCACGTTGCGCGCACGGCGCTTCACGGTCTGACGGGCACGCTTCTCGGCTGACTTGATATTGGCCACGGGCGGGGAGACTCCAAAAAAGAGCGCGAATTCTGCCGATGCAGGCCGTCCGAGGCAAGGGGAAAGACACAATCCGTCCGGACCTATCCGGTTTCGCTCTGTACCATGGCCGCCCCATGAAGATTCCAGCCCGCCGCGGCCGGCGATGAACCGCGGTTTCTTTCGCAGCACCGCCGTCGTCGGAGCCACCACGCTGCTCTCCCGGATCACCGGGCTGGCGCGGGAAATGGTGTTCGCCGCGATCATTCCCGCGGTCATGCTCGAGGTCTACGTCCTCGCGAACCAGATCCCGAACCTGTTGCGCCGGCTGTTTGCCGAGGGCGCGTTCTCGCAGGCGTTCGTGCCCGTCGTGGCTGAGTACCGTGCCAAGCGCAGCACCGAGGAAGTGCGGGAGCTGGTCGACTCGGTCGCCGGTACGCTCGGCGGCGTCCTCGCGATCGTCTCGATTCTCGGCGTCATCGTCGCGCCGCTGATCGTCTGGCTGTGCGCGCCGGGCTTCGCCTCGAAACAGGCCGGCCAGTTCGAGCTGGCCGTCGCAGCGCTGCGCTGGACGTTCCCGTACCTGTTGTTCGTGTCGCTTACCGCGCTCGCGGGCGGCGTGCTGAACAGCTACCAGAAGTTCGCGCTGCCGGCGTTCGCATCCGTCGTGCTCAACGTCGTGATGATCGCGTTCGCGGCCTGGATTTCCCCGTATTTCGAGCAGCCGGTGCTGGCGCTCGCACTCGGTGTATTCGTCGGCGGCATCATCCAGGTCGTCATGCAGGTGCCGGCGTTGCTCCGGATGCGCCTGGTGCGCTGGCCGCGCTGGAATCCGCGGCACGAAGCCGTGCGGCGCATCTCGATGCTGATGGGGCCGGCGATCATCGGCTCATCGATGGGGCAGCTGAGCGTCATGCTGAGCACGGCGATCGCCTCGCTGCTCGCCGACGGCAGCATGACGTGGCTGTTCTTCGCCGACCGCCTCGTCGAATTTCCGCTCGGTGTTTTCAGCATCGCGCTCGCAACAGTGATTCTGCCGAGCCTGTCAGCTCACCACGCACAGCAGACGCCGGCGGAGTTCGCCGAGACGCTCGCCTGGGCGCTGCGTCTGGTGTGTCTGATCGTCATTCCGGCTTCGGTCGCGATGCTCGCCCTCGCGGGACCGTTGACGGTCGTGATCTACCATCGCGGCAAATTCACCGGATTCGACGTCGACATGACGCAGCGGGCGCTGATGGCGTTCTCACTTGCGCTGCTCGGCTGGAGTCTCATCAAGGTGCTCGCCACCGGCTACTACGCCCGGCAGGACACGAAAGGACCCGTGCGAGTCGCCATGCGGTCCCTCGGCCTGACGATGGCGCTGAACCTGCTGGTGCTCGCGATCCTGTGGCTGACGGGGCATCTCAAATCGCCGGGCGCTCACTCGTTGCTCGCGCTGACCAATGGTGTCGGGGCCATGTTGAATGCCGGACTGCTGTACCTCGGGTTGGCCCGCATGGGGATCATTCAGCCGGGCCACGTCATGCGTGGCCTGCTGGCGCGCATAGTGATCGCGAGCTCCGCGATGGCAGCGCTGCTGGCCTGGCTCGGCGGCGATCTCGCGTTCTGGCTGGCGAGCGGTACTGCGAGCCGGGTCCTGCGGCTGAGCGGGTTGATCGTCGCGGGAATCGTGGTCTATTTCGCGGTGCTGTGGCTGCTGGGTGTGCGGGCCGGGCAGTTCCGGTTGCAGCCACCGCCACCGGCACAGAGCGCGGAGTCGGGCTAAAGCCCGACCTACAGGGCTACGACCGACCCTGGCGGAATACCCCCTATAATGCCGGGCATCCGGTGAACGATTGGGAGCGCGAGGCCACGATGGAGCTCGTTCGGGGCTTGCACAACGTGGATCGAGCGGCTCGCGGTTGCGTGCTCACGATCGGCGCCTTCGACGGCATTCACCGCGGCCACCAGGAGATGATCCGGGTGCTGCGGACGATCGCGGCGGAGCAGCGGCTGCCTGCGGCCCTGCTGTCCTTCGAGCCGACGCCGCGTGAATTTTTTGCCCGGGCGACTCCGCCGGCACGCCTGACGCGATTTCGCGAGAAGTACGCGGCGCTGTGTCACTACGGCGTCGAGCGCTTCGTGTGTCTGCGCTTCGACTCGACGCTGCGTTCGATGAGCGCCGATGAGTTCATCAGCCAAGTGCTGGTTGATGCGCTCGGTGCGCGGCACATCGTCGTGGGCCATGACTTCAAGTTCGGCCGCAACATGGCGGGGAACATCGATGTGCTGCGAGCGGCCGGACCCGCGGCCGGATTTGCGGTCACTGAGGTGCCGCCGTTCGAGATAGACGGCGAGCGCGTCAGCAGTTCGCTGATTCGCGCGGCACTGGAGGCGGGCGACATGGCGCATGCCGCGCGACTGCTCGGGCGGCCGTACCGCATGACGGGCAGGGTCGTTGAAGGCGCGAAACTCGGCCGCAAGCTTGGGTTTCCGACCGCGAATCTGCGGCCGCAGCGGCGCGCGACGCCGCTGGCGGGCGTGTTCGCGGTCCGGATTTCGGGCGGTGGTTTGCAGAACGCGCCGGGAGTTGCCAGTCTCGGTACCCGGCCTGCGGTCAACGGCAAGGAGTTGCTGCTCGAAGCGCACGTGTTCGACTTCGACGGCGACCTGTACCGGCAGTTGTTGCACGTCGATTTCAGCGCGCGGCTGCGCGATGAGATGTGGTTCCCGGACATGGACGGCCTGGTGGAACAGATGAAACAGGATGCGGCACGCGCGCGCGAGATTTTGAGTCGTTAAGCATGGGCACTGATTACAAGCACACTCTCAACCTGCCGGAGACCGACTTCCCGATGAAGGCGGACCTCGCGCGTCGCGAGCCGGACGTGCAGAAGTTCTGGGAGGAGCAGCGCATCTACGACAAGCTGCGCGAGGTGGCGCGCGGCCGGCCGACATTCATTCTCCACGACGGTCCGCCGTACGCGAACGGCACGATTCATCTCGGTCACGCCATCAACAAGGTGTTGAAGGACGTCGTGGTCAAGTCGCGCTCGCTCGATGGCTACGACGCGCCGTACGTGCCCGGCTGGGACTGCCACGGCCTGCCGATCGAACATCAGATCGAGAAGACGCGCGGCAAGGAAGTGAAGGCACTGCCGCCGCGAGAATTCCGCAAGGCATGTCGCGAGTACGCGCAGTCGCAGGTCGAGGCCCAGCGCGTCGACTTCCTGCGCCTCGGCGTGATGGGCGATTGGGACCATCCGTACATGACGATGCAGCCCTTCTACGAGGCCGAGCAGTTGCGCGCGCTCGCGCAGATCCTGCGCAACGGTCACGTCTACAAGGGACTGAAGCCAGTGCACTGGTGTCTGGACTGCCGCTCGGTGCTCGCCGAAGCGGAAGTGGAATACGAGGATCGGATCTCACCAGCGATCGACGTGCGCTTCGCGATCAAGGACGTCGCCGATCTGGCGGAACGATTCGAGGTCGACAGGTCGCTCGCTGCGCCTGCAAGCGTGGTGATCTGGACGACAACGCCGTGGACACTGCCGGCGAACCAGGCCGTCTCAGCCGGGCCCGACGTCGCCTACGATCTCATCGACACCGGTTCGGAATTGCTGGTGCTCGCGAAGGAGCTCGCGCCTGCTGTGCTCGAACGCGCCCGCGTCAACGAGTTCAGGCGGCTCGGCGAGGTGCCCGGCGCGGCACTCGAAGGCTTGCAGCTCGCTCATCCGTTCTACGACCGCACGGTTCCTGTCGTGCTGGGCGAACACGTGACGCTCGATGCGGGCACGGGCCTGGTGCACACCGCGCCGGGGCACGGTCAGGAAGACTATGCCGTCGGCATGAAGTACAAGCTCAAGATCGACAATCCGGTCGGCGGCGACGGTCGCTATGTTCCGGGCACGCCGCTGTTCGAAGGCGAGCACGTGTTCGAAGCCAACAAGCACGTCATCGCCGTGCTGAAGGAGCGCGGCGCGCTGCTGCACGAGGAAACTCTCAAACACAGCTATCCGCACTGCTGGCGCCACAAGACTCCGGTCATCTTCCGCGCGACTGCGCAGTGGTTCATCAGCATGGAGCAGGCGGGTCTGCGCAAAGGCGCGCTGCGCGAGATCGGCAAAGTGAAGTGGATGCCCGCGTGGGGCGAAAGCCGCATCGGCAACATGATCGCCGATCGTCCGGACTGGCCTATCTCGCGCCAGCGAGTGTGGGGCGTGCCGCTTGCGCTGTTCTCGCATCGAGCCACTGGCGAGCCGCATCCGCGCTCGGCTGAGTTGCTCGACGCCGTGGCCGCGCGGGTCGAGAAGCATGGCATCGACGCGTGGGACGATCTCGACCCCGTCGAACTGCTCGGCGCCGAGGCGCAGAACTACGAGAAGGTCAAAGACATTTTCGACGTGTGGTTCGACTCGGGCATTTCGCATCAGTGTGTCTCGAAGCGTTGGCCGCAAGTCACGATGCCCGCCGATCTGTACCTGGAAGGCTCGGATCAGCACCGCGGCTGGTTCCACAGCGCGCTGCTGACGTCGGTCGCGTTGCACGACCGCGCGCCGTATCGCGCAGTGCTGACACACGGGTTCACCGTCGACGACAAGGGCCGCAAGATGTCGAAGTCTCTCGGCAACGTCATCCTGCCGCAGAAGGTCATCGGCACGCTCGGCGCAGACGTGCTGCGTCTGTGGATTGCGGCGACGGACTACGCGAACGAGATGAGTCTGTCGGACGAGATCCTGAAGCGCGTCGCCGAGTCGTACCGGCGCATGCGCAATACCGTGCGCTTCCTGCTCGGCAACATGGCGGGTTTCGATCCGGCGAAAGATCAGGTGGCGCCCGGTGAGCTGGTCGCGCTCGACCGCTGGGCATTGTGGCGCACCGAGCAGCTGCAGGAGGAGGTGGTTGCCGCTTATCGCAACTACCAGTTCCACCTCGTCTATCAGAAGGTGCACAACTTCTGCAGCGTCGATCTCGGCGGCTTCTATCTCGACGTGCTGAAAGACCGGCTGTACACGATGCCGGCGAAGAGCCATGCACGGCGCTCGGCGCAGACCGCGATGTTCTGGATCGCGGAGGCGATGATGCGCTGGCTCGCGCCAATCCTGTCGTTCACGGCGGAGGAGATCTGGCGGTACATGCCGGGTGCCCGCAACGAATCAGTGTTTCTCAATACCTGGATTGCGTTGCCGCAGGGCGCGGCCCAGCGTCCGCAGCTCGATTGGGACACGCTACTGCGCGTGCGCAGCGGTGTCATGCGCGAGCTCGAGAAGCTCCGCAATGCAGGTGCGATCGGTGCGCCACTCGATGCAGAGGTCGACGTCTACTGCGCGCCGCATGTGCTACAGGTGCTGCAGCCGCTCGGTGAGGAACTGCGGTTCGCGTTCATCACGTCCGCGGCGCGGGTGCACCGGGCCGACAGCCGTCCGGCCGAGGCGGCGCCAGCGGAGGAGGGGAACGAGGACTTCGCATGGATCGTGGCGCGGCCGAGCGCAGCAAAGAAGTGCGTGCGCTGCTGGCACAAGCGCGAGGACGTCGGTAGCAACGCCGAGCATCCAGAGTTGTGCGGGCGGTGTGTGACGAACATCGTCGGGCCGGGCGAGCAGCGGCGCTACATTTAATAGAGACGGCAGACACTCATGGGCAGCAATCCGCTTTCGAAGGTCTGGTTCACGCCGACGCGCGGCGCCAGCAATTGGCTGTGGCTGTCGTTCTTCGTCGTGCTGCTGGACCAGACGACGAAAGCGCTGGTCATCGGCACCGTGAAGACCCAGGACACGATCGCGCTGCTGCCGTTTCTCGACGTCGTTTACCTGGAGAACACCGGCGCAGCGTTCAGCATCTTCGCGCAGGCATCGGGCTGGCAGCGCTGGTTCTTCATCGGGCTGGCACTGACGGTCAGCGTCGTGCTGATGCTGTGGCTGCGGCGCATTCGCGCCGAACAGACAGTGCTCGCGATCGGCCTGTCGCTCGTGCTCGGCGGCGCGCTCGGTAACGTCATCGACCGCGTGATGCACGGCTACGTCGTCGATTTCATCTACTTCAACTGGCGCACTTGGGATTTCCCCGCGTTCAACGTCGCCGACACCGCGATCTCGATCGGTGCGGGGTGTCTGCTGCTCGACGCATTTCGCGAGCGCGGGCACGGCAAGGAGCCCACGGGCGAGCGCCGGGCGGGGACGGAGTAGCGCATGCAGATCCTGCTCGCCAATCCCCGCGGTTTCTGTGCCGGCGTCGATCGGGCCATCGACATCGTCGAGCGGGCGATCGAGTTGTTCGGCGCGCCGATCTACGTGCGTCACGAGGTCGTGCACAACCGCTATGTCGTGGAGCGTCTGCGCGCCCTCGGCGCCATTTTCGTCGAGGAGCTCGACGAAGTGCCTGACGATGCGACCGTGATCTTCAGCGCGCACGGCGTTTCGCGTGCCGTGCAAGATGAGGCGAAGCGTCGCGCGCTCAAAGTTTTCGACGCGACCTGCCCGCTGGTGACCAAGGTGCACATGGAAGTAGCGCGTTACGCGCGCGAAGGGCGAGAGGTGATCCTGATTGGCCACGCGGGTCATCCAGAAGTCGAAGGCACGATGGGCCAGTTCGACACGGCATTCGGTGGGCGCATCCTGCTCGTGGAAACGCCGGAGGATGTCGCGCATCTGCAGGTTGGCGATCCGTCGCAGCTCGCGTTCGTAACGCAGACGACGCTGTCGGTCGACGATACGCAGCGCATCGTCGACGCACTGCGTGCGCGTTTTCCGACGCTCGCGAGCCCGCGCAAGGAAGACATTTGTTACGCGACGCAGAACCGCCAGGATGCCGTGAAGCGTCTGGTCGAGCGTTGCGATCTGATCCTGGTCGTGGGCTCGCCGAGCAGCTCGAATTCCAACCGTCTGCGCGAAATCGCGGAGAAGGCCGGAATCCCAGGCTACCTGGTCGACGGCCCCGATGATTTGCGTCGCGAGTGGTTCGAGGGCAAGCAAACCGTCGGCGTGACAGCCGGCGCATCGGCACCCGAGGTCCTCGTTGAGCGCGTGGTCGCGCGAATTCGCGAGTGGGGCGGCACCACCCCGGTCAATGTCATCGGCCAGCCGGAGAACGTGGTGTTCAGTTTGCCGCGCGAGCTGCGCGTCAAGGTGCCGGCACCCTGATCACGTACGAAGCGGTGCCGGCGTCCGGCGCCGACCAGCTCACCGCGATCACGTACGTTGGCGGAGTCGTCAGCGTGTCGCGCGTGATCGTGCCCAGGCCGCTGGGCAGCTTGCGTTCGACCTCGTCTTCCCAGCAGGCCGCCTCGCGTGCCGCGATGTCTTGCGGCAGGGTCAGCTTCTTTTGCTGTTCGCAGAGCACGCCGATCGTCGTCGCGAAGCCGGCGTGTCCTTCCTTGGTCTCGCGGATGCGCTCCGCAATCTGCTCCGCCAGCGTTGCAGCTTCGTGGTGGAGTTGTGCCTCGGGATTGGTCTGCACCTGATCGGAATACAGCGCCGCGATGCCGATGATGCCCACTGCCATGACCAGCAGCGCGGCGAACACCTCGGCGATCGTGAAGCCGCGCGAGCGACTGAGCAAAAGGCGACCCCCTTCGTGAGCGTCCCCCGATCATCGCTATCCTGACGGGCAGCGTAAAGGCTTGTTGTCGGCGTCGCGCTGTGCCACGCGCGGCCGGCCCGTGTGGCTGATGATGATGGCGCGCGCATGCGCCGAGCCGCGTGCGTCGCAGAACACGATGGTGCCGTTGACATCGAGCTGCGTGACCGGCCGGAACGAGTACGCGCGACGGTTCGATGTGATCGATCCGCCCGGCCAGCCGCCGGAACTGAAGATCAGTTCCTCGGCGGTATCCCGCAGCGGCGGAACGTCCCGATCGCGATTGACGAACACGATCCACCCCGTGCTCCAGTCGACTCCGGGATCGCAGCGCTGTCCGTCGCTGGAGCGGCACACGCTCACGACCAAGCCACGCTTGATCGCTTCCGACCGCGCCAGGAACACCGTGTGCAGGAAGCCGTTCACCACGGCCGTGCGCCGGCTGTTCAAGTGGAGTGTCCGGAAGCTCGGCGCAGCCAGCGTCGCAAGCACTGCGAAGGCGGCCAATGCCGTGAGCAATTCCACCAATGTCATGCCGGCCGCCTTGCACATCCCTTTGCCTGCCGCGCGCGGATCGAGGGACGCACCTTACGCCGCGTCGGCGGGGGCGCAGTCGGGCTTTTTTACGCCTTTTGCGTGGATTCTCGCCTCCGGCCGGGGGTCGCGGTATGCTCAGTCATCGCACCGCTACGAGGCGCAATCGTGAGCTCCCCGCAACCCACTCGGGCGCTGTCCCGCGAGCACATCATCGAGCAGCTGCAGGCCCATGGCTTGAAGCCGACCGAGCAACGCATTCGCATCGCCGAGCTGTTGATGAGCGTGCCGACACACATGACGGCCGAGCAGATCCTCGCGGCTGTGCGCCGCGGCGGCGAACGCGTCTCGAAGGCCACCGTGTACAACACGCTCAAGGTGCTGGCACAGCGCGGCCTGGTGCGGCAAATTCATCTCGACCCCGAGCGCTCGGTCTACGATTCCACCCGAACGCCCCATCATCATTTCCACGACCTCGAGACCGGCGAGCTGCGCGACATCGACCCGAACGACATCGCTTTCAGCCGCTTCCCGACGCTGCCCGAGGGCATGGAAGCCGAGGTCGAAGTCGTGATCCGGCTGCGGAAAAAGCGCGGCTAGTCTTCTGGTCGAAAGCGGCCAAGGCCCTTTCGACAACGCCGTCAAAAGGCGTGGCTTTTGCCGCCTAGGCTCGCCCCGCTTCTTCCCTTATACTTCCGCCCCCTCGCCGGGGTAGCTCAGCTGGTAGAGCAGCGCATTCGTAATGCGCGGGTCGGGAGTTCGAATCTCTTCTCCGGCACCACTGTCAGACGCAAACGCCGCGCCCAGATCGATGTGACCAGGGCGCGGCGTTTGCTTGTGGGCTGTCCGTGACCGTGAGACCGCACCGAACTAAATCGCAGCGGCGACTGACGCCGGCCCGCATGCTCCTCTACCGGATTGCGGCGCTGCTCACCTACGTGCTCCTCGAGATACTGTGGCGCACGAGCCGGCTGCGCTTCGTCAACCTCGAGCGGCTGACAACACTGGTGCGCGAGCAGGGCGCCGTCGTGCCAGTGTTCTGGCATCAGCACTTGCTGATGTGCGCGCGGTTCATCGCGGATCGGCGCGCGGAGCTGAAGACAGGTTTCATGATCTCGCCGTCCGTCGACGGTCAGGCACCGACGATGCTCGCGGAGCTCTACGGCGCGCACGTCGTGCGCGGGTCCGGCTCGTACACCGGCATGCGCGCGGTGCGCGGCGTCTATCAGGCAATCGTCAAAGACGGCATTTCTCCAGGCATCACACCGGACGGGCCGCGCGGCCCGCGCTTCAAGTTCAAGCCGGGCGCAATCTTCACCGCGCAGATCAGTCGCAAAGCCGTGGTGCCGATCGCCTACGCCGCGAAGCCTGCATGGATCCTGCGCACGTGGGACAAGTTCGTGATTCCGTCGCCCTTCGCCAAAGTCGTCATCGCGATCGGCGAACCGTTCTTTCCGCCCGAGAAGCTGGATGACGAACAGATGGCAGCCGCGCAACGCGAGCTCGAACGAAGGATGCTGGAAACCTACCGGCAAGCCAGAGCGGCGCTCTGACTATCCGCTCTCCGCCATCTGCTTCACTTCGACGCAATCTTCATCCACGCACTCTTCGACCTCGATCTGAATCGTCGCATGCGTGATGCCGAAGCGTTCGGCGAGTAAGACCTTCGCATCCTTGAGCACGACCGCGTGATCCGCAGCGGCGGTCACCGACGCGTGCATCGTGAGCAGGGTTTCGTTCGGCCCTACCAGCCACGCGTGCACGTGATGAACCTCGCGGATCGCAGGAATGCGCTGCTCGAGTGTGTTGCGCAGCTCGCCGACGTCCAGCCAGTCGGGCGCGCCCTCCATCAAGATGTGTGCAGAGCGCCGCACGAGCACCAGCGCGCTGCGCACGATGAGAGCGCCTACGAGCAGTGACAACAGCGGATCGATCGGTAGCCAGCCGGTGAACAGGATGACGATACCAGCAAGCACTGCGGCCGCCGAACCGAGCAAATCGCCGAAGACGTGTAACGTGGCCGCCGCGATGTTCATGTCGTGCGAGTCGCCCCCTCGCAGCATCGCGAAGACCCCCACGTTCACGGCGAGGCCCAGCCCGCCGACCCAAAGAATCGCCGTCGCATTCACCGGGACCGGATTCAACAGACGCTGCACGGCTTCGATTGCGATCCACGCAACGATGAACAGCAGCGCACAGCCATTGACGAACGTCGCGAGCACTCGCAGTCGCTGATAGCCGAAAGAGCGGCGTCGATCGGCGGGACGAGCCGCGATGCGCGTAGCTGCCCAAGCGAGCGCGAGAGCGGCCGTATCCGTCAGCATGTGACCGGCATCGGCCAGCAGCGCGAGCGAGCGCGCGAAGATACCGCCCGCGAACTCGACGAGCATGAAGGTGCCAGTCAATGCGAGCGCGGTGCCGAGCAGCCTGCCGCTGCCCACTCCGTGGTCATGCGCATGATGGTGGTCGCTCATGGGGGCAGTATACTGCGCACCCGCCATGAAGCTCTCCGTCGTCATTCCGGTCTGCAACGAGGCTGAGAACGTGCAGCCGCTCGCGCGCGAAATCCAAGCTGCGCTCGCGGTGCATCGACCGTTCGAGATCATTTTCGTGGACGACGGCAGCACCGACTCCACCGCGGCTGCGGCCTGCGCCGCACGCGATGGCGGGATTGCGGAGATCCGGCTGCTGCAGCATTCGCGGCGCAGTGGGCAGAGTGCTGCGGTCTGGACCGGCGTGCGTGCAGCTCGCGCCGACTGGATCGCGACGTTGGATGGCGACGGTCAGAACGATCCCGCAGATATTCCGGTGCTGCTGGACGCGCTGCGCACGGGCGACGAATCGCTGCGACTCGTCATGGGCAATCGCAAGGCTTCGCGGCAGGACAGCTGGCTGCGCAAAGTCTCGTCGACTGTCGCCAATTCCGTACGCGGCAGGCTCCTGCGCGACGGCACGCCGGACACCGGCTGCGGCATCAAGCTGTTCCATCGGGCCACTTTCCTCGAGCTGCCCCGCTTCAATCACATGCACCGCTTCCTGCCGGCGCTGTTCCAGAGAGCGGGCGCCAAGGTCATTTCGGTCCCCGTGCGTCATCGGCCGCGCACGCGCGGCACTTCGAAATATGGGCTGCACAATCGTTTGTGGGTCGGCATCGTCGACCTGTTCGGCGTGCGCTGGCTCATCGTTCGCAACCCGCCGCCGGTGACGGTGAGCGAGCGCTGAGGGAAAACCCGTTATCCGCCAGCACCCTGCGCTTTCTTCTGCATTTTCCCTGTGACACAATCGCCCGGGCTGTCATCCTGACAACGACCAGCGGATGCGGATGGCAGACGGGAGGATGGGGATGAAGAAGAACACCCACGATGCGTTGGGTTCGATGACTTGGCGTAACTGACGCCCCGAGCGGACGAGTGTCGAGTCAACCGAGCCCACCGAGCAGACCCGGGGCAATCGCCTCGTTGCACAGCGCGGACGCGTTGTTTCCGTCACATGCCGGCCACCGCCGCAGCAAGGCCGGGCTGGACGTCCTCCTCACCAAAGCCGCAATCGATTTTCAGAACCTCGCGCACGAGCACGCCGACGCACTGGTCCGCCTGAACCTCGAAGCGCTGCGCGAGGCTGCCGGTCTCGACGCGTTGCTGATCGCCACGTTCGATTCCGCGCACGTGGCGATCGAGCACGTCGTCGGCGTGACTGGCCTGTTCGCCACGTTCAATCCCGAGACGCTGCGCGGCGAGTCGCTCGAGCGATTCCCGTATCTACGCAATCGGCTGGAGCACCTGCGAGTCGTCGAGATCCGCGACACGTCGCAGCCGCGCCCCGATCTCGCGCCGGAAGCGGCGCAACTCGCGGCGTTGCGTATCGGCGCCGCGCTCATCATCGGCTTTGCGACGCAAGGCCGGACCAACGGCTTCATCGCGCTGTGCTCGACGCTGCCGCGCGACAGCTGGGACGCGAATTTGCACCTCATGCTGAAGCTGCTCGGCTCGAGTTATGCCACCGGTATCGAGCGAGTGCGCTATCAGCGGCACTTGAAGCAGCTGGAGGAGCGCGATGCGCTCGCGCTGCATGGCTCGAACGACGGCTTGTGGGACTTCGACCTGGATCGCAAGACCACGTATTTCTCGCCGCGCTGGAAGTCGATGCTGGGCTACGGCGACGACGAGGTCGAGCCGTTGACCGACTGGCAACAGCTGGTGCACCCGGACGATCTCGAACGCGTGCGCGCCGGGCTGCGCGATCACCTGGCGGGCATAGAGCCGCTGTTCGAGAGCGTGCATCGGCTGCGCCATCGTGACGGCGTGTGGCTGTGGGTCGTCAGCCGCGCGAAGGCTCGCGTCGACGAGCAGGGTCGTGCCCATCGCATCGTCGGCGTCGACCTGGACGTGACCGAGCGCAAGCTGTTCGAGGACGCGCTGTTCAAGGAGAAGGAAAGCGCGCAGATCACGCTGCAGTCGATCGGCGACGGCGTCATCACCACCGATTCGAAGTGCCGCATCGAGTATCTCAATCCGGTCGCCGAGCAACTGACGGGCTGGCGCCTGGAGCACGCGCAGGGACGCATCGTCGACGAGATTTTCCGCAGCTTCCACGAGGAGACCTGCGAGCCGCTGGAGAATCCGCTGGCCGTGTCCATCCGGCGCACGCGCGCGATCAAGAGCGTGCGCCCGACGCTGCTCATCCGCCGCGACGGCAACGAGCTCTACATCGAGAGCTGCGCTTCGCCGATTCGCGACAGCGACGGCAATGTGCTCGGCGGCGTGCTGGTGTTCCACGACGTCAGCGAAAGCCGCGAGCTGAACCGCAAGCTCTCCTATCACGCGAGCCACGACATCCTGACGGGGCTGGTGAACCGGCGCGAGTTCGAGTCGCGGCTGGAGCGCGCGATCAAGAGTGCGCGGGCGCGCGAAGCGTCGTATGCGCTGTGTCACATCGATCTCGATCAGTTCAAGATCATCAACGACAACTGCGGCCACAGTGCCGGCGACGCGCTGCTCGGTCAGGTCGGCGCGCTGCTCAAGTCGAAGATTCGTTGGCGCGACACCGTGTCGCGGCTCGGCGGCGACGAGTTCGGCGTGCTGCTGGAGAGCTGCTCGCTCGAGGAAGCCGTCCGTAACGCGGAAGGTCTGCGCGAGGCGATCCGCAACTACAAGTTCGTGTGGGAGGAGCGCACGTTCCGGCTCGGCGCGAGCATCGGCGTCGTGCCCATCTCGCCGGAGAACGAGGACGTCGCAGCACTGCTATCGGCGGCAGACAGCGCTTGCGCGGCGGCCAAGGAGAACGGCCGCAATCGCATCTACAGCTTCCAGGAAAACGATATCGACCTGATGCGGCGCCGGCGCGAGATGCAATGGGCCGCGCGCATCAACAACGCGCTCGAAGACGGCCGCTTCGAAATCTTCCGCCAGGTGATCCTGCCGCTGCAGAACCCGCAGGACCACGGCATGCACTACGAGCTGCTGCTGCGCATGCGCGACGAGGCGGGCAAGATCGTCACGCCGGACCAGTTCATCGCTGCGGCCGAGCGCTATGGGCTGACGCCCAACATCGACCGCTGGATGATCGAGCACGCGCTGCGCTGGCTGGTCTCCGAAGCGGACGAGCGCGAGAAGCTGGAGCTGTGCTCGATCAATCTCTCCGGGCAGAGCCTCGGCGACGACAAATTCCTGCCCTTCGTGATCGATCATTTCCATCGCAGCGGCATCGACGCCTCGAAGATCTGCTTCGAGATCACCGAGACCGCGGCGATCGCCAGCTTCTCGCAGGCGAACCGCTTCATCCACGCGCTCAAAGAGCTCGGCTGCCGGTTCGCGCTCGACGACTTCGGCACGGGCCTGTCTTCGTTCGGCTACCTGAAGCACTTCCCGGTCGATTTCCTGAAGATCGACGGCAGCTTCGTCAAGGAGATCCTGCACGATCCGATCGACCGCGAGATGGTGCGCTCGATCAACGAGATCGGTCACCTCACCGGCAAGCAGACGATCGCGGAGTTCGCGGAGAACATGGAGATCGTGGAGATGTTGCGCAGCCTCGGCGTCGACTACGCGCAGGGCTACGCCATCGCGACTCCGCAGCGCGTGATGAAGCTCGCCGCCAGCTAGGCGAATCTCATCGATAAATCGACGGCTCGGACGTGCTTGGTCAGGCCGCCGACCGAGATGAAGTCGACACCCGTTTCCGCCACAGCGCGCGACGTCTCCAACGACACGTTGCCCGATGCTTCGAGCTCCGTGCGGCCGTTCGTGACCTTCACCGCCTCGCGCATCTGATCGAGCGAGAAGTTGTCGAGCAGCACGCGGTCGACACGCGCATCGAGCGCCTCACGCAGCTGCGTGAGATTCTCGACCTCCACTTCGAGCAGCACTTTCGAGTTGAGCCGGCGCGCCTCACTCACCGCGCCCGCGATCGAGCCGGCCGCAGCGATGTGGTTTTCCTTCACCAGGATCGCGTCGAACAGACCGATGCGATGATTCGTGCCGCCGCCGCAGCGCACGGCGTACTTCTGTGCGACTCGCAGACCTGGGATCGTCTTGCGCGTGTCCAGAATGCGGCACTTCGTGCCGGCGACCGCGTCGACGTACTTGCGCGTCACCGTCGCGGTTGCGGACAGCATCTGCAGGAAGTTGAGCGCAGTCCGCTCGCCCGTCAGCAACGAGCGGGCGGGACCTTCGAGCGAGCAGAGCTGCTGATCGGCGCGCACAAGGTCGGCATCGCGCGCCGACCATGTTACGCGGACTCGCGTGTCGACTTGTCGGAGCACTTCGTCGAACCAAGCGGTGCCGCACAGGACCGCGTCCTCGCGCGTGATGACAGTCGCGCGGGCCGTCCGATCGGCGGGAATGAGCTGCGCGGTCAGATCACCCGACCCCACGTCCTCTTGCAGTGCCGTCGAGACGGTACGAGCTACATACGTGGGATCGGGTTCGTTCATAGCCTCGTCAGAAAGGCAGGCCGTGGCTCTGGCCGCCCATGCACATCAGCATCGGCACCGACAGAATGAAATTGGTGCGCGAGGCGTACAGCGCGACCTTGCGCGCCTTCGCTTTCTCGTCGTCCGTCGCGGCGACGATGCCGAGGATCTTCTTCTGATTCGGCCAGATGAAGACCCACACGTTGAACAGCATGATCGTGCCGAGCCACGCGCCGACGCCGATCGTCACGAAGCCGGGCTGGAACGTGAACGCCTTGTGCATCACAGGCGTGCCGCCATAGCCGAACAACAGGTAGTACGCACCGGTGAGCCAGGTGAAGACCGCGGCCCAGCGGAACCACCACAGCGCGCGCGGCGCAATGTACTTGTTGATGCCCGCGCCGCCGGGCCCGCCCTTGTCGGCGCCCGCCTCCGCCATGCCGGGCGTCTGGACGACGTTGAAGTACCACAGCAGGCCGATCCACATGACCCCGAACACGATGTGCAGCCAGCGGTCGACTTGCGGGTGGTTGAAGCCGATCGCATCCCCGCCGGCGACGACGCCGGTGACGATCAACGAGATCACGATCGCAAGCACGAACGCAGCGGTGATTGCGCCTCGGACGGTGGTGAACGGATGCATCGTGAGATCTCCTCTACGGCGTTTCTTGGTGTTCTACTTGATGTTTTTCGGGGTGGCGGGTCGGAACAGGGACCCAAAAAGCGTTTGAAGAATAGGCGAGCGATCCCCATAATTCAACGCTGGTCCCATTGCCATGACGCCCCCTGCCGTTCCGTTGCCGCGCGTCGATTCTCCCTGCATCAACGTCTGTACGCTCGATGCGCAGAAGGTCTGCATCGGTTGTGGGCGCACCATCGAGGAGATCGCCGTCTGGTCGCGTCTCGGCGATGAGGAGCGGCGTACCGTCTGCGAGCGGGCCCAGGCCCGCAACCAGAGCCGCAAGCAGTCAATTTCTTCTTCCGAGGTTTGAGCCGTGGACGTCATCGAGCGCATCAAGTCACAGCTGTCTGGCAATCCCGTAGTGCTTTATATGAAGGGCACGCCGGACTTTCCTCAATGCGGGTTCTCCGCCGCGGCGGTGCGCGCGTTGAGCGCAGCCGGCGCGGAGTTCACGCACGTCAACATCTTCGAGGATCCGGAGCTGCGCGAGGCGTTGAAGCAGTACTCGAACTGGCCGACCTATCCGCAGCTGTACGTGAACGGCGAGCTGATCGGCGGCTCGGACATCATCCTCGAGATGTACAAGAACGGCGAGCTGCAGAAGCTCGTGGCTCGCTAACGCAGCATCACGCTGTCGTTGAAGCGGTTGCAGACCTGGCAGAACAACTCTGCCGTGCGCTGCGCATCGTACGCAGCGGAATGCGCTTCGTTCGAATCCCAGCTGATTCCCGCCGCCTGCAGCGCCTTGCCGAGCACCGTCTGGCCGTAGACGACTCCGGCGAGTGTCGCCGTGTCGAAGCTCGAGAACGGGTGAAACGGATTGCGCTTGATCTGCGTGCGCGCGATGGCCGCGTTGAGAAAGTTCAGGTCGAAGTACGCGTTATGACCGACCAGGATCGCGCGCGTGCATTCGTTCTCTTTCATCGCACGGCGTATTTCCTTGAACAGCTTCGTCAGCGCTTCCTTTTCGGCAATCGCCGGTCGCAGTGGATGAAACGGATCGATGCCGGTGACTGCGAGCGACGCGGCCTCGAACTTGGCGCCCTCGAAGGGCGCAACATGGAAGCGCCAGCTCTCACCGGGCGCGAGCCTGCCGTCCGGTTGGAGCTCGATCAGGACAGCGGCGATCTCCAACAGCGCGTCGGTGTTCGGATTGAAGCCGCCGCACTCGACGTCGATCACGACGGGCATGAAACCGCGAAAGCGGCTGGCGAGGGGCAATCGTTCGCTCACGCACGCGGCTCCTCGATCATGCGCCAGGCAAGCTGCTCGCCGGCGCGGAACGGTACCAACTCGTCCTGGTCGAACGGATACGCAGCCGGCGGCGACCACGCAGCACGTTCCAGCGTGATGTGCTCACCATTGCGCGGCAAACCATAGAAGTCCGCACCGCGCTCGGCAGCGAATGCTTGCAAACGATCGAGTTTGCCAGCCAGCTCGAAGGCTTCTGCGTACAACTCGATCGCCGCGTGCGCAGAGAAGATGCCGGCACAGCCGCACGTGGTTTCCTTCGTATGTCTCGCGTGCGGTGCGCTGTCCGTGCCGAGGAAGAATCGCGGATCGTCGCTCGTGGCCGCTTCGATGAGCGCACGTCGATCGTGCTCGCGCTTCAACACCGGCAGGCAGTAGTTGTGCGGGCGGATGCCGCCCTGGAAGATCGCATTTCGATTGAGCAGCAGATGCTGCGGAGTGATCGTCGCACCGACGCCGCGCCGCGCGCTCTTCACGAACTGCACGGCTTCGCGCGTCGTGACATGCTCGAACACGATGCGCAGACCGGGAAAGCGCTCGACGACCTTCGCCAGGATGCGATCGATGAAGACGCGCTCGCGATCGAACACGTCCACGTCGCCGTCCGTCACTTCGCCGTGCACCTGAAACACCAGCCCGCAGTCTTGCATCGCCTCGAGCGTGGGATAGATCTTCTCGATGGCCGTGACCCCGGCGTCCGAATGCGTAGTCGCTCCAGCGGGATAGAGCTTCGCGCCGAAGATGAACCCGCTGCGCTGAGCTGCCCTGATCTCCTGCGATGACGTCGTATCGGTCAGATACAGCGTCATGAGCGGCTCGAATCGCGCGCCAGCCGGCAGCGCCGCGAGGATCCGGTCGCGATAGGCGGCAGCCATGCCCACCGTCGTCACCGGCGGCCTGAGGTTCGGCATGATGATCGCGCGCGCGAACTGGCGCGCCGTGAAAGGCAGAACGCTGGCGAGATGGGCGCCGTCGCGTACGTGCAGGTGCCAATCGTCAGGTCGAAGGATCCGCAATCTCGTCATGCTTCGAGTAGTCCGCCGCTGTTCAGCAACTCTACCGTGTATCGCACGCCGAAGCCGGTGATATCGGTCGGGACGTGGCCGAGACCGCCGCTGCGGTTGCTGGCGGCCAGGTCGATGTGAATCCAGGGCACTTGCTCGGGTACGAAACGGCTCAGGAAGCGCGCGGCCAGGATGTGGTCGCCCTTGCTGTCGGGCGTGCACTGCAGGACGTCAGCGATCGAAGACTCGAGGTCGCTGTCGTAGTCGTCATCCATAGGGAAGGGCCACACGCGCTCGCCGCTGCGGGCGCCAGCAGTGCGAATGGCTTCGTGCCACTGCGGGCGATTTGTGAACGCGCCGCTGTACCGCTCGGTCAGGGCGTTGACGCACGCGCCCGTGAGCGTTGCGAAATCGATCATCAGTTCCGGCTGCTCGCGCGCGGCGATCGCGAGCGTATCGGCCAGCACCATGCGGCCCTCGGCATCGCTGTGCGCAACTTGAATAGTCACGCCGTTCGCGGCGCTCACGACTTCTTGTGGCCGAAACGCACGCGCGCCGATCTCGTTCTCAGTGATCGCGAGCCAGCAATCGACGTCGTACGGCGCGCGCAGCTCAGTGAGGGCGAGCAGCGTGCCGACCGCGACGGCACTGCCCTGCATGTCCGTGTGCATGTCGTACATGCTCTTGTGAGTCTTGAGGTTGATACCGCCAGTGTCGAAGCAGATCCCCTTGCCGACGAGAGCGACCTTCCGGACGTTGCGTCGCTGAGCAGCGCGGTAGCGCAGCCTGACGATACCGGCATCCCGCTGCTGATTGGCACGCGCAACGGCGAGGAATGCGCCGGCCTTCTGGCGCAGCAATGCCGCCTCGTTGAGGAAATCGAACTGCCAACCTTCACGGCGCGCGAGATCGCGCAGCGCCCGTCGATAGCCGCTCGTGTTCAGGACGTTCGGCGGCAGGGCGGTGAGCCAGCGTGCGAGGTGATTGCCTCGATCGATCGCGATCGTGCGAGAGGTATCGAGCTGCGAACCCCCATTGAGCAACGCAAAGGAGGAGGGCGCAGATCGCTTCGTATCCTTCGATTTCATGACCGGCATCGGGGCAGTTGCAGCGAGCGATGCCGCGAGCACTGCCTCGAGTGCCGCATTGCTTTCAGCCTCCGCGAATCCTTGCGTCGCGAGCAGCACGCGTGCACGAGCGGGCGCAGTCAGCGCTTTCCAGGCTCGCGCGCCGAGCATCAGCCGTTCGAAGGCGGACGCTGTACTTTTTGCGAATGCTACGACGACCGGGATGGCATCCGGCGTGATGCGGGCAGTCAGGAGGCTGACTTGACCTTGGCTGCGTGCGTCCCGATATAACCGCTGCCAGAGCGATGCGGAAGGGAGCTTACCCAGCGCAACTTCGGCGCGTTCCCGCGGGCAGACGATGATGGCGGCATCGTGCTTTTGCAGCGTGCGCGCATCGAGCCGTGCCTTGGGCTGGACGACGCGGATGTCGCGCCCTGCGGGAAGCAATTCCACCACACAACGTTCCTTGACCTGAAAATTTCAAACTCCGATCATACGCGGCCTCATCCCGCAGCACACCCGACATGTCCGAAGCCTCCCCGTTTGACGATCTCGATCCGGAAGAAACCAAGGAATGGCTCGAGTCGATGGACTCCGTGCTCAAGGTGCACGGCGCACAGCGGGCGCACTTTCTGCTGGAACGGCTCATCGACTTCACGCGGCGCTCCGGCACCTACCTGCCGTTCAAACCGAACACCGCGTACCTCAACACGATCTCGCCCGGCCAGGAGAAGGAGTATCCGGGCGACCGCACGATCGAGCGGCGCATCGAGTCGTACATCCGCTGGAACGCTGCGGCGATGGTCGTGCAGGCGAACCGTCAGAGCTCGGAGTACGGCGGCCACATCGCGAGCTACGCATCGGCTGCGACGCTCTACGAAGTGGGGTTCAATCACTTCTGGCGCGCGCCTTCGGACCAACATCCGGGTGACATGATCTACATCCAGGGTCACGCGTCGCCGGGCATCTACGCGCGTGCGTATCTCGAGGGCCGTCTCACCGAGAACAACCTGCGCCACTTCCGCAAGGAAGTCGCGAGCCCGGACGGGCTGAGCTCGTATCCGCATCCGTGGCTCATGCCGGACTTCTGGCAGTACCCGACGGTTTCGATGGGTCTCGGCCCGATGATGGCCATCTACCAGGCGCGCTTCCAGCGCTACCTCGAACATCGCGGCCTCGTGCCGCCGTCCGATCGCAGGGTCTGGGCGTTCCTCGGCGACGGCGAGATGGACGAGCCGGAGTCGCTGGGCGCGATCACCATGCCGGTGCGCGAGCATCTCGACAACCTCGTGTTCGTGATCAACTGCAACCTGCAGCGCCTCGACGGCCCGGTGCGCGGCAACGGCAAGATCATCCAGGAACTGGAAGCGGCTTTCCTCGGCGCGGGTTGGAACGTCGTCAAGGTGATCTGGGGCTCACGCTGGGATCCGCTGCTGGCGCGCGACACCAAAGGCTTGCTGCGCCGGGTGATGGAAGAGTGTGTCGACGGCGAGTACCAGAACTTCAAGGCCAAGGGCGGCGCGTACACGCGCGAGAATTTCTTCGGCAAGTATCCCGAGCTGAAGGAGATGGTCGCCACCATGTCGGACGACGACATCTGGCGCCTGAACCGCGGCGGTCACGACTATAAGAAGGTGTGGAACGCCTACAACGCGGCGGTGAATCACAAGGGTCAGCCGACCGTCATCCTCGCGAAGACAGTCAAGGGCTTCATGATGGGGCGCTGGGGCGAGAGCCAGAACATCACGCACCAGCAGAAGAAGCTCGACGACGAGGCGCTCAAGGAATTCCGCAACCGCATCTTCATGCAGATCTCCGACGAGGAGATCGCGAACGCGCCGTTCAAGAAGCCGGCCGAGGACAGCGAGGAGATGAAGTACCTGCGCGACCGTCGCAAGGTGCTCGGCGGTTACCTGCCGCAGCGGACGGCCAAGGCTCCGGCGCTCGAAGTGCCGTCGTTGGAAGCCTTCGACTCGTTGCTGCAGTCGTCCGGCGACCGCGAGTTCTCCACCACGATGGCGCTGGTGCGCATCCTGCAAATGCTGGTGAAGGACAAGAACATCGGCAAGCACATCGTGCCGATCGTGCCGGACGAAGCGCGCACGTTCGGCATGGAAGGCATGTTCCGCCAGGTCGGCATCTATTCTTCGATGGGCCAGCTGTACACGCCGCAGGACGCCGACCAGCTGATGTTCTACAAGGAAGACAAGAAGGGACAGATCCTCGAGGAAGGCATCAACGAGGGTGGCGCGCTGTGCTCGTTCATCGCGGCGGGAACCGCGTACGCGAATCACAACATCAACATGGTGCCGTTCTACATCTATTACTCGATGTTCGGCTTCCAGCGCGTCGGCGACTTCATCTGGGCCGGCGGCGACAGCCAGGCGCGCGGCTTCCTCGTGGGCGGCACCGCCGGGCGCACGACGCTCGCGGGTGAAGGCTTGCAGCACCAGGACGGCCACAGCCAGCTGCTCGCGTCCACAGTGCCGAACTGCGTCGCGTACGATCCTGCTTTCGCGTACGAGCTCGCGGTCGTCATCCAGGACGGTCTGCGCCGCATGTTCGCTGCGCAGGAAGATGTTTTCTTCTATCTCACGGCGATGAACGAGAACTACGCGCACCCGGCGATGCCGAAGGGCGCGGAGCAGGGAATTCTCAAAGGCATGTACCTGTTGCGCGCCGGTGGGCGCGGCAAGGTGCGCGTGAACCTGTTCGGCTCGGGCACGATCCTGCGCGAGGTGATGACTGCGGCCGAGATTCTCGAACGCGACTACGGCGTGCCCGCCGACATCTTTAGCGTGACGAGCTACTCGGAGCTGCGGCGCGAGGCGCTCGACATCGAGCGTCGCAACCTGTTGCACCCGGATCAGCCGGCGCAGCAATCGTATGTGCGCCAGGTGCTCGGCGAGCGCACCGGGCCGTTCATCGCAGCGAGCGATTACATGAAGATCGTGCCGGACCAGATCAGGCAATGGGTGCCGGGCCGCTTCATCGTGCTCGGCACCGATGGCTACGGTCGCAGCGATTCACGCGCGCAGTTGCGCCGCCACTTCGAGGTCGACGCGCAGCACGTCGTGCTGGCTTCGCTGCGCGCGCTCGCCGATGAGGGCAAGCTCGACATGGCGACGGTGAAGTCGGCCATGAAGAAGTTCGACATCGATCCCGAGCGGCCGAACCCGGTCACGCAATAGGCTGCCATGGCGCAAGACATCACGGTTCCCGACCTCGGGGATTTCAAGGACGTCGAGGTCATCGACGTGCTGGTGAAGGCCGGCGACAAGATCGACGTCGACACGCCGCTGATCACGCTGGAAACCGAGAAGGCGACGATCGACGTGCCTTCAACCGCGGCCGGCGTGGTGAAGTCGGTGGCGATCAAGAAAGGCGACCGCGTTTCCAAGGGCAGCGTGATTGCCCAGGTGGAAGGCGGGGACGCGGGCATCAAGGAGCAGAAACCCGCCGCCGCGCAGCCCTCGGCACCGCCGGCTCAACCGGCACCGAAGGCCGAGGCCCCCGCAGCCAAAGCGGAGGCGCCTGCAGCAGCTGCACCTGCGCCCGCGCCGGCGCGTCAGCCACAGGCAGCGGTTGCTGTGACGACTGACTTTTCGCAGGTACACGCAAGCCCGTCGGTGCGGAAATTCGCGCGCGAGCTCGGTGTGGACCTGCCGTCGGTCAAGGGCAGCGGTCCGAAAGGGCGTGTCACTGCGGACGACGTCAAGGCGTGGGTCAAGCAAGCACTGAAGAGCGGCCCATCTGTCACCGGCGGCGGCGCTTTGCCGAAAGTTGCCGAGGTCGACTTCGCGAAGTTCGGGCCGGTAGAGGTCAAGCCGCTCGGTCGCATCCAGAAGATTTCCGGTCCGCGGCTGCAGGCGAGCTGGCTCAACGTTCCGCATGTCTGGCAGATGGACGAGGCCGATATTACCGAGCTCGAAGAGACTCGCAACAAGCTCAAGGGCGAGGCCAGCAAGGCGGGCGTGAAGCTCACACCGCTGGCATTCATTCTGCGTGCTTGCGTCAAGGCGCTGCACGAGTTCCCGATGGTGAACAGCTCGCTCGATGCGTCCGGTCAGAATC
>Ga0209382_10002383_pt1 | contig 27500 bp, 27 predicted proteins | sample SoiMetdeltSBSDD5_FD_187599 | JGI IMG/M metagenome (GOLD analysis project Ga0209382, IMG submission 187599) | Bulk soil microbial communities from a Populus tree surrounding site in Tennessee, USA - Soil MetaG P. deltoides SBSDD5 (SPAdes) (version 2) | ecosystem: Environmental > Terrestrial >... | reverse complement strand
AGCCAGGCCCGTGGACGGAAGTCCGGCCGCGCGTCGATCAGCCGCGCTAGCACCGGATCCGCCTTTCGGAGGAACTCTCGCGCCTTGGGATCGGCGATGGTGGCCGCCTTGCGGCGCCGGGCGTCGAGACCGCTCGGGTCGCCCTCCGCTCGACCCACCGTCACTATGTCAGCCATGGGCTATCGGTCCAGTGTTTCTCTTCATCAGACCATCGGCTACTTGGATGAGCGGAGCAGCGACGCCGCCTCTTCCTGATCCGTGAGGCGGCCATTCAATCCACCGACGGCGTGCAGGTCGCCACCGACCTCGATTCGCGCAGATTCCCGGACGCCGCCGTCGACAGCCACCGGCTCGAAGCCTGCAATCCGGATCAAGCGCTCCACCTGGGTCGCCGCCCCGGCGTCGTCGGTCGTGTAAAAGAGGACTGCGGGCTTTGGCCGTCGATTCGCTCCCGACGAAAGCAGCGGTGCCGGCAAGGTTCCAAACCCCTTGGCATACCTGGTTCCTTGTGGAAGCCAGCCAGCGACGACCTCTCCGGCGGACTGACCATCGGGAAGCGTTCGCGAGACCGTCCCGTCTGCTGCGATCGCGATTGGATTCGACGGGTCGATGACGAGCTTGCCGGGCAAGAGGTCGGCGACCTCGTCGATCACGGCCTTCATTGGGTCAAGCCACAGGGCAAGGATGACTGCGTCGGCCCGTTGAACTGCATCCCGGTTGTCCAACGCCGCGGTTGCCGGAGTTCCAATCTCGGCGGCCAGCTTCTGGACCTTGTCGGAACTGGTGGCCGAAAGGAGAACGGGCTCCCCGCCTGAAGCAAGCGCGCGCGCCACGGTTCCGCCGATGTTTCCAATTCCAATGATTGCGGTCGTCACGTCTACCTCCTGAAATTATCGGCCGGTCATTCCTGCAGGAGGCGTTCGGTCAACACGATCTGAACGACTTCCTGCACCGTCTCCTGGCGAGCCCAGTCGCGCTGCAGCTCGCACGCGAGCGAGACCCAACCGATCGGCCTGCCTCCGGCTTGAACGACACGCTCCAGGCCGGCGCGATGCGCTTCGAGAGACGTGCCAGCGATCGCGTCGACCACCGGATAGACCTGGTAGCCCTCCCGCAGCGCGTCAAGGGCCGCGAACGCCATGCAGACCTCGGTCCAAAGCGCACAGAAGATCAGCTTGCGACGCCCGGTGGCACGCACAGCCGCCACGAAGTCGACGTCCTCCCACGAGTTGATGCTCGTTCGGTCGATCGGCGGACTGTCCTCGAGCAGCCCGGCGAGCTCAGGGACGGTCGGCTTTCCCTGGCCGGAGGCGACGTTCACCGTCGAATGGACGATCGGCAGCCCGAACGTCTTGGCCGTCTTCACCGTCGACACGATGTTCTTGAGCAGCAGTTCCGGGTCCGTGGATCGGACCGTGGCGAACTGCGCGGGCTGGTAGTCGATCAGGACCAGCGCCGCGTTCTGTGGCGTGATGAGATGGTCGGCAAGCGGATCGCGGATCGCACCGCTGGACATGCGGGTCACCTCACCGAGGTCAGGGGTGGACGTAGGAGCCGTAGCCGAGGTCGAGGCGGATCGACTCCATCACCCAGAACGTCGTGCTCTCGGTGAACACGTCGGCCGCCGCCAGCACCCCGGTGTACTTGTCGATGACCGGGGCCGCGGCGGCGGCCGTCGTTGCGTCGAGAAGGCCCTTGACCGCGGCCCAGACGTTCTCGCCGTACCGCTGGAAGTACGGCGTGGGATCAACGGTGGGAAGCGTCGTCCTGACGCTGGCGGCGATGTCGGCCATGTACTGCTGGTGCAGCCGGACGTCGTCGCGGCTGCCGAGCCGGCCCAGGTGCCCCCCGATGAAATGCCTCCACGGGTAGGCGAGGGCGTTCGCTGGGGCCTGGAGGTAGCCGGGGATGTCCTCGGTCAGGTTGGAGAGGTAGACCGGCGCCCAGCCTGGGTTGACGATGTCGACCAGCATCAGGGTGTCGTGGTCGGGCAGGTGGATGACGATGTTGTCGGGCGAGTGGTTGGCGCCGTGCCAGGCCAGCTCGATCCGTTCCCCGCCGATCTCCAGGGTGCGGCGATCCGAGAAGGTCTCGGTCGGTGCCGGCCGGGCCGGGTCGTGGTCGCGCAGCAGCAGCCGCCGGGTCTCTTGGTGGCCGATGCGGACCACGTCTGGGTTGAACAGCGAGGACGCGCCGGTGTGGTCGGCGTGGTGGTGGGAGTAGATGAGGTGGGTGACGGTGGTGGGGGCGCGGTTGGCGGCGGCGACCTGGTCGATGGCCCGCTGCAGGTTGTGGCCGATGGTCGGGGGGGCGTCGAACAGGACCACGCCGTCGGGGGTGGTGAGGAAGGCGGCCTGGTAGGTGCCGTCGGTGACCCAGTACAGGTTCCGCTCGACCCGGCCGACGGCATAGCCCTGGTCGTTGAGGGCCGGCCCCAGCGACGCCCGAGGGACCGGCGCGTAGTCCGGCAGCAAGGCGGGGGCGCCGCTGGCGCCGGAGGCTGATGAGGTCACGGTCCTCTCCCTTGCATCTCGGGCACGTCCCTCGGCGGCCGTGCGAGCCTTCGCGACGGACCCAGGCTCGCCACCGAGCAGGTGAGAGGGCATCACCGGATCATGGTGATTCGGGTGCCGTTGACAGTTGGTGTGTTGGCCTGCTACCGAGGGAACGGTGTCGCTGGCGGTCGGTCGCCGGCGCGGGTACCAAGGCAGGCCCTGAAGGTGGATCGGGCAACCCCCCGGCTGGTCGACCGCGGTGAGCTGCTCGCCGCGCTGGATCGCGCGGCGGCGGCGAAGGTGACGGTCATCTCGGCTCCGGCCGGCAGCGGGAAGACGTCGCTGCTGCGCGCCTGGGCCGACCGTCCGGGCCAGCCGCATCGGCTCGTCGTGGTCCAGGTGCAACGCGACCAGCAGGATGCCCAGCAGTTCTGGCTGGCCCTGCTGGACGCGGTCCGTCGTGGCTCCGGCACGGCCAGCCGCGCGGAAGCGCCAGCAGCGACCCCCGACTTCAACGAGCGGGCGATGGTCGAGCGGGTGCTGGCGGCACTCGAAGACCATCGGGGCCGGGTCATGCTGGTCATCGACGATCTCCACGAGCTGACCTCGCCGGACGCCCTCGCCCAGCTCACCCGGTTGCTGACCAGCCTTCCCCCTAACGTGCACGCGATGCTGGCCACCCGCCGCGATCTCCCGCTGCACCTGCATCGGCTCCGCCTGGCCGGCGAGCTGGCCGAGCTCCGCGCGGCCGAGCTGCGCTTCACCGAGCGCGAGACACGAGCGCTCCTCGACGCCTCGGGGATCGCGCTGTCCGATGCTGGAGCGGCGCTGCTGCAGCAGCGAACCGAAGGGTGGGCCGCGGGCCTGCGGCTGGCGGTGATCTCGCTGGCCGGTCACCCGGATCCCGAGCGGTTCGTGGCCGAGTTCTCCGGCAGCGACCGCACCGTCGCCGAGTATCTGATCGCCGAGATGCTGGACCGCCAGCCAGACGACGTCCAGCAGTTGCTGTTGGATACCTCCCTGCTCGACCGGGTCAACGGTGAGCTGGCCGATCTGCTGACCGGGCGCCCTGGCTCGGAACGGATCCTGCTGGAACTCGAGGACGCGAACGCGTTTGTGGTCTCGCTCGACTCCGAGCGCAGGTGGTTCCGCTACCACCACCTGCTCGGGGATTTCCTGCGGCTGGAACTGCGCCGGACGCGGCCCGAGGAGGTTCCGACGCTGCACCGGCGGGCCGCCGGATGGTTCGCCGAGCATGGCCAGATCGTCGAGGCCATCCGGCAGACTCAGGCGGCGGGTGACTGGTCGGAGGCGGCTCGGCTGCTGGCCGACCATTCGTTCAGCCTGACCCTGGACGGGCAGGCGCAGACCATCCAGGCGCTGGTGCGGGCCTTCCCGCGGGGAGCCGCCGCCGATGACCCCGAGCTGGCCCTGGTGCGCGCGGGGGGTGAGCTTGTCCAGGGACACCTGGACGAGGCGGCCGCCCATCTGGCGGTCGCCGAGTCGCACGTCGAGGCGGCGTCACCCGATCGCCGGCGCCGCCTCCGGGTGGCCATCGCGTCGCTGAAGCTTGGACTGGCGCGGCGGCGCGGCCACCTGGCCGGCGTGGTCGAACAGGCCAGGTTCCTTGACTCCCCGGTCACCGGGCAGTCCGACAAGGACATCGCGCTCGGCAGCGACCTGCGAGCGGTGGCGCTGTACAACCTGGGGACCATCGAGGCGTGGTCCCTGGGGCTGCAGGACGCGGAACGCCACCTGCAGGAGGGCGCCGTCCTGGCCCGGCAGATCGGCCGGCCCTACCTGGAGGTCGGCTGCCTGGCCCAGCTCGGGTTCGCGTCCAAGATCCGCCCGATCGCCACCACCCGCCAGCGCTGCCAGGAGGCGATCACCCTGGCCGAGCGGCACGGCTGGGGCACCGAGCCGGTGATCGCGCCCGCGCTGGTGACGCTGGCCGCCACGATGATCTGGACCGGTGCCTTTGACGAGGGCGAGCGATGGGTGCAGCGCACCGCCCAGGCCCTGGAGAGCGACAGCGGGCCGGGCATCACCCAGCTGCTGCATCTGGCGACCGGAATGCTCCAGGCCGGCCGCGGCCGCCACCACCAGGCGCTCGAGGAGTTCAGCGCCGCCGAACGCCTGCAATCGCAGTTGGCGGGCTCGCACGCGTTGGCGAGCCAGGTGACCGGCTGGATGCTGACCACCCAGGCCCGCCTCGGGATGCCCGGCCAGGCCCGCGCCTCGCTGGCGACGCTCCCTGACGAGCGAGCGAACTTGGGGGAGCTCCGCAACGCCCGCGCGGTGATCTGCCTCGCCGAGGGCGATCCGGCCGGAGCGCTGGACGCGCTGGCGGAGGTTCTCGACGGCACGACACCGGTCATCGGGTATGTCACGGTCGTTGAAGCCCAGCTGCTGGCCGCGCTCGCCGACCGCGCGCTCGGTGACCAGGGCGCGGCGAACACGGCAACCGAACGCGCCCTTGCCCTCGCCGAGCCTGACCGGCTGGTCCTGCCGTTCGCGATGACGGACTCACGGGAGCTGCTCGAGGCCCTGCCGCGGCACCAGACAGCGCACGCCGCCCTGCTCACCGACGTCCTCGACGTGGTGCATGGCGCATCCTTGACGGCCAACGACCAGCCCCCTTCACCGCAAACGGAGGAGCTCAGCCCAAGCGAGCTCAGGGTGCTGCGATACCTCCCGACCAACCTTTCCAGGCCGGAGATCGCACGCGAACTGTCCGTCACGGTCAACACGGTCAACACCCACGTCCGCAACATCTACGCCAAGCTCCAGGCCCGTGATCGCTCCTCGGCAGTACGGCGCGCGCGAGAGCTGCGGCTGCTCTCGACCGGCCTCACGCGGTAGCACGGCGGTCACCAGATCCTGGTGATGCCGGCTCACCTGCCGGCCCACGACCATGGCTTCATGGACCAAGCAGCCACCCTGTACACGATCCGGATCGACGGCCACCTCGGCGCCATGGCGCTGTCTGCGTTCCCGGCGATGGTGTCGCGGCGGCAGGGCGCACAAACCGTGCTCACCGGCCTCCTGGACCGGTCGGCACTCTACGGCGTCCTGGCCGAGATCGAGGCCCTCGGCCTCGACCTCGTCGAGGTCCGCCGGCTCACACCAAAACGCAAATCATCAGAACCAGGTGACAGCCGCTCACCCTGATGGCCACCAGACTTCGGGTGCGCCCGACCAGCGGTCCGCGCGGTGTACGCGTCGACAAGGAACACCCGTCATGTTCAATTGTCAGACTCAAGCATGACGATGCCGACAGGCATCCCGCCGGGGAAGGGAGCGGGCTCCGTGACCGAGGATTCCAGCCGCGCCGTGTGGCTGCAGCAGGCGCGCTCCTACCTTCGCAACGCCGACCCCGTGCTGGCGCGGCTCATCGACGACCGGCCGGCCTTCGATCCCCGGGCGTGGATGGCCCAGCTGCCGCCGATGGATCTGTACGGTGCTCTGCTGTTCCAGGTCACCGGCCAGCAGCTGTCCGTCCCAGCGACCCGCCGGACCCTTGCTCGCATCGAGGCACTGTTCGACGGCCATCTCCCCTCACCCACCGAACTGCTGGGAGTAGATCCCGGCAAGCTCCGCGAGGCCGGGCTCTCGTGGCGGAAGATCCGCACACTCCGCGATCTCGCCGAGCGGCTGTCGGACGGCCGGCTGGACCCGAACGTCTTGAGCAGCCTGCCAGACGACGAGGTCATGGCGGAGCTCACCGCGATCCCGGGGATAGGTCCCTGGACCGTGCAGGGCGCCCTGATCATCGCGCTCCAGCGAGAGGACGTCGTCCTGCCGGGCGACCTTGCGCTCCGTAAGGCCGTCCAGGTCGCCTACCAGCTCGACCACCTCCCCACCGAGCAGGAGGTTCTCGCTATCGCCGAGAAATGGCGGCCCTACCGCAGCCTGGCCACCAGCTACCTGTTTTCCGCCGCCTTCGAGCGGACCGAGGCACCGCCGGTCGTCCCGAACGAGACGTAGCGCCGTATCCGCCCAGCTAGCTCGGGTGCTCCAGGGGGTCAGTCAGCGTCGCTGCTCGGGAGCCCGGCGGCGACGGCGTCGAGGATGAAGTTCAGGATGAACTCGAACGCCGCGTCGTTGTCCAGGTCGCCACCGCCGCTGACGGCCCGTTGCAGGTTGGGGTAGCGGCCGCTGGCCAGCTGCTGCTGGATGTAGGGGGCGACCTGGGCCCGCCACTCCTCGACGGTCACGCCGGTGCGCTGCTGGACCTGCTGTTGCGCCAGCTCGCGCAGGACGAACCCGACGACGAAGAAGTACACCGTCGCCCCGATCGCGCCCTGGGTCTGCAGGTCGACGCCCAGGCCGCTCATGGAGGCCGCCGTGAGCTCGTCCTGGCGCAGGGAGTTGGGACCAAGTGGTGGCGTGCCAAAGGCAACCGATGCCAGCCATGGGTGGCGAAGGAAGATCCCGCGGGTGTCCCGCGCGAACCTGGCCAGGTCCGACCGCCAGTCGCCCGACGGCTCCAGGGTGTGCTCGCCGGCGACCTGGTCGCGCATCAGCTCGATGAGCTCGTCCTTGCTGCGCACGTACCAGTAGAGCGACATGGTGCCGGCACCGAGCGCGTCCGCAACGCGGCGCATGGTGAGGGCGTCCAGGCCCTGGTGGTCGGCGATGGCGATCGCGGCCTGCACGACCTGTTGGCGATCAAGGCCGCGCGCACGCCCGCGCGGCGGGCGCTCGGGACGAGCCCATACCAGGTCGAAGCCATCGCCGCCGCCGGGACGCCGCCGGGGTTGTGCCCTGCTTGTCGATTCCTGGCCTGGGCGACGCCGCTGACCGCTCCCGCGTCCTGATGCCTGTTCCACCGGCGGACCTCTCGTGTCGGGGATTGACTTATCGTACGTAGTACGTCTATCGTACGCAACACGGTTATAGTACGAGGTACGACACCAGCGAGCATGGGGTTGCCGATGCCGACACCAGGCCAACCGAGGATCCAGGATGATCCCATCGTCGAGGCTGTCGGGCTCCAGAAGCGCTTCGGGTCGACCTGGGCGCTGCGTGGGATCGACCTGGCGATCCAGCAGGGGACCATCTACGGGCTGCTGGGACCCAACGGCGCCGGCAAGACCACCGCGGTGCGCATCCTGGCCACCCTGCTGCGGCCCGACGGTGGCAGCGCCAGGGTCGGCGGCTTCGACGTGGCCCGCGAGCCGGAGAAGGTGCGGCCGCTGATCGGGCTCACCGGCCAGTACGCCGCCGTGGACGAGCAGCTGACCGGCCAGGAGAACCTGCTGCTGATCGCCCGGCTGCTGGAGCTGTCCCGCCGGGACGCCCGGCGCCGGGTCGGCGAGCTGCTGGAACGCTTCGACCTGGTCGAGGCCGGCGGGCGGCCGCTCAAGACCTACTCTGGTGGCATGCGCCGCCGGCTGGACGTGGCGGCCAGCCTGATCGGCCGGCCGCGGGTGCTGTTCCTGGACGAGCCGACCACCGGGTTGGACCCGCGCGCCCGCGCCCAGGTCTGGCGGCTGGCCCGCGGCCTGGTCGCCGATGGCGCGACCGTGCTGCTGACCACCCAGTACCTGGAGGAGGCCGACCAACTGGCCACCGAGCTGGCCGTGCTCGATCACGGCCAGGTGATCGAGCACGGCACTCCGGCTGCCCTGAAGGCCCGGGTGGGCGGGCAGACCCTCGACATCCGTCCGGTCGAGCGCGTCCGGCTCGACGCGGTCGCCACGATCGTGGCGCAGGTGACCGGCGCCATCCCGACCCAGGGCGGCGATGGCGGCATGGTGTCGGTGCCCGTGGACGGCCGGCTCGCCGGCACCCGGACCCTGGCCGAGGTGGCGCGCCGGCTGGACGAGGCGGGCATCCCGGTCACCGAGGCGGGCCTGCGCCTGACCAGCCTGGACGAGGTGTTCCTGACCCTGACCGGCCACCCCACGAAGACAACCAAGGGAGAGCGATGAACCCGACCCGGGCGGCGCGCCACGGCCTGACGCTGGCCTGGCGCAGCCTCCTGAAGCTCAAGCACTCACCCGACCAGCTGCTGGACGTGCTGCTGATGCCGATCACCTTCGTGCTGGTGTTCGTGTTCCTGTTCGGCAAGGCGGTCGCCGGCGACTGGCACACCTACCTCAACTACGTGCTGCCCGGGATCGCGGTGCAGGCGCTGATGTTCGCGTCCATGGGCACCGCCCTGGCCCTCAACGCCGACCTGCACACCGGCATTTTCGACCGGTTCCGCAGCCTACCGATCGCCCGTTCGGCGCCGCTCACCGGGCACCTGCTCGGCGACCTCGTCAAGGACGTCGTCTCGCTGGGCCTGGTGTTCGGCTTCGGCGCCATCCTCGGCTTCCGGCCCCACGGCGGCCCGCTGGCCCTGCTCGCCGGCAGCGGGTTGATCGTGCTGTTCTCGTTCGCGGTCTGCTGGATCGCGGCCCTGGTGGGCATCCTGGCCAACAGCCCCGGCAGCGTCCAAGGCTTCGCGTTCCTGCTGATCTTCCCGCTCACCTTCGCCAGCAGCGTCTTCGTCCCCACCGCAAAGCTGCCTGGCTGGCTGCAGAGTTGGGTGAAGGTCAACCCGGTGACCCAGGTCTCCGACGCCGTGCGCGGGCTGCTGCAGGGCCTCCCCCTGGGCCACACCCTCACCGCGTCGCTGCTGTGGACGGCGGGCATCCTGGTGGTCTTCGCGCCCTTGGCGGTCCACACCTACCGCCGGCAGGTGTGACCAACGACCGGATCCCCACCGACGACTTGAGATCCCAGCCATCCCTCGCATCAGCCACGCTGGGCGTTGGCTGTGGTGGTCCCGTAGCTCATGGGACGGTGGTGGCTGGGCGCGCTGGCTGTGGCGTCGGCCGGCTGGGTTGCTCGCGCCTCAGGAGCAGGGCGATCACGATCAGCCAGCCGAAGCCGAGGGTGATGGTGAGGGGCTGGGCGAGCCCGTGGTAGGAGGCGGCCAGGGTGCCGGCCGCGGCGGCCTGGCTGAACAGGACCCCGCCGAGGACGAAGGTGGCCGGCACCACCAGCCCGATCGCCACGGACCCCCAACAACCAGCCGATGGGCTCGCGGCGCCGGCCGGGCCGCTCGACGGCGGTCCCTCGGCCACCCTGCTGCTGGCCATCGGCCAGGGCGGCCAGCCGCTCAGCGAGGACGCCTTCGAACACGGCCTCCAAGCATTGATCAACGGCACGACCGCTGCCCTCACCCCATGAACGAACTCCTCGGTCTCCCAGACCGGGACACCGGGTGGGGCACCCTCATCGGGGTCGGAGCTGGCCGAGGGGTGGGATGCCCATCTCGTGGAGGACGCCGCCGCCGTCGTCGCCGACCCTGGAGTTGGCGCCCTCGCCCTCGCCGAGCCGGTTGGCATGGCCGGCCGGTACGACCGTGCCGCCGTCCGCTGGCCCGCCGACGCCGGCGGTCGGCGTGCCGAACCGCACCCGGGTGTGGGGCACCAGCTCGCAGGCGGCCATCCCGCCGGGGGCGTTGGCGGCGTAGAACTCCACCCACATCGCCGAGCTGCGGGCGGCCAGGTCCAGGCCGCCCCAGCTCGCCGGAACCTGGATGCCGCCGACGGTCGTCTCGGTGCCGCCGGCGGGGTCGGCGACTGACGCGCGCCACCAGCCGGCACGGGCCCGGGCCACCCGCAGCCGGTAGGTGCGCCCTGGCTGCCACTGGTAGGCGAGCCGGCAGGTCCAGAACGGCGAGCCCTCCACGCCGGGGTGGCAGCCGGGGTTGTCGCCGCAGCCGATCGCCGACCACACCGAGAAGACCGCCAGCCTGCCCTGGCTGCCGTCGTCGCGGCGGTCGTGGGCCTGGAGCCCGAAGTAGCCCACGTCCCCGCCCTGGAAGCTCCAGGAGTGCGCCCAGAAGTACGTGGTGGGCCCGGGGTCGCGCAGCACGGTCAGGTCCCACGCCAGGCTGCTGGCGCCGGCCGCGGCAGCCGACCACCGCCACCAGGTGTACGTTCCCCGCGGCCTGACCATCGGCCGGTCAGGCTACCTCACCCATGCCGCCGCATCCATCCCTCCCAGATCCGGTCGGCGCCGAGGTGGATGGATGGATGGATGGCGTCGTCCCAGTCGATGAGGAACGGGATCGGGCCGCCGGCGAGCGCCTTGGGCGTGAGGCGCCACCGCAGCGGCGTGCCCTGGGCGGAGGCGGCTGGTCAGGGTCGGGGGCGATGAGCTCCAGATACGCGCCCTCGCCGAGGCCGAGGAGGGCGTTGTGGGTGCCCAGCCCCCGGTGGTGGCCGCCGGGCTGGGCCCGCACGCCCCAGCGGGTCTCGAGCTGGCGCACGCCGTCCTCCAGCACGGGGACGCCGAAGATCAGGTGTCCAGCATTCACAGCTGGCCGTGGTGGCGGGCCAGGTAGGCGGCGGCTTCGGCCCTCCGGGCGACCTCGAGTTTGGCCAGGATGCTGGAGACGTAGTTCTTGACCGTCTTCTCGGCCAGCCCCAGCTCGGTGCCGATCTGGCCGTTGGTGAGGCCGTCGGCGACCAGCCCCAGGATGCGTTCCTCCTGGGGCGACAGGCGGGCCAGCTTCTCGTCCCCGAGCAGGTGCTTGCCCCTGCGGAGGCGGTCGAACACCCCCTTGGTGACCGCCGGGTCCAGCAGGTTCTGGCCGGCCCCGACGGCCCGGATGGCCCGGAGGAGCTCCTCCCCGCGGATCTGCTTGAGGACATAGCCGGCGGCGCCGGCCATGATCGAGGCGAACAGGGCCTCGTCGTCGGCGAAGCTGGTCAGCATGAGCACCGCCGTGTGGGGGCGGGCGGCGCGGATGTCGCGGGTGGCCTCGATGCCGGAGCCGTCGGAGAGGCGGACGTCCATGACGATCACATCGGGCAGGGCCTGGGCGGCCACGGCCACGGCCTCCCTTGCCGAGCCGGCCTCGGCGCACACCACCACGTCGTCGGTGTCGTGCAGTAGGAGCTTGATGCCGTCGCGGACGACCTGGTGGTCGTCGACCAGCATGACCCGCAACGGAGGGGCACTCATGACGGCATCGTCGCAGCCCCGGCGGGCTGGCTCAAGGTGAACGCCCGTTCGGGCGGCGGCTCGATGTCGTGGCGAACGAACATACCCGCAGCATCGACCCTTCGCCGGCCTGGCCCCAGGGTCCAACGACCCGGGCCGCGCGGGCCGTTCGGCGGGGCCGGGGGACGGGCGGTCGCCGATCGTCCAGGGTGATGGGCCGTCATCCGGAGGACCGAAACCGCGCCCGGCGCCCGATCCCGGGAGCCGACCGACACCGGGCGGTGCCGACCGGCGGCCCCGAGGACCGGGCGGGCGCGCCGGCACCTGCTGGTGGCCGCGCTCGTGCTGGGCTACCTGGCCGGGGTGGTGGTGCTGGCCCACGCCCTGGGGCTGGCGACCCGGATCGGGCGTGCCGTGCCGGGCCGCCTGGCCGGGACGGTCTGGTTCTACGTGGCCGCGGCCGCCGCCCTGCTGGCCGAGATGGGCCTGGGGCTGCGCCTGGCCCACGTGCACCTGAACGTGCTCGGCTGGGTCGGGCTGGCGGTGGTCGGCACCCAGTTCACCCTGTGGCCGACGGGTGCTGCGCACGCGCATGGTGCCGAGGCTGGAGCGGGCGGTGGCCCTGGTCGGGCTGGCCGGCTGCGCGGCCGGGCTGGGCATCGCCCTGGTCCCGTTCGTCCGCACGGCCCGGCGGCGGCCGCCGCACACGGCGGCGTCGTGGATGCTCGGTGCCGGGATGGCCTGGCTGGTGGTGGCCGTCGTGGGCGGCCCGGACCGCGTAGTCGCCGCGTCGCGTCAAGGCGAGGTCCATGCCCCGAGGGTACTCGAACGCGCAGGTCAGCGGGGGATCGTGACCCGGACCCGCGTCCCCTGGCCCGGGCCGCTGTGGATCTCGGCCCGGCCACCCAGGCCCTCGGCCCGCTCCCGGAGGTTGCGCAGGCCCTGGCCGGCGCCGGCGGTCTGGGCGGGGTCGAAGCCCAGGCCGTCGTCGTCGACCTCCAGGACGCCGCCGTCCCCCTCCAGGTACAGCGACACCCGGCAGGTGGCGGCCTCGGCGTGGCGGCTCACATTCGAGAGGGCCTCGCGGGCCAGCTGGACCACGTCGCCGGCCCGGCCGGTCAGCTCGGCGGCCGCCTGCGGGTCGACCTGGGCGATGGCCAGCACCCCGGTGCGCTGCTCGAACTCCTCGACCAGGCCGTGGAGGGCCTGGTCGAGCTGGCGGTCGGCGAGGATGCCTGGGCGCAGCCCGAAGATGTAGTTGCGCAGGTCGCGGATGACCCGGTCCAGCTCCTCGACGGCGTCCTGGAGGCGGCCGCGGAGCTCCGGGTCGCCGGCCAGCAGGGCCGAGCCCTGCAGGCCCATGCCGACCGCGAACAGCGCCTGGATGGCCCCGTCGTGCAGTTCCTTGGCGATCCGCTCGCGGTCCTCGAGCACGGCCAGGCGCTGCAGCTTCCCCTGGAGGCGGGCGTACTCCAGGGCGACGGCGGCCTGCTCGGCGAAGGTCTCGACCAGCTGCACCTCGGTCTCGCGCAGCAGGGCCCCGCCCTTGCGGTTGGCCACCGTCAGGGTGCCGAGGGTGCGGCCGCGCACGGCCAGGGGGACGAACAGCGCCGGTCCGACCCCGGCCCGGACGATCGGCTGGGCGCTGCGGTCGTCGGCCGAGGCGTCGGCCAGGACGACCGCCTTGCCGGTCCGCATGACGTCGCCGGTCACCGATCCCTCGGCCGGGAAGACCGTCCCCAGCAGCTCGTCCGCCAGCAGCCCGTCGGCCGCCTCGACGGCCAGCCGGTCGTCGCCGGTCGGCAGGGCCAGGGTGGCCAGGTCGGCCCCGACCAGCGCCCTGGCGTGCCCCACGACCAGGCCCAGGAGCTCGCCGGGGTCGGTGCCGGCCAGGATGGCGGTGTTGATGGCCCGGATGGCCTCCAGCCGCTGGGCGCGGTCGTTGGCCTCCTCGAACAGGAAGGCGGCCTCGATGGCCGCGCCCGCCTGGGCGGCCAGCAGCGTCAGGGCCCGCTCGTCGTCGGCGTCGAAGTCCCGGCCGCCCTGCTTCTCGGTCAGGTACAGGTTGCCGTAGACCCGGCCCCGGGCCATCACCGGCACACCCAGAAACGAACGCATCGGCGGGTGGTTGGGCGGGAACCCGACCGAGCGGGGGTCCTCGGCGATGTCGTGCAGCCGGAGGGGGCGGGCGTCGTCGATCAGCACCCCGAGGATGCCGCGCCCGACCGGGATGTGGCCGATCGCCGCCCGCTCGGCGGCGGTGACCCCGGTGGTGATGAACTCGCCGATGGTGCCGTCGCGGCCCAGCACCCCCAGCGCCCCGTAGCGGGCGCCGGTCAGGCCGGCGGCCAGCTCGACGATGCGCTGGAGGGTGGCCGGGAGCGACAGGTCGGCGGCCAGCGCCAGCCCGGCCTCCAGCAGGCGCTCGTACCGCTCGTGGATGCCCGCCATCGGCGCAGCGTACACCGGCAATGGGCCCCGCGGCGGATGCCGCGGGGCCCCTGGAAGGTGCCGGGGTCAGCTGGTCATCGCCTGGCCGCGATGTTCTCGGCGCTCGAACAGCTCGCCGCGGTGCCACGGGGTCCCGATGCGGGGGAGCACCCACCGGTCCAGGCCGTACCAGCCGGCGTTGCGCCAGGCCAGCACGAGCAGCAGACCGACGACCACGAACGCCGGGTTGACGCCGGCCGAGCCGGAGAACATGAAGCTGAGGTTCAGGACGACGCCGAGGAACGCCATGATGCCGGTCAGCAACCCCAGGATCAGGCAGATCCCGATCACCGTCTCGCCGACCGCGACCAGCTTGGCCATCCACGAGGCGTTGTCGTTGACCCAGTTCAGGAAGCTGACCCACCAGCCGTAGGCCACCTGGGGGTGCTCGGGGTCCTTGGAGGCGGCGATGGCCCCCTTGATGAAGCCCTGGAGGGCCTTGCCGCCGTCCATCCAGGCGGGCGACTGGACCTTCTCCCAGCCGGCGTGCAGCCACTCATAGCCCAGCCACAGCCGGGCCACCAGCCAGATCCAGGCGGCGGCGCTGGAGCCGAACAGCCACCTGGAGAGCGGGGGTTCCTCGATGTACACCGGTCCACTCGACGACCGGCCGGTGACCTCACTTGCCATGGCGGGATCCGCCTCCTTCTCCTGTCCTCTGCCATGAGCGGCGCCTGCCGCCCGCCAGGCAACGATCGCGCGCCCGGGCGGTCCGGTCATGGGCCGAACGGCCGGTCCCGGGTGGGACCTCCGGCCCTGGGTCGGCGGACCTGACCGGGTCATCGTGGACGGCAGGAAGCCCGAGCCGCCGGAGGGGACGCCACCATGGCCGATCTGCGAACCCGCTACCTGGGGATAGACCTCCAGAGCCCCCTGGTCGCCTCGTCGTCCCCACTCACCGGGAGCCTGGACGGCCTGCGGCGGCTGGAGGCCGCCGGGGCCGGGGCGGTGGTGCTGCCCTCGCTGTTCGAGGAGGAACTGGCCCCGGACCGCCGGGGCGGCCCGGCCGGCCCCGGGCCCGGCGACCAGGCCGGGTACGGCGCCGGGCCCGACGCCTACCTGTCGCTGGTCGAGCGGGCCAGCCAGGACCTCTCCATCCCGGTGATCGCCAGCCTGAACGGCGTCTCGCGGGGCGGCTGGTCCGGCTATGCGGCCCGGCTGGAGGAGGCCGGGGCCGACGCCCTCGAGCTCAACGTGTACTACGTGTCCTCGCGGCCCGGCCAGTCGGGCAGCGACGTCGAGTGGCACTACCTGGACGTGGTCCGGGCGGTGCGCCGGGCGACCAGCCTCCCGCTGGCGGTCAAGCTCAGCCCGTACTTCAGCTCGCTGGCCAACCTGGCCGGGCAGCTGGTCGAGGCCGGCGCCGGCGGGCTGGTCCTGTTCAACCGCTTCTACCAGCCCGACCTGGACATCGAGGCCATGGAGGTGCGGCCGGCGCTGGAGCTGAGCACCTCGGTCGAGCTGCGCCTGCCGCTGCGCTGGATCGCCATCCTGCACCGGCGCCACCGGGTGTCGCTGGCCGCCTCGACCGGGGTCCACACCGCCACCGACGTGCTCAAGGTGCTGCTGGCCGGGGCGGACGTGGCCATGATGACCTCGGCCCTGCTGCGCAACGGCCCCGACCACCTGCGCCCGATCGAGGTCCAGCTGCGGGACTGGATGGACCGCCACGGCTACGAGACGGCCGACCAGCTCCGGGGCCGCCTCAGCCAGCGCTCGGTCCCCGACCCGGCCGCCTTCGAGCGGGCCAACTACGTCCGCACCCTGATGTCCTGGTCCAGCCGGGCCACGGTCGGCCCCGGCCGGCCACCACCGACGACCCGGCCGGCTGACTGACAGGAGGTGCAGCATGCGCGTGCTCGTTACCTACGGATCGAAGATGGGCGGGACGGCGGGCATCGCCGAGCTGGTCGGCGGCGCCCTGCGCGACGCCGGGCTCGAGGCCGACGTGCGGCCGGCCCCGGAGGTGTCCGGCCTCGACCCCTACGGCGCCGTGGTCGTCGGCGGGGCGCTGTACACCGGCCGCTGGCACCGGGACGCACGGCGGTTCGTCAAGCGCCACACCGCCGCCCTCCAGGAGCGGCCGGTCTGGCTGTTCAGCAGCGGGCCGCTGGACGACTCGGCGGCCGGGCAGATCCCGCCGGTGGCCCAGGTGCGGGCCCTGGCCAGGCGGATCGGGGCCCGCGGCCATGTGACCTTCGGCGGCCGGCTGCCCGCCGACGCCAAGGGGTTCCCGGCCCGGGCCATGGCCAGGACCCACGCCGGCGACTGGCGCGACCCCGACCGGGTCCGGGGCTGGGCGGCCGAGGTGGCCGCGGCCCTGCAGGCCGGCGGCGGCCCTGGTCCGGGTCAGGGTTCGAGGCGGCCCGCCCGGCCCTCCAGGTAGCGCTGCTCGGGCAGGCTGGTGGTGCGGCGGGCGGCCGCCCGGTAGTGCTCGCGGGCGCCGGCGGGGTCGCCGGCCAGCTCCAGCAGGTGGGCGCGGACCGCGTCCAGGCGGTGGTGGCCGGCCAGCCGGCCGTCGTCGTCCAGGGTGGCGAGCAGGTCGAGGCCGGCCCGGGGGCCGCGCACCATGGCCAGGGCCACGGCGTGGTTGAGGGTCACGACCGGGCTGGGGGCGAGCCGTTCGAGCAGCTCGTACAGGACCAGGATCTGCGGCCAGTCGGTGTCCTCGGCCCGGGCCGCCTCGTCGTGCACGGCGGCGATGGCCGCCTGCAGCTGGTAGGGGCCGATCGGCGCCCTGGCCAGGGTGGCGGTGACCAGGGCCACGCCCTCGGCGATGGCGGCGGCGTCCCAGCGGGACCGGTCCTGGGAGGCCAGCGGGACCAGGCTGCCGTCGGGGAGGGTCCGGGCCGGGCGGCGGGCGTCGGTGAGGAGCATGAGGGCCAGCAGCCCGGCCACCTCGCCGCCGTCGGGCAGCAGCCGGTGCAGCTCCCGGGCCAGGCGGATGGCCTCGGTGGTCAGCTCGGCGCGCTGGAGGTCGGGTCCGGAGCTGGCCGCGTAGCCCTCGTTGAAGATGAGGTAGAGCACCTGGAGCACGACCCGCAGCCGGTCGGCCCGCTCCTCGACCGGCGGCGGCGCGAACCGCGCCCCGGCCGCCTTGATGGTCTGCTTGGCCCGGCTGATGCGCTGGGCCATGGTCGCCTCCGGGACCAGGAAGGCCGCGGCCACCTCGGCGGTGGTGAGGCCGCCGACGGCCCGCAGGGTCAGGGCGACCTGCGAGGCCGGCGACAGCGCCGGGTGGCAGCACAGGAACAGCAGGGTCAGGGTGTCGTCGGCGGCCGAGGGAAGGTCGGCGTCGGGGCCGGGGGCGACCAGCGCGTCGGCCGGCGTGCGGGCCGCCACCGTCTCCTCCCGGCGCCGGCGGGCGCGCTCGGCCCGGACCTGGTCGGTCATCCGCCGCGAGGCCACGGTGACCAGCCAGCCGCGCGGGTGCTCGGGGACGCCGGCCCGCGGCCACTGGACGGCCGCGGCCAGCATCGCCTCCTGGACCGCGTCCTCGCACAGGTCGAACTGGCCGTGGCGGCGGACCAGGGCGCCCAGGACCTGCGGGGCCAGCTCCCGCAGCAGGTCCTCGACCCGGCCGGCCCCGCTCACATCTCCATGCCGGCCGCGTCCATCAGCGGCCGCACCTCCACCGTGGCGTACGGGGTGAGGACGCCGGCGATCTCGAGCGCCCGGTCGAGGCCCTCGACGTCGATCTCCCACAGGCTGGCCAGCACCTCCTTGGACTCCCCGAACGGGCCGTCGGTGACGGCCGGCACGCCGTCGCGCAGGGCCACCGTCCTGGCGTTGTCGGCGTGCGCCAGCCGGTAGATGTTGAGGAACTCACCGGACCCGGTGAGCTCGTCGATCAGGTCGTTGTGGACCCTGATCACCCTGTCGGCCTCGCCGGCCGGCAGCGCGCCCCAGGTCGCCGGGTTGCTGTAGATCAGCACCACATACTTCATCGTCCGCGCCCCTTGCGTCCCCGGCCCTCTTCCCATCGGGCCATAGCGGTCTATAGGCTCGCAGAAAGGACGACGACGGGGCACGCCCCGCGGGGGGGAGGAACGATGAGGACGCCGGGCGACCGGACCGTCCGCCGGGCGGTCACGCTGCGGGACGTCGCCGCGGCGGCCAGGGTGCACGTGGCAACGGCGTCGCGGGCCCTCGACGCCGAGACCGCCCACCCGGTCTCCCGGGAGACACGCGCCCGGGTCCAGCGGGTGGCCGAGGAGCTCGGCTACCGGCACCACATGATGGCCAGGGGCCTGCGCCGCGGGTTCAGCTCGACCGTCGGGGTGGTGGTCGCCGACCTCGGCAACGCCTACACCCCACCGGTCCTGCGCGGGCTGGAGCGCAGCCTGGAGCGGGCCGACTACATGGCCCTGGTCACCGAGTCGCGCGACGACTCCCAGGCGCTGGACCGGGCCGTCGGCCATCTCCTGGCCCGCCAGGTCGACGGGCTGGTGCTGGCGGCCGTCCGCGCCAGCGACCTGGCCCGGGTCGTCGGGTGGACGGCGCGGGTCCCGGTGGTGCTGGCCGTGCGCAGCCTGCCCGGCTCCGGTGTCCCGGCCGTGACCCACGACGACCTCGGCGGAGGCCGGCTGGCGGCCGCGCACCTGGCCGAGCTGGGGCACCGCCGGGTCGTCCAGCTCCCGGGGCCGCTGGACGTGCAGCCGTTCCGGGACCGCCACGACAGCTTCGCCGAGACCGCGGCCGGCCTCGGCCTCGAGGTCTGGGCGGTGCCGGCGGCCGGCGGGCCGACCGTCGAAGAGGGCCAGCGGCTGATGGAGCTGGCCCTGGCCGACCGGCGCCAGGCCACCGGCGTGTTCGCCCACAACGACGCCATGGCCATGGGGGCGGTCCGGGCCCTGCGCGGCGCCGGCCTCGACTGTCCCCGCGACCTGTCGATCGTCGGCTACAACGACGTCCCCATGGCCGACTGCCTCGACCCGCCCCTCACCACCGTCCGCCTGGACGGCTACGAGGTGGGTCGCCGGGCCGGCGAGGCCGTGCTGGCCGCCATCCGCGGCCTGCCCGTCCCCCAGGGCGACCCGCCGGTCCCGGCCGAGCTGGTGGTCCGGTCCAGCGCGACCCCTGTGGACAGCCAGCAGCCCCCCTCCCGTTTCTCGGCTACCCTCCCGTAAGGGGCCCCAACAGCCGGGGGTCGGGGCTCGCGGCTGCTCAGCGGGCCAACGGCCCCGGCAAGGGCTCGCGTCTGCTCAGAGAAACAGCCTCGGGTCGGGCTCGCGGCCGGCCGGCTACCCGACCGACGGTTCGGCGCCCTCGTCGGCGGGGGGGCGGGTGGCCTGGTCGTCGAGGAAGCGGGCGACCAGGCCGCGCAGGACCACGGCCATGGTGAAGCCGTTGGCCTGGCACCACTGCTTGAGGCGTTCGTGCTGGTCGGTGGAGAGGCGCACGGGGACGCTCTGCCAGGGGCCGCCGGTCTCGGGACCGAGCGGCGGTAGGGTGACCTCCCAGCGGGGCTCCTGGCCGTAGACCCGATGCACCGAAGTCTGGCCGGTCAGCACGTCGGGCGCGGGCAGGCCGGAGCCGCCCGGGCCGGGCCAGGGGGCCAGCCTGGGCTCCAGCATGGCCTCCAGGAGCTGGTCCTGCTCCTCGGCCGGAAGCGAACGGACGGCCTTGAGCATCAGCCGCGACAGTTCTGACATCGCCGTACTCCTCGATTGATACCCGAACTGATATCGAGTGATATCAGAGCATGCGCCGTTCCCGCCGCAGTTGTCGAGTCCCGGCGTGCCCCGCCTCGTGCCGGCCCCGGTAGGGGGCCGCGCCCAGGCGGTCCCGGCCGGCCAGGGCGACCAGCAGGCCGGCGGCGGTGCAGGCGCAGGCCGCGGCCAGGGTGGCCGGCACCCCGGCCCGGTCGACCAGCGCCCCGGCCGCGGCCAGGCCGGCCGCGCCAGTGACGTTGATGGCGGTGTTCAGCCAGGTGCCCGACTCGGTCAGGGTCCCCGGCGGCGCCAGCTCGGCGGCCAGCACGTAGGCCGAGCTCTCCAGCGGCGCCAGCACCAGCCCGACCAGCGCCACCACCGCCCCCAGGGCCAGGGGCGAGCCGGCGGCGGCCATCGGGGCGCTGGCCAGGACGAGCACGCCCAGCAGGCCGAGGTAGCGCTGGCCGGCCGTCCGGTTCCAGGTCCTGCTCCCGTACCAGAGGCCGCCGACGGCGCTGGCCGCGGCCCAGGCGGCCAGCAGGAGCCCGGCAGCCGCGGGCGCGCCGGCCTCCCTGGCCGCCCCGACCAGGCCGATCTCCCAGATGCCGATGGCGGCGCCGACCCCGGTGAGCGACAGCACCAGCGTCCGCAGGCCCGGCCCGGCCAGCGCCCCGGCCCAGCCGGCCCGGCCGGCGCCGTCGGCCCGGCTGCCGGCCTGCGCCCTCGACACCGGCGAGGCCGCGAACCCCAGGGTCCCGGCGGCGGCCAGGGCGGCCGTGGCCAGCACCCCGACCGCCGGCCGGTACAGCGTGGCCAACCCCCCGGCCAGCAGCGGCCCGACCACGAACAGCAGCTCGTCGAGCACCGCGTCCAGGGCGTAGGCGGTCTGCAGCCGTGGGCCCTGGCCGACCAGCGAGACCCACAGCGCTCGCATGGAGGCGCCCAGCGGCGGGGCCACCGCCCCGGTGGCCGCGGCCAGGCCGACCGTGGCCGCGCCCGCGGCCGGTCCCGGCCCGGCCACGGCGACCAGCCCGGCCAGGCCGGCCGCGAAGGCCAGGGCCATCGGGGCCAGGCAGCGGCGCTGGCCGTAGCGGTCGACCAGCCGGCCCCTGACCGGGGCCAGCAGCCCGCTGGCCAGGGCGATGGCCCCCGAGGCGGCCCCGGCCAGGGCGAACGAGCCGGTCTGCTCCTGCACGAACAGGACCACGCTGAGCGGCCCGGTGGCGTTGGCCAGGCGCCCCACCAGGGAGGCGAGCAGCAGCGGTCGGGCGTGGGGGAGCCGCAGGACGGCCAGGTACGAGGAGCGCACGGCGCGATCCTACGGCTTCCACCTGGTCGAGCGGTATGCCCTTCATGTGCCGAACGCACGCCTCTGCGCGGAGGTCCCAAGGCGATTAGTGGTTCGTGAGCGGCGGGAGGTAGAAGAGGCGGGAGGGGGACAGAAGCCCCGGTTCCACGAACCGAAGAAGCCGTACCACGACCACGGAAGGAGTGGAGCCGCTTGCGGTCGCACCGGCACTCGAGGTGGTTGTAGTTCAAAAGCGTCAATAAGCACGTACCCCGGGCGGATCAGCTCGGGGTACGCTAGTCAGAAGAAACGGTCGTCACCTCGCCGGGGAGGGGCAGGGGGATGTCGACCAGGCTGCGGTGGTACGTCGGCACCTCGTGTGTGGCCGGCGGCCTTGTGCTGGCCTTTCTCCTGACCCGGCTCGACCTGGACCGGGCCCGCGAGGTCGCCGGGGCGATCGCCGTGTTCGCCGCCTTCGTGGTCGTGGGCGAGCTGGTCACCCTCCGGGTCGACGACCAGAACCGGCTCAAGGAAATCTCGATCACCTCGACGTTCGCCTACGGGCTGATCCCCGTGGCCGGCACCACCGTGGCCGTGCTGGTGTTCATCCTCGGCTCGGTCGTGGCCGACCTGACCCGGCGCCGCGGCGCGGTCAAGACCCTGTTCAACGCCGCCCAGTACGTGCTCGCCCTGGCCGCCGGCGGGGCCGTCTACCACGCCCTCGGCGGCGGCTACGAGGTGACCACGGCCACCCTGCCGGCCCTGGCCGCCGGCGGGCTCGCCTTCATGCTGGTCAACTTCCTGCTCGTCAGCATCGTGGTCAGCCTGGCCAACGACGTCCCCGTCCTCCAGGGGCTGCGGCGCGACCCCCTCCGGGTGGAGCTGGGCAGCTCGGCCATGGTGCTGGCCCTGGCTCCGGTGGCGGTGGTGGTCGCCGAGCGCAGCCTGCTGCTGCTCCCGGCCCTGGTGGTGCCGCTCGCGGCCGTGTTCCTGGCCTCCAAGGGGGAGATCCGGGCCAGGGCCCAGCAGGCGGTGGCCGAGGAGGCGACCGAGCTCCAGCGCCGCCTCACCAGGCAGGAGCACGAGATCGTGAGCCGCCTCCAGGAGGCCGACCGCCTGAAGGCCGACCTGATCGCGGCCGTCTCCCACGAGCTGCGCAACCCCCTCACCACGATCGTCGGCGTGTTCGGCATCCTGCGGGTCCGGCGCCAGCGGCTCAGCCAGGCCGAGCGCGACGAGCTGGTGATGATGGGCATCGACCAGAGCGAGCGGCTGCACCACATGATCGAGCAGCTGCTCATGGCCGCCCGCTTCGAGCAGCCGGAGGGGGTCGCCTCCCTGGGAGCGTCCCGGACCGAGCTGGACGCCACCGAGCTGATCCGCCAGGCCGGGGCCGAGGCCAGGGCCCGCCACCACGACCGGCGGATCGCCATCGAGACCAACGGCGCCCTGCCCGTCCGGGTCGCCCAGGACGCGGTCGTGCAGGTCCTCGGCAACCTGCTCGACAACGCCTGCAAGTACTCGCCCGACGGCGCGCCGGTGCGGCTGTCGGGGAACCGCGAGGGCGCCGAGGCCGTCCTGGCCGTCGAGGACGCCGGCCCCGGCATCCCCGATGCCGAGCGCCAGCGCATCTTCGACCGCTTCACCCAGCTGGAGCGCCACCGCCAGCGCCGCGCCGGCGGCGTCGGCCTCGGCCTCTACATCGCCCGCCAGCTGGCCCGCAGCCAGGACGGCGACCTGCTGGTCGTCGACCCCACCGACGGGCGCGGAGCCCGCTTCGAGCTGCACCTCCCCCTGGTGCCGGACGCCACCGGCTCCTGACCGGCCCGCCAAGATCGCGTGTTTTGACGTTCGCCCCTGGGTTAGTCAGGCGTCTGCCGCCAGCTGATGGAGCGTTCAAGCCAAGCAGGGAGGAGACGCCATGAGCCAGTACAGCACCCAGCCGGCGTACGGCACCGAGGGGTCGACCATCGACACCGGGGCCGGCGACGGAGGGGGGACCACCGAGCAGGTCAAGGACCAGGTGCGTGAGCAGGCGCAGGTGGCCCAGCACAAGGCCAGGGGCGTGGTCGGCCAGGCCAGGGGCCGGCTCAGCGAGCAGGTCGACCAGCGCTCGACCCAGGCCGGCAAGCGCATCGCCGAGACCGCCAGCGACGTGCGCACGATCGCCGAGCAGCTGCGCAGCCAGGGCAACCAGGCCCCGGCGAGCCTGGCCGAGCAGGTCGCCGGCCAGGCCGACCGGGTGGGCGACTACCTCAGGGACGCCAGCGGGGACCGGATCCTGCGCGACGTCGAGGACTTCGCCCGCCGCCAGCCCATGCTGGTCACGGCCGCCGGCCTCGCCCTCGGCTTCGCCGCCTCCCGGTTCCTCAAGGCCTCCAGCAGCCGCCGCTACCAGTCCGCCCACCAGAGCCCGGGCGACGGCCGCGGCCGGGCCTCCACCAGCCCCTACGACACCAGGACGTCCGACACCGCGACGGCGTACGGCACCGGGGCCCGTTACGAGACCGAGGTGCCGCCGTATGGGCCCTCGACCATCCCGGCCACGGGCACCCCGGTGGTCGGCACCTACGACCCGGACCCGGTCCAGGGCGAGCCGCCGCGCGACGCCTACGACCAGCGGAGGTCGTGATGTCCTCCCAGGTGCCCGGGGACACCGAGGACCTGCGCGACCGGTCCCTGGGTGAGCTGCTCAAGCAGCTCTCAGAGCAGACCACCCGACTGGTCCACCAGGAACTGGAGCTGGCCAAGGCCGAGCTGACCCAGAAGGGCAGGCAGGCCAGCATGGGGGCCGGGATGTTCGGCGGCGCCGGCGCGCTCGGGCTGGCCGCCCTGGGCGCCCTGACCGCCTGCTGCATCCTCGCCCTTCACGCGATCATGCCCGCCTGGCTGGCCGCCCTGATCGTGGCCGTCGTCTACGGGATCATCGCATTCGTCCTGGTCAAGCAGGGTCAGGCCAGGATCAGGCGGGCGACCCCGCCGGTGCCCACCCAGACCATCGAGACGGTGAAGGAGGACGTGGAATGGGCCAGGACCCAGATGCGATCCGACAGGACATAGCCCAGACCAGGGCCGAGATGAGCGAGACCGTGGAGGCCGTCGGCTACAAGGCGGACGTGCCCTCCAGGGCCAAGGAGGCGGTGAGCGACAAGGTGGAGACCGTCAAGTCCAAGGTGAGCGACACGGCCACCAGGGCCAAGGAGGCCGTGGCCGGCACCACCTCCCGGGTCGGCGACGCCACCCCCAGCCGGGGCGAGGTCACCCAGCAGACCCGGCGGGCGGCCGGCCTGGCCAAGGAGAACCCGCTCGGGCTGGCCATCGGCGCCGCCGCGATCGGCTTTTTGGCCGGCCTGGCCGTGCCCTCGACCCGGGTCGAGGACGAGCGCCTCGGCCCGGTGGCCGACCAGGTCAAGGACAAGGCCAGGGAGACCGGCCAGGAGGCCCTGGACCGCGGCCGGCAGGTCGCCCAGGAGGTGGCCAGCACGGCCGCCGACACGGCCAGGGAGCGCACCCAGGAGCACGGCCAGGAGCTGGCCGACAGCGCCCGCCAGAGCGCCCAGGAGGCCGCCTCCCAGGCCCGCCAGTCCAGCTCCTCCTCGTCCGCCCCGGGGCTGTAGAGGAGCGCCATGTTCGCCGTCCTCAAGCGGGTCAAGGCCGAGGTCAAGGACGACAACGTCTCCCTGCTGGCCGCGGGGGTCGCCTTCTACGCCATGCTGGCCATCGTCCCGGCGGTCATCGCCGTGGTCACCCTCTACGGCATGGTCGCCGACCCCGCCCAGGTCGAGAAACGGGTCGGCGAGCTCACCAGGAGCCTGCCCGCCGGCGCCGACCAGCTGCTCACCAGCCAGCTGACCAACGTCGTCAACGCCGGCCGCCAGGCCCTGTCGATCGGGCTGGTCATCAGCCTCCTGGCCCTGCTCTGGAGCGTCTCCAGCGGGGTCCAGGGGCTGATCAAGAGCCTGGACGTGATCTACGACGAGAAGGAGACGCGCGGGTTCGTGAAGCTGCGCGGCCTGTCGCTGCTGCTCACCCTCGGGTCGATCGTGGTCGCGGTGATCTCCCTGGCCCTGATCACCGTCTTCCCCAGCGCGATCGACCGGCTCGACCTGGGGCAGGCCGGCCAGGTGGCCGCGTCCGTCGCCCGCTGGGTCGTCCTGGCCGTGCTGGTGCTGGTCGCCCTGGCCGTGGTCTACCGGTGGGGCCCCGACCGGGCCAATCCCCACTGGCGCTGGCTGAGCATCGGGGCGGTGGTCGCGCTGGTGCTGTGGCTGCTAGGCTCCGCCGGGTTCAGCTCCTACGTCGACAACTTCGGCAAGTACAACCAGACCTACGGCGCCCTGGCCGCGGTGATCATCCTGCTCCTGTGGCTCTACCTCTCCGCCTTCGCGGTGCTCCTCGGCGCCGAGGTCGACGCCGGGACCGAGCGCCAGATGGCCGCGGACACCACCACGGGCCAGGAGCGGCCGCCCGGTCGGCGGGGCGCCGAGGTCGCCGACGACACCCTCGGCGAGAGCGTCCAGCGGCGATGACGGCCCCGCTGATCGCCATCCCCACCTACCACCTCGGCGCCGGCCAGGTGGGCGACTGGACGGGTGCCTACGCCCTGCCGGAGCCGTACGTGGCCGCCCTCCGGGCGGCCGGGGCCCGGCCCGTCCTGCTGCCGGTGTCCTGGCCGGCCGAGCCCGAGGAGGTGCTGGCCCCCTTCGACGGTCTGCTGCTGGCCGGTGGCGGCGACATCGAGCCGGCCCGCTACGGGGCCGGCGACCACCCGGCCCAGGACGGCACCGACCCCGACCGCGACGAGCTGGAGCTGGCCCTGGCCCGGACGGCCGTCCGAGCCGGCCTGCCCACCCTCGGCATCTGCCGCGGGGTCCAGCTGCTCAACGTGGCCTTCGGCGGCAGCCTGGTCCAGCACCTGCCCGACGGCGACGGCCTCGTCGAGCACCGCAACGAGGCCAGGCAGGCGCGGCACGGCCTGCGGGTCGAGCCGGGCAGCCGCCTGGCCGAGGCCATGGGACAGATCGAGGCCGAGGGGCTCTCCGATCACCATCAGGGCCTGGACCGCCTCGGCGACGGCTTCCGGCCGGTCGCCTGGGCGCCGGACGGGCTGGTGGAGGGGATCGAGCGCGACCAGGGCTGGACCGTGGGCGTGCTCTGGCATCCCGAGAGCACCGCCGCCGACGACCCGGTCCAGCAGCGGCTGCTGCGCGCCTTCGTCCAGGTCGCATCCCGGCGTGGACAGGGCTTTTGGCGCCGACGCGCCGAGCCGGTAGGGTTTGGCGGACCCGGGAGCGCCACAGGGTGAAACGGGTCGGCCGGTCCGCGCGTCCTCTATGGTGAGATGCTGTTCTCCAACTTGCTGGTCGCGTTGGCCCTGACGGTGCTGTTCCCGTTGGGGCTGATGGGCATGCTGGCCGCCAGCGAGTGGCTGGAGCGCCGCACCCTGGCCGCCGAGGAGATCCTGCCGCGGCGGCTGCGGCGCATGGACGGCAAGCCACCCGAGGCGGTCGAGGCCATGGTGCTGGAGGAGACGGCCCACGTGGTCGCCCAGTACTGGTCGGCCACCGGCCGCCCGGCCGGCGAGCCCCCGGCCAACGGCGGCCAGCCGGCCCCCGGCCCTCCGGCGCCGCCGCAGCCGGACGCCGCCCGCAACGGCAACGGCGGCCGCCACCTGCGCCGGCCCGCCCCGGGCCGCGCCGGCCGGCACGAACGCCGCCGCTGAGGGGCCACCCAAGCCGAGCACCGCGGTTATCGTGGAAGCCATGCAACGGCGCCTTCGCACCTCGGAAGCGTTCGCGGCCGGGACGGCGGCCATGGTGGTGGCCCTGGCCGTCCTCGGGCTCGTCCACCTGGTCCAGGCCAGCTTCCCGTTCCCGCCCCTCGGCCTCGCCCAGCTGCTGCTGCGGCTGGTGCCTGGGCCGGTGGCGGTGTTCTTCATCGACCTGCTCGGCCACTGGGCCCTGCGGCTGTTCGCGGTCGGCTTCACCGTCGGCACCGTCGTGGCCGGCGGGGCCGCGGCCGTGCTGGTCGCCCGGGCCCCCGGCCCGCGCCGGGGGCGGGCCGCCTGGCTGGCCGGGGGGCTGCTGGGCGTGGCCGCCCTGGCCGGCTACCGGGCCCAGCCGGGGGCGCCGTCGCTGCTGGTGTACGGGGCGGTGGTGGCGGTGGCGGCCGTTGCCTGGGTCAGCGTCCTCCAGGGCGCCCTGGGCCGCCTGGAGCGCGACCCGGTGCCGGCCCCGGTCGGCGGGCTCGGCCGGACCCGCCGGGAGCTGCTGCGGGCCGCGGTCGGGGCCGCCGGGCTGCTGGCCACCGGGTTCGTGGTCCGGCGGCTCAGCGGCGGGATCGGCGACGCCGGCGGCCGGCCCCTGGCCCGTCCGGCCGGGGCCGGCCCGGTCCGCCTGGCACCGGCCCCGGCGGCCGGCGACGACCCGGGCGCCTGGGACATCCCCGGGCTCACCGCGGAGGTCACCCCCAACCGGCTCCACTACACCGTCGACGAGTCGATCATCGACCCCAACATCGACCAGGGCTCGTGGCGGCTGCGGGTCGACGGGCTGGTCGGCCGGCCCATCGAGGTCGGCTACGGCGAACTGCTGGCCATGCCGGCGATCGAGCAGTACGTGACCC
>Ga0209382_10002379_pt1 | contig 27519 bp, 21 predicted proteins | sample SoiMetdeltSBSDD5_FD_187599 | JGI IMG/M metagenome (GOLD analysis project Ga0209382, IMG submission 187599) | Bulk soil microbial communities from a Populus tree surrounding site in Tennessee, USA - Soil MetaG P. deltoides SBSDD5 (SPAdes) (version 2) | ecosystem: Environmental > Terrestrial >... | reverse complement strand
GTTAGCCACGTGTCGGTCGAGTTAGGCATTCAAGGCCAGGCATTGACGCTTGGCTCTGCGTGCACGACAGGGTTTGATGCAGTTGATTGGGCCACTTCACAGATCGCGGACGGTCATGCCGACCTCGCTTTCGCAGGCGCAACGGACGCGCCGCTCGCCGAACTCGCATATGCAGCTCTCTCGGCGCTCGGCATTCTCGCGCCCGATGGAATCTCGCGCCCGTACGATTTACACAGGAGCGGAATGATTCTTGGCGAAGGTGCCGCCGTATTGCTTCTTGAGGAAATTGATCATGCGAGGTCGAGAGGCGCTCCGCTCTATGCCGAGGTCTTAGCGAGTGGTCATGGCAACGAGGGCGGTTATGGCCCGAGGACGGATACCGCGGAGAAGGCCCTGTCCAGTGCAATTCGAGCTTCACTTTTGAAAGGTCGACTTAGCGCGGCGGACATCGACTACATCGGAGCCCATGGCAACGGTCTGCCGGATTACGACCTCGTGGAAACAAGGGCGTTCAAAGAGGCACTCGGCGAAAGTGCGTACAACACTCCTATCAGCTCAATCAAATCGATGATCGGACACGCGATGGGAGCAGGATGCGTTTTCCAGATAGCCGCAAGCTGCTTAACACTCCAGCGGGGAATCATCCCGCCGACAATCAACCTGCACACTCCTGATCCAGAATGCGATCTAGATTATGTCCCACATAAGGCACGCACAGCGCGCGTCCGCCGCGTCCTGCTGAATGCTCATGCGATGGGTGGCACGCATTCAGTACTGATTCTCGGCGTCCCTACGACTTCATGACAAAAACGCTCGTGGTGCTCGCCTTAACTACAGCCGCGCACGTGTTGTTGAGTCTGGCTGTGTGGCGCTCAAAGGCATCAGGCCCCGCGAATCGAGCCTTTATCTATTTGGCGCTAACGATGGGGATCTGGACCATAAGCAATGGCCTAGTCAGCGCATACGCAGCTAGCCCGTCAGGCATCATCTGGGCGCGGTCGGTTTTCTTCGCAGCATCGCTCCTGCCGCTGTGGCTCTTTCGATTCGTTGCTGTGTTTCCTACGGCGCAGCCGCGAGTTTCTGACCGTCTTCAATCGGTGCTGACGGTCTGCGCCTTAGCAGCATGCGCGGCATCTCTCACACCACTTGTCGCCCGCGCTACGTCATCGGTCGATGATGCCCTGAAGATGTCCTACGGGCCGCTTTACCCCGTCTTCGGCATATACCTTATCGCCTCCTTAGCAGGCAGCCTTGCTTTGCTCAGTCGAAAGCTCGGCTCCCACACAGGCATCGAAAAAGCGCAACTTCAATTTGTCTTGCTTGGGATCGGAATCGCCGCAGTCGGCGGTTCGACGGCGAATCTGATCGTTCCGCTCGTATTCGGCAGTTCGCGGCTCAACGTGTATGGACCGCTCTTCGGTCTACTCATGATCGCAGTATTCGCACACGCAATTATTCGGTATCGCCTATTGAACGTGCAGCTGGTCGTCCGCCGCGGAATAACAGAAGTTGTTGCTTCACTGACGGCGGGCGCAGCATTCCTCGGTGTGGCTGAGCTAGTCGCGTGGCTGTTCGCATTTGAGCCGCGCAGCCTTCCACTTCCCGTAACCCTTCTTTCGGCTCTTGTTGTCGCGCAAGTCTTTCAGCCGCTGCGCCGAGGTGTGCAAGCGGCTCTCGATTACTATTTCTTCCGTACACCTTACGATTACCCTGCCGCACTTCGCGAGATGAGCCGCGCGATGAGTGACATTGTTGATCTAAGAACTCTCTTTGAATACACTTGTCGCGCGATTGCTGAAACACTGCACGCGGAGCGAGTTGCCCTTTACGTCGGAGACACTGGCGGCTCCGAATATAGATTGGAGTCTTCCTTCGGCGCGGATGAGCCATCTTTACCGGGCACGATCTGGGAAGCGTCTGCCTTGGTGCGGTCGCTACGTAGCGGCAGCCGCGTATCACTCGTCACCGCCGACCTTCGACGGCGCGATAGCGCTGTACGGTCTGCCGAAGTCGAAGAGTTACAGCGCCTCGGTGCCGAATGCGTTCTCGCCGTCCTCATACATGGCGAATTTGTTGGCTTCTACCTTATTGGTCGAAAGCGATCCGGGGATGCTTACTTCACCGAGGATATCGATTTGGTTAGCGCAGTCGCCAGCCAAGTCGGTATAGCGATTCGGCTACATGTTCAAATCGGTCTTGCTGAAGCCGAGAAGCGCCGCGCCGAACGTCTCGTCTCATTCGGAACGGTTGCTCGAGAGCTTGCACACGAGATAAAAAACCCACTTGTCGCGATCCGGACCTTTGCGGAGCTTCTGCCGGAGCGGTCGGGCGACCGGGACTTCCGCGAATCATTCGGCAAGATCGTCCTGCAGGAAATTGCGCGTATCGATCAGCTTGTTGCACGACTCCGAAGCTTTGCCGCTCCCCCGATCCCTCGGCTTCTACCTCTTGATCTTCCTCAATTACTCCGAGAGACGATCGCACTTCTGCGAGGAGAGATCGAAAGGGCGAAGGTTCGCGTAACGATCACTGGCGATCGTGGAATACCAGCAATTCTCGGCGACCGCGCCCAATTAAAGCAATTACTCCTCAACATTTTCATGAATGCGCTCGAAGCGGTAGATGAAGGGGGCCAGATAACCGTCCGGTTGTTCAATCGGCCGGCACATCAGCTTATCCTTGAAGTCGAAGACACTGGACAAGGTGTCCCAGGCGAACTCCTTCCAAATATCTTTGATGCGTTCGTGACGACGAAACCCGAAGGTTCTGGTCTCGGCCTTGCCATCGGCCGCGCTATTGCGAACGCCCATCATGCAATCATGCGGGGCGAGAACTGTGCCGGCGGACGCGGCTTCAAAATGATCTTAGAGTTTCCTGTACCGGAGCGCACCGCGATCGAGGCTCGAGCGGGTGATCCCGCGGCGGCAGTCTGATCGCTCGGCTTTGTCGAGGAAGCGTACTAGCGCCTTACGTCTGGACCACCCGCAAGAGCGTCGATCACATCCTGCTCTCTGATCACAGCGATGTCGCCCCACGTCGAGCACTTCAGCGCCGCGACGGTTGCGGCGATATCGATGGCATCCTGCGTTCCGCGTCCCTGAAGCGACGCCCAGAGATATCCTGCGACATACGCATCGCCGGCGCCTATTGGATCGACGACATTTATCGAATGCTGAACCTTTGGCTGATAAATTTCACCGCGATCATACACGCTCGAGCCCTGCGCACCCCGCAGAAGCGCGATCGTCGCATTCGGCGCCATTTCGGAAAGGCTGCTCAAAATCATTTCTGGCGAGCCGGTCATGCCAAATACTGTTTCCGCTTCGGTTTGACCGAGGAAGAAATAACGCACGCGAGGAAGAACAGAGAGCGCAAACTGTTTTGAGTCTTCAGCGGACCATAGCGCGGCACGATAATTCAAATCGAACGATACTTCTGTGGCTTCCTGAAATACGCGACGAACCAGCGCACGGCCATTATCGCCCAGCGCCGCCGTCACACCGGTGACGTGCACTAAGCTCGCGTGCCGAACTGGAGCCCAGTCGATTATGTCAGCGGTCAGCCGAGAAAATGCCGAATCGCGACGATCATAAAGCACGCGAATCGGCCGTGGCCGAACGCCGTATTCCAAAAAATACAGCCCAAGTCGACTTCCCGGAAACGAAATGACGAAACTGCAATCGATACCATGAGCGCTGAGTTCGCGTAACACCCGCTCTCCCCAGTCGTTGTCGGGTACCGCAGACAACCAAGCGGTCCGCAAGCCTAAACGCGCACAGGCGGCAGCGACATTTGCTTCGGCTCCGCCAAACTGGACGTCCAAATGATGCGCGGTTTCGAATCTGCCAGGCGACGGCACCGAAAGACGCAGGAGCACTTCGCCGACGGTGACCAGATCGTGCATCACATCGCCGTAAAGCGGATTGTCACGGACGTACCGAGAATCATTGATGTCGTAATCAGCTCCGGCCGACGACTTTGTCCGAACACGATTCTAGCTGGCTGGGACGGCTTCGCCCAAGACGAGAAGCGACTCAAGTCAAACAGAGCTGTCGCTTTGCCGGAGGCCTCCGGCGCGGCTTTTAGCTCAAGCGCCACGATCTCCGCTCGGTATGAAACCGCGACGTCGTCCGGGCCTTCATTTTCTTCCAGGCGCCGCCTCACCACTAAGCTGCGAAATGTGCCGTCAGATTCTTCGCGCCAGCGACCATCAGCGTAGTTAAGCGTCGCGCTCATTACGTCATCAACATGAGTGCCGTTCGCAACGGTCAAGACGTCATCAACAACACGTTGCCGCCGCAGAAAAAATGTCTCCCCGCGGGCGTGATACTCAATCCGTCGCATCCGCCAATCGTACGTGACGGCTGTGCGTGTCTGGCGACCCCGAACGTCGAACCATGACTCGCTGCGCACCGGCGCCCACCGGCCATTGCGAAGGATGCCCGCTGAGTCGACGCGATTCGCGATGCCGGGCCCGCTTCCTTTCGCCACGATCCGATACTCTCCGGCATCGCGGTCAACGGTCTCTTGAATGCTGCCCTGAAGCTGGAGGTTGAACATGTCATAGAGAATCCCCACATCGGCCACATAGGTGCCGCGGGTTACCTGACTTTCCGCAAAAGCCCGCTTCTGGGTCGAAAACGCGAAAACTGCGGGCAGTGTCAGAAATTGTCGACGGCTAATCAGAGGCATAGACATGGTCGTTTGGTTCGCTCTATTCTAACAGCCCAAGGCGCGCTGAACTTGGCGGTTCGGCGGGTCGGTCTTTAATTGACGCCAGCAATTACGCCCATATAGAGTGTGGTGGGATGGCGCGACGGAAAATCGTTAGTGAGCGCGGGCAAATCAGGCACGAACCTCTAGCGGTGATGAGGTCATCCGCCATGAGGCGGTCGTTTAAGACCAGACACAAACTGTGATAGAGGCCTCTCTGCTGCTCGTCGCGAGCGCTCTCGGTGCGCTTGCGTTATTTGTTTCGCGGGCAAATCGGCAGACAGAGACGAACAAACGATTCGCGATCCTCGCTCTCACCATCTGCATGTGGGTTTTGGGCGTCGCGGGATTACAGACGGAATCCCATCTAGAACTTTGGGCACGTTTCACTTTCGCAGCGGCGAGCTTCATTCCACCAGCCTTCTTGGCGTTCATGCAAGCATACCCCGCGCAGGCTACGTCATTGCCACCGCGGCTTCTGCCAGTCACGATCACGCTGGCGACGACGCTCGCTGTGCTCGCAGGATCGACTGACCTCGTCGTCTACGACACTAAAGTCGTAGATCGCGCACTCGTAAGGAAGTCTGGACCTATCTACCCGATGTTCGCCGCCTATTTCGTAATCGTCTGGTGCATCGCTTTGGCTAACTTATTCGCAAAATGGAGAAATGCGCGCGGTCTCGGGCGGGCGCAAATTCAGTATCTGGGCGCAGGCATCATAGCAGCGACCGCAGGCGGGATCGGCATCAACCTTCTATTACCGCTGACAACTGGTTTGTCAACGTACAGCTGGGTTGGCCCATACTTCACACTTGTTTTCTTGGCCTTGGTCGCGCACGCGATTATCCGCCATCGTCTAATGGATCTCCGGCTCGTTGTACATCGCGGACTGACAATAGCAATCGCGGTTCTCTTGTCGTTAATTCCTGTCGGCGCTCTTCTGTTGCTACTTTGGCCACGCATATTTGCGTACATGCGGCGCGACGAAGTGCTTATAGCCCTCGTTGGTTCAGTAGGAGTCGCTCTTCTCATCCCACCGACGCGGGATGCGGCGCGACGAATACTGGATCGATATGTCTATCGGACCCAGGCCAATTATCAGAGGACGGTGCGCGACGCAAGTTCGATCCTTACGAAAGTCCTCGATATCAAACGGCTCCTCGATTTCATCACACATACCGTCGCCCGTTCAACTGAAGCGGAAGGAGCGGCAGTTTATCTCAGAAACGACTGCGACTTCGGATGTGCGATCGCAACGCGACGGCATGATGGGAGTCATTTCGATGCGCCGGAGACGGCCATGGTTGAGGTCGTCGAGGCGCTGGAGCGATTGAAGGAGCCTCTGGTCACCGACGAGATCGTGCGGGCGGCGGCGACGCCGGCGGAGCGTGAGCTGGCGGAGCAGCTGACGCAGGCGAACTGGTCGCTGGTGTTGCCAGTCATCTCGGACAGCGGAGTCATCGCGCTCATCGCGGTGGGGCCGAAGCTCTCCGGGGATCCGTTCTATCCCCAGGACCTGGATCTCCTGATGACGCTCGCGAATCAGGCGGGCATCGCGATCAAGAACGCGCGTCTGTATGCGCAGGTCGTGCTCGCGAACGAGTACATCGAGAACATCGTGGCTACCATCGAGAGTGGTGTCGTGGCCATCACGTCGGCCGGGCGGGTCGCCATGTTCAATCGTGCGGCGGAGCGCCTGACCGGGCTCACGGCGGACACCGTCAAGGGACAGCCGATCGAGATGGTGCCCGCGTGCCTCAGCGAGCCGCTGCTGGCCACCGTCGCCGACGGACAGCCGCGGACGAATCCGGAAGCGGAGCTGACGGCGGGAAACGCGCGGCGACCGATCATGTCCACGACATCTCCACTGCGCGATCCGGATGGCGTCGTGCTCGGCGCCGTCGCGGTGTTCAGTGACCTGACCGCGCTGAAGGAGCTCGAGACGGAGCGGCGGCGCGCCGAGCGCCTGGCCTATTTCGAGGTGCTCGCGTCCGGTATCGCTCACGAGATCAAGAATCCGCTGGTGGGCATCAAGACCTTCGCGCAGCTGGTGCCGCGGCGGCGCGCCGATGATCGATTCATCGACGAGTTCACGCGTGTCGTCGGGCGCGAGATCGAACGGATGGAGCGGCTGCTCGAGCGGCTCGGGGCGCTGTCGCGACCCGGGCGCCGACCGCAGTATCCCCTCGACGTACGTGCGCCGATCGCCCAGGCTGTGGAGGCGATGCAGCCGACGTTCGACGAGAAGCGGATCACCATCACGACGGCCCCCGGGGAGGCCGCCTCGCTCGTGGTCGGCCACCACGCGGAGCTGGAGCAGCTCTTCCTGAACCTCGTCATGAACGCGCACGAGGCGACGCCGCCCGGCGGCGCGGTACACGTCGACGTCACGCACGACGCTCAGCGCATTATCGTCAGCATTTCCGACACCGGGCCCGGGATCGCGCCGGAGCTCGTCAACCGCGTCTTCGATCCGTTCTTTTCGACCAAGCAGCGTGGATCAGGGCTCGGTCTCGCCATCTGTGCCGGCATAGCACAGACGCACGGAGCACGACTACGGGCGGCCAACCGGCCGGGCGGCGGAGCACTCTTTTCGGTGGAGTTTCCGATGGCACCCCAGCCGGCAAAGGTCGACGCATGAACGCGGTGCTCCTCGTCACCACCGACGCAGCGCTGCGCGGGCGTCTCCAGCGCTCGCTGACGAGCTTCAGCGTCTTTCCTGTGGAGTCCGATGCCGAGGCCATCAAGACGCTGCGTCTGGTCGACATCGATCTCGTGCTGCGTGAAAGCGCGGGTCCCGCCGGGGCGCTCAGCACCTTCGTGACCAGCGTGCGAGAGGTGGCGCCTACGGCATTCGTGATCGCGATCGGGCTCGCCGGCGAGGAGGAGGGCGCCGCGGATTTCACGCTTCCCGACGGGTACACGGCCCGGGATCTCAGCGCCATCCTCCAGCAGGCGCTCGAGAAGCAGCGATTGCTCCGCGAGATCAAGGCGCTGCGCGCCCCGAGCCTGCCAGCGTCGGCGGAGCCGGCCACGAGCGGCGGCGAGGGCTCCTGGGACGGCCCCGCGCTGGCCCGCGTGCTCAAGGCCTTCAGTCGCGTGCTCGCCGCGGGCTTCGACCTGCGACGTGTCCTGGAGACGTTCCTCGAGGCCATCGGCGACGTCGTGCATGCCACGCGCATGGCGGTCCTGCTTCCTGACGTCGAAGGCCGCGAATTCCGCATCTTGGCGCACCGGGGTCTTGCGCCGCAGATCGTCCAGTCCGTCCGGCTGGGGGCGGCGGAGGGACTGGCGCGGTGGCTGGCCTCGGAGGCGCGGCCGGCGACGCTGGCCGACCTCCGTGATCCCGACATCGTCCGGGAGTTGAAGCTGCTCCAGGCGGTGGTGGCGACGCCGCTGCTGGCGCAGGGCGAGCTCGTGGCCATCCTCGTCCTCGGACAACCGGTGTTCGGCGCCGGGTACGCCCGGACGGAGATGGAGACGCTCTTCGACCTCGCCACGCAGCTGGCGACGGCCATCCGGGACATCGCACTGCACCAGCAGCTGCAGCGCGAGAAGGAGTTTTCCGAGCGAATCCTGTCGCACATGTCGAGCGGCGTGATCACGATCGGCCGCGATCATCGCGTGGGCACGATGAACCGGCGCGCGGAGGAGATTCTGGGCCTGTCCGCGCACGCCGTCGTGCGTCAGGACCTGCGGGTGCTGCCATCCCCCCTCGGCGACCTCCTCTACGACACGCTGTCGTCGGGTCGCCCGTTGCCGCGCACCGAGATCCAGCTCGCCCTTCGTCGCCTCTGGGTCGAGGTGTCGACGTACGTCATTCGTGACGAGGACGGCGCGCCGCTCGGCTCGGTGCTGGTATTCGAGGATCTGACGGCCCAGAAGGAGCTGGCCGCGCAGAAGCGCCAGGCGGATCAGTTCCAGCTGCTGACGCGCGTGGTGGCGCGGATCGCGGACGAGATCAAGAACCCGCTCGTCTCCATCAACACGTTCATCGAGCTCATCGGTGAGCGCTACGACGATCCGGACTTCCGGCGCCACTTCTCGTCGGTCGTTCGACGTGACGTGCGGCGCCTCGTGGAAGTGTTCGAAAAACTTGCGGGGCTCGTCACCGAGGGTGAGTTAAACTTTGCGACGGTGGACGCTTACGAGGTCGTCACACAGATGGTCGAAGCGATCGATCTGGCGGACGACGGAGTGGGCAAGCACGTCCAGATCGACCTGGCGCCCGCCACCGAGCCGCACCTCGTGAAGGTCGACGCCGGCCAGCTCCGCAAGGCGCTCACCTATCTCATCCGCTATCTCACCCATAACTCGCCGAACGATCTGGCCAAGATCTCGCTGTCGATCGGGCGCCATACCGAGGCGGACGGCAACCAGGAGATCCGCATCCTCATCGGCTCGCGCACGGCCGCCGTGCCCGCGGAGAGGCTCGAGAAGCTCTTCGACCCCGTGCATACCGTGCAGGAGAGCCTCATCGACGTTGGCCCGGCCGTCAGCCAGCGGCTGGTGGAGGCGCTCGGCGGCCGGCTCGACAAGAAGGCCGGACGACACGAGCTGGCCTTCCTGGTCTCGCTGCCGCCGGCGATGGCATGACGACGGCGACGGCCTCGGCCACCGCCGCTCGCATCCTCGTCGTCGACGACGAGCTCGGCCCGCGCGAATCGCTCCGCATGCTGCTGAAGCCGGCCTACCAGATCCACACCGCGGACAGTGGGCGTGCGGCGCTGGCGCTGCTGCCGGAGGTCCGGCCCGACGTCGTCATCCTCGACATCAAGATGCCCGAGATGGATGGGCTCGAGGTGCTGCGGCGCGTGAAGCGGCATGACCCGACCATCGAGGTCGTCATGATCACGGCCTACGCCTCGCTGGAGACAGTGAAGCTGGCGCTGACGCACGGGGCCTTCGAGTACTTGATCAAGCCGTTCTCGCGGCAGGACCTGGAGGACGTCGTCCGTCGCGCGCTGGTCCGGCGGCAGGCCGACCTCGGGACCCGCGGTGAAGTGGCGACGCTGGTCGAGGAGATGCGTCGGCTGTCGTCCAAGACGCGACAGCTCGAGGAGGCGGCCCGGCGCGAGGCCGCCGAGCAGTCGCTGCGGGTCACCCAGCTCTCGCTGCTGCGCCAGATCGCGCGCACCATCGTCGGCCAGCTCGCCGTGGACGACGTGATCACGGCGGTGACCGGACAGCTGCGCACCGCGCTCGGGTACGACAGCGTGACCATCACGAGCTCGCCGCCGATGAGCGGAAACTCCGACACGCTGGTGACCTGCACGATCCGCGATGCCGAGGGGACGCTCGGCCATCTCGTGGTGGACAACCGCGGCTCCGGCCGCGCCGTCGATCCGCGCGAGCGGGAGCTGCTCGACATGCTGGCCGAGTACCTGGCGGTCGCTCTCCGCAACTCGCGCCTCTACGGGCAGATCGCCGATACCAAGCGCTCGCTCGAGCAGCTCATCGCCTCCGCCGGAGAAGGGATCATCTCCGTGGATGCCCACGACCGCATCGACGGGTGGAATCCGGCCGCCGAGCGCATCTTCGGCCTGGCCGCCGCGCAGGCCACCGGCCGTCCGGTGACGACGGTCCTGCCGGCCGCCGAGTACACGGCGGCCAAGGAGCGGCTCGCGCGGGGCGCGTCGATGGAGGCCTTCGAGGCCAACGCCGTCGGCGGCCGCGAGGAAGCCGTTGCGCTCGCGGTGACGCTGTCGGGATTGCGCAACCGCCAGGGCGGCCTCGACGGCCTCATCGCCATCGTGCGCGACATCACCGCGCAGCGGGAGGTCGAGGCGCAGCTGCACCAGTCGGAAAAGCTGACTGCGCTCGGTCAGCTCGCCGGCGGCATCGCGCACGATTTCAACAACCTCCTGCAGGCGATCCTCGGATACGCGCAGCTGATGAAGCAGAATCCTGGCAACATCGAACTGGTCGAGCGCTCGCTGAATGTTGTGGAGACGGCCGCGATGGATGGCTCGGAAACGGTCCGACGCATCCAGACCTTCGCGCGGCTGCGGCCGGAGGAGCGCTTCGTGCCGCTCAACGTGAACCAGGTCGTCGAGGACGCGCTGGCGATCACGCGACCGCGGTGGGAAGAGCGCATCGCACACGATAGCCGCCCGCTGAAGCAGCGGCTGGAGCTTCGCGCCACGCGCGTGATCCATGGTCGGCCGGCCGCGCTCACCGAGGTGATGACCAACCTCATCCTGAACGCGATGGATGCGATGCCGGACGGCGGCGCCCTGACCATCCGGACCCGCGACACAAGCGGCGGCGTGGTGATCACCGTGGCCGATACCGGGATCGGCATGCCGGAGCCCGTCCGCCGGCGGATCTTCGAGCCGTTCTTCTCGACGAAGGGCGAGAAGGGCTCGGGGCTGGGGCTGTCGATGGCGTACACCATCGTCCAGCGTCACGGCGGTGACATTCGGGTCGACAGCGAGCCGGGCAAGGGAGCGACCTTCAGCCTCTCGCTGCCGGAGGCGCCGACGACCAAAGACAGTGAAACGCCAGCGGCGCGCTCCGGCAAGCGGCAGGCCGCGCACGTGCTGCTCATCGACGACGATCCGCAAGTTCTCTCCGCGCTGGTCGGCCTGCTCGAGGGCAGCGGCCACTCCGTGAGCGCCGCCGTGAGCGGCGGTGCTGCGCTGAAGATCTATGCGCCCGGTCGTTACGACGTCGTGCTCGCCAACGTCGGGATGGCCGGGATGAACGGCTGGGAGTTCGCGGAGCAGCTGCGCGCGCGCGATGCGGCGGTGCCGATGCTCTTCATCACCGGCTGGGGCCTGCGGGAAGAAGACCGCGCCCGCATGACGGCGCTCCGCATCCAGCGCTGCCTCTTCAAGCCGATCCGTCCGGAAGATCTCGACGCGGCGATCCAGTCAGTCCTCCCCGTCGCCCGCTGACCGGGACCGCCGGCAGCGGCCGAACCTCGGGGGCATCTGCATTGCATACGCGATCCTTTCGCTGGTAGCCTCCGGGTGGGATCGGCGTGCGACCGGCGGGGGAGAGCAATGCAGGTCGCCATCGGCATGGTTTCGAGGTGTCTGCAGGCGCTGATCGTCGTCGCCGCGATCGGCCTCGCGCCGCACGCCGACGCCCAGGAACGGGCGGGCGTCGTCACCACCCTTGAAGGGCGCGTCACCGTCAGCCGCGCCGCGCTTCCCGAGCCGACCCCGCTCAAGTTCAAGGACGATATCTACGTACGCGATCGCATCACGACCGGCGCGGACTCCGTCGCGCGAATCCTTCTCGGCGGCCGGGCGGTAGTCACCGTGCGCGAGCACTCGACGGTGACCATCACGGAGGCCGCCAGGGTCGCCACCGTGGACGTGGCGGCCGGGCGGGTTGCGGTGGCCGTGGCGCGCGAAAAGATGCGCGCCGGCGATGTCGTCGAGGTGCGCACCCCGAACGCCGTGGCGGGCATCCGCGGCACGGTGATCGTGGCCGAGGTCTTCGGCGCCCATCATTCGGTCATCACAGTGCTGAAGGGCACCATCGACGTCACCCGACTCGAGGCCGGACGACTGGTGGGCGCCGCCACCATCGTGACCGCTCTGCAGCGCCTCAGCATCGTCGGTCAGGCGCCCCTTGCCGCGCCGCTTCCGATGGCGCCCGCCGCCGGTGCACGGCTCGGACAGGAGTTTCGCCTGGCGCCCCCGCGCCCCGCTCCATCGGCGGCGACGTCCGCCGTCACCGCCGGCGAAGTCGCGCGGGCGGCCAGAGATCTGGCCACGGCGCGGCCGTCCCGCCCGAACATCGACCATTCCCCGCTCGTGAACACGGCCGACGACGATCAGGACGACGTCATGCAGGAACGCCGCGGCGTGCCTGGGCGGGACACGTTCGAGAGGCCGGGGAAGCTGGAGCCGAGCGCGAAGGGTGACTCGTCACCCGCTGTCAAGGCTTACGGCCGCCCGGTCGACCCCATCAACGCGCTCGGCGAGGCGATGAAGTCGAACGATCGGGGCGCCCGCCGGAATCGAGACCGCGACCGCTAATGAGCGCCGGGCGCGTCGGCGCTCGCCGATGCGCGCTTGACCTGATCCGCCAGCTTGCAGAATGCACAGACGGTCGAGGTCGTCACCTGTCCGCATCGCGCGCACTCCTGGAGCGCTGGCCCCTCCGCGCGCTCGAACGCCGGCCTCGCCTTTTCGAGGAAGCCGAACAGGAAGTTGTGCTTGGCGCCTGGCGATGCGTCCTCCATCCGGTTCAGGATCTCCTTGTGCGCGATCGAGGTGGCGCCGGCGGCGAAGGGACATTCGTCCACGATGTAGTCGATGCGCCGGAGAAAGGCGTAGGCGGCCGTCTCGCGCTCCGACAGACGGTACAGCGGCTTGACGCGCCGGACGAGCTTGGGATGCGTCGATGCCAGCGCGGGCGATTGGCGCGGCAGCGCCTCCGTCCGCCAGTGCATGACCGACCCGAACAGCGTCGCCGCCTCATCGTCGAGGTTGTGGCCGGTGGCGACGACGGGCAGGCCGTGGTCGAGCGCTGTCTGATTCATCAGGTATCGCTTGCTGAGCCCGCAGCCCGAGCACGGCGGCCGGCGCGTCACCAGCTTGATCACGGGCACCGGCGCCCCCACCTCGTCCGCGACCCGCCGCACGAGCAGCGGCACGCCGCGCCGCGACGCGAACGCCTCGCACTTCGCCCGCGATTCGACCGAGTACTCGAAGATGCCGAGATCGAGATAGAGGCCGGTGGTGTCGTAGCCCTCGTCGAGGAGGACGTCCCACAGGGCCAGCGAATCCTTGCCGCCGGACACCGCCACCAGCACACGCTCGTCACGCGTGAACATCCGATGACGCCGGATCGCCTCCCGCACCTGGTTGCGGAAGAACTCGACGAAATCATCGGCGCAGAAGGCCGCGTTGTGGCGCCGGAGCTCCAGCGTGGCCGCGCCGCCGCATCGCCGGCACTTCACGCCCGCCCTCCGGACATCACCGGTCGCAGCTCGATGGTCTCGTCGTCGCGCACGACCTGATCGGCGGTCACGAGGTCGTCGCCGCGGATCACCAGCACCGTCTCCGGGAGGATCTCCAGCTCGCGCAGGATCTCCTTCACACGCCGGTTCCCGGCGAGAGTGACCTCGCGTCGCGGATTGCGTAGCAGGACCTTCATGCCTTGGACTTCGCGTCGAGTATACACGGCGTGATCGAGGTGCCGTCGACGGTGGGGGGTTCGGGGCTCGATGCCGGCTGGCCGGACGATTATCGCGGCGCGAGCGCGACGGCCCCCGTCGGCGCCGACGCGCCGCCCGCGGGTTCCACCGTCACGGAGAGCACGCGCACCGGCCCGCCCGACCCATCGGCGGCGACCCTGAGCGTGGCCCGGCCACTCTCGTCGGGAACGAACACGCCGGCCGCCCGCGGCGCGTCGCCAGCGAGCGTCCACAGCGCGTACACCTTGCCCGGTGGCGGTGGCGGAAGCTGAGTGGCCAGCAGCAGCCCGCCCCCACCGTCGGCCCAGAGCACGCGGCCGACCGCCCCCGGCGCCGCGGCCTGACCGCGAAGCTCCACCAGGAGCGTCGTCGGATCGCGCAGGAGCGCGAGCTCCTCGCGGAGCTCCGCCTCGGTGCGGGCCACGCGCTCCTTCGCGGCCGCCGTCTCGCGCGCCATCTGGCCGAGCCGGGCTTCATATCGCGCCGCGACGTACGCGGCGCTGAACGCCCCGGTCGCGATGGCTGCCGCGACGATACCGAGGGTCCACGGGAGCCAGCGCCGCCGGCCGGGAGCCCCGGCCGCCGCTGCGCGCTTCACGAGCTGCTCGCGGACGGCGCTCGGCGGCGGCTCCGGCGGCCCCGCCATGGCTGCGCGCGCCAGCGCCTGCTCCGTCTGCTGCACCAGCGTTGCGCAGCGGTCACAGCCGGCGGCGAGGTGCGCCTCGAAGGCGCGAAGATCGTCGCCGTCGAGAGCGCCGACGGCATGCAAGGCAGCGAAAGTGTCGAAGGGCTCGTGGCTCACGCTCACGTCGGCTTGACCATCTCGCGCAGCCGGTCGAGCGCGAGGCGCAAGCGCGTCTTGACGGTGCCGAGTGGTTGCTTGAGACGGGCCGTGATCTCCGTCTGCGTCAGGCCGCCGTAGTACGCGAGCTCCAGCGCCTCGCGCTGCGGATCGGGCAGCCGCTCGAAGGCGCGCATGAGCACGCTGCGATCGACCGCTGCGGAGCGCTCGAGCGGCGCCGTGGCCTCGGCCAACCGGGGGCGCGGGGACGTCCCGAGCGGTGCGGCGTCGCGGCGGCGGCGGGCGCCCCGCATGCGGTCGATGGCGCGTTCGCGCGCCTGGGTGACCAGCCAGGCGTCGGGAGTCGCCCGCTCGGCGTCATAGGTCCGCGCGCGCTGCCTCGACTCCCAGAACACGTCCTGCAGGCACTCGGCGGCGTCGGTGGGATCGGGAAGAATCCGGAGAATGAGCGGATAGATGAGCGGCGCGTAGCGATCGTAGAAGCGCGCGAACGCCTCGGCGTCTCCCTCGGCCATCTGGCGAATCAGGTCCGCGCCGTTCGACATCCCCGATTCTCACTACCAGAACTGCCCCGGTCGTGACAAGTTGTTGCGATGCTATGCTGACCGCCTGAACAACCTTTTCGACGAGCTTCCCGAGCGACTGCCCTCCGAACGCATCGACGTTCTCCTCAGCACGCCCGGCGTCCGCGTGGAGTGCATCGTGTCCACCGGGCACGTCACGCCGCCGGGCGAGTGGCTCGCGCAGGACACCGACGAATGGGTCGTCGTTCTCCGCGGCCGCGCGCGCCTCCTCATCGACGGAGAGGTCGCGCCGCGGGACCTGTGGCCGGGACACCACGTGACCCTCCGTGCCCACGTCCGGCATCGCGTGGAATGGACGGACGATCTGGGCCCCACGGTGTGGCTGGCCGTGCACTATCAGGCGCCGGAAGCGCGGCGGGACTGAGCGCCGCCTACCGGCGCACGACCCGCCGGGCTTTCAGCTCGAAGCGCGGCAGCGTGCGCGGCGCGGCGGGGATGACGTCGAGACGGAGGCCGAGCGAGGCGCGCAGTGCCTCCTGCACGAGGCGGCACACTGCGCGGCCGTCAGCCTCGCGTGCCTCGATGTGCACACGCGCCTCCTCGAGCTCGCCTGTGCGAAACACCTCGATCTGAAACTCGTCGATGGCCGGAAAGCGGCGGACGATGCCCTCGATGGCCGATGGAAACACGTTGACGCCGCGGATGATCAGCATGTCGTCCAGGCGACCGAGGATGCCGCCGTCGAGCCGGCGGAACGTGCGGCCGCACGCGCACGGCGTATCCGTGACCCGCACGCGGTCGCCCGTACGATAACGGACGACCGGCGAGCCGATCCGTCCGAGGTTCGTGAGCACGAGCTCGCCTTCCACCGCCGGCGTGAGCGTCTTCGGGTCGAGCACCTCGACGATGAACTCCGATTCGTTGACGTGCAGACCGGCCTGCTCGGCGCACTCGTAGCCGTAGGCGCCGACCTCGGTCATGCCGGCATGGTCGAACGCCCGCGCCCCCCAGCCGGCCTCGATCCGTGCGCGCACCGTCGGAATGCCGGCCCCCGGCTCGCCCGCGTGCACCGTCACGCGCACGCCGAGCTTCGTGGCGTCGACACCACGCTCCCGCGCCGTTTCCACGAGGTGGAGGGCGTACGAGGGCGTGCACACGAGTGCGGTGGCCCCGAGCGTCTGGATGGCGTGAAGGCGCGTGATCGAGTCCTGTCCGCCGCCCGGAATCGCCAGCGCACCGAGGGCACGGGCGCCCTCGAAGCCCGCCCAGAATCCCACGAACAGGCCGAACGAGAACGGAAAGTAGACGCGGTCGCCGGGCGCGACGCCGGCGCCGGCCAGGACGAAGCCCCAGCAGCGCGCCCACCAGTCCCACGAAGCCTGCGTGTCGAGCCAGCGAATCGGCTGACCGCTGGTGCCGGACGTCTGGTGCACGCGCACGTATCGTTCCAGCGGAAACGTGAGGTTGCTGCCAAAGGGCGGGTGCGCAGCCTGGTCGTCGACGAGATCGCTCTTGCGCAGCAGCGGAAGGCAGTGGAAGTCGTCCCAGCCGGCGAGATCTTCGGCGCGTGCGAGGCCGGCCGCGCGCCAGCGGCTCGTCCAGAATGAATTGACGCCGAGCGTCTCGCGCACGAGCGCCTGCAGCCGCCGCCAGCGATCGGCGCGCAGGTACTCGGGCGCTCGCGACTCGATGGCCCGATCGAACACGCTCAGGTCCGTAGCTTGAAGCGCTGGATCTTGCCGGTCGCCGTCTTCGGCAGCTCGGACACGAACTCGATCCAGCGCGGATACTTATAGGGTGCGATCTTGTCCTTCACGAAACCCTTCAGCTCCTCGGCCAGTCCGCCGCCGGCGCCGGCCGGCTCCTTCAGCACCACGAACGCCTTCGGCTTCACCAGGCGGTCGGTGTCCTCGTGGCCCACCACGGCGGCTTCCAGCACGGCCGGATGGCGGACGAGCGTGTTCTCCACCTCGACCGGCGACACCCAGATGCCGCCGACCTTGAGCATGTCGTCGGCGCGGCCGGCGTACCAGAAGTAGCCGTCGGCGTCCTGATAGTACTTGTCTCCGGTTTCGATCCAGTGGCCGTACAGCGTGTCCTTGGTCTTCTCGTGCTTGTTCCAGTAATAGGCCATGATCGAATCGCCCTTCACGCGCAGGTTCCCGATCGCTCCCCGCTTCACCGGCAGCCCGGCGTCGTCGACAATGACCGCGTCGTAGCCGGGGACGGGCCGTCCCGTCGATCCCGGGCGCGCGGCGCCGGGGCGATTGGACAGGAAGATGTGAAGGATCTCCGTGGTCCCGATTCCGTCGATGATCTCCACCCCGAAGCGCTCCTTCCAGCGCCCATAGATCTCGTCGGGCAAGGCCTCACCGGCGGACACGCAGAGGCGCAGCGACGAGAGATCCCAGCGGGTGTGCGCGTCCTTCACGGCGAGCATCGCCGCGTAGAGCGTCGGAACGCCGAAGAAGATCGTGGGGCGATGGCGAGCGAGAATCTCGAACACGGCGTCCGGCGTGGGCCGGTGCGGGGATAGCACGCTCTCGGCGCCGGCGCCCATCGGGAAGTATCCGGCGTTGCCGAGGCCGTAGGCGAAGAACAGCTTCGCGGCCGAGAACACGCGGTCGGTCGGACGCAGGTCCAAAATGTGCCGCGCGTACGTCTCGTAGCACACGACCATGTCGTGGTGGAGGTGCACCGCGCCCTTCGGCCGGCCGGTCGACCCCGAGGAGTAGAGCCAGAACGCCGCATCGTCACGCGAGGTCGCGGCCGCCTCCAGCCGCGGCGAGGCGCCCTGCACGCACGTCTCGTAAGAGAGGTGCGGCCCGGGCTTGCCGCCCGCGACGAGGACGTGGCGCAGCTGCGGCGCCTCGACGAGCACCGGGGCGACTTCGGCCAGAAGCGACGCCGAGATGACCGCGACCTTGGCGCGGCTGTCCTGGAGGAAGTAGAGGTAGTCGGCCCCACGCATGAGCGTGTTGACCGGGATGGGGACGGCGCCGATCTTGATCGCGCCCCAGAAGGCGCCGAGGAACTCCGGCGCGTCGAGGCACAGCACGAGCACCCGGTCCTCCATGCCGACCCCGAGCTCGCGGAGCGCGTTGCCCGTGCGGTTCGTGAGGTCGAGGACGTCGCCGTACGTGAGCACACGGTCCTCATACCGAAAGGCTGTCGCCGCGCCACGGCCCTCCGCCACGTTGCGGTCCACGAACCACGTGGCGACATTGAATTGCGCCGGCAACGATTCCCACGTGCTCATCCCGCCCTCCTCATTGGCGTCCAGTCAGTGGCACCGGCCTTGCTCCCCTCCCTGTCGAGGAGGTGCGGTATGAAATCCTTGCTCGTTGCCCTGCTTGGCGCGGCCGTGCTTGCCGCGCCCGTGACCGACACGTTCGCGCAGGCGACTGGCTCGAGCAGCTCGAGCTCGACCAGCCCTGCGAGTCCGGCGAGCCCGGCGACTCCGTCGGCACCGTCGGCATCAGGCTCCGCATCCTCGAGCAGCTCCACGACCCAGACCGACAAGCCCGCCGTCACCACGCCAGCCCCGGGCGTCAGCGGCAGCGCGAGCGGGACGGTCAAGAGTGAGACGCGCCGCGACGATGGCGCCTCGGCGCTGCCCCGATCCTCCGTCAGCGAGCGGACGACCATCTTCGGGCTCAGCCCGACGGCGGCCGTGCTGATCGCGGCGGCCCTGCTTCTCGTGGTCGTGCTCGCCATCGTGGCCATGACCCGCAGCAACGGCGGCGACTACATCGACAACCGTCGCATGTAGCCCGCGGGACGTCGGTCGCGCGCGGTTCCTCCCGAGCGGCGCGCGACCGACGTCCTCGTTCACCCCACCAGCTTCACGTATTCGAACTCGACCGGCTTGCCGTTGATGCCGCGCGCGGGCGGCGCGATCCAGCTCGCGTATTTCCCGGGCTCGGTCACGGGCTTCATCAAGCTGTGCACGAACGCCTCGTCGGTGGCGCTCGGCAGCCAGTTGTGCTGCTGGGCGTCCCACTCCGCCTGGCTCAGGATGCGCCCTTCCGGCGAGACGCGCGTCTCCGAGAACTGGCCGATGGCCCGGTGGAAGCCCCGGTGCGGTAGCACGAACGCGAAGTCGATGCCGTGGTCGCGGATGATCCGGTTCCATCGATCGACGCCCCGCTGGCAATCGGCGATGTAGTCGTCGCGCAGCCGCTCGTTGAGCGACGGCAGCGCCGCCTCCTCCCGCGAGACGATGCGCTGACCGTCGATGGCCGTCACCGGGTACGTCGCCGTCTTCAGCAGATGGTCATCACTCTTCTTCGTCTCCTCGAACCGGCCCTTGAGTCCCATCGTGTAGAAGTTCGCCGCGTTGGTGGAGATCTCCGAGCCGAAGAGGTCGAGCGACACCGAGTAGTGAAAATTGAGGTATTTCTGAATCGTCACGAGATCGATCGCGCCGTGCTTGCGCACATCGTCCGTCTTGTGCTGACGCATCAGCTCGCATGTGCGCTGGACGATGCGCCCCACTCCGGCCTCGCCGACGAACATGTGGTGCGCTTCTTCGGTCAGCATGAAGCGGCAGGTGCGCGACAGCGGGTCGAACCCGCTCTCGCAGAGACTCGCCAGCTGGTACTTGCCATCGCGGTCGGTGAAGAACGTGAACATGAGGTACGCGAGCCAGTGCGGCGTGCGCTCGTTGAAGGCGCCCAGGATCCGGGGCTTGTCGCGATCCCCCGAGCGACGCTCGAGGAGCGCCTCCGCTTCCTCTCGACCGTCACGGCCGAAGTAGGCCTGGAGCAGATAGACCATCGCCCAGAGGTGCCGGCCCTCCTCGACGTTGATCTGGAAGAGATTGCGCAGGTCGTAGAGAGACGGACACGTCCGTCCGAGATGCCGCTGTTGCTCGACGGACGCCGGCTCCGTGTCGCCCTGGGTGACGATGAGCCGTCGGAGCGTCCCGCGGTACTCGCCCGGCACGTCCGGCCACGCGGGCTCGCCCTTGTGGTCGCCGAAGGCGATCGTTCGGTTCGGCTCCGCGTCGGCCAGGAAGATACCCCAGCGGTAGTCCGGCATCTTGACCCAGCCGAAATTCGCCCAGCCCTGCGCGTCCACGCTGATGGCCGTGCGGAGGTAGACGTCGCGTGACTGGAAGCCATCGGGCCCCATGTCGCGCCACCAGTCGAGGAATTTCGGCTGCCAGTCTTCCAGCGCGCGCTGGAGGCGGCGGTTCTCCGCGAGGTTGACGTTGTTCGGAATCCGCTCGAGGTAATCGATCGCCATCACGCTCTCCCGCGGTCGTAATCGCTTCGCTCGCCGGTCCCGTAGAGCTGCAGGGCGCCCTTCGGTCCGACGGCGTTCGGACGTTGAAAGATCCAGTTCTGCCACGCCGACAGGCGGCCGAAGATCTTGGTCTCGAGTGTCTCCGGCCCGCCGAAGCGCAGCGAGGCCTCCATGCCGGTCAGCGCGTCGGGTGAGAACGCCGTCCGCTCCTCGAGGGCCAGCCGGACCTCGTCCTCCCAGTCGATGTCATCCGGCGTGAACGTCACCAGGCCCGCCGCCGCCGCGGCCGCCGCGTCGAGATCCTGACCGGTCCGGCCCTTGAGGTCGTCGACTCGATCGGGCTCTCCGAGAAAACGGCTGGCCAGACGCGTGAGCCCGTTGATCATCGGGTACGCGCCGAAGTTCAACGCGGTGAGCCGGATGGACGCGGGCGGCAGCGACTGTCCGGTCCGCGTCCCGTCCAGCATGAACGAACGATCGGCGGCGAGTGCCAGCTCGAGCAGCGTGCCCGCGAAGCACGAGCCCGGCTCGACGAGGACGAAGATCGAGCGCGACGAGACGTCCAGTCGCTTCAGCGTGCGCTTGAGATAGAGCCGCACCTCGCGAACGAGCCAGTCACCGGCGTGATCGTGCAGTAACCGGTCGTAGGCTTCCACGAGGTCCGCGCGGCCGAGCGTCCGCACGACCCAGACGCCAATCTGCGGCTCGTTGGTGCGGAGGTGCAGGATCACGTCGTCGAGCTCGCGCGCGACGGCCAGCGGCCAGAACGACGCACCCGCGGCCGCCACGCCGGCGGCGTCGGTGGGGGCCGCGGTTGCCGGCCCGGCCACGGTGATCTCGGCGACGCCGCGACGGCGGTCGATGACGCAGGTCACGTGCGCGTACGCGATGCGGTCCCCCTCGAGCGTCCGCTCGAGCGGCGGAAGGACAATGCCCTTCGCCGCGCGCGGCCGGTCGGTCCTGGCCGCGAGCTCCCTCGCCCGCTGCCTGGCGGTCTCCTCGAGCCGTGAGCGAGGGACGACCTCGTCCACGAGTCCCCATTCCACCGCACGCTTTCCCTTCACGCCCTCCTCGGTGGTGCAGAAGAAATCCGCGCGGTCCCGCCGGACGCGGCGCTTGTCGACGAGACGCGTGAGACCGCCGGTGCCCGGCAGCACGGCCAGGAGCGGCACCTCGGGCAGCGACACCGCGGTGTTGCCATCGTCCGCCATGACGATCCACTCGGTCGCGAGCGCCAGCTCGTAGCCGCCGCCGGCACACGGCCCGTTGACCAGGCACAGATAGGTCTGACGCGACTCGGCGGAGGCCTCCTCGAGCGCGTTGCGGGTCTCGTTGGTGAACTTGCAGAAGTTCACCTTCCAGCCGTGCGAAGACTGACCGAGCATGCGGATGTTGGCGCCCGCGCAGAAGATCCGCTCCTTGGCGGAGGTGACGATCACGGCGCCGACCTCCGGGTGCTCGAAGCGCAGCCGCTGCACGGCGTCGTAGAGCTCGATGTCGACGCCGAGGTCGTAGGAATTCAGCTTCAGCTCGTAGCCGGGCCGCAGGCCGGCGTCCTCGCGGACGTCCATCGCAAGCGTCGCCACGGGCCCGTCGAAGGACAGCTTCCAGTGGCGGTACCGCGCAGGCTCGGTGCGAAAGTCGACCGGTGAGGAGTCGGATGTCGTCTCAGCCATCGTCTATCCCAAAATGACCCAGAGCACCCGGGCCGTCTTCGTTCCGAGGTTTTCCCAGCCGTGCGGCGCCCCGCCATCGAGCAGGGCGCTGTCGCCGGACTCGAGCGCGTGGCGCCCGCCGTTATAGTGCAGCGCCACCTTCCCCTCCAGCACGTAGCACAGCTTCATCTGTCCCGGCTTGATGACCACCTTGTCGGTCGTCACCCCCCGCGCGCGCCCGTCGAGCGTCGACACCACCGCGCGGATCTTGCCTTCGAACAGGCCGGCGCCGAGCACGGCCCAGCGCTCCGAGGAGCCGTCGAACGACACCACCGGATGGTCCTTCTTGCGGCTCACGTGGATGCGTCCGGCCGGCTGCCCGTCGAACAACGCGCCGATCGGCACCGAAAGCGCAGCGGCGATCTTGCCGAGCGTGTGCAGCGACGGCGTCAGCCGTCCGGACTCGATCTGCGAGACCATGCTCGGCGTCAGCTCCGCCTTCTCCGCGAGCTGCCGCTGCTGCAGCTCGCGCTCGCGCCGCAGCGCCTTGATGCGCTCGCCCAGCGACGTCATCTCAGCCCCCCGTCTCGTAGGATGACGGCCCGGTATCGAGCCCGGCCAGGCGCGCCAGCGCCCGCGCCACGTAGACGCGCGTGAGCTTCTTGCGGTACGGGTGCGTGAAGTCGGTGTTGTCGAGCGGCTTGGACGGTCCCGCCGCCAGCTCCGCGGCGCGGGTGATCGTCTCGGAGCTGAGCCGGGCGCCGACGAGCGAGGCCCCGGCCGCGGTCGCCTCGCGGGGCTGCGAGGCGACCGCGCCGAGCACAATGCGCGCCTCGCGCACGATCTCGTCCGCCCGCCGCACGGCGACGGCCACGCCGAGCACCGGAAAGTCGAAGGAGCCGCGGCGCCGAAGCTTCAAGTACACCGAATCCCAGCCATCCGAGTCGGGCAGCACGATGTCGGTGAGGATCTCATCGGGCCGCCGGGCGAGATAGTCGATGCCGTCGTCCTTGAAGAGTGCGGCGACGGGCAGCGTCCGCTCGCCCCCGACGCCGGCCAGGCGCGCCGTCGCGCCGAGCGCCCACAGCACCGGCGCCGTGTCCGACGACGACACCGCCCAGCACCGCCGGCTTCCCGGCGCCACCAGGCAGATGTCACCGTCCTTCTTCATGCAGAAGCCGATCGCCTTCCGCCACTCGTAGCTCTGGTTATAGTAGTTGCAGCGCGTGTCGACGCACACGTTGCCACCGAGCGTGCCCATGTTCCGGAGCTGCGGCGAGGACACGAGGCCCGCCGCGGTGGCCAGCGCGGGATAGCGGCGGCCGAGCCCGGCGTGGGTCGCGACCTGCGTCAGGGTCGTGCCCGCCCCGACCGTCATTCCGCCGTTCGTGGCGCGCACGCCGAGCAGCTCGCGAATGCCGCGCAGCCCGACCAGCACCTTCGGCTCGAACTGCCGCCGCTTCATGTTCGGAAACAGATCCGTGCCGCCGGCGACCAGCATCGCCTCCGGTCCGCCGTCCGACAGATATCTCACCGCATCGCCGACGGTGCGCGGCGCGAGGTACTCGAATGCCGGGAGCCGCATCATATCGGCCTGACTCCGATCGACGGCTCCGGCGACGTCGGCACGACCGGCGGCTCGTCGGCGAACGGTCGCGCCGCGATCGCCTCCGCCGGCTGCCCGAACGCGGAGTCGACGACGAGCGGCTCCTTGAAGGTGAAGAGCGGCAGCGTGTCCGGTCCGATGCGCGCCGCCTTGCCCTGACGCTTCAGCTCGAGGCCCTTGAGGATCTTGTCCGGCGTGATGGGGACCTCGTCGATCCGCACGCCCGTCGCCTGATAGATCGCGTTGGCGATGGCCGGAATGACCGGGAGCAGCGGCCCTTGTCCCGCCTCCTTCGCTCCGAACGGCCCGTCGGGATCGTCGGTCTCGACGAGAAACGTGTGGATCTCCGGCGTCTCCAGCGTCGTCGGGCTCTTGTAGTCGAGCATCGAGGGCGTCTTGTGCAGCCCCTTGCGAAAGACCTGCTCCTCCATCAATGCCTCGCCGATCCCCATGTAGATGGAGCCCTCGACCTGACCCTCGACGAGCAGCGGATTGAGCGCGCGCCCGATGTCGTGCGCGATCCACACGTCCTCGAGCTCGATGGCGCCCGTGTCCTCGTCAACGGTCAGCTCCACCACGCACGCCGAATACGAGTAGCACGGCGAGGGCCCCACGCCGCCGCCCTTGTACTTGCCGGCGCGCTTGGGCGGCGCATACGAGCCGGGAAACGCGAGCACACCGTGCCGCGCCTCCCCGAGCTCCACCGCCTGCGCGAACGGCAGCGCCCTGTCCCAGTCGTCGGCGACGCCGACTTTCTGCTCGCGCGCGACGAGCGCGGACGGCTCGACGCCGAGCCTGGCGGCGACCGCCCGGAACATCACCGCCTTCAGGCGCTCGCTGGCCTGGATGGCCGCCTGGCCGCACATGAGCGTGACCCGCGAGGAGTAGGACCCGAGATCCACGGGCGTCAGCGTCGTGTCGGCGGGATGCACGTGTACGTCCTTCGGCTCGATGCCGAGCACCTCGGCCACCAGGTAAGCGAGGATCGAGTCGGATCCCTGGCCGATGTCGGTCGCCCCGCAGAGCACGGTGACGCCGCCGCTGCGGTCGGCGCGGACGACCACGCCGGAGTGCGGCATGTTGTTCCAGTAGATCGCCGTGCCCGCGCCCGTCATGTAGGCGGAGCACGCGAGTCCGATGCCCTTGCGCGTGCGGCGTTGCCAGAGCGGCTTGGCCGGCGCGTCCGCCGCCTGGTAGCGTGGACGCTTGTCGCGCCACCCCGAAGCCTCGACGACCTTGTCGAGGCACTCGCCCAGGCCGGTGGTCGTCACCGTCAAGTGGTTCGCGGTCTTGGTGAACGGCTCGACCAGGATTCGCCGCCGCAGGTCGGCCGGGTCGAGGCCGAGTTGCTCGGCGGCTTTATCGAGCTGGCACTCGAGCGCGAACCGGGGCTGCGGGGTGCCGTGGCCGCGCTTGGGGCCGCAGGGCGGCTTGTTGGTGAAGACCCGTGCGCCCTCGAACTTGTAGACCGGCATCTTGTACGTCACGGGGTTGATGACGCCGGTATAGAAGGTGGAGGCCACACCGTAGGAGCCGTAGGCCCCGCCGTCGAGCCAGGTACGGAGATGGCACCCCGTGATGTCACCCTGGCGGGTGAAGCCAGTCTTGATCCACATGAGGACGGGATGGCGGCCGCGGTGGATGTAGAAGACCTCTTCGCGGGTGCACGCGATCTTCACCGGCCGTCCCGTGAGCTGCGAGAGCTTGCACGCCGCGATCTCGTGGGCGAACGGATCGAGCTTGCCGCCGAACCCCCCGCCCACCGGCGCGGCCACGACGCGGATGTGCGCGGCGGGCACGGCGAGAATCTTCGCCAGGAGGCGGTGCACATAGTGCGGCGTCTGCGTCGATGACCAGAGGGTCAGCTTGCCGTCGGCGGTCCAGTGCGCGACCGCGGCGTGCTGCTCCATGGGAAGGTGCGTGTTGCCCTCGAAGTAGAAGACGTCCTCGCGCACGAGATCGGCCCGCGCAAAAGCGGCCTCGACGTCACCGAACTGCAGCGCGACGTTCTTGTGGACGTTCGGCCCGTCGCCATACTCGTGGATCCGCACCTCCGGATGCGCGAGCGACTCCTGGATCGACATCAGCGCCGGCAATGGCGCGTACTCGACATCGATGAGGCGGCACGCGCGCTCCGCGGTCTCCTCGTCGACGGCGGCCACCGCCGCCACCGCGTCGCCGACCATGCGAACCTTCTCCGTGCACAGCGCCTCTTCGTCCTGGGACACCGGCAGGATTCCGAACTTCACGCGCGGGAGATCCTCACCCGTGATCACCGCATAGACGCCCGGAAGCGCGCGGGCGCGCGTGGTATCGATGCCCACGATCCGGGCGTGGGCGTGTGCGCTGCGCAGCAGGCGGCCGTGCGCGAGCCGCGGCGGCGTGAGGTCGTCGGCGTAGCGCGTCTCGCCCGTCACCTTCGCCCACGCGTCGACCTTGGGCAGCGGGTGGCCGACGACCGTGAAGCGATGCTTCGTCATCGCGTCGCCCCTTCGGCCACCGCGGGCCGCCGCATCCGGAGCGCGGCCAGCTCGACCGCGTCCAGGATCTTCGTGTAGCCCGTGCAGCGGCAGAGATTGCCGGCCAGCGCCTCCCTGATCGCCTGGCGCGTCGGGGCGGGCGCCCCCTCCACCAGGGCCTTGGCGGTGAGCAGAATGCCCGGCGTGCAATATCCACACTGCGCGGCGCCAAGCTCGGCAAACGCCTGCTGGAGGGGATGCAGGCGCCCACCGTCGGCGAGACCCTCGACGGTCGTGATGGCCGCCCCTCCGAGATCGACGGGAAGCGCCAGGCACGACAGTATCGGGTCACCGTCGACGAGCACGGTGCACGTGCCGCACTCACCGAGCTCGCAGCCATGCTTCGTCCCGGTGAGGTCGAGATCCTCGCGAAGGACCTCGAGCAGCGTCTTGTGAGCCGGGACGAGTAGCTCGCGCGCTTCGCCGTTCACGATCAGGCTGAGACGCGTCTTCATCGAGGAGTCCTCGGTCATCTGGTTAACCCGTACTGAAGATGACTTCGAAAATACTGAACTGGTGCCGCCGCGTCAAGCGCCGCAACGGAGAGCCGACTGGCGAGCCGTTTGCAGCCCTCGCTCGCGATCACGCATGGAGGTGACGAGGTGGCATACATCATCGCGTGGACACTGGGCCCCCCCGTGTCCCTGATCATCCTCTTCGTGCTCCTGTTCGGTATCTGACGTCTCTCCCCTGACATCCCCTCGCCTGGCGTAAGATCGCGCATGCCCTACGCCCGCACCAGCGATCGCGTCAGGATCTATTACGAAGAGCACGGGCCGACCGAGCGCGGAGAGGTCCGGCTTCCGCTGGTGCTCGCCTACGGTATCGGTGGCAACGCCGACCTCTGGGACGTCAACGTCGCCGCGCTCGCCGCCCGCCGCCGCCTGGTGCTGTGGGAGCCGCGCGGCCACGCCCGCTCGGACAGCCCCGAGGATCCCGCGCGCTACTCGTTCGGGCACTGGACGCTCGATCTCGCGGCCGTCCTCGATCATCTTCGAATCCGCCGCGCGCACGTCGGCGGCCTCTCGCTGGGCGCCGGCATCGCCACACGCTTCGCGCTGGCCTTTCCCGGGCGCGTGCGCTCGCTGCTGGTGACGAACTCGTCCTCGGCGGTCGGGTTGCCACTGTCGGTCGAGAACATCGTCATGCGCGCGCGCTCGATCGAGGTCACGCTCGGCAAGGGCATGGACGCGATGGCCGAGTTCGCGATGGCGGCCAACCCGAACGTCGCCAACCGGCTGGCGCTGGACCCGTCGTCGAAGGACGAGTTCTATGCGTACTACCGGCGACTGA
>Ga0209382_10002378_pt1 | contig 27520 bp, 18 predicted proteins | sample SoiMetdeltSBSDD5_FD_187599 | JGI IMG/M metagenome (GOLD analysis project Ga0209382, IMG submission 187599) | Bulk soil microbial communities from a Populus tree surrounding site in Tennessee, USA - Soil MetaG P. deltoides SBSDD5 (SPAdes) (version 2) | ecosystem: Environmental > Terrestrial >... | reverse complement strand
GCCACACGTAGTAGGACAGCTGCTCGACGTCCACGAACGAGCCCAGCGGGTCTTCCAGGATCGGGACCTGGTCGGTGGGACGCGGGGTGGAGAAGAGAAGCAGGCTGCTGAACGGCTTCATCTTGTCGCGCACGCCGAAGCGCGCGACGAGCAGGCGGGGCTGGGCACGCTTGAGGGCCTGGACCGCCGACCATTCGACGAAGGTGTTGCTCACGAGCAGGGACCCGTTCCCCCCCAGGAGCACGTCCCGCACGAACGCGCGCAGCACGCCGTCGGACGAAAGCAGCGCGCCTTCCGGCGGGGCGACGTCCAGTGCGCGCACGTAGGCCGCCAGCTCCTGGGGACCGGACACCCCTTCCAGGACCCTCTTGTACAGCGAGCGGGCCAGCGTCTCGCGGTAGGTTCGGAGGCGATCGTAGCTGAGGCCGGTCGCGCGCGTCTTCCCCTCCTCGCACAGCGCGTGCAGCGCTTGCCCGGCCTCGACGATCCAGGCATCGCCCGCGTCGAGCCCGAAAGACGCGATGCCGCTGGCGCGGCTTCCCAGCAGCTCGCGCAGGAACGGCTCGGACGCGGTGGCGCCGTCGAGGCGCAATGGAACACGCCGGCCGAGCGGGCGCAGCCGCGCCCACAACTTGTCCCGTTGCACGGCGATGCCCTGGCCGTAGAGGATGACGACCACGCGGCGGGGCGCGCCTTCGGGATGGAGCCTCTGATCGATCCCCGGCTGCAGCGCCTGGAAGAGCTCGTCGATCTCCTTCCGCCACCGGGGAAGCAGACCCTGGCGGCGCAGCCGCGACTGCGTCGCGTCCTGGAGTCGGTGCGGATCGCTCTCCTTGATGTCGCCGCACCCGGCCTCGGTCTCGACCCGGGTGACGCCCGCGAGCACCGCAGCGGCCGCGGGAGAGGCCAGGCTTTCGAGCAGCGCGGTCAGGTAGGCCTTCTCGGGGGCGAAGAACGTCGGCCACTTCTCCGCCTCCAGGCCGATGAAGGCGCGCAGCGTCACCGGCAGACGCGCCAGCAGCTCGCGGTGCTGCCGAAGGAGGCTCGAGGCGTCGGCGGCGCTGGCCACGCTCACCTCAGAAGGCCAGCTCAGAGAGCGCGCGCCCCTCGCCCTCCGGCATCTTGAAGCCGAGGACGCGCGCCAGGGTGGGCGCCACGTCCAGGGTACGGATGGGCCGCGTGGACACGAGCCCTCGCGGCACTCCCGCCCCCATCGCCAGCAGCCACAGCCGCCGGCACGACTCGTCGCCGCTGCGGTGATTCTGGAACCCGTTGCCGCTCGGATCGCCGTCGCGTCCCATCTCCGGAACCACGATCAGGGTCGTGCGGTCGCGGTAGGACGGCAGCGACTGGGCGTGTTGCCAGAGGCCGTGCACCAGCCGGTCGGTGCGCCGGATGGCCTCGAGGTACAGCGAGTACGCGCCGAAGTGGGCGACGTCCACGTCCCAGAAGTTGACGAGCAGGAGCGGAGGCGCCAGCCGGCTCATGATCTCCTTCGTCATGAAGAAGGTCAGCTCGTCGCCGCTGGTCGGCACCAGCGGATCGTTGAAGTAGTCGAGCAACGACCGGGCCAGGGTCGTGCGGACCTCCTTGGTCAGGGCGCGGCCCGTGTCGTGCACCCTCCAGCCGAACCCCTCGTAGCCTTCGTCGAGGGCCGACACCATCCGCTCCGCCAGCGCGTCGCGGTCTTCCACGCCGGGGCCGGCGCTGGTCGCGACCGCGGAGCGGATGGCCTGCACGAGAAAGTGCTTGGGCAGGATCACGTTCGCCGCGCACGGATCCCCCCAGTCCCGGAGCTTGCTTCCCCCGAGCAGGCCGAAGCTCTTGTTGCTCGCCACCACCCACGCCGCTTCGGGGGGCAGGCCGCGCTCCTTGCGGAAGCACTCGAACACGGTCGGAGTGGTGGGGGCTTCGCTGCCGTAGGCGTCCACGTTCTGCAGGCAGCCCGTGACCAGCGCCCCCGTCGCGTTGAAGTGCCCGGTCAGGCCGTCGTAGCGCGTCTCGGGAAAGAACAGGCCCTGGGGGACGAGGTCGCTCACCAGGTGCGGGATGTTCGGCCAGCCCTCCGGTGCGAAGGTGTCCTCCCAGCGCACGCCGCCACCGAAGGTCACGACGATGGCGCGGGTGTCCGGCCCGGAGGCGGCGGGAAGCGCGCGCCGGGGGAGCAGGGCGTCGGCCAGGAGCGCGGCCGCTCCACGAAGGAGATCACGGCGGCCGAAGTCGGGCACCTCGACCCTCCAAGGCGCTAGAATGCGGAGACCGGCACTCTACCATGCGCTCGACGCTCGTCGCGGCCTTCCTCCTCTGGCCCGCGCTCGCGCGGGGGGCGGACACCCCCGTCGATTTCAAGCGCGACGTCCAGCCGATCTTCCAGGCCCGCTGCACCCGGTGCCATGGGGCCGAGCAGCAGAGAAGCCAACTCCGTCTCGACTCGCGGACGGGGGCCCTGCGCGGCGGGATGTCGGGAGCGGTCGTGCTTCCCGGCGACAGCCGCGGCAGCGCGCTCTTCCAGCGGATCACGGGCGTCCTGCAGCCGAGGATGCCCTTCGAAGGCTCCCCGCTTCCGGCGGACGAGATCGCGCGGATCCAGGCCTGGATCGACGCCGGCGCTCCGGGAGCGGCCGACGCCGAGCCCCCCGACAAGCGGCACTGGGCCTATCGCAAGCCGGAGCGGCCGGAGCCGCCGGCGGTGGCGGACGCGGCCTGGATCCGGAACCCGATCGACCGCTTCGTTCTCGCGCGGCTGGAACGTGAAGGCCTGACCCCCGCGCCCGAGGCCGCTCGGGAAACGCTGATCCGCCGGGTGAGCCTCGACCTCATTGGCCTGCCGCCGACGCTGGCCGAGGTGGACGCCTTCCTGGCCGACGCCGGCCCCGATGCCTACGAGAAGGTCGTGGACCGGCTCCTGGCCTCGCCGCACTACGGCGAGCGTTGGGCGCGCCCCTGGCTGGACCTCGCGCGCTACGCCGACACCAACGGCTACGAGAAGGACCGGCGCCGCACGGCGTGGATGTATCGCGACTGGGTCATCGACGCCCTCAACCAGGACCTCTCGTTCCGCGATTTCACCATCCAGCAGATCGCGGGCGACATGCTCCCGGGGGCGACGACGGCCCAGCAGATCGCGACCGGATTCCACCGGAACAGCCTGCTCAACCAGGAGGGAGGCATCGACGTCGAGGAGGCGCGGTGGGAGACGCTCGTCGACCGCGTCAACACCACCGCCTTCACCTGGCTGGGCAGCACCGTCGCCTGCGCGCAGTGCCACAACCACAAGTTCGACCCCATCTCGCAGAAGGACTACTACCGCATGCTGGCCTTCTTCGACAACGGGGAATACCGCGTGCAGGGCCTGGGCACGGTCGTGACGGACAAGTGGATCGTCGAGCCCGACCTGGAGCTCGCGCCCCCCGAAGTGCTGAAGAAGCGCGACGCGCTCAAGGCCGAAGCGGAGGCGCTCAAGAAGACGATCGACACGAGCGACCTCGGCCCCGACCTCGCGGCCTGGGAGAGGGCGCTGCACGCGAAGCCGCCGCGTTGGACCGTCCTCCGTCCCGTAAGCGCCGTCTCCGCCTACGCGGCCTCGCTCGAGACGCAGAAGGACGGCTCCGTGCTGGTGTCGGGGCCGAAAGCGGACCGGGATACCTACACCGTCACCGTGCGAACTCCCGGCGCCGCGATCACCGCCCTCCGCCTGGAGGCGCTGCCCGATCCGTCCCTGCCCGCCCGCGGTCCCGGCCGTTCCTCCACGGGCAACTTCGTTCTCACGCGTCTCGGCCTCAGCGCGGGGTCGAAGGCGACTGCGCTGGCGCACGCGGTGGCCGATTTCTCCGAGGACGGCCGGAGCGTCGCCCAGGCCATCGACGACAGCGAGGATTCGGGCTGGAGCATCGACGGCCAGCCGGGCCGCGCGCACGTCGCGGTGTTCCTCCCGGAGAAGCCGATCGACATGCGCGGGACCCCGCCCACGCTGACGGTGACGCTGGAGCACACGGCGGGCAGCCCCGGAAGCACGCTGGGGAGATTCCGTCTCTCCGCGACGTCGTCCGCGAATCCCTGGGGCGCCGTCCAGGTTCCGGAAGAGATCCGCAAGGGCCTGGACACATCGCCCGCGGCGCGCACCGCGGAGCAGACGAAGACCCTCACCGACTACTACCGGCCGCTGGCCGCCTCCCTGGACGCCACGCGCGCCCGCCTGGCCGCGCGGAGGCGCGAGCTGGAGGCCATCCCGATCCCCACCGCGATGGTCCTGCGCGAGCGCGCGGGGTCCGAGCCTCCGTCCACGCTCCTGCGCGTCCGGGGCAGCTACATGTCTCCGGGCGAGCGCGTGTACGCGGCGACCCCTGCCTTCCTCCCGCCCATTCCGGAGGGCCGGCCCCGCAACCGCCTCGGCCTCGCCTACTGGCTGGTGGACGAGGACAACCCCCTCACCGCCCGCGTGGCCGTGAACCGGTCCTGGGAGCAGCTCTTCGGCCGCGGCCTCGTCCTCACGAGCGAGGACTTCGGAACCCAGGGCGAGCCGCCGACCCATCCCGAGCTCCTCGACTGGCTGGCCACGACGTTCACGAGCCAGGGCTGGAGCATGAAGAAGCTCCATCGCCTGATGGTCACGTCAGCCACGTATCGCCAATCGTCGCGGGCGACGCCGGCCCTCGTCGAGCGCGACCCCTACAACCGCCTGCTCGCGCGCGGCCCGCGCTTCCGGGTGGAGGCGGAGACGGTGCGCGACATCGCCCTCGCCGCGAGCGGGCTGCTCAGCCCCAAGGTGGGCGGGCCCAGCGTGTTCCCCGACCAGCCCGACGGCGTCTGGGACAACCCCTACAGCAAGGACAAGTGGACGCTCAGCGAGGGCGAAGACCGGTACCGGCGCAGCCTCTACACGTTCGTGCGCCGGACCGCGCCCTATCCGATGCTGACCACCTTCGATGCGCCCTCGCGGGAGTTCTGCACGGTGCGGCGCGTGCGCACGAACACGCCGCTCCAGGCCCTGACCACGCTGAACGATCCCGCCTTCTTCGCGGCCGCGAAGGCCCTGGCGGACCGCGTCCTCCGCGAAGCGGGACCGGAGGCGGAGGCGCGGGCCGTCCATGCCTTCCGCCTGGCCACGGGCCGGAGGCCCACGGAGAGGGAGCTCGCGCCGCTCCTCCGCTTCCATCGCGACGAGGCCGCGCGCTTCGCGGGTGACGACGCGGCCGCCTGGACCATGGTCGCGAACGTGGTCCTGAACCTCGACGAGACGGTGACCCGGGAGTGAAGGATGTGAACGACCGAAACGAGTGGCTGAAGACGATCACGCGGCGCCATTTCTTCCGGCAGTCCGGCTTCGGCATCGGCGGCATGGCGCTCATGAGCCTGCTCGACGAGCGGCTCTTCGCCGCGGCCGCGGAGGGCGCGCAGCTTGGCCCGCTCTCGCCCAGGCCGCCGCACTTCGCGCCCAAGGCGAAGAGCGTCATCTACCTGTTCATGGCCGGCGCCCCCTCGCAGGTCGACCTCTTCGACGAGAAGCCCAAGCTCCGCCAGTACGACGGCCAGGCCATCCCCGAGGAGTTCGTCAAGGGCGAGCGCTTCGCCTTCATCAAGGGGACGCCCAAGCTGCTGGGCTCGCCCTATTCCTTCAAGAAGTGCGGCCGGTCCGCGGCCGCGATCTCGGACCTGCTCCCGCACACCCAGACCATCGCGGACGACATCGCGATCGTGCGCTCGCTGAGCACGAGCCAGTTCAACCATGCCCCCGCCCAGATCTTCATGAACTCCGGCCACCAGATCGTGGGCCGGCCCAGCATGGGGGCGTGGGTCACCTACGGCCTGGGGACGGAGTCGAAAGACCTGCCCGGCTTCGTGGTCCTGCTCTCGGGCGAGAACCAGCCCGACGGAGGGAAGAGCTGCTGGGGGAGCGGGTTCCTGCCCACGGTCTACCAGGGCGTCGAGTTCCGCTCGAAGGGCGATCCCGTCCTGTTCCTCACCAACCCGCCCGGCGTCACGCCCGAGGACCGGCGCGCCTCCCTGGACGTGCTGCGCGAGATGAACGCCGTCCACCGCAGCGACACCGGCGACCCCGAGATCGACACCCGCATCGCGTCCTACGAGATGGCCTTCCGCATGCAGACGAGCGTGCCGGAGCTGACGGACGTCTCGGGGGAGCCGGAGTCGGTCCGGCAGATGTACGGAGTCGAGCCGGGCAAGCGCTCCTTCGCCAACAACTGCCTGCTCGCGCGGCGGCTCGTGGAGCGGGGCGTCCGGTTCGTGCAGCTCTACCACCGCGGCTGGGACAACCACGGCACGAGCAAGGGCGACGACATCGTCAACCGGCTGCCCACCCTGTGCCGCGAGGTCGATCAGGCGGGGGCGGCCCTGGTGAAGGACTTGAAGCAGCGGGGCCTGCTGGACTCGACGCTCGTGGTCTGGGGCGGGGAGTTCGGCCGCACGCCCATGAACGAGGGGCGCAACAACTCCAAGTACCTGGGCCGCGACCACCACCCCCGCGCCTTCTCGATCTGGATGGCGGGAGGCGGGGTCAAGGGCGGGATCACGGTGGGTTCGACGGACGAGCTCGGCTACAACCCCGTCGAGGATCCCGTGGACGTCCACGACCTGCACGCCACCGTGCTCCACCTCCTGGGCCTCGGCCACACGGAGCTGACCTTCAAGTTCCAGGGACGGGACTACCGCCTCACCGACGTCCACGGCAAGGTGGTCTGGCAGCTCCTGGCCTGAGGCCCCCCTCTAGTAGTCCGTGATCTCGCCGCCGGTGATCTTCCGAGGCTCGCCCGGGAAGTCGAACGGGTGATCGAGGCCGGCCTCGATCTCTCCCGTGGGCGAGTAGTAGCTCGGCCAGGCGTCGGCCACGATGCCCTGGCACCACGTGTCCACGAGGGTCAGCTTCGTGATCAGCTTGCTCGAGCGATAGCCGTACTTGTGCGGGATGACCAGCCGCAGCGGCGCCCCGTGCTCCGGGGTGAGCGGCTCGCCGTTCATGCCCACTGCGAACAGCGTGCGCGGATGGAGCATGTCCTCCATGCTCACGCAATCGAAGTAGCGGTCGGCGCAGTCGACGCGGACCCAGGTCGCCTCGAACTTCGGCCGCGCGAGCTTGAGGAGCTCACCGCACCGGAACCCCTCCCAGAGCACGCGCCCGGACCAGCACTGCACGCACTTGAGGCGGCTGCTCTGGGTGATGCGGGGGAGACGGGCGAGGTCCGCCACCTTCAGGCGCTGCGGCTCCGCGACCAGGCCTCCGATCGTCAGCTCCCACGTCCGCGGGTCGGGAGGAGCGATGGGGTTGAACGCCATCACCTTGAGGTGGTGGCGATCGGGGGTGTCGGTCGGAAGGATCAGCTTGCCGCCTCCCGCCGCTCTGGCCAGCCCGCCGGGCAGGGCCGCTCCCGCACCGGCCAGGAGGACGGACCGCACGAACCTGCGGCGCTTCATGCCACCCTTCCCTTGGCCGCAATAGAGCACCGGCCCGAGGCACGTGTCAAGAACACGCGCGCGGCCGCGTCGCGCGAAAGGGGCGTGCCCCGACCAGGCCCGCCCCTTCCCGGATGACGACGGTCTGACCGGCAGCGACGCCGGTCAGGGCCTCTCGGCCACCCGACGGCCACTCGACCTCGACGCGGTCGGCCTGCGTGCTCCTTCCCAGGCCGAAGTGCAGGCGCAGGTCGCTCTGCGAGCAGAAGCTGCCGCCGCTGCGGACCTCGTCGACGAGGCGGCGCGGACCCACGTGGACGACGACCCGGGCCCCGATCGCGCTGCGGTTGGACCGCGTTCCCTCGAGCTTCACCACCAGGGACCGGCCGTCCGTGGCCGCGCAGTCGTAGAGGAGGGTGGGCGCGTCGTTCATGTTGTTCACGACGACGTCCACGCGCCCGTGGTTGAAGAGGTCGCCGAAGGCGGCGCCGCGGGCCGCCTTGCGGAGAAGGATGGCGGGACCGGCCTCGAGCGAGACGTCCGCGAACCGGCCACCGAGGTTGCGGTAGAGGACCTTCGGTTGCTCGTACGCGTAGCGCGCGCCCGCGCGGGCGGCCTCGGGGTAGACGTGGCCGTTGACGGTGAGCAGGTCGGGCCAGCCGTCGAGATCGAAATCGAGAAAGCCGATGCCCCAGCCGAGGTACCGGTTGTTGGCGCCGAGGCCGGCCCGCGCGGACGTCTCCTCGAACGCGCCGTCGCCAAGGTTGCGGTAGAGCGACGTCGTGTCGTCGTCGAAGTTGGTCTTGGCGATGTCGAGCCCGCCGTCGCGATCGTAGTCGGCGGCGGCCACGCCCATGCCGGCCTGGGCGCGCCCGTCCGCGGTGAGGGCGGCCCCCGCCATCAGCCCGCGCTCCTTGAAGGTGCCGTCCTTCTCGTTGTGAAAGAGCAGCGAGGCGCGCGAGTCGTTCGCCACGTACACGTCGGGCCAGCCGTCGTGATCGTAGTCGAGGACGAGCGGGGTGAAGCCGTAGGAGGGCGCCGCTTTCAGGATCCCCGCCCGCTCCGACACGTCCGTGAACGTGCCGTCCGCGTTGCCCCGATAGAGGACGTTCTGCGCGCCACGCAATCCGGCCGGGCCGCACATCACGTTCAGGCCCTTCCACGAGCAGTTCTGTCCGGCCGTGCCCGGCGGGTAGCGCATCGCGTCCTCGTAGGCCAGGTATGCCGACACGAAGAGGTCCAGCCGGCCGTCGCGGTCGTAGTCGAGGAAGGCGCAGCCGGTGCTGTAGCGCTCGGGCACCACCAGGCCGGCCGATCGCGTCGCGTCGCCGAAGACGCCGCGGCCCTGGTTCCGGTAGAGCACGCTCTGGCCGTAGTAGGTGACGAAGAGGTCCACGCGTCCGTCGTTGTCGTAGTCTCCGGCGCAGGCGCCCTGGCCCCAGCCCTGGCGATCGAGGCCCGAGCCGGCGGTCACGTCCGCGAAGGTCCCGTCGCCGCGATTGCGGTAGAGGCGGCTCGGCGAACCCCCTCCGTCCCGCCGCCCGCCGCCGACCAGGAAGACGTCCGGCCATCCGTCGTCGTCGAAGTCCAGGACCGCCGCGCCGCCACCCGTCGTCTCGAGGATGTACTGCTTCTCGTGCACCCCTCCGATCACGGTAGGGGCGGTGAGCCCGGCGCTCGGGGCCAGGTCCACGAAGCGGGCGGGCTCCGGGGCCGCCTGGGCGGCCAGAACCAGGGCGATCAGCCCTGAGCGAAGGTTCATATCATATGGAAAAAGCGCTTGACGCGACCCCGCCCAGGATAAATGATTCCGCTCAACGTACCCAAAAGTTGAACGTACAAAAGGGGGTTGGCATGCGCTCTCTCGCGAAGGGTGCCCTCACTGCCGTCGCCGCCGTGTGCCTGTGCGTCTCGGCCACCACGGCCTTCGCCCAGGTGGACACCGGCACGATCCTCGGCACCGTCAAGGACACGTCGGGAGCCGTCGTGTCCGGGGCCAAGGTCACGCTCACGCACGAAGGCCAGGCCTTCGCGCTCACCCGCATGAGCCGGCCGGACGGCACGTACATCTTCACGCCCATCCGCACCGGGACCTACGTTCTGGAGGTGGAGACGCCCGGCTTCAAGAAGACCGTCCGCCGCGGCATCGTGCTCAACCTGCAGCAGCAGGCGGTGGTGGACGTCACGCTGGACCCCGGCCAGGTCGCGGAGGAGGTGGACGTCACGGCGGAGGTGGCGCTGCTCCAGACGCAGAGCGGCGAGGTCGGCCAGACCATCACCTCCGACACGATCGAGGACCTGCCCATCAACGGGCGCGACTACACCGCGCTGGCCAAGCTGAGCGCGGGCACCGCTCGTCCCCAGCAGGGGGCGCGGGCGGCGCTGCAGTTCACCGCGAACGGCACGCGGCCGGGCCAGAACAACTACATGCTCGACGGCATCGACAACAACACGAGCAACGTGGACTTCCTGGGCGGCACCGCCTACGTGGTCAAGCCCCCGGTGGACGCGATCGCCGAGATCAAGGTCCTGACCAGCTCGTTCAGCGCGGAGTACGGCCGCGCGGGGGGCGCCGTGCTGAGCGCGACCCTCAAGTCCGGGTCCAACAACTTCCACGGCAGCGCCTGGGAGTTCAACCGCAACGACAGCCTGAAGGCGGCGGAGTTCTTCGAGAACGCGCGCGGAATCCCCAAGGGCCGGTACGACTCGAACCAGTTCGGCTTCACCGCCGGCGGGCCGGTGGTCAAGGGCAAGACGTTCTTCTTCGTGGACTACGAGGGCAGCATCAGCAAGCAGGACCAGTTCTGGCAGGTCACGGTGCCCACCGCGCGGCAGCGGGACAGCGGCTTCACGGACTTCTCCGACCTGATCACCGGCCAGACCGGCACGCGCGGCCCCGACCTTCTCGGCCGGACGACGCCGCTGGGCACGATCTACGACCCCGCGACCACGCGCCAGGTGTTCGCCGGCCAGGTCGATCCGATCACCGGGCGCGTGGCCACCGGCAACGGCTTCGTGCGTGATCCGTTCCCGGGAAACATCATCCCCGCGGGCCGCCTCGATCCCAACGCGGTGCGGCTGATGAGCCTCTTCCCCTCCGCCAACCGGGCGGGCCTCATCAACAACTTCGCCACCAACCGGCTCAACACCGAAAACATCCACACGTTCGACGTACGCGTGGACCACGAGTTCTCGTCCAACGACCACGTGTTCGCGCGCTACAGCTTCGGCAAGACCACGCGCGTCAAGCCGGGGCCGTTCGAGGGGCCGGCGGACGGCGGCGCCTACGCCCAGGGCGACGAGGACGGCAACACGCACGGCCTCGCCCTCAGCTACACGAAGATGTTCTCGAACTCGCTCATCAACGAGGCGCGCTTCGGCTTCAGCCGCGAGTACATCAACCGCCTGCAGCCGCTGGGCGACGACACCAGCGACATCCCCGGGTCGTTCGGCATCCGCGGCATCCCCCAGGTGGACGGCAACGGCGGCCTGCCCCTCATCTTCATGGGCGACCTCCGGCAGATGGGCGCGGTCGACTGGCTGGTGGCGGAGCGGCTCAGCAACACGCTCCAGCTCACCGACAACCTGACCAAGATCTACAAGTCGCACACGTTCAAGACGGGGTTCATGGCCCAGAAGATCGCGCTGCCCTGGACGGGTCCGCCCTGGTCGCGCGGGCGGTTCAACTTCGACGGCTTCTTCACGTCGATCCCGAACCGCCAGGACGTCAGCACCGGCCGCGCCCAGTTCCTGCTCACGCCCATCCCGTCCCTGGTGCCGGGTGGAGTGGACATGCTGGGCGGCGCCAATCAGGTGCAGGCCTCGCCGTTCGGCGAGATCGGGAGCAAGCGCAGCTACTTCGGCGCCTACCTGCAGGACAGCTGGCGCGTGAACTCGAAGTTCACCGTGAACTACGGCTTGCGCTGGGACTGGTTCTCGCTGGTCGGTGACGAGGACTGGGAGCAGGCCAACTTCGTGCCCGGGCCGCCGGGACAGGCGCAGTACATCATCCCGGCGCGGCACCGGGACATCCCGCTCTCGCAGTCGTTCAAGGACGTGCTGGCCAAGGACGGCATCAACATCGTCTATTCGGACGACTTCGGGAGCGGCATCGGCACGTCGCAGAAGTACAACTTCGCGCCCCGGCTGGACTTCGCGTGGAGGCCGTACGAGAAGCTGGTCGTGCGCGGCGGGTACGGTCTCTTCTACGGCGCGTTCGAGAACCGCGGCGGCAACCCCAGCCTCGGCTACAACTACCCGTTCCAGTTCACGCTGAACTACAACCGCGTGAACGACGTGACGCCCGTGCGCTACCCCGACGGCTCCGTGGCCACGATCGGCCGCGGCCTGGCCAGCATCCCGACCGAGAACACCGCTCTCGTGCCCGGCAACAGCCTGAACCTGCGCGGCGTCTCCTTCGACTACAAGACGCCGTACGTGCAGACCTACAACCTGACCCTCCAGCACGAGATCGGGTCCCACCACGCGGTCGAGGTCGGCTACGTCGGCTCGCGCTCCACCAACGTCGAGACGTTCGTGGGGTCGAACGGCGTCACGCAGCTCGTGCCCCCCGGCCTCAACGCGAACCTCTACCGCACGTTCCCGGATTTCACCGGCGGCTTCAACTTCGCCGCTCCCGTGGGCAAAGGCACCTACAACTCGCTGCAGACCAAGTTCATCCGCCGCATGCACCGAGGCCTGCAGTTCCAGCTCAACTACACGCTGGGTGAGGCGCGGGCCAACTACGGCGACCTGCTCAGCGGCGGCGGGTTCGGTCCCGGCTTCCGCGGGTACAACCTCAACGGATGGGGCGGGCTCGAGAACGAGTGGGGCCTCGCCTACTTCCACACCAAGCACGCGCTGACCTTCCAGGGCACGTGGCAGCTGCCGGGCAACGGTGCCCTGCTCGGCGGCTGGAACGTGAGCTGGGTCCTCCTGGCCTACAGCGGCCAGCCGCAGACGATCGGCTGCACGGTCGCCACCTCGTCCGGCGCGGGCTGCGTGGCCCTGCTCGTCGGCGATCCCTACGCGGGCGCGCACGACGTCACGCAGTTCTACAACCCGGACGCGTTCCGCGATCCCGCTCCCGCCACCACCATCGGCCAGACGGACCTGAGCCCGCTCGGTGGCGCGCGCACGCAGGTGACCGGCCCGCCCTTCCGCCAGCTCGACATGGCGATCGCCAAGCAGATCCGGGTCAAGGGGACGAAAGTCGAGCTGCGCGTCGAGGCCTTCAACGTCACCAACACCGCGAGCTTCCAGCTCCCGTCGCAGACGAACTTCGCGAACCGGACCCAGTTCGGGCTCATCACCCAGACCGCCAACGACGGACGGAACGCGCGGCAGGTCCAGCTGGGCGCGAAGCTGTACTGGTAGGCGATAATCGCGGCGTCCCATGGACGCCGCGAGCGTGATCCTGGCGGCGGCGCTCCTCGGGGCGCCGCCGCCCGACCCTGCCGTCGACGCCGCGCTGGCGCGCGCCACCTCCTACATCGAATCCGGGCAGGCCGCGCGCGCGGTCGAGGTGATCCGGGCCGTCCTGCCCCGGCGCGACACCGCCGCCGTCCGTCATCTGCTGGGCGACGCCCTGGAAGCCGCGGGCGACCTGATCGGGGCGGCGGAGGAGTTCCAGAAGGCGGCGCACGCCGATCCCCGCGAGGAGCACCTCTTCGACTGGGGCAACAGCCTGCTCCAGCTCCGCGCCTACGGGCCGGCGACGGACGTGCTCACCGAAGCGGTCAAGCGCTTTCCCCGCTCCGCCCGGCTGCAGGTCGGCCTGGGCATCGCGCGCTACGCGCGCGGCCAGTTCGAGGACGCCATCCGCGCTTTCTCTGCCGCCGCCGACCTGGAGCCGGGCGACGAGCGCCCGTACCTCTTCCTGGGCGAGATGTACGGGGTGTCCGCCGAGCTCGCGCCCGAGGTCACGAGGCGCCTGGCCCGCTTCGTGGAGGCCCACCCGGACCACGCTCTCGGGCACTTCTTCTACGCGATGAGCCTGTGGAAGGCGGCCCCGGGCGCGGCGGCTCCGCCCGCTGTGCAGGTCCATCTGAAGAAGGCGGTCGCGCTGGACCCGCGGCTGGCCAAAGCGCACTTCCAGCTGGGCGTGCTGTACGGCGACGAGGGCCGCTATCCGGACGCGATCTCGGCGCTCGAGGAAGCGGTGCGCCTGGAGCCGTCGATGGCCCAGGCGCACTACCGACTCGCCCAGGCCTATCGCCGCACGGGCCGGGAAGAGCTCGCGGCCAAGGCCCTCGAGGCCTTCGAGCGGCTCCAGCCGCACTGAAGGCTAGATGTCCGCGAGGTGCTCGATCCGCCCCGTGCTGTCGCCGATCGTCTCCGGGCGCACGCCCATCCGGTCGAGCAGCGTCAGGTACAGGTTCGTGAGCGGGATCTGCTTCGTGTAGGCGACGTGGCGGCCGCTCTTGATCGCGCCTCCGCCCCGTCCGGCCAGGAGCACCGGCAACGCCTCGTGGGTGTGCTTGTTCCCGTCGGCGATCGCGCTGCCGTAGACCACCATCGAATGATCGAGGAGCGTGCCGTCGCCGTCCTTGGTGGCCTTGAGCCGCGAGACGAAGTGCGCGAACAGCTCCAGGTGATGGACGTTGATGCGCGTGACCTTCTCCACCCACTCCGGGTTGTTCTGGTGATGGGTCAGCGGATGATGGGGATCCGGCACGCCGATCTCCGGGTAGCTCTGCAGGCTGCCTTCACGGCCGACCATCAGCGTCGCCACCCGCGTGAGGTCGGCCTGGAAGGCGACGACCTGAAGCTCGTACATGCGCCGGAGGTACTCGGCGAAGGTCTCCGGGATCCCGGCCGGCTTCTCGATGGGCGGCACCACCTGCCGCGGGTCCTTCTCCGCCTGCTGGATCTGGCGCTCGATCTCGCGCACCGCGTACTGGTACTCGTCCAGCTTCCGCCGGTCGGAAGCCCCCAGGCGGCCCATGAGCTCCCGGCTCCGGTCCGCCACCACGTCGAGGATGCTCGTGCGCTCGCGCGCCCGCCGGGCGCGGGTGGCGGGATCCGCGTTGTCCGTGTCGCCGAAGAGCCGCTCGAAGGCCAGGCGCGGGTTCGTCTCCGGGGGCATGGGCGTGGTGGCGGCGCGCCAGGAGATGCTGTTCGTGTACGCGCAGCTGTAGCCGGAGTCGCAGTTGCCGACGGTGCGCGACTCCTCGCATCCGAGCTCCATCGAGGGCAGCCGGGTCTGCGAGGCCAGCGCCTCGGCCACGATCTGGTCGGCGGAGACGCCGTTCCGGATGTCCGCCCCCGCCGTCTTCTTCGGGTGCACGCCGGTGAGGAAGCAGGCCGCGGCGCGAGCATGGTCGCCCGGCCCGTCGCCCAGGTCGTTCGCGTTGTTGTGGGCGAGGCCGCTCAGGACGAGCAGGTCCTCGCGGAAGGGCTCGAGCGGCTTCAGGATGCGCGTGAACGTGTAGGCGCTGCCCTCTTCCGCCGGCTTCCAGTCCGGCATGATGATGCCGTTCGGCACGTACACGAAGGACAGCCGCACGGGCGCGCGCCCCGCGGCCCCCTTGGCGGCGGCGAAGGCCGGACGCATGGCGTCGAGGAACGGCAAGGCCAGGGTGGCCCCCGCCCCGCGCAGGAACGTTCGGCGGGCGAGATGCCGCCCGAAGATCGGCGTCATGAAGGTCCTCCGTCGCCTTTCCGCATCCGGAAGGGAAGGCTCTGCGCGATCTCCATCACCAGGACGGAGAAGCGATAGTCGCCCTCCGCGACCCGCCGCGCAATGGCCTTGACCGTGGCCCGATCATGGCGCTCCAGTCCGCGGCCCAGCGCGTAGGTCAGGAGCTTCTCGGTGGCGGCGCGCGTGAAGGCGTCGCGATCTTGTCGCAGCACCGCCTCCAGCTCCATCGGCCCGTTGAACGTGCGGCCGTCGGGCAGCGCGCCCGTGGCGTCGATGGGGAACTTGGCGTCCTCCGTCCGCCAGGCCCCGATGGCGTCGAAGTTCTCGAGGCCGAAGCCCAGCGGGTCCATGCGCACATGGCAGGCCGCGCACGTCACGTTCGAGCGGTGCGCCTCCATCTGCTGGCGCAGCGACCGGCCCACGCCGACGGTGGACTCGTCGAGGCGCGGGACGCCGGCGGGCGGGTCGGGGGGCGGCGCGGCCAGCAGGTTGTCGAGCACCCACTTGCCGCGCAGGACGGGAGACGTGCGCGTCGAATACGACGAGACGGTGAGCACGCTGCCCTGGGTCAGCACACCGCCCCGCGGCGTGCCCGCGAGGTCGACGCGCCGGAACTCCTGGCCCTTCACGCCCGGGATTCCGTAATGTTGCGCCAGCCGCTCGTTGAGGAACGAGTACTTGCCGTCGAGGAGGTCGAGGATGCTGCGGTCCTCGCGGATGACGCTCTCCAGGAACAGCTCGCTCTCCCGCCGCATGGAGAAGCGCAGGTTGTTCTCGAAGGTGGGGAACCGGTCGCGGTCCGGCGACACCGACTCCAGGGCCCGGAACTGCAGCCACTGGCCGCCGAAGGCCTCCACCAGGGCCCTCGCCCGGGGGTCCTTGAGCATGCGGCGGACCTGCGCGGCCAGGACCGTGGGATCCGGGAGCGTCCCGTCCTCCGCGGACCGGAACAGCTCCTCGTCCGGCATGCTGGCCCAGAGGAAGTAGGAGAGGCGCGAGGCCAGCTCGTAGGGGCCGATCTTCTGCACACCCTCCCCGGCGGCGACGGCCGGGCCGGTCTCGATACGGAAGAGGAAGTCCGGTGAGACCAGGATCGCCCGCAAGGCGAGGGCGATCCCCTGCGCGAACGACTCGCCGCGCTTGCGGCTCGTCTCGGCCAGACGCAGCAGCGGCCTCAGGTCCGCCTCCGTCACCGGCCGCCGGTAGGCGCGGCGCGCGAGATCGGTGAGGATCAGGCGCGGGCACTCGCGTCCGTGCGCCCCGTCGAGGTGCCCGCAGGCGTAGACCTTGCGCAGGCTCTCCGGCGACGCGCCCGCCGCCGCCTCGTAGGGGCCGATCAGCTCGATGTGGCGGACCTTCGCCTCGTTCACGGGCCACTTCTGGGCCAGCCGCGCCTCGTAGCGCTGTCGCGCTTCCGCCAGCTTCTCGGGCGTCGCGTTCTCGGGAGGCCGGAACGGCGGAGGCGCGGGCATCGGCAGTCGCGAGGGGTTGGGGCCTCCGTAGAGCGCGGGGAGCCCTTCGTAGAGACGGAGGACGGAGGCGGCGACCCAATGCTCGCCCGCGGTCACGCGCGCGCGGAACTCGCGGGTCTTGCCCGTGAGGTCCTGCTGGAAGGAGCTCGACGACGGCCCTTCTCCGGGGTCCACCTCCACGACCTGGATCTGCTCCCCGTCCAGGAACACCGCGACCTTCACCGGCTCCGATCCGGACGGACGCGATCCCGAAGGGACGATGCGGAACAGGTACTCCGCGTCCACGGGGAAGCGGTGCAGGACGTGGAGCGCGTTGGGCAGGCTGAGCCCCGTCTCGTCGTACTCCGCGGGCACCGTGGTGCTCGGTTCGATCTTGGCCCCCATCGGCTGCAGGCGCGTGAGGGACGGCTTTTGCGGATCGGGACCCAGCAGCGCGGCCCGCGAGACCTGCTCCGCCGCCTTGAGGTACTTCTCGAGCAGCACGGGCGAGACGGACAGGACGTCGCCGATGTTGTCGAACCCGTAGCCGGCGTCGTCGTGCGGGAACGAATCCCCCGGACGCAGGGTGACACCGAGGAGATCGCGAACGGTGTTGTCGTACTCCGTCCGGTTGAGGCGGCGTGCCGTCACCCGCCCGGGATCGGGGGGCCGGGTCGCCTCCACGGACTCGAGCTCCGTCTGGATCCAGCGGACGACCGCATCCGTCTGCACGGGGTCCGGCCGCGGCATGGGAGGCGGCGGCATCTGCCGGGTCTGCAGCTTCTCGACCACCTTCTCCCAGATCTCCGGAGAGGCGGCCAGCGATGCGGGCAGCGGATGCGCGTCGAAATCCAGGCCGGCGTTCTTGAGCACCGCGTTGTGGCACATCCGGCAGTTGCGCGCGATGAACGGCGCGGCGGCGCTGTCGGCGTCGCCGGCGGGCGCGCTGCTGTCGGCATCCAGCGTGCCTCCGGCCAGAAGCAGGGGCAGGAACAGCGTGGCGCACCGGGGGGACGGCCTCATTGTCGATTCATTGTGCCGGCGGGCTCCGGGGAGTCAAGCCTCTTCTCTTCCGTTTTCCGTTGAAACCGCTTACTTGCCTTTGGCCCGTCCCACCCCCTCTTCCGTCCGCTATGCTCCCCCCGCGAAAGGGGGACGTCATGCGATCGCGCGCCTCGATCCTGCTGCTGTGCCTGCTCGCCGCGGGGCGGCCTTCCCTGGCCTCCGACGACTACGCGCTCGGTCCCGACTCGCAGCCGCAGCCGGGGGTGCCCAAGGGACGTGTCGAAGGTCCGTTCATCTGGAAGAGCGAGGTCTTTTCCGGCACGTTCCGGCGGTACTGGGTCTACGTCCCCGCCCAGTACGACGGGAGCAAGCCGGCGGCGCTGATGGTCTTCCAGGACGGGCACAAGTACGTGAGCACCGAGGAGGAGTACCGCGTCCCCGTCGTCTTCGACAACCTCATCGCCAAGGGCCAGATGCCCGTCACCATCGCCCTCTTCGTGAACCCGGGACACAACTCCGAGCAGTTCCCCGAGCGCTGGCGGGAGAGCAACCGCCCGAACGAATACGACGCGCTCGGCGACCAGTACGCGCAGATGCTCATCGACGAGCTGATCCCGGAGATCGCGAAGACCTACAAGCTCACCGCCGATCCGGAGGGACATGCCATCTGCGGCGCGAGCTCCGGCGGCATCTGCGCCTTCACCGCGGCCTGGGAGCGGCCCGACTACTTCCGCAAGGTGATCAGCCACATCGGCAGCTTCGTGAGCATTCGCGGCGGGCACGTCTACCCGACGCTGGTGCGCCAGCTGGCCAAGCGGCCCATCCGCGTGTTCCTGCAGGACGGATCCAACGACCTGGACAACCGCTGGGGCAACTGGCCCCTGGCCAACCAGGCGATGGCGGCGTCATTGAAGTTCCGTGGGTACGACTATCGATTCGAGTTCGGGGATGGGGCGCATACCCACAAGCACGGGGGGGCGCTGCTGCCCGAGGCGCTGAGGTGGCTGTGGCGGGATTACGCGAAGTGACGTTGACGCGTTCGTTGGGAGACAGCCGACCCGGCCCCAACCTCTATTTTCCGTTGCCTCCTAGCCCCCTGATTCCTTAATCCACCTCAGCATCTCGGGGAAGGTCGGCCGCTTCCCATACATGAGGATGCCCACGCGGTAGATGCGCGACGCGGCCCAGGTCATGGCCATCACCGTGGCCAGGGTCAGGCCCACCGAGAGCGCGATCTGCCAGGCGGGGGGCGTCACCGCGGTGATGCGCAGGAACATCAGCATCGGCGTGAAGAAGGGGATGAGGGAGAGCGTCACCGAGAACGCGCTGTCCGGGCTGCCCAGGACGGCGGGGAAGAACACGAAGCCGAGCACCAGCGGCATCATCACCGGCAGGGCGAGGCTCTGCGCCTCCTGCTGCGTGTTCACCGCCGACCCGACTCCGGCGTACAGCGAGCCGTAGAGGAAGTAGCCGAGCAGGAAGAAGACGACGAAGGAGACGAGGAGCAGCGGGGACAGCTCGGGCATCGCCACGCCCCCCGTGGCCGCCGTTCCGTAGGCGCCGACGCCCGCCATGGTCAGCACCCACACCAGCACCTGCGTGAGGCCCGCGCCCCCGACGCCGAGCAGCTTGCCCGCGAACAGGTACGACGTCGGGATCGAGGACACGATCACCTCGACCACCCGGTTGCTCTTCTCCTCGATGACGCCGTTCATGATGGCGGCGCCCCACATGGGGACGGTCATGTAGAGGAGGGTGAGCAGCATGAGAGCCAGGATGAAGGTGGCCCCCCGGTCTTCGCGCTCGCCGCCGGCGGTGAGGCGCACCGTGCGCAGGTCGAGCTTGCGCGTCACCGCCTTCACGCGCGCGCCGTCGAGGCCCTCCTGGGCGAGACGGTGCTGCATGATGGCGCTCTCCGCCGATTGCTCGACGAGGCGGAGGTCCATCACGTTGCTGACGTTCTTGCCGAAGTACTCGGCCTTCGACGTGGCCAGGGCGTCCGGGGCCAGGTACAGGTATCCGTCCAGCCGGCCGTCCACCACGCCGCGGCGGGCCGCGCTCCGCGCCGCCTCCGCGTCGGCGCCTTCCGCCGGCATGACCGCGAACCGCGATTCACCCGCGACGCGTTGCCGCCGCAGCTCCTGCTCCACGCCGTCGCGCAGGGTGCCGGTGGCGTCCACCACCGCGATGCGCAGGGCCTTGCCGCGCTGGCGCTCCATCAGGATGCTCGGCAAGAGCATGAACCCCGCTACCAGAATGGGGCCGAGGAACGTGCTCACCAGGAACGCCTTCGAGCGCACGCGCTCCAGGTACTCCCGCCGCACGATCGTGCCCATGCGTCTCATGCCGCGGCCGCGCCCGCCGCTGTCACCTGCTCGACGAAGATGTCGTGCAGGCTCGGCTCCACCACCTCGAAGCGGCTCACCCGGATGCGCGCGGCCGCTTCCTTCAGGATGGCCTGCGGATCCGTGCCCTCCGCCATCTTGATCTCCACGTAGCGGCCGAAGTCGTTCACCTTGAGCACGCCGGGCAGTCCGGCCAGGAAGGAGCCGTCGCCCTCGTAGGAGAGCACGAGCGTGTTCTTGCCGTGGCGGCCCTTGACCTCGCTCACCGGTCCGTCGAGAACCTTGCGTCCGCGGTTGATGAGCGCGATGGCGTCGCACAGGCGCTCCACCGTCTCCATCTGGTGGCTGGAGAGGACGACCGTCTTCCCCTGGCGCCTCAGATCCACGAACACGTCGCGCATGACGTTGACGCCGACGGGATCGAGCCCGGAGAGAGGCTCGTCCAGGATGAGGATGTCCGGCTCGTGCAGGACGGTGGCGATGAACTGCGCCTTCTGCTGCATCCCCTTGCTCAGCTCGTTGAGCTTGCGGTGCCGCCAGTCCACGAGCCCGAGGCGCTCGAGCCAGGGCTGGAGGCGGCGCGCGGCTTCCTTGCGGGCCACGCCCTTGAGCTCCGCGAAGAAGATCAGCTGCTCCTCGAGGACCATCCGGGGGTAGAGGCCCCGCTCCTCGGGCATGTAGCCGATACGGTCGCGCGTCTCCTGAGTGGCGGGCGCGCCGAGGATTTCGATGGTGCCGGAATCCGGGCCCAGCACGTTCATGATCATGCGCAGGGTGGTCGTCTTGCCCGCCCCGTTGGGGCCGAGGAGGCCGAAGGCGGCCCCCCGGGGCACGGACAGGGACAGATCCTGCACGGCCAGATGCCCGGAAAAGGCCTTGGTCACGCCGGAAAGACGGATCGCCTCATCGCTCACGCCGGCTCTTTCCGCGCGCGCATCCTGGGGAAGGAGAGTGTATCATCGCGCGTTCGCGGGGATTCCCCGGGAAAGAGAGGGGCGTGGGCGAACCCTCGGTCGCACCGCGTACATTCCGTCTCGGCGTGCAGGCCAAGCTGCTCGCCGTCGTCCTGCTGTGCGTCGTGGTCCCGGTCGTCACCCTGGGACTCTTCCTCCTGCGGCGCAACCGGGACGTCCTGCGCGAGAAGGTCGAGGACGGCCTCTCCAGCCATCTCCTGCGCAAGCAGGCGGCCTTCGACGACTGGATGCGCGACCGCGCGCAGGAGGCGACGCGCTGGTCGGCGTCCTTCGTCGTCTACGAGGGGCTGGACGCGTTCGCGAAGGAAGCCCCCGAATCGCGCGCCGCCCGCGACCTCAAGTCGTACCTGGGTTCGCTGCTCGGGCACTACCGCGTGTACGAATCGCTCTTCATCGTGGACGGCGAGGGGCGGGTGCTCACGGGCACCCGCGAGGAGCAGCTTGAGGATTGGGCGCGCCCGCTCGTGCAGGGCGAGGTCTCCTTCGACGGCGTCGTGGTGAGTCCCCTGCGCAAGTCCGAGGTGCTGGGACGGCCCACCCAGCTCCTCTTGCGGCCCATCCCGCCGCCGGGCACCTCGGAGCGGCGCGGTCGCGCCCTCGGCTATTTCGTGGAGCGCTTCGACCTGCGCGAGATGGAGTCGATGCTGGCCGAGGACGCCACCGACCTCGCGCCCGCCCCCTGGCTGCTCGACACCGAGGGGCACATCCTCGCTCGCGCGGGCAAGGTCGTGAACGATGCCGGTGTCCGGCCGTTCCCGCTGCCCCCCGGCGCCCTGGCCTCTTCGGCGGCGGGTGGTACGGTGGCCCAGGACACCTTGCCCGAGCTCGGACCCAGCGTGTTCGGCCTACGCAACCTCGCCGGACCGTTCCCGGGACGGCTGGTCGCGACCGTGCCCAGCGCGCGCGCCTTCCAGACGCTCCAGGAGTCGCGCCGCGGCCTCATCCTCACCGGCGCCGCCGCCGCCTTCATGATCGCGATCCTCAACTTCGTGGGCGCGCGCGAGCTCATGCGGCCCATCCTCCTCCTTTCCGAGGGAGCCAAGCGCGTGGCCGCCGGCGACCTGGACATCTACCTTCCCGTGCGCGGCACCGACGAGATCGCGGACCTCACGCGATCGTTCAACGACATGGCGCAGCGCATCCGCGAAGGCCGCGAGAGCCTGGAAAAGGCGCGCGACGAGCTGGCCCACGTCAACGCCGGCCTGCGCGACGCGAACCGCACGCTGGAGACGCTGGCCATCACGGACGGCCTCACCAGCCTCTTCAACCGCCGCCACTTCCAGGACACGTTCGAGACGGAGATCCGCCGCGCGGAGCAGCAGGGCCGCGTCCTCTCGCTCCTCATCATCGACATCGACCACTTCAAGCAGTACAACGACCGCTTTGGCCACCCGGAGGGCGACGCCGCCCTGCGGCGAGTGGCGGCGCAGGTCACCAAGGGCATCCGCTCCAGCGATCTCGCCTTCCGCTATGGCGGCGAGGAACTGGCGGTGCTGCTGCCCGCGTGCCCCCGCCCCCAGGCGGCGGAAGTAGCCGAGAAGCTTCGCACGGCCATTCGCGCGAACACGCCGCGCTCCGGCCGGTTCGGCGGGCCCTTGACGGTGTCGATCGGGGTGGCCACCTACCCCGAGGACGCGCGCGCGGCCAGCGCGCTCATGGAACGGGCAGACGCCGCGCTCTACGCGGCCAAGGCCAAGGGCCGCGATCGCGTCGAGGTCAGCACCGCGACCGCCCAGCCGGAGACGGGCGCCGCCGGGTAGGAACGAGGGCGTCCGACCTCGGATCTATTTCAATTCCGTCACGAGGATTCGTAACCGAGACTTCCCGGGGTTGTGGGCCGTGTGCTTGGGACCCGCAGGAATATACTTGGCTTGACCAGCCACTTCATCCACGTCGAGCGGCCTGTCGTTTTCAAGCTCGACGTGTATGGTCCCGCCCGTTGGGTGGAGCTAAGACATGAGCGACGCTATGGCTGACGAAGCTACCTGCCGACGTTGTGGCTCCGAACGCGTCATGCGTGCAGCCGTCGTTGATAGGCACCCCGACCACCCCGAGGCCGACCTCGAGGTTGTTCTCGATGAAGACCCTGCGGTCATCGACTTCCGGGGTCGCGTTCTGCGCCCTCTGCGAGCCGTGCTCTGTGGACGATGTGGTCACGCTGAGCTGTATGTGGAAGACCCCGAAGCGCTGTACCGGGCGTATCTCGCCGGCAAGGAGAACGCGCGCATTGCTGCACAGGGACAACCTGACCTTCCTGCCTTGCCTCCCGATGTCTGCCTTGCGTGCGGCGCTGCCATCGCGCCCGAACAGGCCGCTTGCCCTTCCTGTGGGTGGACGTATGAGAGTAACGGGCCCGCCTAACAAAGCGCTGAAGCTGACAAGGCGGGGCTTCGCATCGGCCTTGCAGCTTACGGCTGTGTCCAGACGCAACGGCTCACGGCCAGGCCCCTAGATGGGAATCGCCGCAGTCTGGCGGCACTTCCGCGCAAGCCGAAAGTTGGCGGCCGACGTGCTCAAGCACGGCTGGCACGTCGTAAAGGTCTCCGGCGACGACGAGGGTCCCGGGTTTGCGTATTCAGTGGGACTGTTTCGAACTCTGGGTCACCCTGAGATCATCATGTTTGGGCTGCCTGGTGACTGGCTGCATCAGCACATCAACACCATCGGAGCCGCAGTCCGCGGTGGTGTTCGCTTCGCCCCTGGCAACCGGGTGGCGGATGTCCTCGAGAATCACGAATGTGTTTTCGTGGCCGTGCCGCGTGCGCGCTACGCTGACCATGTAGGTCAGGCCATCGCCTACTACGGCAATGCCGACTTTCCGCTCCTCCAATGTGTCTGGCCCGATCGATACTCTCGCTATCCATGGGACGCGGACTACCCCGACGACATGCGGGAGGAACAGCCGGTGCTTGGACATCTGCCTGGCCATCGCGATGGCTCCCAGAGCGCCGGACAACAATGAGATGAAGTGGACGAAGCCATCGCTCGGTGGGGCTTCGCCGCTTATCTCAAGTATTCTGCGGACCTAATGACGCCGTGACGGCGAGCGAGATGGACCGTACGCGGCTCAGATTGCTGGTTGCACTGGCGTTGTGTCTGTCAGTCGGCACCGTCGACGCGGGCGGGACCTCACGGGTGGTCCGCATTGCGAGCTTCTCGCGCGTGTCTCCGGACGAGGCGACCTTCGTACTTGAGGGCGTGGGGTTTCCCGCGGCCCGGCAGTGCCAACGGGCGACGATCCATGCGCGGTACGCACCCTGGCCGCGGTGGCCGTGGCAGCCTGAATTGGTTACGCGCAAGCAGCATCGCGAGGCGCTGGATGAACTGGCGCGTGAGTACAAGGCCGCCACGGATACACGGTTCGGTGTGCTGGGTACTGGTCTCGGAGAGGACCCTGGGAACGGGGAATGCCACTTCATGAGTCGTGCACTGGCGATCGAAGAAGAGGGCGACGGCCGTCTCGTCGTCTACTCGTACTTCAAGCATCCTTGAAGGCCGCGGAACAACCCGGAGGTCCGGACTAATAGGTGATGTGCAGACGCTCGAGCGTCGCTAGTAGACGACGTGGGGCCCGAAGTCTGGCATCTGACCCGATTCGGCTAGCTCAGTCCAATGAGCGATCTTGCCGTCTTCCATCTTCCAGAAGGTGTGGCATAGCCGAAAGTATTGAACGACCGTCGTCACTTCGTTCCTTTGGAGCAGATCCCGCGCCAGGGTCACATTCGGCCCGAAGCTGCCCAGCTGGGGGGAGCCGGGCGTCCTTCCGGCTTCCAGGAGCTCTTGCTTTGCCGTCGCGATGTCGCCCTTCGCAAGAGCAACACGACCGAGGACGCAGTGCCCGTCATGGATGGCGTTGCCGTAGTTCCAGTTGTCTCGAAACCTGATCGCCAACTCCAGTGACTCGCGGGCCCACGACTCCGCCTCATCGATAGCGCTCAACTCGAAGGCTGCTTTCGCCAACATGGGCAGAAAGGCGAATCGCTCCAACTCGGTCGTCGCAGCTTCAATCCGAGCTTTGGCTTGAGCGTAACGCGCTGGCCACTCAAGCGCCTTCTTCATGGACCTATACTAGCGCGAGCATTTTTGAAGGCGCTGCACGACAAGAAGATGCAGCTGACGAGGTCTGGCATCTCGATGGCGACTCGCAACTGATCTTGGGGTGTTCGGCGGACGCTGGATGCACGGATAGGTCGTGAGCCGACTGAAGACGAGTCCGGAAAAGCGGGCCGCAGCGCTTAGCCGCGATCACCGTACGGCTATGGAGGCGGCGCACGCGTTCCGGAAGAACTGGCCGAAGAAGAAGGCGCGCATAAACCGGAACCGTCGTAGGGTGGCGGATGCCGCCGTCCAAGCCATCATGAGGGGCGGCGAGCCCGATGACCTCGTCGTACCACGTCGGCTCCGCGGCGAGCACATGCACAAGATGGGCGTGGCGCCGCTCGGCGAGGTCGTGGCTGCCAAGGAGCGACGCACACGCACAGACTTCCTGCCGCGGTACATCAGGCCGCGTGGTGATCCCGCCAAGCACGCGGAGATGTTCCGTGGCTTTCTCCGAGCCCTCATTCAGGGCCGGAGCCGAGTCTCGGCCGGTCGCGCAAAGCACTTGCTGTGGCTCTTGGATGCGGAGCTACCAAACAACCATGGTGTGCTGTACGAACAGGTGTGGCTCCGGCGATTCTTCGCCGCTGAACCGCGCTGGGAGGCTCGCGTCCGCAAATGGTGCCGACGAGCTGAAGAGCGAGCATCCTAGATGGCGGGATGGAGGCTTGCAGCTTAAGGCCGTGTTATCCAGGTCGTCGAACGTTCGGACCGCTGCCTATAGGGGAACCACCATGGTCACCGCACTCGTACTCGCTGTCACTCTCGCGCCACAGGTCAGCCCGGAACCAACGGCGCAGGGACCCCCTCTCAGGGTATCCGCGCATTACATCAAGGAGCGACACGTCCTGAGGATGACCGCGACCAACGACACCCCGGCTCCGATAAGTATCAACGAAGTCTGGCTTCCCTGGGGACACCTGTACACCACGGCATTGGTGGCATTGTTTGCGGCCGATCCAATCGGTCCCGGGCAAGTCCTGGACCGAGTCCTCATGGAAAGCGATCCTTTCGGTTCAAGGATAGACATCCGTCCGGGCGAAAGTCGTACCGGTGACCTACGGCTCGATCAGCAGTTTCCGAAGCTGAAGATCGTACTTGCTCGCACAGACGTAATTCTCTTTTGGAGCTACGTTCCTCGTTATCCGTCCATTAGTCCGGATGGTCCGCGAACCGGGGGATGGCTCGTGCTCCCGCGCGACGGGCCAGCTCACGGCGCTTCACTCGAGGGGCTGGATAACAACCAACAGATGCAGGGGACGAGGCACGGCACAGGGGAGCCTCGCCGCTGATCTGCGTGTGTAGGCGGATCGTACGCGGAGTGACGCAGATGGGAGGGAAGAATGGCTCGGACAAGCAGTACGCTTCTGTTCGTTGTCGCTGGCGTTGTCTGGGCATCCACTGCGATCGGCCAAGGTTCACCTCCCATCGACAGAGTCGCCGACAGAGGGCAGATCACGGCCCTCATTCAGAAGTGGGAACAGGCGTGGAACAGCCACGACATGCACGCCTTCGCAAGTCTGTTCCAAGAGGACGGGACTTGGATTCTGTGGACGGGCCAGGTTTGGAGCGGAAGAGCAGCGATTGAAGAGGGTCACGCCGCGGTCCACAAGACGGTCTTCCGGAACAGCGTGCAGCGCGAGCGTCTGGAAGAACTCACCTTCGTCGGCCCGGACGCGGCCGTTGTGAGGTTCTATAGCACGCTGACTGGAGATGAGCGCTCTCCCGATAAGGTCGTCCGAAGCCGCAAGTTTCTCGTCGTGACCAGGCGGGATGGCAAGTGGAGCGTGGGTTGGGGCCAGAACACCCGCCTCGCCGACACCACGCCAGACTGATGCCGTTGAAGCTGACGAGGAAACCTCCCTCGATAGAATAGACACTTCCGGATAACACAAGAGGAGCGTCTGATGGCAGCGCGTCTCAGTGCCAAGTGGCTGGCCGTGGTGCAGAAGCCATAGCATGCGTGACGTCCGGGAACATAGCTGACAGCGGGCGCGAGCCCCCACCTTCTACGGGGACGCGCTCCTTCGGTAGACCACGATCTCCGGATCCACCTTGTCCAGGTTCGACCAGATGCGGTCGCGCCCCTCGCGGCGGAGGGCGTCCGTGTCCAGGAAGACGCGTGGGCCGGTGCGATGGCGTAGCGCGACCTCGTACCCGAGCGAGCCGTCGGCGAGCGCCGTGTAGAACGCGCGCTCGCCCGTTCCTTCGTCGGCGCGGCGTGCGTAGTCGGCGTTGACGACCACGAAATCGGGATGGACCTGGGTGACCCGAATGGCTGCGGGGCCCAGGCGTCGCCAATGCAGTCCGTCGAGGCGCGGCAGGTACTCGAGCGGACCCACCGCCGCGACGACAGGGCCCGGACCGACTTCGCGGCGCAGCCAGTCCTCGACGGCATAGCGCGAATCGCGCGCGAGCAGGACATCCACTGAGGCCGCACGCACGACACCGAAGACGAGCACGGCCGCGGTCGCCGCTCGCCCAGCCCACCGGCGCTCGCCCAACGCGCGTGATAGGGCGAGGCCGCCGAACAGTGAGAGAACCAACGCGACCGGCAGCAGGAAGCGGTCGTACACGTAGAGCACGACGAGGAGGAAA
>Ga0209382_10002377_pt1 | contig 27528 bp, 27 predicted proteins | sample SoiMetdeltSBSDD5_FD_187599 | JGI IMG/M metagenome (GOLD analysis project Ga0209382, IMG submission 187599) | Bulk soil microbial communities from a Populus tree surrounding site in Tennessee, USA - Soil MetaG P. deltoides SBSDD5 (SPAdes) (version 2) | ecosystem: Environmental > Terrestrial >... | reverse complement strand
GAGGCCGCAGTCAGCAGCTCGCGGACGGTTGTGTCGGCGATCAGCCGGCCGCGGCCGATCACGACCAGGTGATCGGCGCTGCCCTCCAGCTCGCCCATCAGGTGGCTGGACACCAGCACGGCCCGGCCCTCCGCGGCCAACGACCGCAGCAGGCCGCGGATCCAGACGATGCCCTCCGGGTCGAGGCCGTTCACCGGCTCGTCGAACAGCAGCACGGGCGGGTCCCCGAGCAGCGCACCGGCGATGCCGAGCCGCTGCAGCATGCCCAGCGAGAACCCGCCGGCACGACGCCGCGCGGCCTCGGCCAGCCCGACCTGCTCGAGTACCTCGTCCACCCGGCGCGCGGACAGGCCGTTGTACTGCGCCATCCACAGCAGGTGGTCGCGGGCCTTCCGGCCGGGATGTACGGCGCCCGCGTCGAGCAGGGCACCGACCTCGCGCAGCGGTGTACCCAGGTCTCGGTAGCGGTGGCCACCGACCAGGGCGTTGCCGCCGTCTGGGGCGTCCAGCCCGAGGATCACCCGCATGGTCGTCGACTTGCCGGCGCCGTTCGGGCCGACGAACCCGGTCACCTGACCCGGCTGGACCGTGAACGTCAGACCGTCCACCGCGACGGTCGTGCCGTACCTCTTGCGCAGCTCGTGAACCTCGATGCGGTTTGCCTCCATGCTCGCGACGCTACGGGCGGGTACGGCCGGGCGTCGTCACGCAGTTGAGCGGTCTTCGGCGTCCCTCGCGTGAGGGACGCCCGGAACCGCCGCGGTGACGGACAATGTGACCGTGAGTCAGGCCCGGGAGCTGGCCGACCGGATCGGCCTCGGAGCCCGCAGGATCGCTGGCAGCCGCGACGTTCCGTACGTCGCCGCGGCCGTCCTCGGCCTGCTCGCGGTCCTGGAGGCCGCAAACCGGGGCGACCAGACCGGCATGGACTTCGGCACCGCGCTCGTGCTCGCGCTGCTCTCGACCGTGCCGCTGGCCTTCCTGCCGGCTCACCCGGTGCCGGTGGCACTGGCCGTCACGCTGGCCGTGATGGTCACCATCGGCGGCCAGGAACCGCCGTTCAGCGCCGCGGTGCTGGCGAACCTGATCGCGCTGTACTGGCTCGGCCGCAGCCGCCCGCGCTGGGTCTCATTCCCGTTCGTGCTGCCGTTCATGCTGTTCGCGCTGGGTGAGCCGCGGCCGGGGTCGACGCTGCTGCTGGTCTCGATGGCGGCTGCCGTGCTCCTCGGCACCGCGGTCCGCGAGCGCGGTGCCGCGGCCGCGTCCGCCGAGGCCAGCCGGGCGACCGCGGACACCCTGCTGGAGCATGCCGCCCGGGGCGAACGGGCCCGGATCGCGCGCGAGCTGCACGACGTGGTCGCGCACCACATCTCGATGATCGCCGTACAGGCCGAGACGGCCAGGCTGACCACACCCGGGATGCCGCCGGAGGGCGCGAAGCGGCTGGTCGCTATCGGCGACACCGCCCGGTCGGCGCTGACCGAGATGCGGCGGCTGCTCGGCGTGCTGCGCGAGGACGTCGGCAGCGATCTCGTTCGAGCACCACAACCCGGGCTGCAGCAGCTCAACGAGCTGGTCGACGAGGCCCGAGCCTCCAGCGGGGCCGGTACGAGGCTGATCGTGAGCGGGCGGGTGGTAGCACTCGACCCGGGCGTGCAGCTGACGGCTTACCGGATCGTGCAGGAAGCGCTGACCAACGCGCGCCGGCACGCGCCGGGCGCGGCGGTTGACGTCGAGCTGGAGTTCGCCACCGAGGCCCTGCTGGTGCGGGTCCGCGACAACGGCCCCGGTCCGCCGTACACCGCTGCCGAGAACAACGGCCACGGCCTGCTGGGCATGCGCGAACGCGCCGCGATGGTGGGCGGCAGGCTGGCCGTCGGCCGCTCGGCCGGTGGCGGGTTCCTGGTCGAGGTCGTGCTGCCGATCCCGGTGGACGGGCCATGACGATCCGGATCCTGGTTGTCGACGACCAAGAGGTGGTGCGGGCAGGGTTCGGCGCGCTGCTGCGGACCCAGCCGGACTTCGCGGTGGACGGTACGGCGGCCGACGGCGCCGAGGCGGTCCGGCTATGCCGCGAGCTGGCGCCGGACATCGTCCTGATGGACGTACGGATGCCGGTGCTGGACGGCATCGAGGCGACCCGGCGCATCCTCGACGGAGCCGGTCCCGGGCAGGGCCCGCGGATCCTGATGCTGACGACGTTCGACCTCGACGAGTACGTGTTCGACGCGCTGGTGGCGGGCGCGAGCGGCTTCCTTCTCAAGGACGTCACCGCGGAGCGGCTGTTCGACGCGGTCCGGGTGATCGCGGCCGGCGGCGGGCTGCTGGCGCCGACGGTGACCCGGCGGCTGATCTCGGAGTTCACCCGGCTCCGGCCGCGTTCCACCAGCCAGGTCGTTGCCCTCGGCAACCTCACGCCCCGGGAGACTGAAGTGCTCGGGCTGATCGCCGAGGGCCTGTCCAACCCGGAGATCGCCGCACGGCTGGTGGTCAGCGACGAGACCGTGAAGACCCACGTCAGCCGGCTGCTCGGCAAGCTCGGCCTGCGCGACCGCACCCAGGCCGTGATCGCCGCCTACGAGTCCGGCCTCGTCGTCCCCGGCGGCCTGCGCCCGTCCTAGCCAGCTACGCACATTGCTCACGCGAACTCTGAACAATGCTGCTTCTTGATATGAGACATCGTTACGACGCAGGTCGGTCTGTAGCCGCGGGGCCGGGCCACTCCGGGGCCAGTAGGGACCAGACCTCGGTGTCGTGCCGGGCGCCTTCGTAGTAGAACTGCTCCCGCAGAACGCCGTCCAGCCTCATGCCGAGCCGGCGAGCGACGTTGCTGCTGGCAGTGTTGTCGGGTCGGGTGAGCCACTCGATCCGGTGGATGCCGCGCTCGCGCACCGCCCAGTCGATGAGGTGCCTCGCGGCGCGGGTGATCAGGCCGCGGCCCTGCCCGGCGGGCTCCAGCCAGCAGCCGATCTCGGCCGTGCCGGCGGTGGCGTCGAAGTGGACGAACATGGTGCCGCCTACGAGGGTGCCGTCCAGCCAGATGCCGTACAGCCGGCCGGCGTCGCGGGCGGCGAGGTCGGCGTACCGCTGCAACGTGGCGCGGGCCGAGTCGAGGTCCTTGTTCCGGCTCGCCCACGGGATCCACGGGTCGACGGCGTCCCGCGCCCGGTCCAGATGGGTGAGGAACTCCTCGGCCTGCCACGGTTCCAGCGGGCGCAGCTCGGCGCCGTCGTCAAGGTCGATGGCGAACATCCGTGCACTGTAACGGGGCCGGTCCCGCACCGCGCTGACTCGGGGTGCGGCGATAAGTCGGTTGCGGTCCGTGGGCACCGACCTCAGGATCGGGCCATGACCACGATCGTCGCCGTCCTGTCGCTGCCTGCTGCCGCTCGTCCGGCGCGGGTGCAGCAGCAGGCCTGCCGGCGGTGGAGGTCGACGCCCGTCCGGTCGTGACCGCCGCGCTGGTCGCGGGCCTGCTGGCTGGGTACGGCATTGCCGTACCCGTCGGCGCGGTCGGGACCTACCTGGTGAGCCTGACGGCTCGTACGTCGTTCAGGGTCGGCGCGTTCGCCGCGCTCGGCATCGCCAGCGCGGACGGCGTGTATGCGCTGGTCGCGGTGGCCGGCGGGTCCGTACTGGCGCCCGCGCTGCAGCCGTTCTTGGTGCCGCTGCGCTGGGCGTCCGCCGTCGTCCTCGTGGCGCTCGCGGTCCGCGGCGGCGTCTCCGCTCTCCGCCAGTACCGGACGCCGGCCAATGCGTCCGGTGAGACGCCGCCCGGACCCGTGCGGGCGTACATCGGCCTGCTGGGGATGACCCTGCTGAACCCGACCACCGTGGTCTACTTCACGGCGCTCGTGCTCGGCAGCCGGACCGCGGCGGAACCGCCGGAGGCGGTCGTGTTCGTCGTGGCCGCGTTCGTCGCGTCCGCCAGCTGGCAACTGGTCCTCGCCGGTGGCGGTGCGGTGCTCGGCAGGGTGCTGACGAGCAGCCGCGGGCGACTCGTGAGTGCCCTGGTGTCCAGCCTTCTGATCGCCGGGCTCGCGGTACGCCTGGTGGCCGGCTAGCGGTGGCCGGCGGCGAGCAGCGCGAGGCAGCCGCTTCGCCAGCGACATCAGCTGCGCACAGCTGCTGCCCTGACAGACCGGAGGTCTGACAAGGCGTGAGCCATAACCATTTCTGCGGGTTCAACTACTTCCGCTGCCAGTGCGACAGGCGTAGAACAGGACGTCGTCAAACGACGGTGGGGGATCCGTGGGAGGTGGCATGGTGGCACTTCGAGGAGTACGGCATGCGGTGGTGGTCGGTCTGCTGATCGCCGCCACAGCGACGGGTTCGGCGGCGGTCGCCGACAGCAGCGGCGGCTCGGACGACCAGCCGACGCTGCTGAACGTACGGCTGACCGGGTACGAGGAGGACCCGTTGGCGCTCTCGACGACCGGAACCGGCAGGTTCCGGGCACAGATCAACGACGAGAGGCAGGAGATCACCTTCCGGCTGACCTACGCCTCGCTCGAAGGGAACGTGACGCAGGCGCACATCCACCTCGGTGGCAAGGCGCAGAGCGGTGGCATCTCCGCCTTCCTGTGCACGAACCTCGGCAACGGCCCGGCCGGTACGCAGGCCTGCCCGGCGGCACCGGGTGTGGTCGACGGCACGATCCGCCCGGCCGATGTGATCGGACCGGCCGGTCAAGGCATCACGGCCGGCGAGTTCGACGAGCTGGTGGCGGCGATCCGGGCCGGCACCGCCTACGCGAACGTGCACAGCAGTTTGTACCCGGGTGGTGAGATCAGGGCCCAGCTGGGGCATAGCCACTGATCAGCGTTCGAGACGACACGTCCCGTGGAACGGCAGGTCCGCGGGACGTGTCAGCATGCGGTCCGGGACATTGCCAGCCGGGGCGGTCCGAGGGACCCTGATCCGGTCGGCGCATCACGATCCGGGCAACGGGTCAACTCGTGAGCTGAAGGGGGCGCCCTATGACCACCCAGTTCGATACCGGCGACGAGTTCGACGACGACTTCGACACTGACGTCGAAGACATCGACGACGTGTACGACGAGCTCGACGACGACGTAGTCGGTGACGATCTCGATGACGATCTGGACGAGGAGCTGGACGACGAGCTCGACTTCGGCGACGACGAGGACGACGACTTCGAGGACTGATGCGTCGCTCCTGCGTCGCCGAGGGGCAGCCGCCATACTGAGCGGATGGTCCGGTCCGGCGACGTCGAGGAGCAGCCGGACCCGGTGGTCCTGGCGATGCTCGGCGACGTGTCCGGGCGTCGGATCCTGTATGCCGGCGAGCGGCCCGGCCAGCTCGGACTGCTGCTGACCACCCGCGGCGCCGACGTAACGTCGCTCGCACCGCCCGGCGCACCCGCCGCGGACGGTGCCCGGGTGATCCGCGCCGGGCTCGGCGACGTCAGCTTCCAGCCGGTGTACGACGTCGTCCTGGCGGACCGTGTGTTCGACCGCACAGAGGACTGGGAGACGGCACTGCGGACCGCGGTGCACGCGTTGTGCAAGGGCGGACAGCTGGTGTTCTCGATCCGGCATCCGGTCTGCGACCCGGATGGCTGGACCGGCTACGCGATGGTTCACCCGGTCGATGCCCCAGGCATCCATCGGCCACTGGCGACGTACCTGAACGCGGTGATCCGGGCGGGCTGCCGGATCGACCAAGTCGCCGAGCCGGGGTGCCTCGTGGTGTCGGCGTACCGGGACCCCGGGTTGACCCTCCGGTAGCCGGAGGGTGGAGGCTCGGCCTATGAGTGCATCGGTGCCGATCGGCGAGTTCTCCCGGCTCACCCACCTCACGGTCAAGACGCTGCACCACTACCACGACATCGGGCTGCTCGCGCCGGACCAGGTGGATCCGTCGTCGGGCTACCGGCGGTACGCGACCAGCCAGGTCGGCACCGCGCTGCTGATCCGCCGGCTGCGCGAGCTGGAGATGCCCCTGCCGCAGGTCCGCGAGGTGGTCGAGGCGCCGTCGGTGGAGGCCAGGAACCGTGTACTGCAAGAGCATCTGGCCCGGATGGAGGCCGAGCTGGTCCGCACCCAGCAGGTAGTCGGCTCGCTGCGCGACCTGCTCGCGCTGGCCACCGACCGGCTCGCCGTCGAGTACCGCACGCTGGCACCGCTGCGGGTGGTCGCGATCACCGACCGGGTCGAGCGCGAGGCGATCGGGCCCTGGTGCGAGACGGCCTTCGGCACCTTGTACGACGCCGCCGGTCGGGTGGTCGCCGGGCCCGGCGGGGCGTCGTACGCGGACGAGTTCTTCACCGACGACGCCGGCGAGGTCGTCGCTTTCGTCCCGGTCTCGGCCGACACGGTCCCTGGCCTGCAGGTGACCGAGCTGCCCGGTGGCGAGTTCGCGATCGCCGTGCACGAGGGGCCGTTCACCGACTTCGACCGTACGTATGCCGCGCTCGGCAGCCACGTCGCCGAGCACTGCGCGGTCGCGCCCGGGCCGATCCGGGAGATCTACCTGACCGGACCGGGGGAGACCGTCGACCCGGCCGCGTTCCGTACCGAGGTGTGCTGGCCGATCCTGGCTCGCACCGCCTGACCAATTCCTGGAGGTTTCGAACCATGGCACTGTCCTTCGCCCAGGTCGTCTTCGACTGCCACGACGCCGCCGCGCTGGCCGGGTTCTGGTCCGGCGTGCTGGAGCAACCCGTGGACCCGGACGCGAACGAGTTCTTCGCCACCATCGGGCACGGCTCCGGGTCGACCGGCTTCATGTTCGTCAAGGTCCCGGAGGAGCGGGCCGGCAAGAACCGGCTGCACGTCGACCTGGTCGGCCCGGACCACGAGGCCGAGGTCGACCGGGTCGTCGGGCTCGGCGCCAAGCGGGTTGCCGACTTCGACGAGTACGGTACTCGCTGGACCACGCTGAGTGACCCTGAAGGCAACGTCTTCGACATCGGAGCCACCTGACCTGGGTGGCGGATTCGGTTGCGGTTGACGGGGTCGGGAAGACTGGGGGCATGCTCAGCAGTACCGAGTCGCCTCCGGACGACAGGACCAATGCGGCCGCCGCACCCATCAGGGCGCGGCGGTCGAACAAGTGGACTCGCGGGTGGTCACTCGCGCTGCTCGCGGTCCTGACCACCTTCGTCCTGCTCTTCCACAGCCGCGTGCCGAACTCGGTCGGCAACGCCGGCAGCCTGCTGGAGACCTTCCTGCCGTGGGTCGGCCTCGCGGTCCCGCTGATCGTGGTGGGAGCGGTGGTACGACGGTCGGCCACCGCGGCGGTCGCCGTACTGGTGCCCGCCCTCATCTGGGCCGGGCTGTTCGGTGAGCTGGTAGTTCCCGGCAAGGGTGGCGGCACGCACAACCTGCGGGTGCTGACGCACAACGTGGACGTGGCCAACGGCGACCACGCCGGCACCGCCCGGGACCTGCTCGCCGCGGACGCGGACGTGGTGGCGCTGGAGGAGATGACCGGGTCCGCGCTGAACGTGTACAACAAGGCGTTCGACGCCGAGTACCCGTACCGGGTCAAGCGCAGCACCGTCGGGCTGTGGTCACGGTACCCGATCGCGGAGTCCGGTTCGGTCGACATCGGCCTCAGCTGGACCCGCGCGCTGCGGGCGCAGCTGACCACCCCGGACGGCGACGTCGCGATCTACGTCGCGCACCTGGCGTCGGTCCGGATCGGGTCGAGCGGGTTCACCGCGGATCAGCGCAACGAGACGATCGAGCAGCTCGGCCGGCAGCTCGCCGACGAGAAGCTCGCCAAGGTCGTGCTGATGGGCGACCTGAACGGCACCGCGAACGACCGCAGCCTGGCACCGGTGACGGCCCAGCTGCGGTCGGCGCAGGGGGCGGCCGGCGACGGGTTCGGGTTCAGCTGGCCGGCCGGGTTCCCGATGGCCCGGATCGACCACGTACTCGTCCGCGGCGTGGAGCCGTCCCGGGCCTGGGTGCTGCCCAGGACCGGCAGCGACCATCGCCCGGTCGCTGCCGACCTGCGCATCTGAGAGCGCGTCGTACGATGCTGCCCGGCACGAGACACCATGGAGGACGCCATGACGACCACGCCGGACGACCCGACCACCGCGCTGCCCGGCCGCCCGCCCGTGGTCGACCTGGCCACCTGGCAGACCGCCCGTGACAAGCTGCTGGTCCGCGAGAAAGCCCACACCCGCGAGGGCGACGCCGTCGCCGCGGCCCGCCGCCGGCTGCCGATGGTGGAGCTCGACGGGACGGTCGAGGTCGTCGGACCCGACGGCCCGGTCCCGTTCCTGGACCTGTTCCAGGGCCGCGACGAGCTCGTGGTCTACAAGCACATGTGGTACGACGGCGCGCCGCACCAGGGGCAGTGCGAGGGCTGCACCACCACGGCCTGGCACGTGAAGGACGCCGTCTACCTCAACGCCCGGGGCGTCTCGTTCGCCGTCCTGACCTCGGGCCCGTGGGACGAGGTGGCTTCCTACGTCGAGTTCATGGGCTACACGCAGCCCTGGTACTCGGTGCGCGACGTGGACGCGCCGGTCGGCGGCAGCATGGGTTACATCACCTGCTTCCTGCGCGACGGCGACCGCGTGTTCCTCACCTACTCCACGACGGGCCGTGGCAACGAGCCGGTCAACGGGTCCTTCGGCCTGCTCGACATGACGCCCTACGGCCGCGGCGAGGCGTGGGAGGACAACCCCGAGGGCTGGCCCGTGATCGGCGATGTCCGCGAGGGGCACCCGTCCGAGGGCCGCCAGGCCTGCTGGTACTGGCGCTCGGACGCCGACGGCGTCGCCACCTGGGGCCCGACCAGCCGGCCCGTGCCGCAGTGGACCCGCCCCGGCGCGACCCCCGTGGAGACGCTCGGCCGGCACGGCCACCACCACTGACGCGCCTTCGTCGACGGCGTCGGCAAGAACTCTGAGTGTCCCCGCCGGCTACACGGTCTTGAGCATTCCGGAGTCGACGACGAACTCGGCGCCGTTGGTGCTCGCGGAACGCGGCGACGCGAGCAGTACCACGACGTCGGCGATCTCCTGCGGGTCCGCGAGCCGGCCGGTGGACAGCGACATCAGCTCGGCCGCCTTCTCCTCGATCAGCTCGTCGCGGTCCATCCCGAGCCGCGCCGCGAGTACGTCGGCGGCGCCGCCGTCCTTGGTCCACCACGGCGTCAGCACCGGCCCCGGCGACACCGTGTTGGTGCGCACGCCCTGCGGGCCGAACTCCTCGGCCAGCACCTTGGTCAGCGCGTTCATCGCGGCCTTCGCCGAGCTGTAGTCCGGGCTCATCGGCGCCGGGAGCCGGCCGTGCACGGACGACACGTTCACGATCGCCCCGTCGCGCTCCAGCAGATGTGGCAGCGCTGCCCGGCTGGCCCGCACCGCGGAGAACAGGTTGAGCTCGAACATCGCCAGCCAGTCGTCGTCGTCCGGGTCCAGGAACGACGTCCGCGGCAGCGTGACACCCGGCGGCGGTCCGCCGGCGTTGTTCACGAGTACGTCGAGTCGGCCGAACGTTCGCACCGTCTCCTGCACTACGTCGGCGGGTGCGGACCGCTCCATCAGGTCGGCCGGGACGTGCATCACCCGGTCGCCGAGCGCGTCGAGCTCGTCGCTCGGCTTACGCGATACCGCGACCACCTGGGCACCTTCGGCCGCGAGTGTCCTGGTCACCGCCAGTCCGATGCCTTTCGAGGCGCCGGTGACGACGGCGACCTTTCCATCCAGCTGCAGATCCATGTGTGTGCACTCCTCAGCGACTCGTCGTGTCGTGGCGACCGCCACCGGCGGTCCGGACGTTGAACGCGGTGGAGCTCGTCGGTGTGAGGCGCGCCGGAGGAGACGCCGATTCCGGTGGGTGATGTGTCGCAGGGAAACCCTCATCCTCCCGGTGGCTCCTGGACCTAGCACGGAGGTGATGGTCCAATGCCTCACGAGTTATGTGCGCCAGCGGGCGCATCATCCCCTGGAGGTCTGCATGAAGTACCGCCTCGTCCGCGCGATCGGAATCCTCGCGCTCGTCCTCGGCTTCGCAACGATGCCGGCGATGTCGGCCACAGCGATCACCGGAGGTGTGCCCGATGGAAACGGTCACCCGAACGTCGGCCTGATCCTCTTCTACACACCCGACGGCAGGTTCCGGTGCACCGGAACGCTCGTCTCGCCGACCGTGATCCTGACCGCTGCACACTGCACGGTCGACACTGTCGGTAAGACGCTGGTCACGTTCGACTCGGTGATCGCCGAGCAGCCGCCGTCGCCGTTCCCGGTCGCGGCCAACCCGGCCACGGGCTACACCCAGGCGGAGCTCGAGGCCGCCGGCTACAAGTCGGGTACGGCGCATGCGCACCCGAACTACTCCAACTTCACCGACCTCGACAACTGGAACGATGTCGGCGTGGTCGTGCTGGACCGGCCGGTGACGAATATCGCGCCGGCGAAGATTGCCCCGCGCAACTACCTCGACGCTTACAAGCAGCCGGTGCTGAACAGCACGATCTTCACCTCGGTCGGCTACGGCACCGAGGTCCGCAAGGCCGACTCGGGCCCGCAGAAGCCGACCCCGATGACGTACCCGCTGATCCGGCGGGTGGCCGAGGAGCCGGGCCAGAAGCTCACCCCGCAGATCCTGCAGGTGAACGGTAACGAGCACGACAACCGCGGCACCGGCGGCACCTGCTTCGGCGACTCCGGCGGGCCGACGTACCACGGCGGCTACGTGGTCACGGTGACCAGCTACGGCTACACCCTCAACTGCCGCTACCTCGACGGCCTGCAGCGAGTCGACATCAAGGTGGTCCAGGACTGGCTGAAGACGTTCGGCGTCACGTTCGGCTGAACCAGCGTGCGTCCGAAGTAGTGGTGCGGAGTCCGCGCCACTACTTCGGACGCTGCTGTCAGAAGGAGACGTTCCCGGTGCTGTCGGCGCGGAGTACGGACTCCTGGGCGAACGTCTTCACGTAGGCGTCCCGGATCTCCTCGACCTTGCGGCTGCTGTCGTTCGCGCCGTCGGTCGGGTAGAGCAGGATCACCAGCTTCGACCGCTCCCGGACGATCTCGCCGGTGCTGTCCTTCCACTGGCCGTCGCCGTCCAGCACGGTCAGGCCATCGGGGAACCGCGGCGTGATGACGTCGTTCACGAACCGCTGGAACTGCCGGTCGGTCACATCCGGTCCCGGCTTGTCGGTGCCGAAGAACAGCTCGGTGCGGACCCAGGTGTCGCCGACCGCGCCGGCCTGCACCACCACAGCCGGTGCGCGGTCGTTCAGCGCCACCGCGGTCGGGGTCGCGATCGCGGTGAACACCAGTGCTGCGGTCGCCGACGTAGTGGTCAGCTTCATCTCGTTCCCTTCTCGGATGTACCGGACGACACTCCAGTACGTCGCGAGGTGGGCGCCGGTTCTGGCCGCCTTGCCGACTCGCGAGGTGCGACCACCGGTCGCTACGTGAGTGACCCAGCGACCACCTCGGTGGCGACCTCGGACAGCTTGCGGCCGGACGAGCGGGCGATCTGACGGAGCAATGCGAAGGCCTCGCCGACATCGATCTGACGGCGTTCCGCGATGACACCCTTCGCCTGCTCGATCACGATCCTGCTGTCCAGCGCGGCCTGCAGCTGCGCGGCCACCACCTCGCGGTTGCGGGTCAGCCGTTCCTGCAGGATCGCGATCGTCGCGACGTCGGCCAGTGCCTGGGCAACCCGCAGGTCGTCCGGGCGTACGCCGGCCGGCCGGGCCCAGAACAGGTTGAGCGCCCCGATGGTCTGCGCCCGCAGCCGCAGCGGCACCGCCTGTACGATCTCGAACCCGGCCGACCTCGCCTCGCCGGTGAACCGCGGCCAGGCGTCGTGCCCGTTCTCGGTCAGTGTGGCGCCGACCGCCCGGCCCTCGCGGTAGCAGTCCAGACACGGACCCTCGTCGTTCTGCAGCTCGAACAGCTCGACCAGCCGGGCCTGCTCGCTCGACGCCGCCGCGACCCGCAGGTTCCCGCGTGCGTCGGCGAGCACTAGTCCCGCGGCGTCGACGCCGAGCAGCTCGACGCATCGCTCCGTGAGCAGCTGGAGCAGCTCGATCACGTCGTAGTCGTCGATCAGTGAATCGGCGAGCTCCACGAACGTCGTGGCGAGGCGCTCGGTGTCCATGACGCTATTTTCCCAGCCCGACGCTCAGGTGTCGCCGAGCCGGATCCGGCGGGCGACGACATCAGCTGCCACGTTCGCGATCGGCCGTTCGTCTGCGTACGCGTAGCCGCAGAGCCGAGCGAACGCCTCCACCGGTCCGAGCCCGAGCTGCACCGTGAGCATGCCGGTCGCCTGGTGCACCTCGGGCCGGAACCGGCTGCTGTCGACGATCACCCACACCAGCGCCGGACCGGATCGCAGCCCGGGGTCGTCGAGCAGCACGATCGCCGCAGCGTCGGCGAGCACCACCCCGTCGGTCAGCACCTCGTCCGGAAGCGGACCGGCCGTATCCCGGTAGGTCTCCAGCACGCCGAGCATCGTCGTACCGACCCGTACCGGCCAGGCGAACACGGCGCCCGCACCGAGCTCGGCCGCGGCGGGCGCGAACCACGGCCAGCGCACCTCACCGCCGCCCGCCAGGTCGCCCTCGAGCACCATGCCGGTGCCGCGCACCACGTCGACCGCCGGTCCCTCGCCGAGCTCCTGCTGCAGATCGTCGAGGCCGGCCGCGACCGCGTCGGTGGCATGTACGCCGACCCGGTGCGGCGGCTCCGCGACCAGTTGCACGCTGGCACCGCTCACGCCGAGGCCCGGCACGGACAGCTCGCACAGCCGGGCGAGCCGGGCTCCGACCGTGTCGGCGGCCGTCAGCAGGTGCCGCGGCCAGCCGGTCTCCAGCACGTATGCATGTCTCCTAGGTGGTTTGCGGAGCCCGGCGCAGGTCGGCCCCGACGTCGCGGAGGTGCCGGATCACCGCGCCGTACGAGGCGCGCGCGGACGTCTCCTGGTACGAGATGCCGTGGCGCTCGCAGAACCGCTGGACCACGGGCTGGGCGCGCCGCAGGTTGGGCCGCGGCATGCTCGGGAAGAGGTGGTGCTCGATCTGGTAGTTGAGCCCGCCGAGGACCACGTCGACGACCGGACCGCCGCGGATGTTGCGCGAGGTGAGGACCTGCCGCAGCAGCGGGTCCCGGGCCTGTTCGTCGGACAGCACCGGCATGCCCTTGTGGTTCGGGGCGAACGAGCAGCCCAGGTACAGCCCGAGCAGTCCCTGGTGGATGATGACGAACACCACGGCCTGCAACCAGGTCAGGGTGGTCACCAGCAGCGCGATATAGGCGACGTGGTGGACGGCCAGCAGCGCGAGCTCGGTACCGCGGTTGCGCAGCCCCGGACGCAGCAGCGCCCGGATACTCGACACCTGCAGGTTCGGCGCCTCGAGCAGCAGCAGCGGGAAGAACAGCCAGGCCTGGTGACGGGTCAGCCACCCGGCGGCGCCGGTCCGGCCGACCGCGTGCTCGGCATCGAACACGATCACGCCCGGGTGGACGTCGGGGTCCTCGTCGAGGTCGTTCGGGTGCGCATGGTGGGCGTTGTGCTTGTCCACCCACCATCCGTAGCTGAGGCCGGTGAGCAGGTTGGCGTGCAGCAAGCCGACGACCCGGCTCGGCCCGGCCTTGCGGGAGACCTGGCGGTGCCCGGCGTCGTGGCTGAGGAACCCGATCTGCGCCCACACCACGGCGAACGCCGCGGCCAGAAACATCAGCCACCAGGAGTGGCTCAGCAGCACCATCGCGGTCACCACGGCCGCCGCCGCGAGCAGGGCGACCGACGACATCCCCGCGTAGTAGCCAGGTCGCCGGCGCAGCAGTCCGAGGCTGCGGATCTCGGCCGCGAGCGCGGCGTACGCGCTGAGGGCAGGCGTGGGCTTTTCTTCGAGGACGGACATCCCTGTCTCCATCTGGTCGCGAACCGTCGCCACCAGGGTCCAGGGCAGCCTTTCCCCGCCAGCCTACGGCACGGATATGCGTGCGCCCACCGCTACGGCGATGCGTTACCCTGTGTGCGTGCGAGTGACCCTGCTCCTTAGTTAGCCGCACTGGCAGACGAGGCGCCCATGACGGCGCCGGTCAGTGCGGCAGCCCCTCCTGCGTGAGGGGCTTCTTCGTTTCTGGCAAGGTGTCCTCAGCGCAAGACCGAGACTGAACGCAGGAGCATCACGTGACCGAGCATGCAGCCGAGCACGGCGGGTACGACTTCCACGCCATCCAGGACAGGTGGCGTCCGGTGTGGGAGAAGCTCGACCCGTTCAAGGCGCGCGACGACGGGTCGGCCGAGCGGCGCTACGCGCTGACCATGTACCCGTACCCGTCGGGCGACCTGCACATGGGTCACGGCGAGGTGTTCGCGCTGCACGACGTGCTGGCCCGGTACTGGTTCCAGCAGGGGTACGACGTGCTGAACCCGGTCGGCTGGGACTCGTTCGGGCTGCCCGCGGAGAACGCCGCGATCCGGCGCAACGAGCACCCGGCGACGTACACTTACGCCAACATCGAGACCCAGGCCGAGTCGATCCGGCGCTACGGGCTGAGCTTCGACTGGTCGCGCCGGCTGCACACGTCCGACCCGGAGTACTACCGCTGGCAGCAGTGGCTGTTCCTGCGCTTCTACGAGCGCGGCCTGGCCTACCGCAAGGCGTCGTACGTGAACTGGTGCCCCAACGACCAGACCGTGCTGGCCAACGAGCAGGTGGTCCAGGGCCGCTGTGAGCGCTGCGGCGCGGCGGTCACCAAGCGCGAGCTGACCCAGTGGTACTTCAAGATCACCGACTACGCCCAGCGGCTGCTGGACGACATGGCCGAGCTGGAAGGCCACTGGCCGGAGCCGGTGCTGACCATGCAGCGCAACTGGATCGGCCGGTCCGAGGGCGCCTTCATCGACTTCCGGATCGAGGGCCGGGCCGAGCCCATCAGGGTTTTCACCACCCGTCCGGACACGCTGTTCGGCGGCACCTTCATGGTCGTAGCCCCGGACTCGAAGCTGGCCGGGGAGATCTGTGCGCCGGAGCAGCGTGAGGCGTTCGAGGCGTACCTGGAGAAGGTCAAGAGCGAGACCGAGATCGACCGGCTGAGCACCGAGCGGGACAAGACCGGCGTCTTCCTGGGTGTCTATGTGACCAACCCGGTCACCGGTGAGCGAGCCCCGGTCTGGGCCGCCGACTACGTGCTGGCCGAGTACGGGACGGGCGCCGTGATGGGCGCCGCGGGCGAGGACCAGCGCGACTGGGACTTCGCGGAGAAGTTCGGGTTGCGGATCGTGCGTACGGTGCAGCCGTCGGAGGGCTTCGACGGCAAGGCTTACGGTGGCGCCGGACCGGTGGTCAACTCCGCCAACGACCGGATCGACCTGAACGGATTGGGCATGGAGGAGGCGAAGGCCCGGATCATCGACTGGCTGGAGTCCGAAGGCCGGGGCGAGCGGACGGTCAACTACCGGCTGCGGGACTGGTTGCTGAGCCGGCAGCGGTACTGGGGGTGCCCGATCCCGATCGTGCACTGCCCGGCCTGCGGTGAGGTGCCGGTGCCCGACGACCAGCTGCCGGTCGAGCTGCCCGACCTGCGCGGCCAGGACCTGGCGCCCAAGGGCGTGTCGCCGCTGGCCGCGGCCCGTGACTGGGTCGAGGTCGCATGCCCGAAGTGTGGCGGTCCGGCCGAGCGGGACACCGACACGATGGACACCTTCGTGGACTCGTCGTGGTACTTCCTGCGGTTCTGCTCGCCCGACTACACCGAGGGTCCGTTCGACGTCGAGGCCGTGCGGCGGTGGATGCCGGCGTACAACTACTTCGGTGGAGCGGAGCATGCCGTTCTGCACCTGCTGTACTTCCGGTTCTTCACCAAGGTGCTGTACGACCTGGGCATGGTCGACTTCGTCGAGCCGACCCGGTCGCTGATCAACCAGGGCCAGGTGATCAACGAGGGCCGCGCGATGAGCAAGTCGCTGGGCAACGGGGTCGACCTGGGCGAGCAGATCGACCTGTACGGCGTCGACGCGGTTCGGCTGACGATGGTGTTCGCCGGCCCGCCGAGCGACGACATCGACTGGGCCGACATGTCGCCCGGCGGCTCGCTGCGGTTCCTGCAACGCGCCTGGCGGCTGAGCGGCGCGGTCGAGAGCCCGGTCGGCGCGGACCCCGCGACAGGTGACGTCGCGCTGCGCAAGGTCACGCACCACACGGTGCACGACGCGTCCGAGCTGATCGACTCGTTCCGGTTCAACGTGATGGTCGCCCGGATCATGGAGCTGGTGAACGCCACCCGGAAGGCGATCGACTCCGGCCCCGGCCCGGCCGACCCGGCCGTACGTGAGGCGGTCGAGACCGTCGCGATCCTGCTGAGCCTGGTTGCGCCGTACACGGCCGAGGACATGTGGGCGAACCTGGGCCACGAGCCGACGGTCGCGAAGTCGGGCTGGCCGGCGGTGGACGAGTCGCTGCTGGTGCAGGAGTCGGTGACCGCCGTCGTCCAGGTCGCGGGCAAGGTGCGGGACCGGCTGGAGGTGTCGCCGGACATCAGCGATGCCGATCTGGAGCAGCTGGCGCTGTCCTCCGAGGCGGTGCAGAAGGCGCTGGACGGCCGGGCCGCGCGGAAGGTGATCGTGCGCGCGCCGAATCTGGTCAACGTCGTGCCGGGCTGATGCGCTCGGAGCTGCTGCGGGTCGCGACCGGGTCCCGCGAGGTTGTGCACGACCTGACGACCGCGTGCGAGCGGTTCGTCGCGGACTCCGCGCACGCCGCGCACGGTGACGGGCTGCTGCACGTGTTCGTGCCGCACGCCACCGCCGGGATCGCGATCCTGGAGACCGGCGCCGGCAGCGACACCGACCTGCTCGCCGTGCTCGGGGAGCTGCTGCCGCGCGACTTCGACTGGCGGCACGGGCACGGCTCACCCGGTCACGGTCGCGACCACGTCCTGCCCGCGCTGGTCCCGCCGTACGCGACCGTGCCGGTGATCGGCGGCCGGCTCGCGCTCGGCACGTGGCAGTCGATCTGCCTGGTCGACACCAACGTCGACAACCCCGACCGGCAGGTCCGGCTGTCCTGGCTCCCGGGGTGAGATCCACGTCATTAATTGACGAATCGCCGTCGGAATCAGCGAGAATTTCACCCCCAGGAATGCGGTAGGTTTGCTTACTGGATCGGACGGCTGACGTTGTCTGCCTGCTGGCGCAAATTCGATTAGCGGAATGTTGCCACCAACGTCACGCCGCTGAAACAAGAAGTCGATGGGATGGGGTCATGCCAGCCAGTTTGATTCAGCTGGGCGCCGACCTCCTGGTCCGCGCCACCAGCGGTATCTGCGACCGCAGCCGGCTCAACGCCGAGCTGGCCGGCGCCGTCATCGAGGCCCGGCGTTCCGAATGGTCCACGGTTCAGCACCTGTACGACGACGGGCGCGGCACCCGTCCGCTGCCCTTGCGCCGAAGTTCCTGAAGGATTTTCATTCGAGCAGCGAGCGGCCGAGTGCCCGCGGCGCACGATCGAACCTGACGTCGAATCGTCGGGTCGAACGTATATCGACTCCGGTATGCGCTGCTGGGGAGTCTCGTCAGCCCGACCTCCGTCAGGCGACCGACGGTCCGGCGCCAAGCCTTGTCACGGTAAGTTGTGCCTGATGCCGAGGCGGGGTGAGAGGCTGGTGTGCGAGTGGCGGACGCGAACGGCCAGGTGCAGGCTCGGCAGGGTTTCGCCGGTCTGCTGCTGGACTGCCGTCTGCGCGCCGCGCTCTCCCAGGAGGAGCTCGCCGAGCGTGCCGGGCTGAGCGTCCGGACCATCCGCGAGCTGGAGGCGGGCCGGGTGGCGCGGCCACGGAAGGACTCGGTCCGGCTGCTCGCCGACGCGCTCGAGCTGTCCGCGGAGGAGGCGCAGAACTTTCTCGCCACGGCTGGGCACGGCCGGCCCACACCGATGGCGGCGACGGTCGCTCCCGAGCCGGCCGTCCCGGTGCTGCGCTGGCGCGGCACCCGGCCGCTCCCGGACGGGCTGGTCGGCCGCGAGCACGAGCTGGCGGAGCTGGAGGGGCTGCTGCGGCAGCACCGGCTGATCACCCTGGTCGGGCCCGGCGGTGTCGGTAAGACCGAGCTGGCGCTGGCCGCCGCGGACCGGTTCTCCGGCGTCGACACCACGGTCGTGGTGGTCGACCTGACCGTCGTACAGCGCGACGCCGCCGTACCGTCGGCGATCCTGGACGCGTTCGGCACCGCGCCCGGCACCACCGACCTGGACGACCTGCTCTCGCACCGCCCGCCCGGTGACCTGGTGATCGTCGAGGACAACGCCGAGCACGTGCTGGACGGCGTCGCGAACGTGGCGAACCGGATGGTCCGCAGCTACCCCGGCATCGGCGTGCTCGTCACCTCCCGGATCCCGCTCGGGCTGCCCGAGGAGGTGGTACGACGCGTGGCGGTGCTGCCGGTGCCCGCGGACGCCCACGACCTGGACGCGGTCCGGGCCAGTCCGGCGGTGGAGATGTTCACCCGGCGCGCCGCCCGGGTCCGGCCGGACTTCGCCGTCACCGAGCACAACGCGGAGACCGTGGCCCGGCTGTGCCGTCGGCTCGACGGGCTGCCACTGGCATTGGAGCTCGCCGCGGCCCGGGTCGGGTCGCTGTCGGTGGAGGCGATCCTGGCCGCACTGGACGCCCGGTTCCAGGTGCTGTCCGGACCGCGCCGGTTCGGGGCGCCGCACCAGCGGACGCTGGCCGGCACGATCGCGTGGAGCGTGGACGCGTTGACCGACCCGGCCCGGCAGCTGCTGTACCGGGTCTCGATGCTCGGCTCGCCGTTCACCCTGCAGGCTGTGTCCGGGATCTGCGCCGGCGCGCCCGTCGACGAGCGCAGCGTGCCTTCGCTGCTGGCCGAGCTGGTGGACAAGTCGCTGCTGCAGCCGGTGGAGGAGTACGAGCAGCTGTACGGCAGCCGGTACAAGATGCTGGAGACCATCCGCGAGCACGCGTCCGCCGGGTTGTCCGAACAAGCCGGAAGTGCGGCCGAGCTGCGGGACCGGGCGGTGGACTGGTGCCTGGAGTACGCGACCGGGCTGGAGGGTGCGTGGGCCAGCCCGGAGCGGGACCGGCGGTACCGGGCCGCGAACGCGAACTCCGCCACCTTCGAGGTCGCGCTGGAACGCGCCGCCGAGCTGGGCCGCTGGGACGACGCCGCCGAGATCGTGCTCGGGTTCCGGATCGCCTGGCAGTACCAGGCCAGCATCGCCGAGTCCGGGATCGGCTGGGCCACCCGGTGCGCCGACGCCGTGGGCGACAAGCAGACCCGTGGGAAGCTGCGGGCGATCGCCGGGCGGCTGTCCAGCCTGACCGGTGACGTCCGCGCCGCGCGGCACAACTACGGTGATGCCCGGCAGCTGATCCCCGGCCACACCGACCTCGGGCTGCTCGCGCGGGCCGGCTGGGTGTCGTCCGGGTCGCTGCTGCTCGACCCGGACAGCCTGGCGGAGATCCCGTCGCTGGTCGCGGACGCGATCAAGCACGGCAAGGCGCAGCGCGCCGCGACCGTGCAGGGCACCTGCGGGCTGGCGCTGTCGCGCTGGGGCCGGCTGCAGGAGGCGAAGGACCTGCTGCTGGCCTGGCAGAAGTCGCTCGACAACCCGGGCGTGTACCCCGACGCGACGGGCTTCATCGCCCTCAGCCGGCTGGACGTCGAGCTCGGCAATCTGGAGCAGGCCCGGCGGTGGGCAGAGATGGCGCGCGCCACCCAGGCTTCGGACGACCCGGACCGCACCCGGCTGGCGAGCTGCCTCGCGATCGTCGAGTTCCACGCCGGCGAGTACGCCGCCGCGCAGGCGCTGATCGACGAGGCGGACGCCGACATCAAGGGCCACCGCGGGTACTTCGACTACCTGGTGATGCTGTACCGCAGCCGGCTGGCGCGCCGTACCGGCGACACCGCGCAGGCCGTCACCGCGGTGCGCGAGGCGATCGCCCGCCTGCTGGTCGAGGGCCGGGTGGTGTACCTGCTGGACGTGCTGCCGGAGGCGGTCGCCGTACTGCGCGCGGCCGGCGACGACACCTCCGCCGACCGGCTCGCCGCCGCGCTGCTCGGGTGGCAGCAGGCGATGGTCCCGGGAATGCTTCCTACCGCCTGGACGGTGCTGCAGTCCGTGGCGGGTGCCGCCGTCGCGGCGGACGGCTGGCCGCAGCCCGACCCGGCGGACGCCATACGGCGGCTCGCCGACGACGCCGTCACCGCCCTCTCCTGACTGCGCAGTCCTGAAGCGACCCGGCGGAAACTGCCGGGTAACTGCCGGTTGATCTGCCTCGTCCCGTGGTGCGCGCTCCCCAAGAATCAGTGCCAGTAGGACGGATCGGATCTACGGGAAAGAGTTCCAGATGTCAGGCTCGGGCAGCGCGCGGCAGACGGGGACGGTGACGGTGGCGACGGGAACCTCCACCCACACCGGGCTGTCAGCTCCCGCCCGGACCAGGCATCCGGCGACGCGGATCAGCTCCGACTTCCGACTGGTGGGGGCGCCGATCGGTTGTCGTGACTTCCGGGTGCTGGACCGTACCGAACCGAACTGCCTGGCACCGCGCCGGGTGGTGGCCGCCGACTTCTCCCTGCCTGGGCTGTCGGCGCGCCACTGTCCCGGCGTCGGGACCAGTCGCCGGTGGGTGTCCGGCAGCTGCATCAGGGGACAGCTGCGGGGCCGTCCACATCGACGGGGGAACCGGCGGGGGGATCGGTAGCGCGGGGGCGCGACGGGGGACTGGAACGGGGGAGGGCCCCGGCACTCAGGAGGGGGAGCGCCGGGGTCCTCTATGTCGCGTCCGCGCCGATCTCCGCCATCAGCTGGTCCCGGTCGAACGCGTACCCGACCATCCAGCTCGGCCGCACCCGGCAGTACACGATGTCGTCGCCCCAGCTCGACGGCGAGCTGCCGTAGAACCCGGTGAGGTACTCGTCGAGCGCGACCTGCTCGGGCGTGCCGATCTCGAGGAACTCGACCTCGCCGTGCGTGAACACCCCGACCCGTTCGCCGTCGACATAGGCCACGCTGGCCGCCGGCCGGACCCGCAGGTGCCGCGCCTTCGCGGCGGACCCGGACGTGCTGAACGTCCACCGGCCGTTCAGGAAGTGCCCGTCGACCGCACTGATCCGCGGTTCGCCGCCGGCCGTGACGGTCGCGAGGTTGAGCACCTGCATCCCGGTGAGCACCGTGCAGAGGTCCGCGGCCGACAGCGTCCGGTCGGGCGTGATGATGCTGCGCAGGTGCGTCGTCGAACGGCCGTGCGACCGGTCGAGCAGCTGTTGCAGTGCGTCGATCTCCTCCGGCGTCTCGAACATGCCGGTCAGTCTGGCACTGTGTCCCGACAGCTGTCCGGACCCGTGCGGTGGGCGACCAGTCAGTGAACTGTCCGGTAACCTCGGGCCATGTCAGCGCCCGTCCACGTCGTCACCGACTCCACAGCCGGACTGTCGGTCGCCGAGGCGGACCGGTACGGCGTCACCGTCGTACCGCTGCAGGTCGTCATCGGAGGGGTCTCGTATGACGAGGGCGCGGCCTCGTCCGCGACCGTCGCCGAGGCACTCAAGTCCTGGACGCCGGTGTCCACCAGCAGGCCGGCGCCGCAGGCCTTCGCCGACGTGTACGCCGCGTGTGCCGCGGCCGGTGCTCACGAGGTGGTGTCGGTGCACCTCTCGGCGGAGATGTCCGGCACGCTCGAGTCCGCGATGATCGGTGCCAAGGAGTCGCCGGTCCCGGTCCGGCACGTCGACGCCCGCTCGCTCGGCATGGGCCTGGGCTTCCCGGTGATCGCCGCCGCGGAGGCCGCCGCGGCGGGAGCCGGTGCCGAGGAGGTCGAGTCCGTCGCGCGGCAGCGGGCCGCCGCCGTGTCGTCGTTCTTCTACGTGGACACGCTCGAACACCTGCGCCGCGGTGGCCGGATCGGGGCCGCCCAGGCGTTGCTCGGTACGGCGCTCGCGGTGAAGCCGTTGCTGACCATCACCGACGGCCGGATCGTCCCGCTGGAGAAGGTACGGACCTCCGCGCGCGCGATCGCCCGGCTCGGTGACATCGCCGTCGAGCGGGCCGGTAGCGGCCCGGTCGACGTCGCCGTGCACCACCTGGACAACCTGGCCGCGGCAGAGTCGCTCGCCGCGAGGTTGTCCGACCGGCTGCCGAAGGCTGGCGAGGTACTGATCCGCGACGTCGGCTCGGTGATCGGTGCGCACGTCGGGCCGGGTGTGCTGGCGGTCGTCGTCGCACCGCGTACCTCTGCCTGAGGGCCGGTTCTCGTCCACAGGCATACGCTGCCGGGCGGTTGTCCACAGGTTCTGACCGCGCCGGTGCTCCTCGTGCGATCGCCCCTACGTTCCACGGCGTGAACCTGTTCCGACGCCGCCGTCCTCCACCGCCACCGGATCAGGCCGCGCGCCGGCGTGCCCTCGCGCGCCTGGCCGCGGCGGGCGCAGCCGTGCCGTCGCCGTATCCGGACGACGCGCCGGTGCCCGATCCGGTGCCGGAGCCGGTGGTGCCGGACGAGATCGAGGAGGAGCCGATGACCGGAGGCTGGGTGCCCGAGACGCCACGACGGAACGGGCTGCCGGACATGCTGCCGGACCGGCTGCGCGGCGCCCGGTGGACACTGTCGGTCCGGCATGTCGTGGTGATCGCGCTCGTGCTGGTAGTGGGTCTCGGCTGGGCCGGCTGGTCGCTGCTACGTGCCCGGCCGGTCCCGGTCGACCGGCCCGCCGCCGGGATCGTGCTGGGCAGTCCGGTCGCCGGTGGCACCACCTCGCCGGGTGTCGCGAAGCCGGCGGCGCTGGTCGTGCATGTCGCCGGCAAGGTGCGCCGGCCGGGTCTGGTCCGGACCCGCGCCGGCGCCCGGGTGGCCGACGTACTGGCTGCGGCCGGCGGAGCGCTGCCCGGTGTCGACCTGTCCACCCTCAACCTGGCCCGGACCGTGGTCGACGGGGAGCAGATCCTGGTCGGCGTCGCCGGACCGCCGGGCGTCCAGGTCTCGCCCGCGAAGCCGGGTGCGGCCGACGCCGGCGGGCAGGTCGACCTGAACACCGCATCGGCCGAGCAGCTCGAGGCGCTCCCGGGCGTCGGGCCGGTGCTGGCGCAGCGGATCATCGACTGGCGGACCGAGCACGGCAGGTTCAGCTCGGTCGATGAGCTGCAGGAGGTCAGCGGGGTCGGCGAGAAGAAGTTCGCGTCCCTTCGTCCGCACGTCCGGGTGTGACCCCGGATGCCGGAGGAGCAGCAGCGGCTCGACGCTCGGTTGTTGCTACCGGCAACCGTGGGATGGCTCGCCGCGGTGCTGCTGGTCGCGGCGCCCTGGCCGGCCGGGTTCGCCGCCGGCGGCGCGGGTCTGGTCGCGGCCGCGGTGCTCTGGCGGTTCCGGAGGTCCGCGCGCTGGTCCATGACGATGCTTGGCGCCGTGGTGGTGCTCGCCGCGTTCGGCGTCGCCTCGGGGCTGCACGTGCGGGCGATGACGGCCGGACCGGTCGTGGAGCTGGCCGGCGCGGAGGCGGCCGTCACGGTTCGGCTCACCATCACCGGCGACCCTGCCGTCCGGGACAGTCCCGACTCGCGCCGGCCGCCGTACGTCGTGGTGCGGGCGAGGGTGGACGAGATCACCGGCCGCGGCCGGACGACGCGGGTGCGTACGCCGGTGCTCGTCGTCGGGGCGGAGTCGTGGTCGCGGATCCGGTACGGCGAAAGCGTCGAGACCGGTGGCCGGCTGCGGCCCGCCGAGCGAGGTGCGGACGTCGCCGCGGTGCTGTCGACCCACGCCGGTCCGCGGGTCCTGGCCGGACCGGCGTGGTGGCTCCGGGCGGCCGAGCACGTCCGTGCCGGGCTGCGCGAGTCGGTCGACGGCCAGCCGCCCGCGGTGGCAGGACTGCTCCCGGCCCTGGTCATGGGCGACGAGACCGGGATGCCGCCGCAGCTGGCCGACGACTTCCGGACAACCGGTCTGACGCACTTGTCGGCGGTGTCCGGCACGAACCTCACACTGCTCCTCGCCTTCGTCATCCCGCTGGCCCGCCTCGCCGGGGTCAGGGCCCGCGGCCTGGTCGCGGTCGGCCTGGTCACCGTGCTGGTGTTCGTCGTGCTGGCACGGCCGCAGCCGAGCGTGCTGCGCGCCGCGGTGATGGGCCTGGTGGCGCTCGCCGCGATGACGTCCGGCGGAACTCGGCGTGGCATCCGCAGCCTGTCCGCGGCCGTGCTCGGGCTGCTGCTGCTCGACGTGGCGCTGGCCCGGTCGGCCGGGTTCGCGCTGTCCGTGCTCGCGACAGCGGGCATCGTGATCCTGGCGCCCGGCTGGCGGGACGCGCTCGGCCGCTGGATGCCAATGCGGATCGCCGAGGCGGTGGCCTGCCCGCTGGCCGCGCAGCTGGCCTGTACGCCGGTGGTGGCCTGGCTGTCCGGCGAGGTGTCGGTGGTCGCCGTCGCGGCGAACCTGCTCGCCGGACCGGCGGTCGGGCCGGCCACGGTGCTCGGGTTCGCGGCAGCGGGTGTGGCCCTGCTCAGCGACCCGCTCGCCGGGGTGGTCGGCTGGTTGGCGGCCTGGCCGGCCCGCTGGATCATCGCCGTCGCCGAGCACGGTGCGGACCTGCCCGGTGCGGCCACCGGCTGGCCCGCCACTGTCGCCGGGGTGGCTGTGCTCACCGTGCTGTGCCTGTTGCTGGTGGTCTGGATGCGCAGGCTGCTGGTCCGGCCGGCCGCGGTCCTGCTGGCCGTACTGGTGCTCGCCGTCGCAGTGCTGCGACCGGTCGGACGGCTCGGCTGGCCGCCGCCGGACTGGGTGCTGGTCGCCTGCGATGTGGGCCAGGGCGACGGTCTCGTCGTGCACGTCGCGCCCGGCTCGGCGGTGGTGGTCGACACCGGGCCCGACCCGGCCGCGGTCGACCGGTGCCTGCGCGAGCTGGGCGTGCGGTACGTCCCGGTGCTGGTGCTCAGTCATTTCCATGCCGACCATGCGGGCGGCATCGCCGGCGTGGTGCGGGACCGCGCGGTGGGTGAGATCGAGGTGACCCCGTACCCGTCGCCGCCCGCCGAGCAGCGCCGGGTGCTGGCGCTGGCCGCGGCGCACCGGATCCCGGTCCGCACCGCGACATACGGTGAGCAACGCTCCGTCGGGATGGTCGGCTGGCGCGTCCTCTGGCCCGCCCGGGTGCCCGACCTGTCGGGCCCGGGTACCGAGGAGGGGTCGCCGGAGAACAACGCCAGCGTGACCATGTTGGTCGAGGTCGCCGGGCTGCGGATGCTGCTGACCGGAGACCTGGAGCCGGAGTCGCAGCGCCGGGTGCTCGCGTCCGGAGCCGACCTGCGAGCGGATGTGCTCAAGGTGCCGCACCATGGGTCCGGACGGCAGGAGGAGGCGTTCGTCCGCGCGACCGGCGCGCGGCTCGCGCTGGTGTCGGCCGGGATCGACAACGACTACGGCCATCCCGCGCCGCGGACCCTGGACCTGCTCACCCGGCTCGGCATGACGGTGGCCCGTACCGACACCGGCGGCTCGGTGGCGGTGGTGCGTACCCGGGCAGGCCTCGGCCTGGCGACCTCCGGCCAGTCCGACTGCGGCGGCCGGTGCCGGGGTCCGTAACCTGCTCGCGCCGGCGGGCGCGGTGGTGTCGGGGCGGCATGGCATGCTGACCTGCGTCATGGCTGCCCGACGCAACGCCCCACCCGCACTCGGCGACGTCCTGCTCGTCACCGGCACCGAGACCTTCCTCGCCGACCGGGCGGTGCGGTCCGCGATCGCCGCGGTGACCCGGAGCTCGCCGGCCGCCGAGGTGACGGACCTGCAGGGCGCGGACCTGGACGCCGGCGCGCTCGCCGAGCTGACCGGCCCGTCGCTGCTGGCGGCCGAGCGGATCCTCGTGATCCGCGGCCTGGAGAACGTCACCGCCGAGGTCGGGCCGCGGCTGCTCGAGTACGCCGGCCAGCCGGCGCCGGACGTGCTCGTTGTGTTCGTGCACGGCGGCGGCCAGAAGGGCAAGGCGCTGCTGGACAAGCTGCGCAAGGCCGGCGTCAACGAGCTGGTGGCGGCCGCGCCGAAGGCGTGGGAGCTGCCGAAGTTCGTCGCGGACGAGATCCGCTCGCTCGGCGGTGCGGTGGAGGAGCGCGGCGCCTCCACGCTGGTGGACGCGGTCGGGCACGACCTCCGGGCACTCGCCGGCGCGTGCGCCCAGCTCGTCGCCGACGCCGGCGGGCAGCCGGTGACGCCCGAGCTGATCGGGCAGTACTTCGGCGGCCGTGCCGAGGTGACCAGCTTCGCGGTCGCGGACGCGGCGATCGCCGGCCGGACCGAGCCGGCACTGGAGCAGCTGCGCTGGGCGCTCGACGCCGGGGTGGCGCCGGTGCTGGTGACCAGCGCGATGGCCGGCGGACTGCGCGGGCTGGCGAAGTTCGCCTCCGCGCCGAGTGGGCTGCGCGAGGCGGACCTGGCCCGCGAGGTCGGCGTACCGCCGTGGAAGCTGAAGTCGCTGCGGCAGCAGGCCCGCGGCTGGTCGCAGGGCGGACTTGCGACGGCGATCCGGGCGGTCGCGCAGGCCGACGCGGATGTGAAGGGCGCGTCCGGCGATGCCGGCTACGCCCTCGAGCGGATGGTGATCACCGTCTGCCGGGCCCGCACCCGCCGCTGACCCGACGCCTTGCCGGTGCGCGCAAACGGAGGGCTCAGTCATGACGAAGCGCGGTGACCGGGTGGTCACCGCGCATCGGTGGTGTTTCTGTCAGCCCGCCTGACCGAACGAGAGCAGGGTCAGAGCGAGGCGGCGCGCTTGAAGATCGCGGACTTGCGGTTGGCGGCCTGGTTGGCGTGGATGACGCCCTTGCTGGCGGCCTTGTCCAGCAGCTTGCTGGCGGAACGCGCCAGCTCCTGAGCCTTCGCGGAGTCGCCCGCCTCAGCGGCCTCGCGGAAGCGGCGGACAGCCGTCTTCAGCGTCGACTTCACCGACTTGTTGCGGAGCCGCGCAGCCTCGTTCTGGCGGTTGCGCTTGATCTGGGACTTGATGTTCGCCACGGAGCAGTGCCTCGATCGGAGAGAGTTGAGCGGTCAGTACAGAAGCGGGATTGCGTGCATGCAAAAGCCATCACGCACACGCGCGAAGAGACAGACTACCAGCGAGCCGTCACCGCCACCAAAACGAGCAACCCGTCAGCGCCCGGTTCTCAGCCTCGGCCGCGCGCTCGAGGTTCGCCGGTGTGGCGATGCCTCGCCGTGAAGCGTGACACCTCAGCCTCACTGTGTGCATACTCAGGCCAGCCTGCGGCACGTGACGATGTCACCGGGGAGTCCGACGCCGCGCCAACGAGTTCCCTGGAGGAGCACCGTGCCTGTTCCTGCCCTGTCGCGACGACGGTCGGCAGCATTCGCCGTACTCGCTGTGTCCGCTGTCGCGATCGCGACGGTGGCGCCGTTGGCGACCGCCAAGCCGCCCGCCGAGGCAACCCCGGCCGGCGCGACCGCCAAGGCGCCGGCCGGTGGCGTACCCGCGCCGAAGGCCTCACCCACGGGTGTGTACCTGGTCCAGCTCGACGACGCGCCGGTGGTCGAGTACGCCGGCGGTAAGGCCG
>Ga0209382_10002376_pt1 | contig 27536 bp, 27 predicted proteins | sample SoiMetdeltSBSDD5_FD_187599 | JGI IMG/M metagenome (GOLD analysis project Ga0209382, IMG submission 187599) | Bulk soil microbial communities from a Populus tree surrounding site in Tennessee, USA - Soil MetaG P. deltoides SBSDD5 (SPAdes) (version 2) | ecosystem: Environmental > Terrestrial >... | reverse complement strand
CGGCTTCGCTCCCGCGCTCGCGATCGCGATCTTGTCGCTGAACCAGTACGCGACGAAGTTCATCACCAGCGCGATGACGAGGAAGACGCTCGCGATCTTGATGCCGCCGATCGCGAACCCGATGGCAACCAAGAGGCCGCCGAGGGCGGCCATCAGGATGACGGTCCGGAGGCCGGCGGCGAAGTTGGACCTGCTGGTCGTAGTCACGAGTCCAATGGTGGCACACGGCAGGGGGAATTCAGGTGGGGGAAGGCACCCCAATCGTCTAGGGGGCAGCCCCTAGGGCGGAAAGCAGGCATGGGCCCGATACTTAGGGATACATGCGTCGCCAGAACCTCCTCACGCAGGTCCTCCTCGCCAACCTGATTCTGATGGTGGCGGCCGTGGTCGCCATCGCGATCGCCGGCAACCCGAGCCTGGACGTCTCCGCGCACCCGGCCCTGGCACTGATCCTCGGGCTCGCCGTCGTGCTGATGATCCTCGTCAACGTGATGTTGCTGCAGCGGCGCTTTCGGCCGCTGGAGCGGCTCGTCGAGGAGATGGAGCGGGTCGACCTGTCGCGACCCGGTGCGAACCTTCGGATCCCCGCGGACGGCCTGGGCGCGTCGGAGGAGGTCGAGCGGCTGAACCGCGCGTTCCGGAGGATGCTCGCACGCCTCGAGGCCGAGCGGCGACGCACGTCGAGCACGGCGCTGGCGGCGCAGGAGCAGGAGCGAGCGAGGGTTGCGCGCGACCTGCACGACGAGGTGAATCAGTCGCTGACGGGACTGCTCCTGCGCCTGGAGGCCGCACGCGCGAAGGCGCCGGTGGAGGTGGCACACGAACTCGCCGAGACCAAGGCGCTCGCGAACCAGGCGATGGAGGAGCTCCTGCTGCTGGCCCGTCAGCTCCGGCCGACGGCCCTCGACGACCTCGGCCTCAAGGCGGCCCTCGCCGGTCACGTCAAGGAGCTCGGGCGCCGCACCAGCATCGACGCGGACTTCGAGTCGGAGGGCAACTTCCTTGGCCTGCCCGCGGACGTGCAGCTCGTGGTCTACCGCGTCGCGCAGGAGGCGCTCTCGAACGCCGCGCAGCATTCCGGGGCCGATCACGTTCGCGTGAGGCTCGTGCGGGCCGGCGACCGGGTCGAGCTGGTCGTCGAGGACGACGGCTCGGGGTTCACGTTCGACGAGGCGGCTCGCGGGCTCGGCATCGCGGGCATGCGCGAGCGCGCGCTCCTCGTGGACGGTGACGTGCAGGTCGAGTCCCGGTTGGGCACCGGGACCAGCGTGCGGCTCACGGTGCCGCTCGAGGACGCCGGTGCTCCCTCCGGGTGGAAGGGGAACGGGCAGCCGCGATCGCGGTCGCCGCGGCCCACGCGTCGATGAAGGTTCTGATCGCCGACGATCACGGGATCGTCCGCTCGGGGCTGCGGATGCTGCTGGAGCAGCAGCCCGACATCGAGGTGGTCGCCGAGGCCTCCGACGGCGCCGAGGCGCGCGATCTGGCGATCCGCGACAAGCCCGACCTCGCGATCCTCGACGTCAAGATGCCCAAGCTCACGGGGCTCCAGGCCACGCGCGAGATCCGCCTGCAGGCGCCCGACGTCTCGATCCTGATCCTGTCGATGTACGACGATGAGCGCTACCTGTTCGAAGCCCTCAAGGCCGGCGCCTCGGGCTACGTGCTGAAGGCCCAGGCGGACTCCGACCTCCTGGAGGCGGTCCGGGCGGTGCAGCGCGGTGAGCCGTTTCTCACCCCGGAGGCCCAGCGGGCGCTGATCCAGGACGTCCTCGGCGAGGGCGCCCCACGCGAGGACGAGCTGACGCCCCGCGAGGAGGAGATCGTGAAGCTCGTCGCCGAGGCGCACACGAACCGCGAGATCGCCGACATCCTGCACCTCTCCGAGAAGACGGTGGAGAACCATCGGTCGAACGCAATGCGCAAGCTCGGGATGCGGGACCGCGTCGAGCTCGTCCGGTACGCGATCCGCAAGGGGCTGATCGAGCCCTGAGGAAGGTCGGGCCGCTTATCCGACCTGTCGAGTAGGATTTAGGTCGAGATGCTGTTCTCGACGAAGGCGGAATACGGCGTGCGGCTGATGGTCGAGCTCGGCCGTCGCGCGCCGACGGGGCCCGAGCGCGGCGACCGGCCCGTGGCTCTGAGCGCGGTTGCCGAGTCCGAGACCCTCCCGCTTTCCTACCTCGAGCACCTCGTCGCGAAGCTTCGCGAGGCCGGGCTCGTGACGTCCGTTCGCGGCGCGCACGGCGGGTACCGTCTGGCACGGCCCGCCTCCCAGATCGAGATGCTGGACGTCGTCCAGGCGCTCGAGGGCCCGATCGCGCCGATGGAGTGCTTCAACGAGCTGCGCGAGGGGCGTGTCCTTTGCTCGCACGAGTCCGACGGCGACCGGGCATGCGCCACCAAGCTTCTGTGGACCCGCGTTCATGGCGGCATCACCAAGGCACTCGCCGGGACCACCCTGGCCGAGCTGGTGGAGTTCGCCGACCAGCACGCGGCACGGGAGCCGGTGGCCGGTCAGGCCGCATAGCGGACTTCCCTGGAAAACCAACCAAACGGAGACAGATGGCGGATCTGGAGATCAGGAACCTGCACGTAAGCGCCGAGGACAAGGAGATCCTGAAGGGGCTCGACCTCGACGTCCCGAAGGGCGAGATCCACGCGCTGATGGGCCCCAACGGGTCCGGCAAGTCGACGCTCGCGAACGCGATCATGGGCCACCCATCGCTCGAGGTGACGGACGGTGAGATTCGCTTCGCCGGCGAGGAGATCACGGAGGAGGCGCCTGAGAACCGGGCGCGAGCCGGCCTCTTCATGGCATTCCAGTACCCGGTGGCGATTCCCGGCGTGACCGTCGCGAAGTACCTGCGGATGGCGGTGAACTCCCATCGGGAGGCACGCGGCGAGCCCGAGATCAAGCTGAAGGACTTCCGCAAGCAGGCCGAGGCCGCCATGGAGCTCATGAACATCCCGCGCGAGTTCTCGAGCCGCTACCTGAACGAGGGCTTCTCTGGCGGCGAGAAGAAGCGGATGGAGATCCTGCAGCTCGCGATGCTTCGCCCCGAGCTGGCGGTACTCGACGAGACCGATTCGGGGCTCGACATCGATGCGCTGCGCACGGTCGCCGACGGCGTCAACAAGTTCGCCGGGCCCGACATGGGCATCCTGATCATCACCCACTACCGGCGGATCCTCCACCTGGTGAAGCCGGACTTCGTGCACGTGATGTTCGATGGACGGATCGTCAAGGAGGGTGGGCCCGAGCTCGTCGAGACGCTCGAGGAGCGCGGCTACGGCTGGATCCGCGAGGAGGTCCAGGCGGCCGCGTAGGCCGTGCCGAGACGATGGAGGTCACAGCGGTCACACCCGGCGCGGAGAGCCTTGCGGCGATGCCGCCGGACACCGATGAGATCCGCAGCCAGTTCCCGCTCCTCGCGCGCCGGCAGGACGGGCGCCCGTTGGCGTATCTCGACAATGGCGCCACCTCGCAGAAGCCGCTGGGCGTGATCGATGCGCTCGACCGCTACTGGCGGGAGCAGAACGCGAACGTCCACCGGGGTGTCTACCGCCTCTCGGAGGAGGCCACCGAGTTGTACGAGCGGGCGCGCCAGATCGTCGCGGCCCGCATCCGCGCGGACCGTCGCGAGGTCGTCTTTGTCCGCAACGCCACCGAGGCGCTCAACCTCGTGGCGTACTCGTGGGGCCGCCAGAACGTCGGCGAGGGCGACCGGATCCTGCTCACCGAGATGGAGCACCACTCCAACATCGTGCCCTGGTACCAGCTGGCGGTTGAGAAGGGTGCGGAGCTCGACTGGGTCCCGATCGACACCGACGGCCGCCTCGACCTCGATGGGTACGCGTCGCTGCTCGAGCGACGGCCGAAGTTGGTCGGCGTCGCCCACGTGTCCAACGTCCTGGGGACGATCAACCCGATCCGAACGATCACCCGCATGGCTCACGACGCCGGCGCCCTCGTGGCGGTCGACGGGGCGCAGGCCGGCCCAAAGCTGCCGCTGGACATGGCGGCGATCGGCGCGGACTTCTACGCCCTCACCTCGCACAAGATGTACGGGCCGACCGGGATCGGCGCCCTGTACGGGCGCCGGGAGCTGCTCGAGGAGATGCCGCCGTTCATCGGCGGTGGCTCGATGATCCGCGCCGTTCGCCGCGACGAGATCACCTGGGCGGATCTCCCGGCGAAGTTCGAGGGCGGCACACCGCCGATCGGCGAGGCGATCGGTTACGCCGCCGCGATCGAGTGGCTGGACACCATCGGTCTCGCCGCCGCCCACGCGCACGAGGCGGAGCTGACGGCCTACGCGCTCGAGCGGCTCGCCGACGTTCCGGGCCTGCGCGTCTTCGGTCCCCCCCTGGGAGCCGATCGCGCCGGGATCGTGTCGTTCGACCTCGAGGGCGTTCACGGGCACGACGTCGCCGAGATCCTCGACCGCCACGCCGTCTGCGTTCGTGCCGGCCACCACTGCGCTCAGATCCTGATGGAGCGGCTGGGCGTCGCCGCGACAACGCGCGCCAGCTTCGCCGTATACAACACCCGCGAGGAGATCGATCGGCTGGTCGAGGCGCTCGCCGACGTCCGGCGGGTATTCGAGCTCGACTGACGGGATCCGGATGGACGATCTCTACCGCGAGCAGATTCTGGAGCACTACAAGCGGCCCCACAACTTCGGCCGGCTTGACGATGCGCACCTCGAGTTCGAGGACAACAATCCATTCTGTGGGGACGAGCAGCACGTCTTCATCAGGCTCGACGACGACGGCCGGGTGAGCTCGGTCACCTTCGAGGGGAAGGGCTGCGCGATCTCGACTGCAGCGACGTCGATGCTGACCGACGAGCTGGAGGGCATGAGCCGCGAGGAGCTCCTGCGCCTGTCCAAGGAGTTCGTCCTCGACCTCCTGGGCATCGACATCTCGGCCACGCGCATGAAGTGCGCGCTCCTGGGCCTCAAGATCGTCAAGAGCGCGAGCCTCGGCACCCCCGCCGACTGGGAGGACGAGGGCCGGCCGGGTGATCCCGCCGAGACGACGCGCGCGGGGATCTAAAGAAAGAGCCCCGAGTCATTGACCCGGGGCTCAATCTCTACCTGCGGCCGGCTATGGCCAGCTAGCAGTTCGGCCAGGCGTCATACGGCACGCTGGCCGCGGTCTGATCCTGGACCGCCGGCGGAGCCTCCGCGGGATTCACTCCCTGATAGCCGGAGGGCGCATACGCATCCCAGGTCCCCTGGTCGAACTGGTACGCGCCGTAGTACCCCGCGGGGTTGACGGCGGTGTAGCTGCCGCCCGACTCACACTGCGCGGTCGACGAGGCGACGGCGCTCCCGCCCGACTCGGTGGTCGTGGACGTGGTCGCCGGCTCCGTCGAGGGCGCCGGCTCGGGCGGATTCAGCGAATCATCCATGCGCTCCGTCGACGCCGTTACCTCGGCCTTGGTGGCCTGGTGGACGTCGCCGTCATTTTCGAGAAAGCCGTCGCGCACGATGTTGCGGCCCGCCTCACTTAGCCCGGCGTGCTGCACGAACTCCTTGCGAACGTCCAGGTAGTGCTTCTCGTAGCCAGGGTTCCGCTCGGGAACGATCGAGTTCGGCGAAGCCTGTGCTGCAACGGGCGCGGCCAGAGCGGCCACGCACGTGGCCATTGTTGCGATGCGCTTGCGCATCGTTTCAACCACCTCCTGGCGGTATCCCACGTTGCGTCGTGGGGTCGGTTGCCTCCTTCGAGCGGCCGGTTCGTCCTGGGCGGGTGCGGCCACGTGTGGCGGGCAGCCCCCGGGGCAGTCCGAACGTCGGTTCGGCCTGAGGAGCCTTGCTACCCAGCCAAGACCGCGACTAACCGTGACGCCGGTCACACATGGGCGTGGCGGCCGGCGGCGCCTGGCCAGCCGCTAAAATCCGAGTCCGGAGGTAGGAATAAAGTGACGACTGGTACGAGCACGATCGCGAGCGATTCCATGGCTGAGGAGGTCACCGTCTGCAGCGCCGATGAGCTTCCCCGGGGCGAGATGCGCCTCGTGGAGGTCGACGGCCGCAAGATCGGCGTGTTTCACGCCGAGGACGGCGGGCTCTACGCCATCGAGGACCGCTGCTCCCACGACGACGGCCCGCTGGCCGAGGGCGAGTTCGACTCCGGCGCCTGTACAGTGGAGTGCCCCCGTCACGGATCGTTGTTCGACCTCCGCACCGGAAGGCCGAAGACGCTCCCCGCGTTCCAGCCGGTCGAGACATTCGACGCCCGCGTCGAGGATGGCGAAGTGAAGCTGGAGGTTTAACGCTCTTTCATGGCCACACCTGAAATCACAGTCCCGACCCTTTCCCCCAAGGAGCTAACCGAGCAGGAGAAGGGCCTCAAGGAGATCGGCTCCGATTACGCCGAGCGCTTCGGCTTCCACGATCCCGAGACCGGGTACGCCTACAAGGCCCCCAAGGGCCTGTCGGAGGAGGTCGTCCGCAACATCTCGGAGTACAAGTCCGAGCCCGAGTGGATGCGCGAGTTCCGCCTCAAGGCGCTCGACCACTTCCAGCAGCGCCCGACGCCCACCTGGGGCGGCAACCTCGGGCAAATCGACTTCGACGACATCCATTACTTCGTCCGCGCCTCGGAGAAGAACAGCCGCGATTGGGACGAGGTGCCCGAGGACATCAAGAAGACCTTCGACCGCCTCGGCATCCCCGAGGCCGAGCGCAAATTCCTGTCCGGGGTCGGCGCCCAGTATGAGTCGGAGGTCGTCTACCACCAGGTGAACGAAGCTCTCGAGAAGGAGGGCGTGATCTTCACCGACATGGACACCGCCCTGCGCGAGCACGAGGACATCGTCCGCGAGTACTGGGCGACCGTGATTCCGCCGAACGACAACAAGCTGGCCGCGCTCAATTCCGCCGTCTGGTCTGGTGGCTCCTTCGTCTACGTCCCCGCCGGCGCCAAGGTCGAGATGCCCCTCCAGGCCTACTTCCGGATCAACACCGAGAACATGGGCCAATTCGAGCGGACGCTGATCATCGCCGAGGAGGGCGCCGACGTGCACTACGTCGAGGGCTGCACAGCGCCGGTCTACTCCAGCGACTCGCTGCACTCCGCCGTGGTGGAGATCGTCGCCAAGCCGGGCGCCCACGTCCGCTACACGACGGTCCAGAACTGGTCGCAGAACGTCTACAACCTGGTCACCAAGCGCGCGGTGGCGCAGGAGGGCGCGACGATGGAATGGGTCGATTGCAACCTCGGCTCGAAGCTGACGATGAAGTACCCGTCGATCTACCTGCTCGGCCCCGAGGCCCACGGCGAGATCCTGTCGATCGCGTTCGCCGGCGCCGGCCAGCACCAGGACGCGGGCGGCAAGGTGATCCACGGCGCGCCGAAGACGACGTCCTCGATCTTCGCCAAGTCGATCTCGAAGGACGGCGGCCGAGGGACCTACCGCGGCCTCCTCGAGGTCGCCAAGGGCGCGACCGAGGCCAAGTCGAAGGTGGTCTGCGACGCGCTGCTCCTCGACGAGGAGTCCCGCTCCGACACCTATCCGACCATCCGCATCGACGAGAACGACGCCAACGTCGGTCACGAGGCGTCCGTCTCGAAGATCGGCGAGGAGCAGCTCTTCTATCTCCAGGCGCACGGCCTCGACGAGGAGGAGGCCTCCAAGATGATCGTGAACGGGTTCATCGAGCCGATCACCAAGGAGCTGCCGATGGAGTACGCGGTCGAGATGAACCGCCTCATCGAGCTTCAAATGGAAGGCTCGATTGGCTGAGGCCGTCGCGACCGCCGAGCCGGATTGGCTGGTTGAGAGGCGCCGAAAGGGCGCCTCTTTGGCGCGCGAGCTCGAACTTCCCACGCCGAAGTCGAAGGGGTGGGAGTTCACGGACCTCTCCGACCTGGACCTCGACTCCTACGTGCCCGGCGCGGGCACCGTCGACGGACTCGAGGGATTGGCCACCGAAGACGGCGGGCCGGTGGTGCTCCCGCTCGCGGAGGCGGTGGAGCGCGTGCCGGAGCTCGTCACCGCCCGCTTCGGCTCGATCGTCTCGAGCGACGATCCGTTCGTCGCCCGCAACGAGCGCGATTGGACCAACGGCGTCCTGGTCTACGTGCCGCGTGGAGAGCGCCTGGCCGAGCCGCTTCGCCTGTCCGTGCTTCAGGAGGGCGATGGAAGCCTGGGCTGGCGAGCTCTGATCGTGCTCGAGGAGGAGGCTCAGGCCGAGGTGTGGGAGCGCTACGCGACGGGGGACGGCGACGCGGAGGGCCTTTTCAACGGCGTCGTCGAGCTCTCCGTCGGGCCCGGCGCGAACCTGCGGTACGTGTGCGAACAGGAGCTCTCGGACCGCACGTGGGTCTTCGCGACGCAACGCGCGGAGCTGGCTCGCGACGCGTCGCTCGAGTGGGTCGCCCTGGGATTCGGGTCGGCACGCGGCAAGGTCCGCATGGAGACCGAGCTCGGCGGCCCCGGGTCGAGCGCAAAGGTCACGGGCGCCTACGCCGGCGCTGGACGCCAGCACCTGGACTTCGATACGACGCAGGAGCACGCCGCCCCGCACACCACCTCCGATCTCGCGTTCCGCGGCGTCCTCGCCGACCGCGCGACGGCGGTCTGGCGGGGCATGATCCGCGTCGATCCGGGAGCCCAGCAGACCGACGCGTTTCAAGAGAGCCGCAACCTGCTCCTATCCAAGCGCGCGCACGCGGACGCGATCCCAGGACTCGAGATCGAGGCGAATGACGTCCGCTGCACCCACGCCGCCGCGGTCGCACAGGTCGATCTCGAGCAGCTCTTCTACCTGCGCACCCGCGGGATGCCGCAGCCGCAGGCCGAGCGTCTGATCATCGACGGGTTCCTGCAGGAGCTCGCCGAGCGCACCGGCGGGGGCCCGCTCCGAGAGGCACTCTCCGAGGCGCTCGATCGCCGCCTCGGAGAGATCCTGGCCGAAGCCTAGCCGCTCAGCCGCTCACCGAGATCCGGGCGACGTCGACGTGCGAGTCGGCGACGATGAGGCCGAACGTCCCCCGCCGCTTGGCGCGAACGGCGATCTCGGTCGGCTCGTCGGCGGGGATGATTCGGGTCAGGCCGTACCCGGTCAGCTCCACGTCCAGGGAGGTGTTCGAGAGGACGCTCAGGCGGATCTGATCCCCCGTCTTGTAGTGGAGCTCCGCCGGGCCGCTCGCAGGCGGCCCGCCGTCGATGATCCGGATGGTCGCAGCTGGGGGAGCGGTGGGCTGCTGGGGTTTGCCGGTGCCCGAGGGACGCTGGGCGGTGGTGCCGCCACCGCCATGGCTCGCGCCTGCAGCGGGGCGAGTTCCGGACAGCGACGGCGCGTCGACCGTCTGCTCGCTCAAGAAGAAGACGAACGCGATGATGACTCCGACGCCGAGGACGACGCCGAGGACGATTCCGGTGATCCGGTCCCGCCAGCCCACGCCGGCGGCGACACCTCCGTCCTAGACCCCGTCCAGCAGGCGCCAGTTCGCGCGATAGGCGCGCTCCCCTGCCGCCACCAGCCGATCCTCGTCCTCATCGCCTGCGAGCTCGTCCAAGAGCTTCCTGGCCTGTGCGGCGTGCTCGGCGTCGCGGCGCTCATGGACCTCGAAGTAGCGCGTTCCGTTCCCCTCGACGAAGCCGTAGCTCGCTACCAGGCCCTCACGCTTGACGCGCGAGATCTCGGGCTGGGCGCTCTCGATCGCGTAGAGCGTGACCAGCGTCGCCGCGAGGTCGTCGCTCGTCGACCAGGCTCCGGTGCACGCCGCGGTCTCGGGAGCCGGATCGGCGCTCGTATCGCCACCGACGGCTGCCACGAACTCGTCCCAGAGGGCGAGGTGCTCGCGCTCCTCGACCACGTGCTCGAGTAGCTCCGGGCGATCGGGCGCGGCGTCCGCCGCCACGGCGCTCGCCCGTGATATCGCCTCGACCGCGTGGCGGTACTGCCCGGAGTAGCGGGCCAGCTCAGCGGCGGTCAGCTCGCCTGCGGTCCAGCGTACATAGAACGGATGGCGCAGCACGTTCCATCGCTCCCGCGCCCTCTCGATTCGCTCCCAGATCGTCAACCTCATGCGCTCCTCCTTGGTTACTCCGTTCGCCGGCCCGCCTCGAGCCAGCACAATACCGGCGACCGTGCGCCCCGAAGTCATGAACATCGCGGTGCCGCCCTTCTCGCCGCGGTTGCGATGGCTCGGAGGCGAGCCCGCCCCAGTCGAGCGCATCTGCGCCCGCGGTCCACTGCTGGTCCACTTCATCGACGCCTCGCATCTGTCCAGCGTTCGGACGCTGCCATACCTATCCGCGTGGAACGACCGGTACTCGCCGCATGGGCTCACCGTTCTGGGCGTCAACTCGCCCCGCTTTCCGTTCACCGGCGAGGAGGCGAAGCTCGCGCCCATCCTCGAGCGGCTCGCGGTCGCGTTCCCCGTGGCACTCGACGACGACTATCTCGCCTGGCACGACTACGGCTGCGAGGGCTGGCCGTCGCTGTTCCTGTGGGGACGGGGCGGCGCGCTTCGGTGGTTTCACTTCGGCGAGGGTGAATACACGGGCACCGAGATCGCGATCCAGGAGGAGCTCCTGGCGGTCTCCCCCACCCTCGACCTCCCAGAGCCGCTGCCACCGATGCGCCGGGTCGACGCTCCGGGGGCACTGGTCGCCCGGCCCACGCCCGAGCTGCTGCCCGGAGGCTCGACCTCTGAGCCGTGGCGCCCGAGCGACTCCGACTCGACACTCAACCTCCACTACGAGGCGGGCGGGGCCTGGGCGAGCGTCGACGGCCGGGGTGAGCTCGGGGTGGCCCTCGACGGGGGCCCGCCGACGATGCTGGCCGTGGAAACGCCGGGCGCTTACGAGCTGACCGCCCACCGCCGGCACGAGCGGCACGAGCTGGCGCTAACCGCAACCGGCGACCTCAGCGTCTACGCCATCACCTTCGCGGCCGGGCTGCCGGCGGGAGGCTGACGCCGGGGCGGCGAGGGTATTGCCGGCGACAGAGGAGGATCAGGTTTGTGTCGCTCGGCCGCGAGTCAGCTCGCGCGTTCGGCCAGCGCCGCCCGGATCTCCTTCGGCAGCATGAAGCGGACGTCCTCGTCGACGGTCCGGACCTCGGAGATGTTCTCCGTCCCGCGCTCCCGGAAGAACTCGACGAGCTGCTCGACGAGCTCCTCGGGCGCGCTCGCGCCCGAGGTGATCCCGAGCGTCTCGACGCCCTCCAGCCACTCCTCCCGGACCTGCAGCGAGTTGTCGATCAGGTGTGAATCCGCGCCGCACTCGCGGGCCACCTCGACAAGCCGGTTCGAGTTCGAGGAGTTCGCCGACCCGATCACCAGGACCAGATCGCATTCCTTCGCGAGCGCCTTCACAGCGATCTGCCGGTTGGTCGTCGCGTAACAGATGTCGTCGGACTTCGGCCCGACGATGTTCGGGAACTTCTGCTTGAGCCTCTCGATGATCCCGGAGGTCTCGTCGAGCGAGAGGGTCGTCTGGGTGATGTACGCGACGTGGTCGGGATCCTCGAGCTCGAGCTCGTCCACCTCCTCGGCGGATTCGACCAAGACGATGTTCTCCGGGGCCTCTCCCGTGGTCCCCTCGACCTCCTCGTGGCCCTCGTGGCCGACGAGGATGATCGTGTAGCCCTGCTGGGCGAATTTGCGCGCCTCCACGTGCACCTTGGTGACCAGCGGGCAGGTGGCGTCGATGGTGCGCAGCTGGCGGATGCGGGCGTTCTCGTGGACGGTCGGCGCCACACCGTGCGCCGAGAAGACGACGACCTCGCCCTCCGGAACCTCGGTCTCCTCCTCGACGAAGATCGCGCCCCGCTTCGCGAGCTGCTTGACCACGTGCTTGTTGTGCACGATCTCCTTGCGGACGTAGACGGGCGCACCGTTCAGCTCGAGCGCCTCCTCGACCGCCTGCACAGCGCGATCGACGCCCGCGCAGTAGCCGCGCGGCGCCGCGAGCAGGATCCGCCTCGGTGCGGAGAGAGCAGGGGCTTCGGCAGGGGCCGCCATCGCCTAAAGGGTACCGGCGGCCTCGACCGGGCAAGTGCCCTGGGGCACTAGCGGATCGCGGGCAGCGCCGCCAGGGCAGGGGCGCCGACCGCGCCCAGGCTGCTCGCGCACACATGCGACAGATCGTCCTCGCGCGTGTGCCACCAGCCTCCGGGCGAGGGCCCGGGACCGTAGTCGAAATCGATCAGGTCCACCGCCGGCACGCCGGCCTCGGCGAACGGCGTGTGATCGTCGAGGATCCCGGCCGCGTCCCCGCTGAATGGCGCCGCCGACCCCGACGCTTCCCGCGCAGCGTCGGCGAACGCCGCATAGAGATCCGGATCGGAGTTCGCCTCGCGCGGGATATGCAGATCGCAGTCGCCGACCATGTCGAGGAGGACCATCGCCCGCATGCTCGCCAGCTCCGGCGACCCCTGCTCCCCCCCATGGCGTGCGTAGCGCACGAACTGGCGACTGCCCCGGTCCCCGCCGCTCTCAAACGAAGCGCCGCGCGGGGCCTCCTCGGCGTCGAACAGCGCGAGGTCGATCGACGGCCCCTCCAGCCGCTCCGGGAGGTCTCGGGCCAGCTCCAGCACGACGGCGACGCCCGAGGCCCCGTCGTTCGCGCCCACGAAGCCGGGGATGTCCTTGGTGTCGTAATGGGCGCCGACGACGACCGTGCCGGATTCGGCCCCCGGGATCCGAGCGACCACGTTCCGGTATGGATGCTGGACGCGCACGTCACCGATGCCGGCGGAGCGCAGCCTGGCGACGATGAACCGCTCCTCGCGGCGGCTGGCCGCCGATCCCGCCGGCCGCGGCCCGATCTCGACCTGCGCGCGCAGATCCCGGAACGCTCGTTGGGCATCGAACGCGGATCCCCTGTCCGCCCCGCCGTCGCCTCCGCATCCACCGGTATACGCCACGGCAGCCGTGGCGGCGGCGAGGACGAGGGCGGTGCGGGTGGTGCGTCGGCGAACGGCCGACTAGGGTAGTCGCGATGGCGCAGCAACACCTCGACCGCCTGAGCTCGACGGACCTCTCGTTCCTCACGAACGAGAGCTCGTCGAGCCACATGCACGTGGGCGCCATCATGATCTTCGAGGGACCGGCACCCAGCTACGACGATCTCCTGGAGCACGTTCGCGGCCGCCTGCAGCTCGTTCCGCGGTTTCGCCAGAAGCTCATGTTCCCGCCGGTACAGGCCGGTCGTCCGTTCTGGATCGACGCGCCGAACCTGAACCTCGAGTACCACGTCCGCCACTCGGCCCTCCCGGCTCCCGGATCCGAGGAACAGCTGCGCCGAATGGCTGCGCGGGTGTTCTCCCAACAGCTCGACCGCTCCAAGCCACTGTGGGAGCTCTGGCTCGTGCAGGGCCTGACCAGGAACCGCTTCGCGCTCGTGACCAAGACCCATCACGCCGTGGTCGACGGCGTCTCCGGCGTCGACATCGCGACTGTCCTGTTCGACCTGAACCCAGTCCCGGAGCCCGCCGAGCCCCAGAACTCGTGGGCACCGAGCCCCGAGCCCTCCAGAGCGACACTGCTAGCGAAGGGGGCGGAGGACGTGCTGCGGGCGCCGGTGATGGCTGCGCGACGCTTCGAACGCGCGCTGCAGCACCCTGAGCGGACGGCGCGGCAGGTGCGCGACGCCGTCGAAGCCGTGGGCGAGATCGGCTGGAACTTCGCCAATTCGGCGCCGAAGGTGCCGCTGAACGTCGAGATCGGCTCTCACCGCCGCTTCGTATGGGTGCGCAGCGACCTCGATCACTTCAAGCGGGTGAAGAACACGGTGGGTGGCACGGTGAACGATGTCGTTCTCGCCGTCGTCGCGGGGGCGCTGCGAGACTGGCTCCACGGGCGCGGGATCCGTACCGAGGGTCTCGAGCTGCGCGCGCAGGTCCCCGTGAGCATTCGCTCTCAGGACGAGCGCGGGCAGCTCGGCAACCGTCTGGCCGTCATGCGCGCCCCGCTCCCCGTCTACATCGCCGATCCCATCCGTCGCCTCGAGGCCGTGACGAGGGCCATGAGCGGGCTCAAGCAGTCCAAGCAGGCGCTCGGTGCGGAGGTGATCTCGCGCTTCAACGACTTCGCACCGCCGACCCTCCTGGCGCAGGCAGCCCGGATCAACTTCTCGACCCGCCTGTTCAACCTCACGGTCACGAACGTCCCCGGGCCGCAGGTGCCCCTCTATGTCCTCGGGCGCGAGCTCGAGGACATTTTCCCGGTCGGGTTCCTGCCGCCCAACCAGGCGCTCTTCGTGGCGATCATCAGCTACAACGGCGGCGTCAACTTCGGGCTGCTCGCCGACTACGACTCGATGGATGACGTCGACGTGATCGCGGACGGAATCGAGCACGCCATCGCGGACCTCGTGGAGGCGGCGGAGGCGCGGGCGGAAACGGCCGCCGAAGCCGAGGCCTCCGCCTAATTTCCCCGCTCACGCGTACTATTTGAGGTAGCAGATCGCTACGGAAGGTGGGGACGCGATGAGCGATGAGCGCTCCGATACGACCCTGACGACCCAATTCCACTACCACCTCGAGCTGACACCGGCGCAGCTCAAGATCACGCACACAGCGCTGCGCTCGCTGCTCGACGACTTCGGGCACGACGAGCCCGACGTCGGTCGCGTGATTCACGAGGTGCTCGGCAAGCTTCCGGACGAGCACGCGATTCGCGCGATCCAGCTCGACCGCGAGGTGGAGGAGCAGCTCGCATCGGGCGACGGCCGCGACGGCGACGAGCCGCCTCCGAGCGCGGCGTAGGCGCAACCGGTCGCTAGCCTCGCCGCGATGAGCCTCTCGGTGCAGCTCGGCCTGCTGCTGGCGCTCGCGACCGCGTTCGGGTCGGTCGTCGGCTTCCTGTACAAGCACCGCGGCGCCGTCGAGTCCCCCCCGGTCGAGCTTCGCCGGCCGATCCGGACCTCGCTGGCGCTGCTGCGCTCGAGCTGGTACGTCCTCGGGCTCGTGATCGCCACGGCGTCCTGGGGGTTGCACGTCGGCGCCCTCGCACTGGCGCCGATCTCGCTGGTGCAGTCGGTGATCGCCGGTGGGCTGGTCCTGCTGACGGTCACCGCCGACCGCCTGTTCGCGCACCGGGTGACGCGGCGCGAGTGGATCGGGGTCGCGATGGCGGCCCTCGGCCTCGCCTTCCTCGCGGCGACGATCGGCGGCACCGGCGACAGCGCCCATTCCTCCTATGACGCAGCACGGCTCGTGCCCTGGATCGCCGTGCTCATGGTCGGGGCCGTAGCCGTCGCGGTCGCCGGCGGGTCCGGGCCCCACACGGGCGTCGTGCTCGGCGCATCGGCCGGGCTCTTCTGGGCAGCCTCCGACACGTCGATCAAGGCTCTCAGCGATCACCTGGGCGATGGCGCCGGCGCGGTGCTCGGCAGCCCGCTCGCCGCGTTGATCGCCATCGCCTCGCTCGCGGGTTTGGTCGTCTCGGGGCGAAGCCTTCAGATCGGCAAGGCGGTGCCCGTCATCGCGGTCACGACCGTCGCGGCCAACCTGTTCACGATCGCCGCCGGGCCGGTCGTCTTCGGCGAACCGATGCCGGACACGTCGCTGGGCGTCGTGGTGCGAGTGCTGGCCTTCGCGCTGGTGATCGCCGCGGCGGCGCTCACCCCGGCGCCGGTGCGCGCCGCCGAGCCGGATCCGGCGGGCTGATCACGGTCGCGACTCCGGGCCGTGGACCTGGATGACGAACGTGTATCGATTCAGTGACCGCCACCCCTTTGCTCCAGGGCGGCGACCCGCGCGGCGAGCCGGTCGAGGCGACGCTCCTCCTGGTGTCGACGCCGGCGCTCGGTGCGGAGCTCGCGGCTCAACCCCTTGATCGCCGCCAGTGCGACCCCGTCGGCGTCGACGGAGGCGATGTGGCGGCGGTCCTCGCCGACTCCGAAGGCCTTGTAGAAGTCCTGCGCCATCGGGCCGATGTGGCGGATCGAGTCATTCTGGGCTCGGTAGCTCCAGGTCGAGACCGGGACCGACGCGAGCTTTCGCAGGATCCTGCGCCCGGAGGCCGGCCGGACCGCCCGCTTCGAGGCCCGGTCCGAGAGCGACAACCATGAGCCCCCGCCGGCGGCGAGCGAGACGCCGGCGTTGGGGTTGCCGCCGGCGTCGACCCCCGTGACGAATCGCGCGCCACCAGTCGAGCGGACGCTGAACTCGTTGGCCGCCGTTGACGCAAAGTTGAGGCTGCCACCGACGCCGTTGTCCTTCGAATCCGCCCACACGAATGAGCCTTGGTGGGTGGCCTGCGCCCCACGGCCGGCGGCAAAGCTGAAATCGCCACCGGCGCTGTTGTTCTGGCCACCCGGGACGGTGGCCCGCTTGCCGCCCGCGCCATTGAAGAACCCGCCGCTGACGGTCGCGGCCTCGCCGGTGGCGGTGTTGTTTCCGCCACCGCCGACGGTGGCGAGGGTGGCGTCGCCGACGGTGCCGGCATTGTTGCCGGCCTGGTTGTTGGCGCCGCCGCCGACCACACCCTGGTGGTCGGTGACCCGGTTCGCGGTCGACGCGATGGACGGAACGCCCCGTCCCCCGCCCGCGATCACGGCCGAATGGACGCCCGGGGTGACCGAGTTGTCGGCGATCCCGCCGATCACGTTCGGGCTCTGGTTGGTGCCGTCCGATGCCGGCTCGATCCGCAGTCCGCGGGCGTTGTTGGCGCGCAGGTTGAGCGGCTGGTTGTCGGTCGTGCCGAGGAAGTTCGCTGCGGTCGTACCGCCGTTGCCGTTCAGCTTCCAGAACGTCTGGGCGTCGGCGAGGGCGTGGCTGTCGAGCTCGGCCTGCGTCGCCGGATCGAAGCCCAGCTTGGCAATAGTCACCGCGGCATTGGCGATCGTCGGGTTGGGATAGGCGCCGGAGAGGTCGCCACCCGCCCCACCGGTGGGGGTCGCCGAGACGCCGGAGAGCGTCGACTCGTCGATCTGGGCTCCGGTGAGGGCGTTCGCCTGGACGTCCAGCCCCTGGATCGCTCCGTCGGCGATCTTGGACGAGTTGACGGCGCCGAGACCGAGGTCGGCGGTCTTCACCTGACCGTCGAGGATCTTGGCGCTGCTGACCGAGCTCGGGCCCATGTCGGGGCCCTTCACCTCGCCGTTGATGATGTCGGAGGAGCCGACCTGGTTTTGGCCCGGTAGCGGCCCGTCGAGGGCGTAGGCGCTGCCGCCCATGGCGAAGCAGAACAGGGCGATGTAGCCGACGATGTTGGAGCGGATGTGGTTGGCGATTCGGGTCTGCACGGTCCTCCCTTTCGGTCGATGCAGACCGAACGTACGCCCGAGCGCTTATCAATCACTTATCGCGGGCGATTCACTTATCGCGGGCGATTCGCGCCTGAACCGCAGCTAGACCCGCTCGCCCGCGAGAATTCGGGCCTGGAGGCGGGAGGTGACCTCCGGTGGCAGCAGGGGGTCTGGTCAACCCAGCCCGACGTACCAGAGGCCGAACATCATCCCGAAGAGCCCCAGAGCCGGGATCAGCACGGCGCGGTAGACCGGCTCGATCACCGGGCGAGTCAGCACCCATGCGAACGCTGTCGTGCACGCGGCCATCGAGACGATCGTCATCGGGGCGAAGACGGCGAGCGCCAGCCCGGCCTCGAGCTGGGTGGGAAGGGCCGCGAGCAGGAGGACCACCACCGCGCCCGTTCCCGCGAGCCCGTGGAGGAGGCCCAGGCCGAATGCCTGCCGCGGAGTGCGGACCCGGTGATGACGGTGGGTCGTGGGCGACTCGCCGCGGCGGAGATGCCTATGGGCGTCGGTCGGGTGATGGCGGTGTTGCCCGGATCGGTACTGGCCGCGTGCCCACTTCCAGATGACCCTGATTGCGAGGACGATGATCACGGCGCCCACGGCCTTCTCGGCGCCGCTCTCCAACCACGCCGGCATCGCGGACTTGAACACGATCAGCGGAACGCCGAGCACCAGGAGGGTCGCCGCGTGGCCGAGCCCCCACCAGGCGCCGAGCCGGGTGGCGCCGCGGGTCCCGCCGTCGTCGGCGGCCACCAGCGACGTCACGGCCACCAGGTGGTCCGGATCGGATGCGTGGCGCAGGCCGAGCACGAACGCGATCGCCAGCGCGACGAGCAGGGAGGCGCCGGTCAGGAGGCCCGTGAGCCAGGCGTCCACCTGCTCGACCGGCCGGAACAGGAACTCGAAGTCGATCAGGGACATCGGTACCTCCTTCAACCCGCGTTCATCCGACCTGCGGGATCGCCTTCAACGTGATCAGCGTGCCGGCGAGCACGATCAGGGTGGCCGAGGCGGCCGGCAGGACGCCGGCGATCCGCCCGCCGAAGATCCGTCGTTCCAGTCCCAGCCGCCGGATGCCCCGCCCGCCCCAGACGACGGCAAGACCGACCGCGGTCAATGTGGCTGCGAGGCCCAGACTGAACGCGAGGATGAGCGCCATCCCCAACCCGACGCGGTGCTGGGAGATCGCTGCGATCAGGACGACAAGGGCCGAGGGGCACGGGACGATCCCGCCGGAGACGCCGAGGCCGATGAGGCTCCGCATCGTGATCGGACCCTCCGGTGCGTGCTGATGGTGATGCGAGTGGTCGTGGGCGTCGCCGCTTTGCTGCGCCCGGAGCGCGCGCCAGCGATTGAATCGAGAGCGCATGACGCTGCAGCCGATGCAGACCACGAGGAGCCCCGACAGGACCCCGAGCCACGGGTAGAGCTGCTCCGGCAGGATGTACTGCGAGGCGGCAAGCGTCACGAGGCCGAGGGCGAACACCGCGATCGTGTGCGTTGCCGTGACCGTGAGTCCCAGGATCACGGCATGGCGCGGCGTGCCTCGGGCGCCCACCAGATAGCCGGCGACCATCGTCTTGCCGTGGCCCGGCGAGAGCGCGTGCAATGCGCCCCATCCAAGCGCTGCGCCCAGGAGCAGGAGGATCAGCAGCCCGTGAGTGTTCCCACCGGCGAGGGCGTTTGCGAACCCGTCCTGCGAGCGGTCGGCCGTGGCATCGTCGGCCGACAGCCCCGGCGGGGCCGTCACCTGGCCGGAACCGGGCTTGACGCCGAATCGCGCCTCGCGCTGACTGGGCGGGCTCGACAGCAGGCTTTGCGGGTAGGCGCGCAGCGAGTCGGTCGGGTCGGTGGCGGGAACGGACGAGGTGACGTCGGTGCGCGACCCCGGCAGGATCTGGATCGCGTCCCACCCGATGTGGCCGGGGAACGCGTCGTTGGTCAGCTCGACGTGTCGCGCCGAGCCGGGCAGTTCGGCCGCGAAGTCCGCCTCCAATCGCGTCAGCGCGAGCCCTCCCTGTCCCGGCGGGAAGGTCAACTCCGGATCGCCGGCGAGGCGCAGCGGGATCTCCCGTCCGTCTGCCACCAGGTGGAGGCCACCCGAGATCTGACTCACCAGGTCATCGGTCACCTGGCGCTCCTCAACCGGTGTGTCGATCGCGCCGCTCCCGTCGCCATCGAAGCGCTTGAGCTGCTGGAAGGTCGGGATCTCCGCCTGGTCCAGCACGTAATGCACTCGCGCGTCCGTTCGGTCGATCCTGACCTGCGCGAGCTGGTTGATCGTGAAGTTCCCGAGCGGATGGGCCACCGCCGAGCCGGCGCCCAGCAGTCCGAGCGCGGCCGCGCCGGCCAGCGCGACGATCGCGATGCGCGAGCGCCGGGCCCTCATCGAAGGGTCTCCAGCGCTCGCTTCGCCCGCGGCGCGTAGAGCGGGCTGAATCGCGGGCCTTGTGCGACGAGCCGGCCGATGAGCTCGCGGGCGCGGGAGTCCCGGCCCGCGGCCCTCGCGATCATCCCGGCGTGGTAGAGGAACGACGGATCGCGTGAGCCGAGCCGCATCGCCTCCCTGGAGAACCGCGATGCGGGTCCGATCCGCCCGGCGCTGTAGAGGGCCCACGCGTACGCGTCGGCCGAGCGCACGCTGGGGGCCTGCCGCCAGGCCCGGCGCCCCAGGACGACCGCTCGGCCCGGGCTGCCGTGGTTCGCCTCGAACAGCGCCAGATCGACGTCGGTGTTGACGCCGTTTGCTCGGAGAAGCTTGACCTCGGCTCCGACCAGGCCGTAGTCGTGCCTGGCTGCCGCCTCGCGGCCCGCCGCCTCCTCGGCCTCGCCCAGCGCGACGGCGTACTCGGGGAGCGGCAGGCGGTCGACCACGTCGCGGTAGCGCCGGATCGCAGGGGCGAAGTCGCCCTGCCCGGCCTCCAACCCGGCCAGCCCGGCTTCCGCCGCCGGATAGCCGGGGTCGATCGCGAGCGCCTCGCGGTAGGCGCGCTCCGCCGTCGCGTATCGGCCGCTGTCGGATTCGAGCTTGCCGAGGAGGGACTGCACGTACGCCTCGCCCTCGGGCCCGCCGGCGCCCGCCGAGACCGCGAGACGCATCGCCTGGAGCGCGCCGGGCAGATCCCCATGGAGCTCGCGGTAGTAGGAGATCCGTGCGTAGGCGGTCAGGTTCGGCTTCATCCGAACCAGGCGGTCGAGCGTCTGGGCGGCGGCGCCGTAGCGGCCGAGCTCGATCTGCGCGTCGGCCAGCGGCGCGTACGGGCTGGCGAGGTCGGGTGCGAGCTGGTGCGCGTGCCTGGCGAGCTCGAGCCCGCCGCGGAAGTCGTGCCGCGCGAGCGCCAGGGTCGCCTGACCGGTCGCGGCGGTCGCGTTGCGCGGGTCGCGGCCGAGCGCTGTGGCGAACGCAGCGTCTGCGCGCGAGTAGTAGGTCGGATCGCCGGTCTCCCGGGCACGCTGGTAGTAGGCGTCGCCCAGCAGGGCGTAGGTCTGCGCGTCGTCGGGATTCGCGCGGGCCGCCGCCTGGAGCTCGGTGATCTGCCCCTGCGTGTCGAGGCTCGCGGGCTGCTGTGCAAGGCCCGACGTGCCGCCCCCGGACCCGGCGTCCGACTCGGGTGCGCCGGATCGATTGACGAGGGCGAGGACGCCGAGGATCGCGAGGAAGGCGACCGCTGGGGTCACCCACTTGGCGATCTCGGTCAGGCGCAACGTGGCGATGGCTCTACTCATCGGTTCTCCAAAGTTCGGTGAATCGCCCCGGCCGGGGGACGGAGCGCCGCATTCCGGCGCTCCGTCCATTCCGGCTGGGCCACCAATGCCGCCTCCCTAGTTGCCACCGGGCGGCGTCGGCGCGTGGGCCGGCTCGATCCGCTGTGACGGATTCGAGTCGAACCCCGAATGAGGCGCCGCCAGGTACGGGAAGTGGGAGAGGAACGGGACGTCGTTCCTGTCCACCCCGTCTCCGAGCGGGACCTCGTTACCGACGAGGAATCCGGCAACGACCTGGAGGTCGATGTCGACGACGTCGTCGGTAAGCCGTCGGCCGTTGGGATAGCCGGCGTTGTCGCCTCCGATCACGCCGAATCTGCTCGGCGTCGGGCTCGGCGGCGTGCCGAGGTTGATCTTCAGCGTGTCAACCGGCGTCCCGGCGTTCGGACCCGAATGCTCGTTCAGGCCCGGGATGCCCTGGAGGACCGCTTGGACGATGTCCGTTCGGTTGTTCTCGGGGGCCCCGACGCCGAACAGCGCGTTCAGGATGGCCGCGAGCTCCGGCTTGACCACGAAGGAGCCGTAGTTCGCCGCGTCCTTGTCGGGAGTCGTCCGGTTGAACTTGTCCTTCTTGCCGAGGGGGATGATCACCTCGTTGACCAGCGGGTTGCCGAGCCGCGAGACCTGCACGAAGTCGTTGCGCTTGCCTCGCACCTTCGACGGTGATCCGCTGTCAGCGTTGGCGCCCTGAACCTCGAGCCGCCGGCGCTCGGTGCTCGACCAAACGCCCACCACGGCGTTCGGCGCCTTGGGACCGGAAACCGGCTTGTGGTTCTTCGTCACCTCCCGCTCGGGGATCTGGAGGACCGTCGTCGAGGTGTTGGTACCCGACAGGTCGTCCTTGCCCTGTCCCTCGTTGCCCGTGCCCTCGCGCACGTTGATGGCGTCGAAGGTCGCGCCGAGGTCGACGAAGAACGGGTCGTCGCGCGATCCCACGAAGACCTTCGTGCCGTTGTCGAGCATGCGGATCGACTCGCGCACGAAGTTCTGGTAATGCGGGAACGTCTTCGGCCCGATGTTCGGCGGGGCGACCGGGAGTCCCTTGGCGATGGTGGTCTCCCCCTTCTTCTTGCCGTTCTTCAGCACCTCCTTGGTGAGCGTGTAGCGCTGAATCACGTTCAGCCCGGGATCGCGGAAGTCCTCCGTCCCCGGACCGGCGTACAGGAACGAGTTCGGGTTGTGGGTCTGGGTGTTGAACTTGAACTCGTACCTGAGGTCGGCAACTCCGTCGCCGGTGTTGTCGAGGTTCACGTAGTAGTGGGCCCGGTCGTCGAACCGGAAGAAGTTCGGTCCGTTGGCCGGAACCTGACCCGGAATCCAGTCCGCCGCGATGGTCAGCGCCTTCGGCGCGTCCCTGGCCGTGAACGCGTACACGTCCGTGTTGTCGGCGGCTGGATCCAGGGCGATGTTGGGGGCCTCCCGGTGGCTCGAGCCGAACCCGAGCGGGACCGCGATGGCCGCTGCCGCGGCCGCGGCGATCACGACCGCGAGGCCTCTGTGCTTCCGCTTGCGCATCTTCCTGGCACCCCTTTCTGGTGCTGGCTTTCACTTGCGCGGGAACCAGGAAGTGCGATCAAGGACTACGGGTGGCTGATCCGGGCCTCCCTTTCCCACGTAACCCGCACTGCGTGCCCGGTTCGAAAATGGATCAATCGAAGCTGCTTCGCTCGCTCGCCGGCCTCGCCATTGCGGCGGTCGGGGTGGTGGTCACGGCGTGCGGCGGCGCGGCCGGCTCCGAGACGGCATCCTCGTTTCCGCACACGCAAGCGAAGGCTCAGGTCCGGGTCGGCGGCGCCCCCGTGGCGGTCGCAACCGGCGCCGGCAGCGTGTGGGTGGCAGACAACGCGGGATCGCGCGTGCTCGAGCTCGACCCGTCGGACGGTCATCCCGTCGCGAAGCCGATCGCGGTGGACCCCGGACCGGAGGCGATCGCGGTCGGCGAGGGCTACGTCTGGGTCGCGAGCGGCAACGGCGCCGTGACGCGCATCGATCCGAAGACGCACGAGACCAGGCGAGCACCGGCTCGGATCGCCGACCCGGGCGGAATCGCGGCCGGCGAGGGAGCTGTCTGGGTGACGAGTCGCGCGAAGGGATCGGTGACGCGACTCGATCCGCGGTCTTTGAAGGTGGTTGGCAGCGCCACTCGCGTCGGCGCGGAGCCGGCGGACGTCGCGGTTGGGGCCGGTGCCGGATGGGTCGCGAGCACGGCTGACGGAACGGTGACGCGGATCGACGCCTCGACCGGAGAGGCGGGCGCTCCCATTCAGGTGGCGGACTACCAGGCACTCGGCCTCTGCTTCGGAGAGGGCGGCGTCTGGGTGGCGAAGACCGACGACCGTCTCGCCCAGCGGATCGAGATCGTCCGGATCGATCCGGACGACTCGTCGGTGGGAGATGCGACCGCGCAGGTCCGGGCGGCGATCCCCGTCCGCCTGGCCGCCGGCGAGGGCGGCGTGTGGGCCACCCTGGTGGGCGGCGTGCGCCCGCCGGCGATCAAGGAACGTCCGGGACAGGTGGCGCTCCTCGACCCGGCTGACGTCTCGCAACCGTCCAGGCTGATTGGGGCGGGCGAGCGGCCCGCGGGCATCGCCGTCGGGGCGGGAGCCGTCTGGGTCGCGGACTCCGGCGACGGAACCGTGACCCGGATCGCCGTCGGTCGCTGAGCCTGAGCGTCGTCGCCTCCCCTGATGCGGATTTCTGCGGGGCTCGGCGATACGTTACGATATATCGCGTTATTCCGAAAAAGGAGGCATTGATGCATAGACGGACTTACACGCGCAACCCAGGGGTCGAGTCGCGGGGGCACTATTGCCGGTGGCATCGTCACTCTCGCGGAGGGGCTCGAGCGCGGCGCGGGGACATCAGGGCCGCCGTCCTGGCGCTGCTGGCCGAACGGCCGATGCACGGCTACGAGATGATCAAGGAGGTGGAGGACCGCACCGGCGGGGCCTGGACCCCGAGCGCCGGGTCGATCTATCCCGCCCTGCAGCTGCTCGAGGACGAGGGGCTGATCAAGGGCACCGAATCGGAGGGGCGTCGCCGGTTCGAGCTGACCGACGCCGGCCGCAAGGAGCAGGAATCGCGCTCCGATGACGCGCCGTGGGAGGCCGTGACCGCGGGGTACGACCCCGAGTTCCTGCGGTTGAGGCGCTCCATGCTGCAGCTCCGCGCGGCCGCGGGTCAGGCCGTGCAGGGCGCCGACTCAGAGCGCCTGCAACGCATTCGCGAGCTCCTGGACGAGACGCGGCGCAAGATCTACGGGATCCTGGCCGAGGCGGACTGAGGGCGGGCGTGGTGGACGCGGTAGTGGACCTCGGTCCTCTTCCAATGCTGGCCCTCTTGTGGCTTCACGACGATCCTCCCGCGGGCCCTCGACCTCGAGGTGAACTGACCGCTGAACCGGGTGCCGTAGCCGTGGAATGCGAATGAGCCGTCGCTGTGAATGGCGCCATGGCCGGCGTTGATCTCCGATAGGCGGTTGCCGCTAGGCCTCAGCCTCACCGCGAAGCGGGGGCGACGAACGACGTCGTCCTTGACCCAGAACCAAACGTGGAGGTGCTGGTTGGTCTTGCCCAGGTAAAAGCCCGGCTTGGCACCGAAGGGCGTTCGGGTCCGCTTGATCCTGAACTGCGCTCGGGCAGGGTTCGCGTCCACGTAGCCGTGGGAATCAACGGCCCGGACAAGGAACAGGTGCTTGCCTGCGGCGCGCAGCCGGTAAGTGACAGGCGAGGAGCAGTGCTGGAACGGGGAACCGTTGAGACTGCACTCGAAGGACAGGGGATCGAACCCGAAACCGGTGAAACCGAACGTCGCTTTGCGGCGCTTCAAGTCGATGCGCTTCTTGTCGATCGTCGTGTTGGGCGGCCACATTTGAAGCAGCTCTCCGGAGGGGGCGAACTTCTCGATCCGATCGTTGAACGAATCGCTGAGGTAGACGCCCCCCGCCGAGTCGGTTGCGATTCCGCCCAGCGTGTCGAACTGATGGTCGCGCGAACCTAGACTTCCCCACCTACGGATGAACTTTCCACGTGAGTTGAATTTCTGAATCTGGTCGACATCGTTGGCCGCGTCCAGCACGTAGATGCTTCCGGAGGGTGCTGCGGCGACGTCGACGGGCCCGTTGAACTGGCCCGGACCCCGTCCGAAACTGCCCCACTGGCGAATGAAGTGCCCCGAGGCGGTGAACTCCGCGACCCGGGCGCTGCCGAAGTCGGCGACGTAGACGTCGTCCGATGGCCCGACAGCCAGTCCGATGGGATTCAGCGAATTCTCCGCGCCGCCATCGCCCCATTCGCGAATGAAGATGCCGGAAGGGGCGAACTCCTGGACCCGGTTATTGGCTGGATCACCGACATAGACGTCGCCTGACCGATTCGTCGCAACCGCCTGCGGGTCGATGAAGTCGCCTGGAGCGGATCCGAACGCGCCCCATTCACGGATGAAGTTCCCCGAGTCATCGAACTCCTCGATGCGGTCATTACCGCTGTCGACGACGAAGACGTGGTCAGAGGGATCCACCGCGAGGTCGATCGGGCGCACGAATCTCCCCGCACCCGTACCCCTACCTCCCCAGCTGTTTATCCGGGCACCGCTTGGGTCGAACTCCACGATGCGGCTCGCCCTGGTATCGGCCACGAAAATGTTGCCGACAGAATCTACGGCCACCCCTTCGGGCTGGTGAAAGCGGTCAAAGCTCCCTCCCGCCCGCCGTGCCGTGACGCTCGTGCGCGCTCCAGCCGGCACTGCAATCGCAACGACGAGGACGACCGTGATCGCACAGAAGCCGAGTCCTGCCCAATTGCGATGGGTGCCGTATCCCTGCATCCGGAACCTCCGGGCCAGCTTCTCACGCCGACCAGGGCAGGTCAAGCACGCGCGCCTACTCCACCCGCCGAGTGCGTGGGCGGTGATCGGCAAGTGAGGCCACGATCTCTCGAACGTCCGCGAGCGTCGTTCTTGGATGGAGGAAACACATGCGCAGCAAGGTTTCGCCGCGCCAGCTGGTGGGCGCAGTGAGCGTCAGTCCATCCGCGAGCGTCGCGGCTGACCACCGGTCGTAGTCGCGGGGCTCCCAGCCCTTCCTACGGAAGGCGACGACGGACAGCTCTGGCTCGAAGGCGAGCTCCAGATAGGGGGTCTCCCGGATGAGGCCTGCGGCATCACGTGCAAGCCCGAGTGCGTACTCGATCGCCTCCGCGTAGGTTCGCGTGCCGTGCGTCGCCAGAGAGAACCAAAACGGGAGCCCCCGAGCGCGACGCGAGAGGTGCACCGCATAGTCCGAGGGGTTCCACTCCCCGCGGTTCTCGACTGAGTCGATGTATTCGGCAGTCTGGGCGAATGTGCGTCGCGCCAAGGTTGGGTCTCTGTAAAGGAGGGCGGCACAGTCGAGCGGCGCGAACAGCCATTTATGTGGGTCGACGACGAAGGAATCGGCGCGCTCGATCCCGGCGAAGCGGTTACGAATTCCCGGAACGGCGAGTGCCGCCCCGCCGTACGCGCCGTCGACGTGCATCCAGAGACCACGCTCCTCGCACAGGTCGGCGATCCCACCGAGGTCATCGATGACGCCGAGATTGGTCGTACCCGCGGTTGCCGCCACCACGCAGGTGGCAAGCTCGGAGGCATCGACGCTGCGACGCAGCGCGGACCCGAGCATGCGACCACGATCGTCGCTGGGCACGTCGAGCACGTCGAGATCCAGGACCCGCGCGGCCAGCCGCAGGGACGAGTGCGCCCCGGCTGCCAACGCGACGGCCGGGCGGCGCTCCGACCCGTCACCCTGCGGCCGGCGGTCGTCTCTTGCAACGGCGAGCGCGCTGAGGTTCCCGGCCGTGCCACCGCTGACGAAGACGCCACCCGCATCCGAGGGCCAGTCGAGCAGATCGGCCAGCCAACGCAGAGCCTGGTTCTCGGCATAGACGGCGCCCGCACCCTCAATCCACCAATCGGCGAAGATCCCGGACGCAGAAAGCGCCAGGTCGAACAAGGTCGACGCGGTGCTCGGAGCGTGGGGAATGAAGCTCAGAAAGCGCGGGTGGCCGCAGTTGACGCAAGCGGGCGCCAATGTGTCCCGGAAGATTCGAAACGCCTCGGGGGCCCCAAGGCCATCCTCGGTCACGGTCTCCCCGACGCGACGCTGAAGCTCCGCCTCCGATGTGGGCGCATTCAGTGTCGGGGCCCCGCCGAGCCGAGCCTCCACGTAGTCGAAGATCTCGCGCGACAGGAGGCGGTCACGCTCATCGAAGCGGTGCATGCCGCCGTGCCCGGATGCACCGCCCGGTGTGGGCGCGCCTTGGCGTGGGGGAACGCTCAGTGCACGGCCGAGTCTAAGTGACGTCGGCAACCGCGACTCGCCTGGGCGGCTCCGTCTACGACGGACCACACAGGACGGAGGCTGCTCCAGAAGTCGCACTTCACGAACACATGTTCGCGTAGACAGTTCGCCTGCGCCGATCTAGGATCGCCTCCAGAACAGCAGGGCGAAACAGAGTGCGGGCAAGGGAACCGCGAGCTGTCGAGCCCGAGACATGGAGGGAAG
>Ga0209382_10002375_pt1 | contig 27543 bp, 33 predicted proteins | sample SoiMetdeltSBSDD5_FD_187599 | JGI IMG/M metagenome (GOLD analysis project Ga0209382, IMG submission 187599) | Bulk soil microbial communities from a Populus tree surrounding site in Tennessee, USA - Soil MetaG P. deltoides SBSDD5 (SPAdes) (version 2) | ecosystem: Environmental > Terrestrial >... | reverse complement strand
CCTTAGTCTTTCCTGGCAAGACCAAGCTTGCACTTTCTGCACCGAGCCTTCCGTGACCGAGGGCACAGTGCTGCTTAGGAGGCCGCTAGCTAGTGGCGTGGCCAAACTGGAGTTTGCAAACGAAAGATAACCGATACCAATCAAGGCGAGCAAATATGGTGCTTTTCCCATCGTAGTGACCTTCTATGAACTCGACAGCGCTCGACAGCGCGGGGGTTGGCGTCACTTCGCTAAGCGCCACCAACATTTAACGTTCCAGCAAGCGCCAGCTTGGGTCTTCGGTTCCTAAATCTATGCTATTTATCTTGGATCGACTGCAGGTATTTTACCAGCAGCGTGATGCGTTCCTGCGCTTTTTTCTCGATGCTCGCCTCATCGGAAGCGAGTGTATCTGATACTTCCGCGATATAGCGGAACAGACTGCCCCATACCGGCATCTCCGGCGTGCCATGCGCGCGCGGCATGCTGCGCCCGTCGATATACGTCTTGATCTCGGCTTCATCGAACTTACCTCTGTGCCGCTTGGCGATTTCGCGTAGCGATGGAGGTTCGGTTTTCAAGTCGGCAGCCACCGGTCCGCCGCCTCTCGCATCGCGACCATGGCAAGGCGAACAATAGAGATGAAACATTGCCTCGCCTTCGGAGATCTGTTCGGCTTCGGTCATTAGTTTTGTCGTCTGTGCCATGGCGACTCCAGCACCAATGGCAAACTGTGCAGCTGCGACAAGCGCGAGAAAACCAACCTTTCCAGTCACAGCGCTACCTCGTTTGATCAGGTGTTGAATCGTCTCGCCGCAGTGTATCGGCACGGCACTTTTAACGGAGGCAGTAAAATACAGCATTTTTCATGCTAGCAAAGCTCTTTCGAGCGGAGAGGCGATCGTTTCGGTGAAGACCATACGGGAAGTCCCTTGGAGTATTTATCGGAATTTTATTCTTTCAGGTGAACGCATAGGGTGCTTGTATCAGCATGTTTTTATGAGCTCAACAATGTTGGTTGCTCGCAAATTGATCTTGGTTGAGTCCGCGCTCGGTTTGCGAGTACACCTACAACTATGCTCCCTCTTGCTTGAAGCTCCCTGTAAAGGTGGATTAGGAGATCCTGATGAAAGGCTTTGTGGACAACATCGAAGATCTGACAAATGACAATAGAGACTTTCGGCGTGTTCTCTATACGGCAAAGAGAATACAACGGTGTTAATGGCTCTCCGTCCTGGCGAGGATATTGGCGAGGAGGTTCACCACGACCGGGACCAATTCTTCCGAGTTGAAACGGGCAAAGGCGAAATCTGGATTGATGGCGTCATGACCAAAGTCGAAGACGACATGGCCATGATCGTTCCAGCCGGCGCGCGGCACAATGTGAAGAACACCGGCGGTAAACCACTGAAACTCTATACCTTGTATGCACCGCCCGAGCACATTGATGGCACTGTGCACGCCACGAAATCAGATGCCAGCGCTTCGAAGGAACATTTCGATGGGAAAACCACTGAATAGGCCATGACGGGCTATGTGACCCGACAAACTACCGAACGGTTGTAACCCATGAACGCTGCCGACGAGCGGCAATGGATCTGGCAGGACTCGTGGAGCGGTCGCACTCTCCGCTCCATTCAGTAGGTATCTAACTTGCTTGAAGGCGAACAATAGATGAGCCATTCCGCTTTTTCTCCCTCGAATGTTGCGGTCGTGACTGGCGGCGCGTCGGGCATCGGCCTTGCCGCCGCCGAGCGCTTCGTGACCATGAATCTAAAGGTCTGCAAATCCTCACTGTCCAGAAACAGAACATCGAAGGCAAGCATCACCAGCTGTGCAAACTAACAAGGTCCTTCCGCCGTTTATCCTGATCCTTCAACAGCCCGGACAACGCGCGCAGCAAATGCCGTGAACCGCCTTTGTGGGCGTTCTGGGAAACGCGCGCCTTACCTTCACTTGTCCTCGGGCCGGTGGATCGTTCCCACAGTTTCCAGCGTTGGATTATGGAGGCTTGTCGCGCTCTGCTCGCCTGTGTCCAGCCGTTCGTCATTCCAGGCCTCCAATAGTTTGTTTGGTTGCTTTTCAGTTTCTCGCGCGCGAGAGACTCGGCTCGGCTGGGCTGCCTCGTTGTTCACTTGTTGCGGCCCATGGGCGATGTGACTTATCTCTAGCGCAAGATCCAGTAAGACAGCGTGAGCGCTATGATGTCTGCTTTTCAGCAGTAAGCGGACCCTGACTGGTTTCATTGAAATGGCCGCTTTTGACCCAGAGCAGACATCAGCTCTAAAACGGACTTGCTCATCACCACACGCGCTTTCAGCGGCTTAGCTTCGCGCCTTGGTCTACCTGTCGTGCAAAGACATCCCGCCTGTCAGATCAAAGCCGATCCGTGAGAAGCAGCACGACGAGGATGATCAGGATGATGCCGATGACACCGATGCCGCGGTTACCGAAGCCGTAGCCGTAGCCGCGGAAGCGGCCACTGAAGCCACCAAGTAAGAAGATAACAAGTATGATGATGAGTATGAGTCCGAGTGACATGGTCTATCTCCCCTTGCAGCACCTAACGAATATAGAGCCTCTTCGCACTCCGACTGTGAAGCCCTCGATTAAAGCACTATCAAAGGGCGCCATCGGGGAATTGTAGAACTACTTCTGCTCGATGGAAATGCCGCTCTTGTCGACGTTGATCTCGATGCCAGTAGTCTTCTGCCGCTCCTGATAAAAGAGATAGCCTAAGACCACGATGGCAACAGCGAGCGCGCTGATGATGAGGTAGAGACGGTTGCGAGTCATCGTCTGGGATTCCGTTTTGGTTTTGCCTTTGTGCGCTGTTTTACGAAGACGACCGTGCCCCGGGTGGCGGCACACGGATTCGGTGTCAATCAATACTATTCCTGAATATGCCCGGCTTCCTTGAGGAGTTTTTCCTGGAAGGCAGCAATATTGTCTAAGGTGTCCTGTTTGCCGGTGATCGCCAGATCATATTGCTCTTGACCCTCTACGAGCAGCTCGAAGAACTCCGGGATATGCCAAGTGTCCTTCTGCCATTCGAGCCCAGGCGCCCAGGTGCGGTTCCAGGGACGATAGCCTATATATTTCGGATCGTTGTACACGGACTTGATCGCGCTTTGCCAGCAGATTCTGAAATCGCTTGCGTAGGCCTTCGGTAGAGGTGCTCGTAGAACACAGTCGAGCACGAAAAGCCCGGCGCGTGGCCGGTTCTAAACGTACACAGTTCATTGTTGGACGTCCTATTGCATGATAAACCGAAGCTAAGAGAGCGCATCGATATAAATTAGAGATCGTGCCGTTGGCGTGTGTGAATCGCCCTTGTCAGGCCCCTCGGATGGAGGACCGGTCCAAAGAATTTCGGAGCTGCGAGCATAATCCTGAACGATTGAGGCATGCTTTCACGTGGAGTCATCCGTCCAGAGAGCATTTGCATCGGTACTATAATAGGAATGACCAACGGGCGAATTGAGGTACGGAACGTGCCATGGAGTGTCTGCTTAAGATGAATAAAACGGTTGTCGCACTTGGTGCTGTGACGCTTGCCGCAGTGATGGTCCCTCCCGTCCTTGCTTTCGATTCCGCTGCGGTAAATGGCGCAAATTTTGATGAGAAATCTACCGCGAATGGCAGCAGTTCAAAAGAACCGGATACCGTAGTTCTCAAGCTTCAAATTATGCTCGACCGAGCACATTTCTCGCCAGGGGTAATTGACGGACGCATGGGCGACAATACCGTTTACGCGCTTCGTGAATTCGAGAAACGATCAGGCCTTGCCGCTGATGGCCGCTTGGATCAGGAGGTTTGGAATGCGTTGAGCACGAGCACGCCAAAAGCACTGGTATCCTACGCAGTGACCGAGGAGGACACAAAGGGCCCATTTGTCGAAAGTATCCCCAAGGACTATGCGGCCATGGCCGAAATGGACAGCCTTCCATACACGAGTGTCGAGGAACTCCTGGGTGAGAAATTTCACGTCGACATTGAGCTTCTCAAAGCACTCAATCCTGGGGCCCGACTGGATCATCCGGGCGAGAAAATCATCGTACCGGATGTTGCCGATGTCGCGCCGGAAGGTGAGGTTACGAGCATCGAGATCGATAAGGATCAAGGCGTGCTACGCGGATACGGCCCGGAGGGCAATGTCCTTGTCGTTTACCCCGCCTCCATTGGGAGTGAGGAAAATCCAAGTCCCACTGGAAAAATGGCCGTGAAAGGTGTTGCAAGAAACCCGAAATACTCATACAGCCCGCAGAAGAACTTTCAGCAGCAGGGAAATGTTGAACCGCTCACCCTGCCACCTGGCCCCAATGGCCCTGTCGGGTCGATCTGGATCGATCTGACCAAAGAGACCTACGGTATTCACGGTACAGCCGACCCGGAACTTGTTGGTAAGACCCTTTCGCATGGTTGTGTCCGCCTGACCAATTGGGATGCTGAGGAACTTGGCCGCCTTGTGAAGTTTGGAACCGAAGTGTCTTTCCGGGAATGAACCTCTGTTAATTCCCCACGGTCACTAGACACTTACCGGAGCCGTTTTTGCCGATTGGCCGCTCAACCACCCCGTTACCTACAGCTGGTAAACCAGCCGTACGGGCTTCCCCGAGTCAGCAAAAGGCAACCGGCAATATTCCACCAAAGGACTAGAACGGTCTGCGTCAAGAACTGGTGTGGTCATTTTTCCTTCTCAGCTTTGGCAGCAGAAATGTGTCAGACAGCCATGAACATCGCGATCACCGGCCCCAGGACAATCTTGTTGATGCCAAAAACTCAGATGCCCCCAAGAGTGGAGAAGAGCACCACATAGTCAGGCAGCTTTGTATCCTTACCGACTGGGATCGGACGCAGGATATTGTCGACCACGCTGATCACCAGCACGCCGTACGCAATAAGAACGATACCCTGCCACGTAGCGCCGGTTATGAGAAAGAAAATCGCGACCGGCACTCACACCAACCCCGCACCGACGGCGAGCACCAACGACAGAAACGCCATCAGCACGGCCCGAATATTCAGAACCCAGAAGATGAACCCGCCAAGCGCCCCTTCCGCGATCGCTACGACGATATTGCTATTGACTGTGGCGCGGATAACGATCGTGAACTTGTCGAACAGAGCGCGCTTCTGCTCCGCGCGCACTGGAATAGCGTTTTTGATACTCTTCAACAGCTCGTTTCCGTCGTGCAGCAAAAAAGGAATCGCTTCAGCTGACGCACAGGGCTACCAACGCTCTTACCCGTTGTATCATGTGGAGCAATCTTCTCCTTAAGAGACAAAACGCTGAGAACGTCGGTCTACCGGAGACCGGCAAGAATGTCGTTGGCGCATCATGTGTAGACACGGGCCTCACAACGGCTATTGCGCCTTGGATCACCGATGACACTCGCGGAATGACGCCAATGCTTCCAGGCCAGCCAATCTTCTGAGTACTCGGTCAGCAGATGACTTGTCGGGTTTCGATGGAATAAATACATGTTCATTTATGGAAACGATTTGTCCAATCTAGGCGCAATTATTCACTCACGGGTTCCCAACTTTGGTGACGGACTTTATTCAAGATGTGCGCTGCCCTCCGTTGATCGGCGCATGGTCGGCCCCTTCGTACTCCTAAATCATTTGGGTCCACGGGTGTTTGCAGCCGGACATGGATTCGACATGCGGCCCCACCCCCATATTGGCCTTGCGACAGTCACCTATTTGGTGGACGGCGAGCTCATCCATCGGGACAGTCTCGGTGGTATCCAAACCATCCGTCCTGGCGAGGTAAATTGGATGACAGCCGGTTCAGGTGTCGTTCACTCCGAGCGCACCTCCGCGGAGGGAAGGGCATCGGGAGGCGACTTCCTGGGCTTTCAGGCCTGGGTCGCGCTTCCCGCCCCGCACGAGGAGGATTCCCCCAACTTTACGCATTATAGCGCGCTACAAGTGCCCAAAATCGATGCGTATGGAGTTGAGCTCATTTTGATTGCGGGTAGGTCTGATGGGCTGGTTTCGCCGGCAAAAACCTTGCTCAGATCGTGTTAACCGGCGGCGCCTGCTATCAGGTGAGGCCTGATCATGTTCAGCGTGCGGTCTACGTCATCTCTGGCGAAGTTCAAGTCGCCGGCCAACCTCAGACCTTTAGTGAGGCTGAATGGATCTTCCTAAAGCCTGGAGCCGACATTGTGCTCCAGGCCCCAGCCTTTCATTCGGCACGCTTGATTTTGATGGGAGGCGAGCCGTTCGCCGAGTCGCGGCACATCTATTGGAATTTTGTTTCCTCCTCAGCGGAACGGATCGAGCAGGCAAAAGCCGATTGGCGCAATGGTCGTTTCGCGCTTGTACCACGGGAGCATGAATTCGTCTCGTTGCCGAAAGATGAACCTTTAAAGAGATAGCCCCATATGTCGGTGCAATTAGGTCTGCATTGCCAACAAAGTTTTGCGGGTCTGTTTGTCAGACAACGACCTCAGAGCATCAACTGTCGGATCGTCGAGCAAACTGTCAAACCAGGCGTACAGTATGGTCTCAAACAGGAATTCATCGCTTGCTTCAGAAAAGAGGGTAAGCGATGCATGCAGTTGTTTAGCGCCCGTCTCGCCGAAAACAGCGCGAGCGTTTAGTTCAGCGAGTCGTTGCAGCGTACCTATGCATTCTCGGTAACGGCCGCCTAAAACGGGAAAAGCGAGATAGGCGCTTGCTTCGTCAGTTGACTTTATTGCATATGGCTTCGTTCCAGATTCGCTGTCTCTGGCCCCCAATCTGGGGAAGATAAAATCAATATAGTCAGGACACATTCTTCCGCGGCGTAAACTGTGAATCGCGTCATCGTAAACTGCGTTCTGAGCACTCACGAACCGATAGAGATTATACTCATCGCTCATTGAGCGCGCTCCTATTTCGCGGCGACTTGAAACACATGTGCTATCCTCTTAATTTTCGGATTATCGCTAAGGTCGTTATGCGAGTCGAGATTAGGACTGCTTAAATGGAAGGGCAGGGTGGCTAATCATTTGGTATAGCCCCCCGCAACCAGCTACCATCCGGCTGCGCGGGGCGCTGCTTGCCCCGATCGCACACGCCAAGTTCGAATAGTTGAAGTTCCCTTTGATTTCGCACATGGAGCAGTTGCGCTGAGCAAGGGTTCCGGGAACAGACGTAATCTGTGGCGGCTGCGGTTGAGTTGCGGTGCGCTGGCGTTCGGCGGGATTGACTGTTGCACCATCGAACCACTCGGGGAACACAATGATCGGAGGCTGGATGCATTGCGGCAGGGGGGACCGACATTGGACCACCGCTCCCAGCACGACCTGTCGTTAACGCTTATGGACGAGATCGAAGGCTGTCTCTTGCGCGCCTCGCGCAAAAAGAGAGTTCAGATGCCGCTCCAGGATTTCGCGAAAGCAGTCATTCCGAGGTAGATCACTGTCGAAAATTTCGGTCATCCTCAATAAACCATCACCAAGGTGTTTCGCAGAGCCAGCTGCAGATTTCGAGATCGATTGAAGCTGTTGCGCTAAGGGATCCTTGATCTCAATCGCCGCGCCCCGCTCATCGACGCCAGTAACGTATCGCATCCAAGCGGCCACGCCGAGGGCGGCATGCGCGATCGGCAGCCCTCTGCTGAGGCAGTCTCGAATAGTTCCGAGCAGTCGCTGAGGCAGCTTCTGACTTCCGTCCATGGCGATTTGTGCCAAGCGATGCATCAGAGCCTGATTTGTAAATCGATCGAGCAAGGCATCACGATAGGCGCGAAGGCCGCCGAGTTCCTGCGGCAGAGTGTGGATGACCTCTTCCGTCATGAAATTATGGATAAGCCTGCGGAAAACGGGATCGGCGATTGCTTCATTCACTAACCGATAACCGGCGAGATAGCCGAGATAAGCCAATAGCGAGTGGCTGCCGTTGAGCATGCGCAGCTTCATGAGCTCGAAGGGCCGCACATCTGCGACGAGCTCGGCGCCGACAAACTCAAGCGGAGGTCTTGCATCGGAGAAGCGGTCTTCGATCACCCATTGCGTAAAGGGCTCGGTCACGACTGGCCATGCATCGAGGACCTTCGTCGTATCGAACACAAACCGCCGATCAGCTTCCGTGGTGGCGGGGACGATCCGATCGACCATGGTCGAGGGAAAGGCGACCTCGCCCCTAATGTGGTCAGCCAAGCGGTGATGTCTCATATCCGCGAAATCAGTGAGGATTCTCCTGGTCGTTTCACCATTTGCCGGAAGATTGTCGCAGCAGAGAACCGTAAACGGGGGGACTCCTGCAGCTTGCCGCAGCTCCAGCGCCCGGGCGATCAGGCCAGGGGCACTCACCGGAGCTTCGGGACGTTCGAGATCGTGGACAATGTCCGGATGATCTGGATTAAGCGCGCCCGTTGCCGGATCATGGCAATATCCTTTTTCAGTGACCGTAAGTGATACAATATGAACATGCGGATCGGTCATCCAGGCGATGAGCTCGCTTCGTTGCGTGGCGGCATCGAGCACATCGAGAATGGAGCCTATCACTCGCATTTCCGTCGCCGCGCCGCTGCGAGTGACCAGCGTGTAGAGAAAGTCTTGGGGAGCGAGAGCATGTCTCGTGTCGGGCCGCCGCAATGAGGCGCCGATGATACCCCATGAGGGATTGAACTTCAGCACGTCGTCCACATAACTCGCCACGTGGGCGCGGTGGAATGCACCTACGCCGAGGTGCACCATGCCAGGCGTGACGCGCGAGCGGTCGTAGGGCAGACGGGCGGGAAGGTTGGAGGCCGATAGCCGCTCGGCTGGGCTCTTTTCAGTCAACGGCAATCATCGCCTTAATAAGACCGGTCTTCTGCGCGGCCCAGAGCGGAAGGTCATGAACAGCATCGGGGAGAGTGGTGCGATGCGTAATGAGACGAGCAACGGGAACGTGCCCGTTGCGGATAGCTGACATTACGCGCCGGAAGTCCTCCAGAGTCGCGTTGCGGCTCCCCAGGAGCGTCATTTCCTTTCGGTGGAAATCGGGGTCTCTGAAGGTGATAGAATTGTTGATTACACCTATAAGAACGTAGCGACCCCCGTGGGCCACAAAATCGAAGCCTTTCTCCATCGCCTGCTGGCTGCCGGTGGCATCGAAAACGAGGTCGAAACCGTTCCCCTCTGTGGCCTCCTTCACGGCCTCCATCGTATCGAGGTCGGTCGAAAGAAGCCTAGCTCTCACGATGGACTGCGCGGCCTTGGCTCGTTCTCGATCGCGATCGAAAATAGTGACGTCGACACCCAAGAGTCGGGCAAACAGAGCAGCGCCAATGCCAATAGGCCCCGCCCCAATTACGATCACCCTCTCGGCGGCTGCGGGCGCACCCCGCCGAACAGCATGCGCCCCTATCGCAAGGAACTCCACGGTCGCGCACTCGTCGATTGTCAGGTCATCGGCGGGGATGAGATTGGCGGCCGGCACGGACAAGAGTCCGGCCATGCCCCCGTCCTGGTGAACTCCCAAGACCGAGATGTTGACGCAGCAGTTGGTCTTGCCGTTCCGGCAGGCGATGCAACGATGGCAGGATAGATAAGGGTTGACGACGTAAACGTCACCGGGTGTGAGGCCCGAGTTCGGCGGAGGCTCGAGGAGCTCCACGGCGAGCTCGTGTCCCATGATGCGAGGATAAGCGAGGAAGGGATGCTTACCCTCGAAAATATGATAATCCGTGCCACATATGCCGATGCGGAGGGGCCGGACCATTGCCTTTTCTGAATCGATCTTCGGATCAGCCCGCTGCACAAGACGCAGCTTGCCGGGTTCCACGCAAACAAGGGCGTCCACGAGTTCAACGCTCCTGAGGGCACGGGTTAAGTCGCAAAGGCGTGCGGAGGACCGGAACTGTGCCGGTCCTCCCTGGGCTCACTTGAACTGCGCCATGTTATCTTTTGTGACCAGAGCGGCGCCAGAGTCAATGAGCGACTCAACCTTCTCGCCGCGAATGGCCTTTACAAGCGCGTCCACGCCTTTTTCCGCCATTTTAGCCGGGAACTGAGCGACCGTGGCGTCTTCGACTCCCGCTTTGAGCGCCTCTTCCTCGCCGCAGCAAAAATCAAACCCGACCAGGACGATCTTGTCATTGGCGATGCCGGCGTTCTGAATGGCCCGTGCTGCGCCGGCAGCCGGCGGACCGCAGGCTGCATAAATCCCCTTGAGGTCTGGATTTGCAGTCAGCAAGTCTTCCGCAACGCTGATGCCGAGCTCCTCGGTGCAATTGGTGGCGCCACGTCCAACGATCTTAACATCCACACCTTGCAGACCGTCCAGCATTCCCTTCACACGGTCATCAAGCGAGGGCACGCCAGGCACGCCCTCAAGCAGGCCAAGAGTGTCACCGCTCCTGAGGACGGATTTGAGGTACTCGCCGGCGATCTTTCCAGCATTGTAGTTGTTCGTCGTCGCCAGAGCGGTGCGTCCTTTCCAATCAGGAATATCATTATCCATGAGCACGACCTTCACGCCGGCGCCGATAGCCTTGTCGAGAGCCGCGGCGACGGTGGGATCAACCGGCGTTATGGCGATGCCCTGCACCCCTTTGGTGACCATGGATTCGATGAGTGCGATCTGCCCCTCGATATCCGTCGCCGAGGTTCCTTGCCCGAAGATGATCTCGACACCGGGATGGTCTGCAGCATAGGCCTTCGCAGCATTCTCCATGGTGGCGAAGAACGGCACCGGGAACTTGGTGATGAATCCAATCTTAACAGGATTTTCGGCTATCGCAGGCTCGGCAATCGAAGCAGCAAATGCCAGCACTCCCAGCAGCAAGCGTAGTTTCATACTTTCCTCCCTTTGTTTGGATCGAGTCCGGATCGATCCATGTTTCTTCGCCCTTTAGACAGCGAATGACTTTCAAGCCTCGGCCCCCACGATCATTGAAACCAGCCTCTGCTGGTTGGCGCGACTTGGCTTCAGTTCTCCGACCTTGCGGCCATGGCGCAGCACCACGGCACGGTCGGCGAGCTCAAGAACATGTTCCATATTGTGGGTAATGAGGATCACCGCATTGCCCTCGGCGCGCAGCTGCGCAATCAGGTCGAGAACCTTTCGCGATTCGCGCACTCCAAGCGCGGCCGTCGGTTCATCCAGGATCACCAGCTTACGGGCGAAAACCGTTGCACGGGCAACGGCGATGGCCTGACGCTGACCGCCCGACATGAGAGCGACTGGCGCATCGAGCTTCGGCAGGCGAACTTTGAGCCGGTCGAGGACCGCCATCGTCTGCCGTTCCATGGCGCGGTTGTTGAGAAACCGGAGTCCTTTCGGAAGCCAGGCAGGAAATCCGGCCTCACGGCCGCAGTAGAAATTCTGTGTGGCAGTGAGATTGTCGAAGAGCGCAAGGTCCTGATAGACGGTCTCTATGCCGGCGCGTCGAGCAGCTGCCGGGGAGTGAATGGAGACAGTCTCTCCATCGATAAGGATCTCACCTTCGTTGAGAGGGTGGACGCCGCTTATGCAGTTCACCAGAGTCGATTTGCCGGCGCCATTGTCTCCGAGAAGCGCCACCACCTCGCACCGGTAAGCCTCCAGCCCGACATCGTTGAGGGCATGAACAGCGCCGAAGCGCTTGTGGGCATGGCGAACAGTAAGCACCGGGGCTGACGCAGCTCTCATGAGGTGCTCCCCGATTGCAGGACACGTGCTCGCCCTTCGAGGTGGTTCCGCAGCACGTCAGCTTCAACAGCCACAACGATGATGAGACCGATGGCAATCATCTGGAAGAACACGCCGACGCTGAGCAGGTTCAAGGCGTTGCGGATGATGCCGATCATGAACGCCCCGATCAGAGCATGGCCGATGTGACCGCGCCCACCGAGGAAACTGGCACCGCCGATGATCACGGCGGCAATGGTGTCGAGTTCCAGAAGATTGCCATAAAGAGGAGAGCTGGCCTGAGTTCGCCCCGCGAGCACCACTGCTCCTATGCCGGCGCAGAGCCCGGAGATGACATAGGCTGAGACCAGAACGGCCCTGACCGGAATTCCCATTCTACGGGCGGCTTTTGGGTCGCCGCCCACGGCATAGATCCAGCGGCCCCAGACCATGGCCTTGGCTATGAGGAACACGAGTGCGGCGACGGCAAAAACCACTAGAAAGGAGTTTGGCATACCTAAGGTCGAGGACGTCCCAAGGCTTCCGATCGCCTCGGGCATGCCGCGCATGGTGGTGTGGCCGATAGCCATCTGGAGAGCGAGGCCTCTGCAGATACTCATGCTGGCAAGAGTGATGATGAAAGGGTGAGGAAGCCGCCCGAATACGTACACGATGCCATTGACAGCCCCGACCATCGCCCCGGTGAAAAGCATGGCTGCGATTACCAAAGGCGCCGAATCGATCGTGCGAAACACGAGGCCGCCGATGACGGTTGCAAGGGCCAAGTTGGCCCCGACGGAAAGATCGATGCCTCTGGTCACGATCACCAGGTGCTGGCCAATTGCGACGATGGCGATCACCGCCGTCTGGGCCAAAATGTTGCTGAGATTGCCGACCGTCAGGAAATTCGGAGTGAGCAGGCTGATTACGGCGCCCAAAACCACGAGGATGAGGATCGGGCCAATACTCAAGAGCATCAGGCCCGCCGAAACTGCCGAGAAACTGCTAAGCGCCTTGTCGATCTTTGGTGTGGCGATAACTGGCTGGTGCGGCATCACGGCGTGTAAGTGAATTTGTCCCTTAAACACAAAAACCAATCGTTTTGTGCTGGTCAACTTGTTTTTTATGGATTAAAAGGCAGTTTTAGGGGGAATTTGGCATGAAAACGGACACTGTGTTCAAACGCGCTTTCAACGAGACCTTGGATCTAGTCGCGAAGTTAGGCGCCGACGAACCAATCCCGTCGGAAAACGCTCTGAGCGTGAAGCTTGGTGTCAGCCGCACGACGGTGCGAAAAGTGTTGTCGGCGCTCGTTGCACGAGGGGTGGTGAGTGGAGCAGGGCGCCAGCGGACGATCAGATCGGCGAAGGGACTTCACCGCTTTCCTGATGCAGAGACGGTGCTTATGTCAGCGCAAGTAGAAAGGCGCTTCATGGAATGGATGTTGAGAGACAATGCGCGGCCGGGCACGCTGATCAACGAACTCGAGCTCGCACGCCGTTTCGGCGTGGCAACCACCGGCATTCGCGAGTTTCTCAATCGCTTTCAGCGCTTCGGTCTAATCGAGAAGCGCAAGAATGCCGGCTGGGTGCTCAATGGCTTCACCCCCGAATTCGCGCTTGAGCTGTTCGAGATTCGCGAGATGTTCGAGCTGCGGTCGGCGAGGACTTTTGCGGAACTGCCAGAGAACTCCCCGCTTTGGCAGCAGCTGGAAGGACTACGCCAAGAACATATCGTTCTGCTGAAAGACATCGAGCACCGCTATCATGACTTTTCCGAGGTAGACAGCCGGTTTCATCGCCTTATCAACTCGGCGGCGCCAAACCGGTTCATTGATGGCTTCTACGATATCATCACGCTCATTTTCCACTACCATTACCAATGGAACAAACGTGACGAGCGGCAGCGCAATGAGGTGGCCGCAAGAGAACACCTCACTTACATTGTCGCACTGCTAAGCCGTAATGTGGCGATGGTCGAACTTGCCTGTCGGGCGCATCTGGCTTCGGCAAAGAAAACCTTGCTACGATCTACCTCGGGGCTGCCGCAAACATCAGTTCCAATGGAGTTGAGACAATATGTTGCAAATTAGGGAGGAAGCAAATGAGTGATTTCATGAGAGCCTTAGCACTGACGGGAATTGGCCTGTCGCTGCTCGTCGGATCGGCGGTGGCAGACACCAAGGATAAGAAAATAGCTCTTTCCAACAACTACGCCGGTAATTCGTGGCGGCAGGCGATGCTCAGAAGCTGGGAAAAAGTCACCAAGCCCGCCGTGGAAGCCGGAGTCGTGGCGGCCGCGGATGCATTTACGACTGCCGAGAACCAGGTGACCGAGCAGGCAGCGCAGATCCAGAACCTGGTTCTGCAGGGCTATAATGCGATCGTGCTCAACGCCGCCTCGCCCGACGCCCTGAACGGTGCCGTGAAGGAGGCATGCGATGCGGGCGTGATCGTCGTTTCATTCGATGGCATCGTGACGGAGCCTTGCGCCTGGCGCATCGCGGTCGATTTCAAGCAGATGGGTAAGGACGAGGTGCTGTATCTCAAGGACAAGATTCCGGCCGGAGGCAATCTGCTCGAGATCAGGGGCCTCGCCGGTGTATTCGTCGATGATGAGATCTCTAAAGGAATTCACGAAGGCGTAGCGGAGAATTCGCAATTCAAGATTGTCGGCTCTGTACATGGCGACTGGGATCAGGCCAAGGCGCAGTCAGCAGTGGCCGGCATACTGCCTAGCCTGCCGGAGATCACCGCCGTGGTCACACAGGGCGGCGACGGTTATGGCGCCGCCCAGGCTTTCAAGGCTGCTGGTCGGCCGACTCCGCTGATCATCATGGGCAATCGCGAGGACGAGCTCAGGTGGTGGAAAGAGCAGAAGGACACCACTGGATATGAGACGATGTCGGTCTCGATCGCTCCTGGCGTATCGACGCTAGCATTCTGGGTGGCGCAAATGATCCTCGACGGCAAAGAGGTGCCCAAGGATCTCACCGTTCCCTTCCTGCGTATCGACCAGGCCAATCTGGAGGAAAATCTGGCGAAGACCGAAAAAGGCGGCGTCGCCAATGTCGAATATACGGCGGAGGACGCCCAGAAAGTCGTTGACCAAGCCAAAATGTAGGCTTCACATCATGACCCAAGTCGGCTCAGTCATGGGCCGACGGGTTGGATATGAGGGAAAGCAGCGAAGATCTCGTCAGGCTGGACGGCGTTGAAAAGAATTTCGGCGCCGTCCGTGCTGTTTCTGGCGTCACGCTTGCCTGCCGCAGCGGCGAGTGCGTCGGGCTCGTCGGCCACAACGGGGCCGGAAAATCGACGCTCATGCACATTCTAGCCGGAATACTGGCACCAGACAGCGGCCGTATTTGCATCGAAGGTGTCGATTTCACCGGCCACTACAGCACCGTCGCAGCACAGGCGGCGGGGGTGCGCTGCGTTTTCCAGGAGCTTTCGCTTTGCCCCAATCTCACGGTTGCAGAGAACGCGCGTGTTCTCCACCCTTCGCTCAAAGGCTTGGGCTGGCGAAAGCGCGCCGGAAAGCTGATCATCGACAAGCTCGACGAGATTTTCCCGCGCCACCGGATTGCGCCCGGCGATGTGGTGGGCGATCTGCCGATCGCCCGACGGCAGATGATCGAGATCGCGCGCGCTTTCACCGTGAGCGAAGTTGAGGCAAAAGTGGTCATCCTCGACGAGCCGACGTCGTCGCTGGACATCGCTCTGGCAACCCAACTGCTCCAATACATTCGCAAATTCGCCGCTTCGGGGGGCTCTGCCATTCTCATTTCGCATCTACTGGGTGAGATCCTGACGGTCTCCGACCGGATTATCGTGCTCAGGGACGGAAAAGCTGCGGCCGAGCGGCCGGCCAGCGCCTTCACCCGGGAGTCGCTTGTGCGGGCAATGGGCAGCGTACTGATGCCGGACAAGATCGAGGAGAAGCAGCACGCGAGCAAGAGGACGGGCGGGGTCGCCCCTCAGGCCAGGGCGCGCTCGAAAGTTCAGAACGATGAGCGAGAGCTGCAAGTGTACGCAGGAGAGATTGTCGGACTGGCGGGGCTCGGTGGTCATGGTCAAACTGCCATGCTGCTGCAGCTGTTCGAGGCTGCCAAAGGCAGGCGCGCTGACGCTAGGGTGGAATGCGGCGTGGCAATGGTTCCCGGCGATCGGCAGACCGACGGCATATTTCCGCTGTGGTCCATCGCCCTCAATATCGGAATCACCGGTTTAAGATCGCTCACGCGCTGGGGGCTCGTCGATCCCAAGCTCGAATGGGCGCTGGCCGAGAAGTGGCGTGCGCTGGTCAACATTCGAACCCGCGACGTCAGCAACAATATCCTGTCGCTCTCGGGCGGCAACCAGCAGAAAGCACTGTTTGCAAGAGCCCTCGCCACCGATGCCCAAATTGTGCTCATGGATGATCCTATGCGCGGGGTGGACATTGGTACGAAGCATGAGGTCTACGGACTTGTTCGAGCCGAGGCCGAGCGAGGGCGCATGTTCGTGTGGTACACAACCGAGATCGAGGAACTTTTCAATTGCGATTACGTCTATGTATTCCGCAACGGCCGCATCGTAGCTGAATACGTGCGGGGTGAAGCCAACGAAGAGAGAATCCTGACCTCGTCCTTCCAGGAGGAGGTCTCGCCTTGAGTATGCTGCCGTCCCGGGTTTTGCGCGGCATGCTTCCTGCAGCCTCCTTATGCATCCTCCTGATCATGATTTACTACCTCAATCCACGCGCGATAAGTCCTCTTGGATTCCAGCTAATGTTCAATCTCGCCGTTCCGATCGCGCTGGCGACAATCGCCCAACTGTGCGTCATCACGGTCAACGATCTTGACTTGTCGATCGGCGCCTATGTCGGATTTGTGGTATGCGTCGCCGCCACCTGGCTCAATCATCAGCCGGCCGTCGGCGCCTTGATGCTGGCTAGCGGCATTCTCGTTTACACATTGCTCGGCGCGCTCATTCAATTGCGCAACCTGCCGTCAATCGTGGTCACGCTCGGCATGGCTTTCGTCTGGCTGGGGCTGGCCATCCTGATTCTCCCGCGCCCCGGTGGGCACTCGCCGATTTGGCTTACCGAGCTGATGAAACTGAAGACGCCTCTGGTCCCCTTCCCGATTCTGGCTGCCGCCTTCATAGCTGCAGTTGCGCATATCGCCCTCATGCGGACGTCATACGGATCGATTCTGCGAGGCTCGGGAGGGAATCCGCAGGCCATCGCGCGTGCGGGCTGGTCCTTGCTGCGAGCCAAGATGACCATGTTCGGACTCGCGGGGTTCTTCGGGATGACATCGGGGCTGACGCTGATCGGGCTCACGACTTCGGCGCAAGCGAATGTTGCGGAGCGCTATACGCTACTGTCGATCGCAGGCGTCATCCTTGGCGGTGGCGATTTCGTAGGAGGCAGAGTATCGCCCATTGGCGCCGTGATCGGGGCGCTGACGCTCACGCTGACAGCGCCATTCCTCACCTTCCTGAGAATTTCCCCCGATTGGCAGATCGGCGCGCAAGGTGCAATTCTCATCATCGTCCTGGCGTTTCGACTTATGATCAGCTGGTTGGACAAGCGAAAATGAACCTCGTCAGCCAAATCTACGGCAAGCCGTGGCTGTGGTCGTTCATTGCGGCACTAGCGGCGTGGCTTGCGACGGTGCTGTTCACCCGCGGGCACGGGGGAGGCGAATTGGCAACGGCGGCCCTCACCTTCGCCACGTTTTTCGCGATCGTCGGCATCGGCCAGATGTTCGTCATCACGCTGGGGCCGGGAAATGTCGATCTTTCGATACCGGCGGCGATCACGCTCGCCGGCTCGGTGGCAATGAAGGTGATGGACGGAGAAAATGCGCTCATCATTCCGGGCTTGGCCGTGGCGCTCGTCTGCGGGTTAGGCGTTGGCCTATTCAACTATGGCCTCATTAAGTTCCTCAGAATTCCGCCCATCATCGCGACCTTGTCTTCGAGCTTCCTCATACAGTCCACCGCCATCACCTATGGACGAGGCCTGCGAATCAAGCCGCCGCCGGAGCTGGCGGATTTCACGACAGCACAGCTCGCCGGCGTCCCAATTCTGGCACTCTGCGTCTTCGTGCTGGCGGCGATCATGGGCGTCGTTCTCCACAGAACCGTCTATGGCCGCTCGGTGCTGGCCATCGGCCAGAACAACCGGGCAGCCGCCCTCGCCAGCATCCCAGTCGAGCGGATGCGCTTAATCACCTATATGGGCAGCGCGCTGCTGGCGGCGGTGTGCGGCTATTTGTTTTCAGGCTTCTCCGGCGGGTCATCTTTGTCCATGGGCGAGCAATACCTGCTTGCGTCCATCGCCGTCGTGGTGATCGGCGGCACGTCGGTGGCTGGAGGCAACGCCAACGTTCCAGGCATCTGGGGCGCAGCGCTCTTTCTCTTCCTAGTCCAGTCGATGCTTAACACCTATCAGCTCTCGGCAGGTTTTCGCTATCTGGCCACCGGACTCATCATCATTGGCGTCATCACTGCTGCGGGAAGCAGGCGATGATTCTGCTGCAAGGCACCAGCCTTTCAAAATTCATTTTTAGTATAAAACAGTTGCTGTCCTAGGGAGCAGAAGCGGATTGTACTCTTCTACTAAATTGTAAACGGTCGGCTCTGAACGTATTACCTTAAGGCGTATGGCTGAGGTCTCACTCAGCGTCGCAACCCTGGGTCGTTATTGAATGCTGAAACTTGCATGTCCAGCTATGAAAATCAGATTGCGCCGATCATTCGCTACTTCAGCTGCCGTCATTGCCGCATGGATGACGGTCAATCCGGTTGCTGCATCTACGTTTGAGAAATGCGTGGCAGGACTTCGGGTCGAGGTTCTTAAGGCCGGCATTAAGCCCGATATCGTCAATGCCGCCTTCCGCGATATCAAATTCGATGAAAAGGCCGTCCGATTTTCTCGCACACAACCAGAATATCGCTGGGCAATCTGGGACTACATGGCTTCTCTGGTCGATGATGTTCGCATAGCTGACGGATTGAGAATGATGAAGATCCATCAGCAGATCCTGCGCGATGTTGAAAAAGCTTTTGGAGTAGATCGCTTCATTCTGGCCGCGCTTTGGGGAGTGGAGAGCGATTATGGGAAGGAAATGGGGGAGTTTTTTTTCAAACGCCCTTGCAAATGGTGTGTGCGCCGGGCGCAAGGCCGCGGTGTTCAAAACTGAACTGATGCAGGTTCTTCGGATTGCTGCAGCCGGCAATGTAAAACTCGAAGATCTGCGGGGATCATGGGCAGGTGCCTTTGGTCAGACCCAGTTCATTCCCTCAACCTACAGGCGGCTTGCTGTTGATTTCGACGGCGATGGACGAAAGGACACCATCCACTCCATTCCAGACACATTGGCTTCTGCTGCTAACTTTCTCCAGAAAGCTGGCTGGCAGCCTGGCGTAAGATGGGGCTTCGAAGTTAGCGTCCCGCGATCTTACGCGGGACCAATTGGTCGGCAAAGAAAGCAGCCATTTCACACTGGGCCAATCAAGGGATTAGCCGTGCTGATGGTTCGCTAATGCCCAAATCGGGATTATTTGCATTGATAATGCCAGCCGGCCGTTTTGGGCCAGCCTTTCTGGTCTCAAGAAATTTCGATGGTCTCTATTCCTACAATGCGGCGGAGTCCTATGCGTTGGCTATTTCTCATCTTTCGGATCGGCTTGACGGAAGAGGCCCCTTCAAAATTGCTTGGCCAACTGATGACCCCGGATTAACACGCGCGCAGCGTAAGCGCCTCCAGCAATTGCTTATCGATTGGGGCTATTACAAGGGAGAAGCTGATGGACGGGTGGGCCATCTCACTGTGGCCGCGATCAGGCAGGCCGAGAGAAAAGTTGGTTTGAAGCCAATAGGACGGCCTGGTACCCGTATTTTGAAGGTACTAACCGGCAAATGATCAAACGCGAGATTAAGGCGCTTTGGAAGACGTTGTATAGCCTGATTAGACCCGCCCAGCCGTTTGAAAACGCGGTGGCCGCGTACCAGCGACAAGATTACGCTACGGCTCTTAAGTTGTTGACCCCGCTTGCGATGCAGAGGAATGCCAGTGCAAAACATAATCTCGGGGTCATGTACCGAGACGGTCAAGGAGTTCCGCAGGACCGTGGCGGCGCCGTACAATGGTTTCGAAAGGCGGCAGAGCAAGGACTCGCTGTAGCACAGTATGAACTCGGCCTTGCACTAATGACAGGTCAAGGCGTCCAGCCGGACGTTGTCGAGGCAGCAAAATGGTATTGCAGGGCGGCTGAGCAAGGGCATGTCGAGGCCCAAAACAACTTCGGCTTGATGTGCTTGGAGGGACAAGGCGTTCCGCAGAACGATATCGAAGGTGCAAAATGGCTCCGCAAGGCTGCTGAGAACGGAAACGCCCTGGCGCAGAAATCCGTTGGTCATCTGTACAGTTCGGGCAAGGGGTTGCCGCAGAACCTTGGAAAGGCGTTCAGGTGGTATCGCAAAGCTGCAATGCAAGGCAATGCCGCCGCGCAGAATGATCTCGGCTCAATGTACCTAGATGGTCTTGGAGTAAAACAGAACCCTAGCGAGGCGCTAAAATGGCTCCTTAAAGCCGCTCAGCAGGATGTTATTGAAGCTCAGAACAATCTCGGCGTGATTTATGACAGAGGAATAGGCATACCTCGAGACTGTAAGGAAGCTGCCAAGTGGTACCGCGCGGCGGCTGAGAAGGGAGAGCCCATAGCTCAGTGCAATCTCGGCCTCGCTGGGCGCAATGTATGCCGACGGAACAGGCGTGCTTCAGGACTTTGCAGAGGCTCGTGTTTGGTATCTCAGGGCCGCAGAGCAGGGGAATATCGATGCTCAGAAAAATCTTGGCCTCATGCATCTAAGAGGGGAGGGTGTCCCAGAAGATCTTGCATCTGCAGCGAATTGGTATCGCATGGCGGCTGAACAGGGCGATGCCGACGCGCAGGCTGTACTTGGCAGCATGTATAGAGATGGCGAAGGCGTTGCGCAGGACGCGGCAGAGGCTGTGAAGTTGTTCCGAAAGGCTGCCGAGCAGAGATCTGCGTCTGGGCAGAATTGCCTCGGCGATGCCTTGATGATGGCTAAAGGAGTTCGGAAAAACCTGCGTCAAGCAGTTGAATGCTATCGAAAAGCAGCTGAGCAGGGACACATCGGCGCCCATACCAATCTCGGCCTAATGTACGCGAATGGCCTCGGCGTGCCGCTGGATTTTGCAGTGGCTGCCAAGTGGTACCGAACAGCGGCAGATCTGGGAGAGCCCACGGCACAGGACAATCTCGGTGAGCTCTATGCGGTTGGTTTAGGTGTGCCAAAGGACTTTGTCCAGGCATACATGTGGAATGACCTCGCTGCGGCCGGAGGTCAGGCAAGAGCCACGGAACGCCGCGAACTCCTTGCCGCAAAGATGACATCTAACGAGATCGCTGACGCCCAACAGCGAGCCCGAGAATGGGACCCTGCGCACCTGAAACCGTGAGCATTGCGACGTGCATGGTCGGTGCGAGTATGGCGGGCACCACTATGTGCTTCGCTCCGCGGTTCGAGGAAGAACTGTATAAACCCTCTCGATGAACGTGCAGAATTGCTGCACATAATCGCGCAGAAATTTGGCGGTTTCTTCGTTGGTGACCAGACCTTCATCGTCGATGAGACCTGGCGTGAAACGGATGTAGGCTTCCGGCGCGTTCATTTGTGGCGAATTGCAGAAGCTGAGCACACTACGCAAATGCTGCTGAGCGATTGCGGTGCCGATCGCCCCCGGCGAGGTGCCGATGACAGCCGATGGCTTGCGCGTGAACGAGTTCTGTCCATAAGGGCGGCTTGCCCAATCAATAGCATTCTTCAGCCCGCCCGGTACTGATCGGTTGTATTCGGGGGTAACGAACAGCACCGCATCGACCGCGGCAATCGCCTGCTTGAACGCCTTCGCAGGGGGAGGGAAATCCGCATCATAGTCATAGTTGTAGAGCGGCAAGTCTCGGATGGGAATTTCCGCCATGGTGAGCTGCTCAGGCGCCATTCGCACAAGCGCCTGGGCAAGCTTTCGGTTGAGTGACCCCTTGGCCAGGCTGCCGATGAAATATCCGACTCTGAATGTGTCCATGATGCTCTCTCCATAGGTCGCGCAGTGAACTTCGGCTTTGGTGGTTCGTGAAAACCCCTTTGCAGTCGGTCGCCAAAGTCGCTGTGACTTGCGCCTAGCCATTACATGGCACTGGCATTGGCCACCCTCGGAACTGAAATATCCCAAGGTTACGTTTTCAGCCAGCGCCCGTTGTCGTGGGGCAGAAGTCTAATGACGTCATTTGCCCAGTTTCAATGCCTGAACGATAATTGCGAGGTCACCATGTTTGAACGCCTCCGCGCCTTCTCTTCACATGACCTCTATGAGGTTGTGCAGAAACCTCGTGTGGTGATGCAACTTATTTTCAACGAGGTGGCGGGCAAATGCCTTGTGAAGCGCGGTGATCCGATAGAACGGAACAGACGAGGAAACTCAATTTCACCTTTAGCAATCACTTTTCGATTGGCGCTTCGCGACGAAACCAATCATCTACGGCGAGGTGCTTCTCCCAATCGCGAAGAGTTTCGACGCTTACGGCGAGAGCTTTACCAATTCGTTCAAGAGCGACGTGTTTCTTAATCCCCTGACCCCAGAGATAGTAAACATGACTAATCGCAATGGCGCGCCGCCAATCCAGCTGGAAAGGTTTGCCTCGTCGTGAACCATTCGACTTCGGGCACTTGCTTTGGATCCATGTCAAACGTAGGGGCGTTACGAGCGGTTTCTTGGCGCAAGACATTGAATAGTTCTCGGAACCGCCTCTCAGTTCTTAGGTATTCGATGTCGAGGAGGGCAAAGCCAACAATAGGCAGTAGGGCTACCAGCAAAATTTCCGGCCGCTTAAACGAAATCGCGAGGCCGACAGTAGCAGTCACGATTGTTAGACAGTAATTCTTTAGGGTTGCGCCATACCCTGCAAGCCGGGCAATGATCGCCTGCAAGAACTCGAGCTGCTTGAGCCACGGCTCATAGGCGCCCTCACTCATGAACGGCGTATTTGTCTCTTTCTACCATTTTGTCGTTACCCCAGCCGGTGCCGGCTACTGGACTCGAACCTGTGCCCCCCTCATTACAAATCAGGTGCCTAGGCGAAACTTGTCAAGAATTCAGCAGCAGTCAAGCATTCCCGCAAGAATGCCTTAGGAGAGCCCAGCATGTCAGAACGCATACACCTGAACACCTTGTTTGCTCTTGCAACAACGACCGTCATCGCAAGTATCTGCACGGGCCCTGCTGCCGCATATCATTTCAACCGCATTGCGCCTTACGGCCTGATAGGCAATCTCCTTGCGTTGCCAGTGATCAGTGCCATCGTTATGCCCGCGGCTCTTATCGGCACATTGCTGATGCTCTTGGGGCTGGAACAGCCTGTTTTTCAGCTGATGGAACGAGGGCTTGAGGCCGTGATGATCATCTCCGATTGGACCGCCGCCCTTCCGGGCGCGAAATGGATCGTCCCTCGGCACGGGCCCGAGAGCGCCCTGCTCATGGCGGGTGGAATATTGTGGGTAAGCCTCATCCTTGGTCCCGTCCGATGGCTGGGCCTTGCCGCCTTCGCTCTCGGGATGGCATTGACGATGTGGGCGGAACATCCCGATGTCATCATCGAACGAACGGGTCGTAATGTGGCGCTCCGCAACGAAGCGGGGGAACTCGTGCTGGCCAATCCTCGCCGCAGCCGCTTCGCAACCGAGCGCTGGCTTCTCGCCGATGGCGATGGCACGACGCCGGCGACAGCGGCGGGGCGGCAGGGCTTCCGTTGCACGGAAAGCATATGCATCGCGACGACAAAGACCAAGCGCATTGCTTATGCCGATAATAATGTCGAAGGCAAGCTGACTTGCCCCGAGGCCGACGTTCTCATCGCTTCATTCCCTCTGCGCGGCGCCTGCCGGATGATTGCCTTGCGAATCGACCGTTTCGACGTATGGCGCGAGGGATCGCATGCGTTGTACATCGAAAATGGGCGCATCCGGGTGGAGACGGCGCGCCAGCTCCGCGGAGATCGGCCTTGGGTGACCAAGCCCCAAAAGAGAAAGCCCGCAAGCCGCCGGATCCTATCGCAGACCCTCAGTAGCGGCGAATGAGGCCGACGAGCTTTCCCTGGACCTTCACTCGGTCTGGTCCGAAAATTCGCGTCTCATAGGTTGAATTGGCAGCTTCGAGCGCGATGGAATCGCCCTTGCGCCGGAGCCGCTTCAGGGTTGCTTCCTCGTCATCGACGAGGGCGACCACGATTTCACCCGTCTGGGCATGTTCGGTCTTGCGGATGACGACGGTATCGCCATCCAAGATGCCGGCGTCGATCATGGAATCACCCTTGACCTCGAGGGCGAAATGGTCTCCGGAGCCCAGCATTTCCGGAGGCACCGCAATGTTGTGCGTGTGATCCTGTATGGCGGAGATCGGCACGCCGGCGGCAATACGCCCCATGACCGGGACGACCGCGCCGCGGGGTCCCCCATCGGTGTTTTGGGGCATGGGCTTTACCCGTCCCAGCGAGCCCTGAATGACATTGGGGCTGAATGACGGTTTCTGCTTCGCGGCAAGACTTGGCGCCACCGATTCCGGCAGCTTGACCACTTCCAGTGCTCGGGCCCGGTGTGGAAGGCGGCGAATGAACCCGCGCTCCTCCAGTGCCGTAATCAAGCGGTGAATTCCTGACTTTGATCTCAGATCGAGCGCGGCTTTCATCTCATCGAAGGAGGGGGGTACGCCCGCTTCCTTTAACCGCTCGTGGATGAACATGAGCAATTCGTACTGCTTGCGGGTCAACATGACTTCACACCCTCTCTTCGCCCGGAAGTCACCCTCAGGAGCTCCCGGTACAGAATCGGAACAAAACCAAAACAACCTTAGGTGTTCTGTTTATGTTCGGCAATAGTAAAAATTCATGTTCCGGTGCGAAGAAGGCGGGAAGCTAAGCGCCCGAAATCCGACAAAGGGAAAAACGGCAGCAGTTTGGCATAGTTAGGGCACAAATGCCTCTTTAACGCCATATGATGCTCAAACTTCTCCGCAATCTCCGCCCACTTTTGAAACTTCACAGGAGTTGGGCGAATGCGTTTGATTTTTTGTTCCTTGTTTCTGGCCGCAATTTGCCTTGGCGGCACTGCGAAAGCCTCAACCGATATTATTCGAATGATAACGGCGGCCGCTCAGCGCCACGGAATTTCAGTCTCGATTGCCTTGAGAGTCGCCAAGATCGAAAGCGGTTTCAACTGTTATGCGCAGGGCAAGGCGGGTGAACTCGGTCCCCTGCAGATAAAGCCGGCGACGGCGCGTCTGATTGGCTATGCGGGCGCAATCAGCGCTCTCAGAAGCTGCGGTGCCGGGCTCGAATGGGGCATCCGGCATTTGGCGATGGCGATCAAGGCGGGAGGCGTGTGGAAGCACAATCAGGGACTTTGGGCGAAGAGCAAATCCTCACAGGCGGCAGCCTATGAGAAGAGGGTCATGCAGGCGAGCATTGCTGCGCCGGCGCTCTCGCGCCGCCAAAGCGCGGAGCAGCAGGCCCCGAGGAATTTCAGGGGAGGACGTCCTTTTCCGCTGGTGGCTGCATCTGCCGCAGAACGGCATTTCCCATGATGAGCAAGGGCACAGAGAGAAAGGCTCCTGTCAGCCCCCACATCCACGACCAGAACACGATCCCGACGAAGACGAGAAACGAGTTCATCTCAAGGCGCCGGCTCATCACGGTCGGCGTCGCGAACTGCGTCTCGAGGAACACGATCAGCAGATAGATCGTCGGAAGTAGCATGGCTTGCAACGTATTCTCGAAGGACAAGAGACCGACGAGCCCGAAGACCAGGGCCAGGATCAGCGGCCCCACATAGGGGATGAAGTTGCAGATGAAGGCGGCGAGCCCCCACATGAACGGGTTTGCGATCCCGACGAGAAAGACCGTTGCCGCCGTCGCTGCCCCGACCACCAGGTTGATGAGCGTCATGCTCGTGACATAGGTCGTGAGGCTCGCTTCGATGTCGGCGATGGCCCTGAGCGTGCGAAGACGCGATTTGCGATCTGCAAACGAGAGTGTCAACCGCTGCTTCAGCTGACGCCGGCCGGAAAGAAAGAAGATCAGCGCGCCGAAGAAGACGAGAAACTGTCCGATTGCAGGGGTGAGGAAGGACAAGGCACCGGTGACCAGCGAGTCGACGGAACTCGTCGGCGACACTTCGATGTTTGGACCGGAACTGCCGCTCAGATTCCGAATGGTCTCTCTCACCTCGTGCCACGCTGCCATGGGGCGTTCCAGAAATTTGAGCCGTCCCTCGAGCAGCCCGCCGACTTCGGGCGCGCGCGCGATCCAGGCGCTTACGGGAGTGCTCAAGGAGATGAAGAGAAGATAGGGTATGAGCGCCAGGAGCAGCGTCATCACGAGATAGATAAGGAATGGCGGAATACCGTAGCGCTCGGCGTGGTCCGCATAAGGACCGATCGTGCTGCCGATGACGATGGCTGCTACCACCGGCATCATGACGGCGCTCGCCTGATAGAGAACGAAACCCAGAAGCACAGCCGCGATGAACCAGATGGCGATCTGAGAGGCCTGACGGCTGCGCAGTAAGTTAATCCCTGGGCGCTTTACAAGTGCTTGCGCTTCGATTTGTGGGACCTTGAGAGCCGCCCGCCCGGTTGTGCCGTTCGCGACTCCACCCGTTTCCGCAATGCTTTTGCGCACTTGGTGATCCTCGAAGGTCCGTGAAGCGCGGAACACGGGTAGATGCGCTTGGTGCACCGCGATGCTTGAACTCGACTAACCCCTTCCAGGTTCCGGGGAGTGTTCAAAAGTCGAGGAGGACGATTTCGATTTTCTCCCCGATTTCTGCGGGGGGCGCGTGTGGCGGCCGGACGATCAGGCAGTCGGCTCGCGCGAGCACGGCCAGCATTGAGGAGTCCTGAGACGGAAAGGGGATGACGGAGAGCGAGCCGTCTTTGCCTCTCCTGATCTCGCCCCTGGCATATTCCTGCCTTTCGTCATTGGCGCGCATGGGCGCCGCAAGGGCGGCAAACAAGGTTAATTCCTCCCTGGAGATGCCAAGTAAACGATCAAGGAGAGGCTTGATGAACACGCGTGCGCACACGAGTGCGGATACAGGGTTTCCCGGCAGGCCGATGATTCGCTGTTTCTTGCTGCGGGCGAACATGAGTGGCTTCCCGGGACGCATGGCAATTTTCCAGAAGGCGAGGGGGATGCCTTCTGCCTCAAGGGCTTTTCTGACGAGGTCATGTTCTCCGACCGAGGCACCTCCAGACGTGACCAGGACGTCCGCATTCTTGGCGCGGCGAACCGCAGCGCGGATGGAAGGCACCGAATCCTTCACGGTTCCAAGGAGGAGGGGCAGTCCGCCAGCCCATTCGATGAATGCAGCCAGAGCAAGATTGTTGGAGGAGGAAATTTGATCGGCGCCCGGCCGACCACCTGGCTCGACGAGTTCATCGCCTGTTGCCAGAATTGCGACGACGGGTTTTTTCCGCACCGGAAGATGCGAGAAATTCATTGCTGCTGCGAGCCCGATGTCGCGGGCGGACAGACGCTGCCCTGCACGCAGGAGGATGTCGCCCTTTCTAAAATCAAGTCCCCGCGGCCGGATATGTTGGCCCGGCTTGACGGACACCTTGACCGACACGAACCCCTCCGCCGCCGTCGCATTCTCCTGAATGAGGATGGCATCCGCCTTGGTCGGCACCGGCGCGCCGGTGAAGATACGAACGGCTTGGCTCGGCCCCAGCGCCTCCTTGAAACCGTGACCGGCGGACGAGACGCCGATGATCTTCAATTCGGCTCCCGCCGCGCCATCGGCAGAATTGATGGCATAACCGTCCATGGCAGAGGCAGCGAACGGCGGCTGGTCGCGAGGCGCTTTGAGGTCCTTTGCCACGACCCTGGCATGGGC
>Ga0209382_10002374_pt1 | contig 27543 bp, 18 predicted proteins | sample SoiMetdeltSBSDD5_FD_187599 | JGI IMG/M metagenome (GOLD analysis project Ga0209382, IMG submission 187599) | Bulk soil microbial communities from a Populus tree surrounding site in Tennessee, USA - Soil MetaG P. deltoides SBSDD5 (SPAdes) (version 2) | ecosystem: Environmental > Terrestrial >... | reverse complement strand
TCTGCGATCGGTGACGGATTGTCGCGCGATCATCGCCCGCGCCACTTCTGCGCAGCGCGTGGTGGTGCTGGGCTCCAGCTTCATTGCGATGGAAGTTGCCGCATCCCTGCGTACGCGCGGGCTCGACGTGCACATCGTCGGCCGTGACTCCGTCCCGATGCGGCGCGTGCTCGGTGAGCAAGTGGGTGAATTCCTGCGCCGGGTGCACGAATCGCGCGGCATCCACTTCCATCTCGGCAAGACGATCGAGCGCATCGCGGGGTCAACGATCACCCTCAGCGACGGGACGACCTTGGACGCGGATTTTGTCGTCGTCGGCGCCGGTGTTCGCCCTGTCGATGACCTCGCGCGCGCCGCAGGCATCGCTGTGGATAACGGCGTCACCGTGGACGAGTACTTGATGACGTCAGCGAAAGACATCTACGCGGCCGGCGACATTGCCGCGTGGCCCGACCGGCGTTCCGGCGAGCGCTTGCGTGTCGAGCATTGGGTCGTGGCTCAGCGCCAGGGCGAAACCGCTGCGCGCAACATCCTGGGTGCGCGCGAGAGATACACGGCTGTGCCTTTCTTCTGGACTCAACAGTTCGATGTCACGATCAACTACGTGGGCCACGCTTCTGCATGGGATCGCGTCCGCGTCGAGGGCGATCTCGAGCAGCGCGACTGCACGATCCGCTACGAGCGAGGCGGTCGGTTGCTCGCAATCGCAACCATGTCGCGAGACCTCGAGAGCCTGAAAGCGGAGCTGGAGTTGGAGCACGTCGCCTAGGCGCGAGCCCGTCCGCGTCGTGCTGCTTCGATCGTGGCGATGTCGATCTTTTTCATCTTCATCATCGCGTCGAACGCGCGCTTCGCCGCTGCACGATCGGGATCGGTCGTCGCTTCGATCAATACGCGTGGAGTGATCTGCCAGGACAAGCCCCACTTGTCCTTGCACCAGCCGCACTGACTTTCGGCGCCGCCATTGCCGACGATCGCATTCCAATAGCGATCGGTCTCGGCCTGGTCTTCGGTGACGATCTGAAACGAAAAGGCCTCGCTCTGCTTGAAAGCCGGGCCCCCATTCAGGCCGACGCAGGGCACACCGAGCACGGTAAATTCGACCGTCAGCACCTGCCCCTCTTTGCCGCTCGGAAAATCGCCGGGGGCCTGATGGACCGCTGTCACGGCGCTATTCGGGAAAGTGCGCGCGTAGAACTTGGCAGCTTCTTCCGCTGCGTTGTCATACCAAAGACAAATAACGTTCTTGGCCATCGTCCGTCTCCCGCGCTGGTTCCAATCCCCTTCCAATAACCGACACCCGGCAAAGTTCCCGCTGCCGAGGTTTCAATTGTAGCCCTGGGCCGACACTGCGAAATCCAGCGGAAACCTGCGCCGCTCACAGTGCAGTCGTCCGAAGGAGATGCAGATGACGCGACCAGTTCTCGCCGTACTCGCTCTAGCCGCACTCGCAGCTTGCACAACCGAGCCGCAGCAGCAGACCACGATCAGCCACGTCGTATCACAACCAGACACGAACGTGTACTTCTACCCTGCTCAGGGACGTTCGATCCCGGCCGAGCAGCAGGATCGAGACAAGTATGAGTGCAACGAGTGGGCGGTGCAGAAGACCGCGTTCGATCCAAGTCTGCCGAACACACCCCCGCATCAGCGCGTGCGCGTAGTGGCGGGCGGACCGCCACCTGGTGCCAGCACTGCGATCGGCGCAGTCAGCGGTGCGGTTGTCGGCTCGGCCGTGTCCAGCCCCTGGCATACAGGAGAAGGAGCACTGATCGGAGCGATCGCGGGCGCAGCGATCGGCGGAATTGCCGACGCAGAGCGGACAGCCGATGCCAATCGCATGCAAACGCAGGTCGATGCCAATGCGAGCGGCGCGCGAACTGCAGCGCTCGAGCGCAAGGCGATGGATTTTCGGCGTGCGATGGCAGCCTGCCTCGAAGGCCGCGGTTACGACGTTCGATAAACACTCAGGTGACTCATGACGACGCGAATGATGAATCGATATATGGCGATTGCAGTGTTGGCACTGCTGACGGCCTGTGGCACTGCGCTCGCGGAAGAGCACGTTTATCGTGTCCCCGAGCATCAGCATCTGGACAGCCGCTTCTCGCACAACCAGCTCTACTTCGACCGGGGTTACGCCGTGCGCGAGGCGCCTCGTGCGGGCCTGGCGATCGAGCGGGGTCCCGATCATTTCTGGTACGACCGCGGTGTGTGGTATCGCGGTGACGGTGTGCGCTGGGTCGTTGTGGGCGCGCCCTTCGGTGCGTTCGTGCCGGTACTGCCACCGTTCTATACGACGATCTGGTTTCGTGGCTTGCCGTACTACTACGCCAACGAGACCTACTACACCTGGGACGATGGACGTGGTGAGTACGAGGTCGTAGAGCCGCCGCCCGGCATCGATGCGCAGGCCAGCACGCAGGCGCCCGCCAGCGATTCGATCTTTGTGTATCCGAAGAATGGCCAATCGGCCGAGCAGATGGATCGCGATCGCTACGAATGTCATCGCTCGGCAGTCGAGCAAACCGGCTATGACCCCACGCAGGCCGGCGGCGGCGTGCCGCCTGACACTGCAGTAACCAAGCGTGCGGACTACTTTCGAGCGCAGGCAGCGTGCCTCGATGCGCGCGGCTACAGCGTCAAATGACTCGTGAGTACGTCGCTTGCCGTTCGGAGCATCCTTCTCGCCGGCGCGGTCGCGACCGCGCTCTGTGCATGCGGCACGACTCCGCACTATGAGCGACCATCCACGGCAGAGCCGGACAAGTGGCACAACGCGGATCAGCTCGCCTCCGCTGAGTGGCCGGCAGCAGATTGGTGGCGCGCATTCGGAGCAGCGCAACTCGATACGTTGATGTTGCAGGCTCAGCAGCACAACTTCGACCTCGCCGCCGCGGCTGCCCGAGTCCGCCAGACCGATGCAGCCATTCAGATCGCACATGCGCCGCTCTTGCCCTCCATTGGCTTCGACGCTCAATGGGCGCATGGGCAAGTGCCGTCGCGAGAGTCGGAGGCAGTGTTCAATGCAAGCTATGAGCTCGACTTCTGGGGAAAGAACCGCGCTGGTCTCGAAGCAGCGCGCGCCACGGCGCTCGCGAGCCGTTACGATCGTGCGACGCTCGGTCTTTCGATCGACAGCAGCGTTGCTCTCACCTACTTCCAGGTTCTAGCTCTGCACGACCAGATAGGTATCGCCACCAACGATCTGGAGAGCGCTGAGCGGCTGCTCAAGATCCTGCAGGCACGTGACGCCGCTGGTGTCAGCTCAGCACTCGACGTCGCGCAGCAGGAAGCAGCGGTTGCTACTGCGAACGCGCGCATCCCGCCGCTCGAGGCGCAGCTACAGCAGAGCACCGACGCACTTGCACTGCTCACCGGTGGACTTCCGGAGACGCTCGACGTTCCTGACGGAAGTCTCGCCGATCTCTCTGCTCCGCCGATCTCCGCCGGAATTCCGTCAGAGCTGCTCGCAAGGCGCCCCGATGTAGCGGAAGCCGAAGCTCAACTCATCGCGGCGAATGCGAATGTAGCAGCTGCTCACGCTGCATTTCTGCCGAGCGTGCAGCTGACAGCAGAAGGCGGCGTCGTGAGCACTGCGCTGACTCACCTGCTCAGCCCGCAGAGCACGCTGTTCGCGCTGGCCGCTGGCATCACGCAGTCGATATTCGACGGCGGCCAGTTGCGAGGTCAGTACCAACAGTCGCAGGCGCGCTATGACGAGCTCGTGCAGCTGTACAGGAAGGCCGCAGTCTCGGCCTTCGTCGATGTCGAGGACGCACTTGCAGGTGCACGCCATTTTGCAGAGGAAGAGAGCCGGCAGCAGCGAGCTACAGCGGCGGCACAGCGGGCGTATCACATATCGGTCGCGCAACTACGCGCCGGCACGATCGATCTCGTAACCGTCCTCACCGCGCAGAACGCATTGTTTTCTGCCGAGGATGCGTTGGTTCAGGCCAGGCTTGCGCAGCTGCAAGCTGAGGTCAGCTTGTACAAGGCGCTCGGAGGGGGCTGGCAATGATCAACAGACGTGTCGCGGCCGCTGTCGCCTTGGCGACTCTCGGCATCCTGGTCGCAATATTCGATCGACTCATGGGAACGGCGGAAGCCGACGCCGTGCCGCGCAAGCCACCGCCCATCCCTGTAGAGGCTGCGCTCGCCTCGCGTGTGGACCTGCCCTTGTATCTCGATGCGATCGGGACCGCACAAGCCGCACGAACCGCAACGGTGACGACTCGCGTCGATGGGCAACTGGAGAAGGTCGCGTTCGTCGAAGGCAGTCAGGTCAAAGCCGGCGATCTTCTGGCGCAGATCGATCCGGCCCCTTATCGCGCGCAACTCGAACAGGCGCAAGCGAAGCTGGCTCAGGACGAAGCGCAGCTGGAAAACGCGCGCCACGACGTGCAGCGCTATACGACGTTGTCGCCGGACGACTATACGAGCAAGCAAACACTCGACACGGCTCGCTCGCAGGTCGCTCAGTTCACCGCTGAAACCAAGGCGGATCGGGCCGCGATCGAAGCAGCAAGGATACAGCTCGCGTACACGTCGATCGTCGCACCGTTCAGCGGCCGCACCGGTCTTCGCCTCGTGGATGAGGGCAACATCGTGCGCGCGAGCGACACAGGCGGCATCGTCGTGCTCACTGAGCTGCAGCCGATCGCGGTGATGTTCACGGTGCCGCAGGCGCAATTGCCCGATGTGAGCGCGGCGCTCGCGACGGGACCTCTCGAGGCGATCGCGTTGGCGGACGGCGGCAAGACGCAGCTCGATCGCGGTACGGTTGCATTGATCGACAATCGAGTCGATCCCGCGACGGGTACGGTGCGCCTCAAGGCCATCTTCCCGAACCAGCACCAGGCTCTCTGGCCCGGCCAGTTCGTCACCATTCGAGTGGTCACGCAGATTCTGCACAACGTGCTGACCGCGCCGTCGTCGGCCATTTCGCAGGGGCCCAAAGGCGCGTTCGCCTATGTCGTGGCGCGCGACGGCACAGTCGACTTACGGCAGGTGACCGTCGAGCGAGAAGTCGGCGGGATTACGCAAATCGCGGCCGGGCTGAAAGAAGGCGAGCGCGTCGTAACGAACGGACAGTATCGACTGCAACCAGGTGATCATGCCCGAGTGGTCGCGGGATGAACGTCTCGCGGCCATTCATCGAGCGTCCCGTTGCCACGACGCTGCTGATGGCGGCACTGCTGCTCGCAGGAATCGTCGCCTATCGCCTGCTGCCAGTCGCGCCGCTGCCGCAGGTCGATTTCCCGACCATTCAAGTCTCGGCGTCGTTGCCGGGGGCGAGCCCGGAGACGATGGCATCGACAGTTGCCGCCCCGCTGGAGCGCCAGCTTGGACAGATCCCGGCTGTCTCGCAGATGACCTCGACCAGCTATCTCGGCAGCACCGCGATCACGCTGCAGTTCGATCTCGATCGCGACATCGATGCAGCTGCGCAGGACGTGCAGACGGCCATTTCGGCTGCGAGCGGCCAGCTGCCGCACAACCTGCCGAGCGCTCCGACCTATCGCAAGGTCAATCCCGCGGACGCGCCGATCCTGATCTATGCCGTGCAATCCGACACGCTGCCCCTGACCCAAGTCGACGATGACGCGGAGAACGTGCTCGTCCAGCAGCTCTCGCAAATCGAAGGCGTCGGGCAGGTGAGCCTCGGCGGGCAGCAGAAACCTGCAGTGCGCGTGCAGGTAGATCCAGCGAAGCTGATGCCTCTCGGCGTCAATCTGACCGACATCAGCACAGCCATTACGACCGCCAGCGTGAATGAGCCGAAAGGCTCGTTGAACGGCACGAGGCGCAACCTCGCGATCTACGACAACGATCAGCTCACCAGCGCAGCTCCGTGGAACGACGTGATCGTCAAGTTCAACAACGGCGCGCCGGTGCGCATTCGCGATGTGGGCAAGGCCGTCGATGGCGCCGAGAACAGCTATCTCGGCGCGTGGCAGAACGGCAAGCCCGGCATCCTGCTGATCGTCTTCAAGGAACCCGGCGCGAACGTGGTCGCGACGGTGGCGCGCGTGGATGCTGCGTTGGCGCAGATGAAAGCGTCGCTCCCGCAGTCCATTCAGATCAACAAGCTCGTCGATCGCACGCAGACCATCCGCGCATCGGTGACGGACGTGAAGCTCACGCTGTTGCTGTCGGTAGCGCTGGTCGTCATGGTGATGTTCCTGTTCCTGCGCAACGTATCGGCGACTTTGATTCCGAGCATCACAGTGCCACTCGCGCTCTTCGGCACGGCGGCGCTGATGTATGCCATGGACTACAGCCTCGACAATCTGTCGCTGATGGGTCTGACGATCGCGATCGGCTTCGTCGTCGACGATGCCATCGTCATGCTCGAGAACATCCATCGCCATGTCGAAGACGGCATGGAGCCGATGCAGGCAGCAATCCAGGGCGCGCGCGAAGTGGGCTTTACGATCGTCGCAATGAGCGTGTCCCTGATCGCGGTCTTCATCCCGCTGCTGCTCATGGGCGGCATTCTAGGCCGGCTGTTTCGCGAGATGGCGGTAACGGTTTCCATCGCCATCCTCATCTCGATGATCGTCTCGCTCACGCTCACGCCCGTGATGTCCTCCCGACTGCTGCGCAAGCAGAGCGATGCGCGACACGGCCGGCTGTATGTCGCCCTCGAGCGCGCATTCGACTTCATGCAGGACCGCTACGGTCGCGCTCTGGATTTCGCGCTGCGCCACCGGCAGCTGACGCTCGGTGTATTCGTTGGTTGCTTCGCGGTTACGATCCTGCTGGCACTGTTCATACCCAAAGGATTCTTTCCTCAACAGGACACCGGCATCATCACCGGCACCGCGGAAGGCGCACAGGATGTCTCCTTCGCCGAAATGGTGCGTCTGACGCGCGCGCTCACCGACGTCGTCGGCAGCGATCCGGACGTGGCTGGCTGGGGCGCAGCGATCGGCGGCGGACGCACGCAGAACAATGCACAGGTATTCATCACGCTCAAGCCGCGCAGCGAGCGTACGGCGTCCGCGGATCAGATCATCACGCGACTGCAGACTCGACTCGCGACAGTGCCGGGCGCGAAATTGTTCATGCAAGCTGCTCAGGATCTGAACCTCGGCGGCCGCGCCGCCCGCACTCAGTATCAGTACACGTTGCACGCGACCGATCTCAACGACCTGAATACCTGGGCGCAACGACTGCAACACGAGCTGCAGTCGCTGCCTGAGCTGACCGGCGTTGCCAGCGATCAGCAGACGAGCGGACGCACGCTGACTTTGACGATCGATCGCGATCAGGCTGCGCGCTTCGGCATTACCCCGGACCTCATCGACCAGACGCTCTACAGTGCATTCGGCCAGCGGCAGGTCGCGCAGTATTTCACCCAGCTCAACAGCTACACAGTGATCCTGGAAGTCGATCCGCGCCTGCAAGGCGACCCGGCCACGCTGCAGCAGATCTACATCACCTCTCCTTCGACGGGTCAGTCAGTGCCGCTCTCAGCATTCGTCCGGTATGACACGAATCCCCTCGCCTACTTGTCGGTCGCGCATCAAGGGCAGTTCCCTGCAGTCACGCTGTCCTTCAATCTGGCGCCGGGCGTGGCACTGGGTCAGGCGGTCAATGCGATCGAAGCAACAGTCGCGCGCATCCACATGCCCGACAGCATCACGGGGAGCTTCCAGGGCGCCGCGCAAGCGTTCCAAGATTCGCTCGCAAGTCAGCCGTACTTGATCGCTGCCGCGATTGCGGCCATCTACATCGTGCTCGGAGTCTTATATGAGAGTTACATCCATCCGCTGACCATCATCTCGACGCTGCCATCCGCAGGCCTCGGTGCGTTGCTGACGCTGATGGTGTTCCGCACCGACCTCTCGGTGGTGGCGCTGATCGGCGTGATCCTGCTCATCGGCATCGTCAAGAAGAACGGCATCATGATGGTCGATGTCGCTCGCGTGGCGGAGCAAGAGCAAGGACTCGCGCCGCTCGAAGCGATACGCCACGCGTGCCTGCTGCGCTTCCGACCCATCATGATGACGACCCTGGCGGCGCTGCTCGGCGCGCTCCCGCTGATGCTCGGGCACGGCACGGGCTCGGAGCTGCGCAGGCCGCTTGGGCTTGCGCTCGTCGGTGGGCTGATAGTCAGCCAGGCGCTCACTCTGTTCACGACGCCGGTGATCTATCTTTATCTGGACAGGCTCACTTCCCGTGTAAGAAAGTTCTCACTGGAACCGCGGGCAGATCCTGCCGTTTCGCTTACGCAGGAGTAGTCGATGTCCAAGCGAAATTTACAGTCCATGCCATGGTGGTTGCAGGGCGAGGAAGAGTGCCCGCACTGCCATCAGCTGTACGCATACGAGCTGGAAATTCGCTGTCCTGAATGCGATGAGGCGAGCTGTCCTCATTGCGTTTGCGTGATCTGCATCGAAGGCACCGAGGTCACCGAGGAGGCGGCGCGTGGCTAGGGCCATCTGGAAAGGCAATCTGCAGCTAGCCAAGCAGGAGCTGGCAGTCAAGCTGTACTCCGCTATCGAAGACCGGACTGTTCGCTTTCACCTGTTGCACGCGAAAGATCGCGCGCCGGTGGAGCAGCACATCGTTCGCAAAGACACCGGCAAGGACGTCGGTAAGGACGACATGCGCAAAGCCTTTGCACTGGACCGCAGCACAGCGGTGATCCTGGAACCCGAAGATCTGGAAAAGCTGCTGCCGCCGGAGTCCCGCGACATCGAGATCACGCGTTTCGTCGCCTTCTCGGTGCTCGGTGACCAGTGGTTCGACCGGCCGTATTACCTCGGACCGGACGCGGACGATGGCGACTATTTCGCACTCGCCGAAGCGCTTCAGCGCAAGAACGTCGTCGGCATCGCGCGCTGGGTCATGCGCAAGAAGCGGTACGTGGGCGCGCTGACCTCGACGAACGGTTATCTGATGCTGTCGACCTTGCGCCGCGCCGATCAGGTTCTGAGCTTCTCTGGCATCGAACCGGCGAAGACGCACACACCCGCAGCCAGCGAGTTGAAGCTCGCGCACCAGCTGGTGTCGTCGATCGAGACGGACTTCGATCCTTCGGTGTGGCAGAACGAATATCGCGAGCGCCTGCACAAGCTGATCGAAGCGAAGGCCCGTGGCGAGAAGCTGGAGCCCGTGCGGCGCAAGAAGAAGGCGCCGTCCGCCAGTCTCGCGGAGAGCTTGCGAGCGAGCATCGCTGTCGTGAAGGAGAAGAAAGTTGCCTAAGCGGAAGCACAATGGCGCCTCGGACGAAATCGCGGAAACTGCCGGAGCAGCGGTTCGCTCCATGTGGTCCGGAACCATTACGTTCGGGTTGGTGAGCATTCCGGTGGACCTGCTCTCTGCAGTCCGCCCCCGGCAGACGGCGATGAAGCTCGTCGACAAGGCCGGTCATGCATTGGGACGCGAATATCATTGCTCGAAGGAAGACAAGGAGCTCAGTAAGGACGAGCTGGTGCGCGGCTACGAGACCGACGAAGGCAAGATGGTGGTGATCACGGACGAGGAGTTCGAGTCGGTCGCGCCGGAGATGTCCGGCGACATCGAGCTGCGCGGCTTCGTGCCGCTCGAGCAGATACCGCCGATGTACTTTCAGAAGCCGTATTTCCTGGCGCCCGCCGGCAACACCGCCAAGGCGTACAACCTGCTCGCCACCACGATGGAAAAAACGGGACGCGTCGGGATCGGCAGCTTCGTCATGCGCGGCCACGAGTATCTGGTCGCGATCGTCGCCGACAACGGAGTGCTGCGGGCCGACACGCTGCGCTACGCAGATGAGATCCGCACACCCGAGTCGATTGGCTTGCCGAAGGCAAAGAAGCCGGCAGCCGCCAAGGTGAGCAAGTTCACGAAGGCCATCGAAGACTTGAAACAGACCAAGCTCGATCTCGCGGAGCTCGAGGATCAGGACGCGCGGGCGCTGCGAGAGCTGGCCGAGAGCAAGCAGAAGAAGGATGAAGACGTCATCCACCAGCGCGGCCTGGAGGAAGCGGACGCCGACGCGGCCGAAGGCAGCGCGAAGATCATCGATCTGATGGCAGTGCTGCGGAAGAGCTTGTCGAAGAATGCCGTCGTAACTCACGCCGGGGCCGGCGAACCCATCTCGCTCGCGGAACGGCGTGCGACGAAGACGCCGACGAAACGCAAGACGTCATCGAGAGGCAAGACGACTCAGAAGCGCGCTCGACGCGGTGCCAGCTGAGCTCCTCACTCCTTGCTCAGCGTCGGAAACTTTATGCCGAGCTGATCGAGATAGGTGTCGTACCGGCTCGGATCGTAATAGTACTTCTTGAGCTGTTCGCGATAGCGACCCATCGTCTCGGCATTCATCTCGACCACGGGTCGGTCCTCGGGACCGAGGACCGGCACGTACTTCTGATCCTTCGTCTGGACATTGGCAAAGTAATCGCGCGCGCTGCTGCGCAGCTTCTCGCTGGCCAGCAGATCGAGAGTGGTCATCGCCACGACCTTCGAACCCGCCACGACGCCCTTGTGGGCGATCGGCGTCGCCATCGCGATCGCATTGGCCCAATGGTGACCGGGCAAGCCGGGAATGTTGGCCGGATACCGCACGACGATGGTCGGCACGGTCCACGAGACATCGCCGATGTCATCCGAGCCGCCGCTGAGCGGCTCGGGCTGCGGCGGCTTGAGTCCCTCGAGCTTGGTCGTGAGACCCTCCTCCTTCGAACCGAGATTCTTCTGTACGGCTTTCGCGAACGCCTGCTCGTCCGCGCTCCACGCCGGCAACCCGACCGCCTGAACATTGCGATCGGCCGCCTCGGCGATCGGCTTGTTGAAATGCTGAGGAGCCGCGGCGCCGCGGATTCGTCGCGTCACGGTCGTATCGGTCATCGTGGCGGCAGCTTCCGAGATCTTATTGCCGATCCCGTAATTCTTCTGGATGCCGTCGAACGTCTGCTCGCGAAAGTAGTACCAGACCGCAGCGACCGACGGTACTACGTTCGGCTGATCGCCGCCGTCGGTGATCACGTAATGCGAGCGTTGTTCGGGACGCAGGTGCTCGCGCCGCTTGTCCCAGGCCATGTTCATCAGCTCGACCGCATCGAGAGCACTACGTCCTCGCCACGGTGCCATCGCAGAGTGCGCGGCCTCGCCGCGGAAGGTGTACTCGACGGATACCAGCCCGGTTCCGCGCGGCTGGCCCCACGACACGCCGAACTTGTCGTCGACGTGCGTGAAGATGACGGCATCGACGCCGCCGAACACGCCATCCCGAACAAAGTAGGCCTTGGCGCCGAGCAACTCTTCGGCAACGCCTGGCCACAACATCAAAGTGCCGGCAACATTCGAGCGCTGCATGATCTCTTGCACGGCGAGCGCCGCGACGACGTTCACTGCCTGTCCCGAGTTGTGTCCTTCGCCATGGCCCGGCGCTCCTTCGATCAGCGGCTCGTGCCACGGGATTCCCGGCTTCTGCGACGCCTTCGGAATGCAATCGATGTCCGAGCCGAGCGCGATCACAGGCCCGCCGGTGCCATTCGTCCAGCGCGCGGTCCACGCGGTCGGTATGCCCGCCACACCCCGCTCGATCTTGAAACCGTTCTGCTCGAGCAGAGCGGTGAGATAGCGCGAGGTTTCGACCTCCTGATACCCGAGCTCGGCGAAGCTGAAGACCGAGTCGTTGATCTGCTGCGCGAGTTTGGCCCGCGCATCGACGCCGGCGATGGCGCGTTTCTTCAAAGCACCTGGATCGGCGGCAGTGGCCGCTACCGTGAACATCAGGCACAAGCTGCCGAGCGCGAAACGCTTGAACATCGGTTCTCCTCGCAAGGTCAATGAAGGCCGAACAGCGCGCGGGCGTTCTCGTAGCGAATCTTCGCTTGCTCGCTGGGCGTGAGCGACAAGCGGCCGAGCGCACTGACATTCTGCTCCAGCGAGAACTGCGGATAGTCCGAGCCGAGCAGGACATGATCGATCCCGACGTTGCGGATCGTCCAGACGAACTCGTCCTCGATCGGTGAGTCGACCACCATCGCAACAATCGCCGAAATGTCGAAATTGATGTTGTCCGCGAACAGGTTCTCCGCGGTCCGCACCGCTTTCAGGATGTTCCAGAAGCGGAAATTCATTGCGCCCATGTGCGCGAAGATGAAGCGGGTCCTGGGCGCCTTGAGCGCAAGGTTGAACAGCTTCTCGCTGTCGCCGGGCAGGATGTTCGCATTGTCCATCAGCACGATGACTCCGAGCTGACCCGCGCGCTGCACGAGCGTGAGCACGCGTGGATCGTCGGGATCGAACTTCTGCGTATGCGGGTGGATCTTCATCACCTTGATGCCCTTGGCCGCGACGCGCTCCAGCTCCGCCACTGCGGCGGGCCCGTCATAGGGATGGACGGTAGCGATCGGCAGCACGTAGGCATGCTTGGCCGCCAACGCGATGATGCCGTCGTTGCCGGCCCGGATCTCGTTCGGCCGCCCGGCGAGCGCCTGGTTCGGCCCGCCGAACCACATGGCGCCGATGCCGGCGACGCCCAGGTGCGCCTTCTTTACCTGCCCCTCATAGGCCTGCAGCGATTCTTCACCCTTCCATAGATGCACGTGCGAATCGAACACGGGCGATTGCGCCGCTGCAACCCGCACGAACGCCGACAGTGCAGCGACAACCAGGCAAGACAGTCTCATCGTTCGAATAGTGCGGATCCTGACGACAAGGCGCAACTCTCGAGCGCCTGTAGAAATGAGCTGCCCGAGGACGTCATGGCTATGAGAAGCATCGAAACTGCGGAGGACGCCATGAAGACGCCACCTATTGTGTCGCCCCAGGAATGGGAGGCTGCGCGCGAGCAGCTTCTAACCAAGGAGAAAGCCTTGACCCGCGCACGTGACGCACTGGCCGCCGACCGGCGGCGAATGCCCTGGATGTCTGTAGACAAGGCGTATTTGTTCGACGGACCCAGAGGCAAGGCCAGCCTGCTGGACCTGTTCGCGGGCCGCCGGCAGCTGATCGTCTACCGAGCTTTCTTCGAGCCCGGCGTGCACGGCTGGCCGGAGCATGCGTGCATCGGTTGCTCCATGGTGGCCGACCAAGTCGCGCATCTCTCCCACCTGAACGCGCGCGATACGACACTGGTGTTCGCCTCGCGTGCACCGCAAGCCGACATCACGCGGCTGAAGGCACGAATGCAGTGGGACATCCCCTGGTACACGATCACCGACAACTTCGATGCTGATTTCGGCGTCAACGAATGGCACGGCCACAACGCGTTCATCCGCGATGGCGAGAGCGTGTATCGCACGTACTTCATCAACAGTCGCGGCGACGAGGCGATGGGGACGGCGTGGAGCTACCTCGACATGACGGCGCTCGGGCGGCAGGAAGAGTGGGAAGACTCGCCGCAGGGCTACCCGAAAACGCGGCCGTACAAGTGGTGGAACTGGCACGACAGTTACGTTCCCGGCGCTGCGCCCGACAAGCGGTGGATTGAAGTGTCGGACGCCGGAGAAGCCGCGTTTCGCAAGCGCGACGGCTAGCGCTTGTACGACGCCAGCGCGAGATCATCCAATCCCACGCGGTTCAGCAAAACGGGATATTGCGGATCGTCCCGGATGGGCTCGAGCCGCGGATCGCTGCGCAGGAAGATGAGACAGTTCGAGCGCTTGCCAACGGCATCATCGAGCAGCGCGATGGCGCGCTGCTCGTCGCCGATACTGAGATACGCAGCGGCCGATTCATACGGACATACATATCTACCCGCACTCGCGGCCTTCTCCAGCAGCGGCAGTACCTTCTCTTTCTGCCCCGCGTAACCATAGGCCTGTGCAAGCATGATCAGCGCAACGGGCGATCCGTCCAGCTCCGCGCCGTGCTCCGCAAGCTGCACGGCCCTTGCATAGTCACCGGCGATATAGGATCCGACGCCTGCGCCTGAGAACAGCATTCCGATGTCCGGGTGTTGCTGCATCTTCTTGTCGACCCACTCGCGCGCCGCCTTGCTCTCACCCACCATGAACAAGGCCCAGTTACCCCAATCCGCCATTTCCGCGTTGAGCGGGTCGAGTCGCTCCGCATCGGCGAGCGCCTGCTTGACCTTTTCCGCCTCGCCGAGCCCGGAGTAGTACAGCGCAAAGCCCAGTGCCGTCTGCACCAGCGTCGGGTCGCGCTGCTTCGCCTTGTTCAACGCGATCCACGCATCCTTCCAGCGCCAGGCCATCACGTAGGTCAGCCCGAGCGACGACCACGCCTCGGCAGAATCGGGGCGCAGGGCCTGCGCCTCGGCGATCGAGTCGACCACCTTCTGCAGCATGTTGATGGGCGGCTCGAAGTAGCAGAACAACTGGCGGTAGGCATCGCTGCGTGCAACGTAGGCATCGAAAAACTTCGGATCGAGCGCGATGGCCTGATCGAACAGCTCGATGGCTCGCGGCAGGGATTCATGACTGAGCAGGTCGAGCTCATACCGCCCCGCAACGTACGCCTCGTACGCTTTGAGATTGGCGGTAGGAAACTCGTCCAGCGCGCGACGCTCCTCCGCGAGGATCGCGACCTTCAAGGAATCCGATACCGCGGCGGCGATGCCGGACTGCATCGCGAAGAGATTCGTGTCGTCGGTGCGGCCTTCGTAGTCCTTGTCCCAGACGACGCGGCCTTTGTTCAGGTCCTCCAACGCCGCGGTGATACGGAGTTTGTTGCCTGCGGAGATACTGACCACGCCATCGAGGACATATTGCACATCGGGCAGCTGGCGGCGGATGTGCTCGTGCGTCTTGTTGTCCTTGAAGGTAAACGCGGAAGGCGTCGGCACTACTCTGAGGCCGGATATCTTGCTGAGGCCGCGGATCACTTCCCGCGTGACCTGATCCGCGAAAGGTCGCCAGGCTTCGGGCGCGTCCGCGGATACGTCGAAGGGCACGACGACGACATACGGCACTGCGGGCGCCGGTGCATGCACTGATTCGAGGACTCGCCAACCAAGCAACGCAGCGACCAGCAGCACGCCGGCTATGCCGAGCGGTAGCCGCCATGCCGGCACCACGGGCTTGGCAGGGGGAACCGCGTCCTCCGGAATCACCGTGACCGGTGCGATGAACTGATAGCCGCGGCCGCGGATCGTGAGAATCGTCTTTTGCTGCTCGCCGCTGTCGCCGAGGATCCTGCGCGCGCTCTTGACGTGATTGCTCAGCGTCGCATCCGAGACCTCGCGCCCGTCCCAGACTTCCCGAAACAGCTCTTCCCGGGTCAGGACCCGGTCGCGATGCCGCACCAGGTAAACCAGAAGATCGAAGACCTTCGGCTCCGCCGGGATCACGGCCTCCCCGTTGCTGATCCGGTAGCGAGCGGTGTCGATGAGGTATTCGGCTATCTGGTATTTCATTCCATTAGCGAATCGTTACTCAACAATTATTCAGGCACCAAGCACCGCGCCCGGCGCTCCGCCACTGTGGCACCCGCTCGAACGACAGCCACATTGCGGAGAGCATCATGCCTACGCCACTGCAGATCCTGCTGGATCCCGTCTCGTTGACCGTACTCGGATTGTACGGAGCCTTGATCTTACTGGAAGCGCTGTTTCCCGCTCGCCGCCTGCCCCAGGTCAAGGGCTGGAGAATCCGGGCCCTGGTCGTGTTCGTCTGCTATTTCTATCTATCGTCCTACCTGCCGCTGCTGTGGGGCGACACGCTGGCCCGGTACCGACTGGTCGACCTGGAAGCACTGAATCCCTTCGTCGGGGCTGCCATCGGCGTGCTGAGCTATGAGTTCCTGGTTTATATCTGGCACCGGACCATGCACCGGGTCCATTGGCTCTGGCGCTCGTTTCATCAGATGCATCACAGCGCCGAACGGCTGGACAGTTATGGCGCCTTCTACTTCAGCCCTCTCGACATCGTGGGCTTCACCTTTCTCACCAGTCTCGGCTTGACCGTGGTGGTGGGACTCAGCGCGCAGGCCGTCACCTACGCCCTCTATGCCACGACTTTCCTCGCCGTCTTCCAGCACATCAACGTGCGCACGCCGCAGTGGCTGGGATATATCGTGCAGCGGCCCGAGAGCCACAGCGTTCATCACGGTCGCGGCATTCACCAGTACAACTATTCCGATCTGCCGCTGTTCGACATCCTGTTCGGGACGTTCCGCAACCCGAAGGAGTTCGTCAGCGAGAGCGGCTTCTACGACGGCGCTTCCGCGAAGGTCGCGCAGATTCTCGCGTTCAAGGATATCGCTGGCAGCGACTTCGACCCGGCGATGCAACTCGGCCGACGCGAGCATTGAACGACGTCATTCACCCGCGCACGTCTGTCAAACTCTTCGACAGTAGCGCGTGCGGAGCAGCAACTACTAGAGTCGCCCCGGAATGACGAGCGGCAAAGAGAGATAAAAGCAGCTCATCCGACAGAGGACTTCATCGGCAATGGAATCATTGCGCGCCCGATACTGAGCGCGCGCACCGGGAGATGCCATGTCCTACTTCAGCCGGCGATCGAGTGGCGTGGGATTGTCTGCACCTGCGCTCTCGGCTCTCCTGTTGCTCGCCGTCCTCGTGTCACCTTCGACCCTGGCCACGCATCGCGCGCTGCTGGTAGGCATCAACGACTACGCCGCGTCGAGCGTCCCGGACCTCCACGGGGCCGCGAACGATCTCACGCTGATGCAATCCCTGCTGGTCAATCGCTATGCATTCGTGCAGCAGAATATCAAGGTGTTGCCCGATGCGAAGGCGAAGCGTGCAGACATCCTGGCCGCCCTGGAGACGCTCATCGGGCAAACCGAGCGCGATGACGTCGTCGTGTTCTATTACAGCGGGCATGGCTCGCGCATTCGCGACGTGCCCGGCGGTGACGAGACGGACCAGTGGGATGAGACCATCGTGGCCCACGACTCTCGACTCCAGGACGTGTTCGACATCACCGACGATGAATTGAACAGGCTGTTCGTGCGACTTGCCGCGCGCACTCCGAACGTGACTGTGATCCTCGACAGCTGTCACTCTGGGACCGCGGGCAGGAACACCGCGACGGTACGCCAAGCACCGGATGACCTGCGCAATCCGCCAGCAGAGCCGGCGGGGGGCGCTCGCGCGGCTGAAGGTCCTTCTGATTTTCGAGCGCTCGGCGCGAACTTCGTGCTGATCTCCGGCTCGGCTGCTGCAGAGCTGTCGAACGAAGCCCCGTTCGAGGGCAAGGTCAATGGCGCGATGACTTATCATCTGGTGCGCACTCTGAGCGCTACCCCGCACACGACGTACCGCAGCATCTTTCCGGATCTCGTATCGCAAGTCTCCGGGCAGTTTCCGTCGCAGCATCCGCAGCTCGAGGGCGCCGGCATGGATTCGTCGGTGTTCGGCGTCAGCGCTGGGGCCATCGAACGGTATGTAGTAGTCGAGCCCGAAGGCGAAAAGTCGGCGCGCGTCATGGCCGGTTCCATGTACGGGATCGGCAAAGGGACGGTGATCGATGTGCACGGTCCGGGCGCCGATCCCATCGCGAGCACACCGGTGATCGCGACACTGACCATCACGCAAGCAGACACGGACAGCGCAGTTGGACGTCTGACGGGTGCGGCGACTGTTCCGCAGCATTCGCGCGGACGCATGACCAAGACCGCGTTCGCGAGCCAGCCACGAACGGTCGCGCTCTCGGACGAGCTGCCCGCGGCGCTGCGCAGTGCTCTACGCTCGAGCATCGGGGACTATCGAAGCCTGCGGCTGCTGACTGGGGCCGACGCGCAGAAACAGGCGGAGTTCAGGGTGCTCAAAGCGAGCACTCTGGCCGAGATCGTCGGACGCGACGGCTCCGCGCTCTCGAGTGTGCCGATCGCCGCGGCGGACGCTGCGACGCGCCTCGCCTCTCAGATGCATGATTGGGCGCGTTGGGCGTCGCTGATCGATCTGAAAAATCCGACGTCGACGCTGCCGGTCAGCGTCACTGTGCGCCCCTGGGGTTCACCGCTGGGTACGCCGGCTCCGCAATCGGTCACCTCAGGAACCACTATCGCCGTACGGGTCGAGAATGGATCGAGCTCGCCAGTGCACTTCGCACTGCTCAATCTGAGTCAATCCGGCCGCATCAAGCTGATGTTTCCGCCCCCGGGCGCGCAGGACCAGCTGGCGCCGGGTCAAGCGTGGGAACGCGCAGTCGAGCTCACGACACCACCCGGCCGGGCGGAAGACATCGACATCTTCAAGGTGATCGTCGCAAACGCGCCGGTCGACGGCACGATGTTCGAGCAAGGCGCGATCAAGAAGGCTGAATCGCAATCGCGAAATGGCGGCCCGCTCGATTTGTTTCTGTACGACCGCGCCACCGCGCGGCCGCGCGTCGGCGACCTGGTTGCCATGAGCGACTGGTCGACTGCGCAAGCCGCCGTGCGAGTAGCGTCGGCCGCGCTCGTCGTCCGGGATGCGTCCTACGCGGCGCACTTCGCGCAGCCTGCCGATGTCGAAGCCGCGACCAAGCGGCTCGCTGCAAATCGCGCCCTGTGCCCGAGCAATGAAGAGTGTGCGTCGGCCAGCAAATTCCTCAACGACCCGACGGTGCTCGAAGTCGATGCGCAGACGCTGAAGGGCGTGCGATACATCGGCGCGCGCGAGCTGCCGTCGGTGGGCCAATCGTTCGAGAATGCATACGGTCTGCGCGACGAACTCAATGCGCAGTACGTGGAGCCGTTGCTGACGCTCGAAATGCCCGGCTCCGATCCCGCTGAGGAGTACGAGCTCGGGACCCGGGGCGGCGCGGGAGAGCCCGACCCGATCGCTGACGCGGATGACATCTGGAGCCTGAAGTACGCCGCTGTGCCACTGGCCTGGCAACGAATGCGCGACACGGCGGGCCGCCCCACTGGTCGCGAAGCCGAGGGCGTCGTCATCGCGCATCTCGACACTGGCTACACACGACATCCCGAGAACTGGGGTAGCGGCACGCCATCGCCAATCGCCATCGAGCGCGGGCACAACTACGTCGACAACAACGATGACGCGACCGATCCAATGTCCGAAGGCGCGCTGCGCAATCCCGGACATGGAACCGCAAGCGGTAGTGTGATCGTGAGCCCGCAAGGTTGTCAGCTGCCTGGAGCGTCGCTGTGTGTCACCGGCGTTGCGCAGGGCGCTCGCCTCGTCCCGGCCCGCGTTCACACTTCGGTCGTCGTGTTCGACTCCAAGAAGCTCGCACAAGCGATCGACGACGCGAGCAGCGGCAAACTGGGCGGCCCTGTCGACGTCATCTCGATCGCGATGGGCGGGCCTCCGTCACGTACTCTGAAGAAAGTGGTCGATGACGCAGAACGGCGCGGCGTGCTGCTGATTGCGGCTGCCGGCAACTATGTGCGCCTCGTCGTGTGGCCGGCTCGTTTCGATTCGGCGGTCGCAGTGTCGGCAGTGAATTCGAAGTGCAAGCCCTGGACGCACGCATCGCTCGGCAGCGCCGTCGACATCAGCGCCCCGGGGCAGAGTGTGTGGCGCGCGACGTTCGACGGATCTGGCGGCTTCGCCGCCGGTATGGGATCGGGCACGACGTTCGCGACCGGCACGACTTCGGGAATCGCCGCCCTGTGGCTCGCGCAATTCCACTCCGACCCGCGGCTGAAGCAGCTGCGAGAGGCTGGACAGCTCACGCAAGCGTTCCGCGACGCCGTCGCGCAAACAAGCTGGAAACCCGAGGACGTCGGCAAACGACCGCAAGGCGTGCAATGCGATGAAGGCGTGCGCTGGCCAAGGAGCGGCTACGGTCCAGGGATCATCAACGCAGACGCGCTGCTGAGTCGTCCGCTGCCGGCCGTCGCAGCGCAACGCGCCGTGCCGGCGCAGCAATCGACGCTCGAGCTGTGGAGCTCGCTGTATGGAGCCGACGCCGACCCGCAGCTCGTCGAGAACAGCTATCGCGCCCTCTTCCGCGAGCAGCAGCTGCAGGCCACCGCGATGTTCGAAACCGAGGTGCTGTTCCACTACACCACCAGCGATGAGGTTCAACGCGCAGTCGACCGGCTCGTAACCGAGGGGTTGAGCGCACAGACTGCTCGCGATGTCCGCCAGGCGCTGCGTTCCCAGGATCTTTCGCAACGGCTGCGAGATGCGCTCGCTGCTGACTGAGGCACCCATATGCTCATTTCCACGCCGAAGCTTACAGTGGGAAGGCTGGCAAGCTGTTGGCTCGTCCTGAGTCTTTGCTGCGCCCCGCCGCTCTACGCAGACAGTGCGATGCCGAAGAACTACGCGCTGCTGATCGGCGTCGACAGATACCAGAACGAAGCGGGACTACCGGGCGAGGGTGTTCCCAAGCTCGAGTATGCAGTGCGCGATGCAAGGGAACTCGCCGCAAAGCTCGAGCGTCAGGGCTTCGAAACGACCTTGCTCAAAAACGAGAATGCGACCCGGCAGTCGATCATCAGCGAGCTGGTGCGCATCGCAGAAATTGCCCAGCCGGCCGACACGTTCTTGCTGTACTACGCAGGCCACGGCATTCGTCGCGAGCGCACCAAGCAGGTCTACTGGCTGAACTACGATGGCGAGCCGGCGCGACCGGATGTCTACGGTCTGCGCGCGCAGCACCTGCTGCAGTTGGTCGAGGAGGTCCCGGCGGGACGCAAGCTGGTGCTGCTGGATCACTGCTACGGCGGGCAGATCGTGCAGGAGCTCGGCGCTCGCGCACCGGGAGCGCGCGACGCAGGCGGTCCGCACGTCAGGGCGCGCGTCGGCGAATTGATCCCTGAGGACCTGCCGCCCGACCTCATGCCACAGTTCGCAGGAACGGTCGTCGTTGCCGCCTCTCGCGGCGTCGCGTTCGAGCTCACGGAGAAGCAGCACGGCATCTTCACGTATGCGTTGCTCGCAGCGATGCGGTCCGGTGGTGCCGATACAGTGAACCCGACAGGACTCAAGGACGGGGCCTTGTCGGTACGCGAGTTGATCGACTATCTGGCCGACGAGGTGGAGACGCTGTCGCGTGCGAAACAGCTGGAACAGCGTCCGATGGCACAAACGAAGGCGGATCTCGCCAGCCTGACACGCTGGAAACCGCTGCTACGGGAGCTCGATCCGGCTGAGGTTCCGGAGCGGGCGACGCGTTACCGGGAGCAGCTGCGGCGCTGGGTCGGGCAGCAGCGCATCGGACCGGAAGTGCGGGATCAGTGCGAGCTGGTGCTCGCCCGTTGGGAAAGCCGGCCCGATCTGCTGACGTCAGCCGACGAGGAGATCGTCTACACGCTCCGCCGCGCCATCGACTCACCGCCCGCAGTTCCCGAAGAGGTCATAGCTGCGGCAGTCAGCGGCCGAGTCCTGTATCTCGTAGCAGGAGGCCCGTGATGCGCAACACCCTGGGGCCGAGAATGACATTGGCGCTCGTGCTCGGGCTGCTCGTTGTGCGCGTGTCGATCGCGGCCTTCGAACGTCCGACACCCTCCGCCGACATGCAGGCGGTGCTGTTCGCGATGGATCCGCGCACCGAGCAGAAGCTGAAGGACATCACCGGTACACTCATCAGCGATTTCGGCCTCCGACCAGAGAAAGTCACCTTGCTGGCAGGCGCCAACGTGACAGTGCCTGGTGTCTCGAACGCGATCTCGAAGGCCGCGCGCGGCTTGGAGCCGGGCGCCACGTTGTTCGTTGTCGTCGCGCTCGGCTTGTCGGAGGATGGCCCGGAACGCGCGATAGTGACCGCGGATTTCGATCGGTCGCAGCCCTGGAGCGGACTTTCTGCGGAGCTCATCCAAAAGTTCGCATCGATGCGCTCGGACCTGAACGTCTGGTTGTTCGTGCCTCAGTGCGGTAGTCCGGCGACAAAAGCGGCGCAGTCCAGCGACTACAGCTTCGCTGCGGGCTCGGATGCGCCGCGGGCGACAGTGCGCTTCTGCGAACGTCCTCGTGAGGATGCGGCGCCCGGCGCGCTGTTCGCCGAAATGCTCGGGCTCACGCTGCAGCGCGCCGCCAGTGATCCCGTCGGTCGCAAAGCGGCGCAGGTCGAGGGCGCCTACGTACTCAACGCCGCCGACGTGCTGTTCGCGCTGCGCTCGAGCTCGCCCGATCTCCGCGTGAGCGCCGACTTGTCGCGCGGGGGCGGTGCGCAACTGCTCGTGCAGCCAAGGCGAACACGCATCGATGCCGACAAGCTCGACGCCAGACTGCAAGCAGCGCAGACCAGCGCAGACCTTCGCAACGTGCTGGGAGACTTTGTAGAGCAATTGCGGGCCGGCAGCGACGATGAGCGCAAGCAGGCAGCTCGCATCCTGCGGAAGTACATCACAGATGCGGGCGTCGATCGGTCCTATCGCATGCTCGCTATCCAGGCACTCGGCGACGCGCCGACAGACGTCGCGGCGCCTGCGCTGGCAGATGCTTATCAAGACTCGAAAGATCCCAGCTTCCGGCGCGCGCTGCTCGAAGAGTGGGGCACCGTGGCCGCTCCTGGCGATTCCTCGCTCATCGAAGATGCACTGAAAGACAAAGCTCCGGAGGTGCAAGCCGCCGCCATCCATGCGGGCTCGCGCAAGCAGGACCCGGAGATCTCGGGCGAGATCGCGCAGCTCGCATTGTCAGCTAACGATGCAGCCACGCGAGCAGCAGCTGTGCGTGCGATTCCCGATCTGCGCGGCCAAGGACGCTACGACAGTGTGCTGCTCAAGGCGCTCGCGGACTCCGCAGAGAACGTACGTGCCGAAGCTGCATCGAGTCTCGCGCGAGCTCCGATGACGCACGAGGCCGTCGAGCGGCTGCGCAACGTCATGCGCAACGACAGATCAGATCGAGTGCAAGAGGCAGCCACCTACGCGCTGGGAAAATTCGTGCCGCAGCTTTCCCGCCGTGAGCAGGAAGCGTTGGCGGCGGAGTTCGAGCAGGTTGCCGTCAAAGAGGCTGCGCCCGGCCTGCGAGTTGCGGCGCTGTGGGGACTCGGCGAGGCGAAACAACAGGCCTCCGCGCCAGCCATCGAACGGATCGCAGAGTCGGGTGCGTCGGACGACACGCAACTCGCGGCAATTCAAGCGCTGGCGAAGATCGCCTCACCTACCTCTCATCCCCTGCTGAGCAAGACAGCCGCGAATCCCGAACTGCATCCGCGGATGCGTGTCGCCGCGATCTCAGGCCTGGGACAGCTTCCGCAAGACGAAGCCGTGCAGTCGCTCTGGTCCTTGAGCCAGGACGAGAACCCCGACGTGGCGATCGCAGCACGCACCGGGCTCGGCAGTCGTCCGCGGTACACACTCGCGACTCATCGGGTACTGCGCGATCCTGAGGCCCCTACCGATCTGCGTGTTCTCAGCGCGCGCCTGCTCGGCAACTCGGCGGATTCTCGCGGACGCGACGCGCTGCTGGAGCAGCTCGAGCAAGTCGCAGCGACTCCTGCCGCTTTGCCTGAGGCGCTGGTCGTCGCACTCATCCAATTCAAGGATCCGCAATCCCTGGATCTGCTCGCGGACCGTATCGATGCGCAACGCAAGTGGAAGAGGCCGACTCGGCTCCTCGCGGCGACCGCGCTCTCGCGCATCGGCACTCCCGCCGCCCGCACCCGCCTGAGTCGGGCCGCACGCGACCCCGATCCCGAGGTGCGCGCGATCGTAGCAGCAGGGTTGCCGACGGATGCGAGCTCGTTGCGAGTGCTGGATGTGCTCGCCCAAGATCCCAAACCGGAAGTGCGTGCTGCCACGGCGCAGACACTGGGACGCATGGACGCAACGGCGTTCAGACTCCAGCAGTTGGCGCAGGACGACGACCCCAGCGTACGAGCGGCGGCGATCGAGGCATTGCGCGCGCGTAGAGCCGACCCACGCTGAACCTCGTCATGAAAGCATCGCACCTCGCAAGCCATCGGCCGGCTGCGATATTGACAGCCCTGCTGCTGCTGCTCGGCATGCGTCACCTCGTGGCGCAAGACAGCGTCTCGGTACTGCTTCAATCCGGTCACTCCGGAGGAGTCGGCGCTCTCGCCTACTCACCAGACGCTCGACTGCTCGTCTCGGCCGGGAAGGACGGCGTGGTCAAGGTCATCGACGTCGCAACGGGATTGGTAGTCAATCAGACGCAGGCCTGCGCGTACTGGCTCCACGCCGTGGTCTTCATCGACGCCGACAGCGTCCTGCTGAGTTGCGGGGATGGTCGTGTGCTGCGCTGGCGTGTCGCCGGAGTTGCACCCCCAACAGCGGTACTGGCGACGCCCGACGGCTACACGGTAAGACTGACCGCCCATCCTTCGAGACCCGACGTGTTCGTGCGCATGGACAATCGCCTGCAAGTTTCAGCGCACACCACGGCGCCTGGCGCGCCGACGCTCTGGCAAGCGCCAGCGCCGGGACAAATACGGATCACCTCGACTACACAAGTGGAGATGATCGACGCAAACACGGTCGTAGTGAGCTCGCAGACACTCAGCGACCTCGTGATCGAGCGACGCGATGTGACGACGGGCCAGATCCTGAGCAGCGTGCGACCGAAAGGCATGACTGCGTTCACATCGCTTGCGGTCAATGCAGGAGACGTAGCCTACGCGACGGGAGCCGACTTCACTCAAACCGACGGCAGCGGCGGCAACCGCAACGTCGGCATCAATGTGGTGACAGGAGAGTACGTCGATCTCCATCCCGCCCTGGGAGACCAATTCGTGAGCCGTTTGGCGTTCACCCCGGACGGCACCTTGGTTGGGGTCGGCCTCGAACAAGTCATCCGCTGGACACCCGGCTCGCTGGACGTGCAGCTGTCGCGTATCGAACACGCCTTCGCTCCGGCAGATGGGCCCGTCGTATTCGCAGGTTCCAGCGAACGAATCGCCTGGCTCACCGCGCTCGGCACGATCCGCGAGACGCCGCTCTTGGAGACGGGCGGCGGCGGGAGCGAGACAGTAGCGGCGCCGATGGGCGTGAGCAGCCTCGCCGTGTCGAACGACGACAGCCTGCTCGCGATCGGCTCGTTCAATGGAGTCACCCACTTATGGTCGCTCGCGGAAGGCAAGGCGATTGCGAGCGGGAAACTGGATACGCACGATCCCATCTATTCGGTCTACTTCAAGGACAACGTCGACGTGCTGGTCGCGAGCACTGCGGGCAAGGCGTACATCTGGAATCCAATCAGCGGTGTCAGACGCGAAATCGCCGATGCAGGTCAGAGGCCCTGGGATTCGTGGTCGCATAACCGACTACCCAGCGAGTGTTTCCGCGCCACCAAGAGTTTCGGATGCGGGCCGCCTCGGCCGATGCCTCCGATCATCAGGGGTATCGATGACGAGCGGATCGAGGGATCGTTCGAAGCGGCCGCATACTCGAAGTCCGGCGCATACGTCGTCGGCGGCGAACAGAATCTGATGATGCTCCCGCTCGCTCAGGGTGGATCGTCACTGGATCTGCGACACAACCTTACTGGCGAGATACACCCGAGGATCCTGGCCGTCTCCGACGACGGTACGCGTATCGCGTTCGTCCAGTTGAACTCTTCGGCGCTGGAGCTCATGAGCCTGCCCGCCGGCGGCGACCTGCAGCGCACCCATTTCGGCGAACCCGTTACAGCGTTCAAATTCCTGCCGGGATCGCACACCCGTCTAGTTGTCATTCAGCGCAACGGCACCGTACTCGAGATCGATACGGCCACCGGGTCGGTCGAACCCAGGGCGCAGGCAGATGCGGACTCGACACTGCTCCTGGAGGTGAGCCGCGATAGCAAATACGTAGCCGCCGCCGGATTTGCGGGACGCATTCATATCTGGGATCGCAGCAACGGTTGGCGGCACTCGGTTCTGGAGGGGCACACGGCAGGAGTCATGGCGCTGTCCTTCCTCAACACTAAACCTCTGCTGGCGTCGGGTTCGGGTGACGGCTCCATCAGGTTGTGGAACCACGTGGATGCAACGCAGCTCGTACAGCTCCAGACGTTCGCCGACGGCGCCTGGCTCGCAACCGATGGCGACGGTTTTTTCGATGGGCCGGAGGAGGCCTGGAGTCATGTGCTGCTGCGCGTGGCCAATGGTCCCGCGGTGCTGAAGCCGAACAGACTCGCTCAACTGCTGTTCCAGCCAGGTCTTCTGAGAGATGCCGTACGCACGACGCGCACATTCAAGCGCTCGCTCGTCGCCAGTGCCGATGCGCGCGCCAACCTGACTCCCAGCTTTCTGGCGCAGCGTCGACCACCCACCGTCGCTATCGCCGGAGCGCCGCTGATCGAGGCAGGCGTCGCCACGCTACGTCTGCGAGTCACCGATCGCGGTCACGGGATGAGCGACTTGCGCGTGTTCCGCAACGGCACGCGCGTTGCTCTCGCACCCGGCGAGTTGTCCGCTGGCGCGCCCAACGCAAAGGAATTCGTGCGAACTTTCCCGGTGCGCCTTGCGGCCGGACGCAACAGGATTGCCGCGTATGCCTTCGACAGCGTCGGCGTGCAAAGTGACGAAGCAGTCGCCGACATCGACTACCAGCCGCCCGCTCCGCGGCAAGCGGCCGTGTACGCTCTGAGCGTCGGCATCGATCTCTACGACGACGCTGACAGAATCAAGAAATTGAACTACGCAGAGACGGACGCGCAGGCCTTCGATTCGAGCCTGGACGAAATCTTCGGCACACGCAGCGACATTGCCCAACCGATCCGACACCAGCGCATCCCTGGAGCGGATGCGTCGCGACAGCGCATTCTCGACACCATCGAGGCGCTATCGCGTTGCAGCCACACTTCGGTGCCCACAATCTCCGACGCCTCGTTCGGCGCGTGCCCCGGACCCGACGACCTGGTCGTCATCTTCTTTGCAGGACACGGCGCACGCCTGAATGAGCGTTTCCTGTTCCTGGCCCGCGACACCAATGCCGGCGACGAGGAGGCACTCGTGTCCTCCTCCATCAGCGATCTGGATCTCGAAAGGGTGCTGGCCGACATAGACGCACGGCGCGTCATCCTGATCGTCGACGCCTGCCACTCCGGCGCAATAGCTGCCGATTCCGGAGCGCGCGTGGGTCCGTTCAACGCCAGAGGGCTGGCACAGCTGGCGTACGAGAAAGGCATCTTCGTGCTCGGAGCATCGCAAAGCTATCAAGCCGCACTGGAAGTCGAGCGCCATCAGCACGGGCTACTGACCTACGCGCTCGTGAGCGAAGGCTTGCTGGCGCGCGCCGCGGACTTCAGCCCGGTCAACGGCGAGATCGTCGACGACGAATGGGTGCGCTTCCCGATCACACGCGTGCCGCAGTTACACCGTGAGATGCTCTCGGATCGCATCACCCGAGGGCAGCGCGTCGGCAACCTCGTCGACGGCGGGAGCGACTACGCCATAGCTGGCGTACAGCTCCCTTCGTTGTACGTCCCTCCTAAGCGAGGCGCTGCGCCGTTTCGCATCAGTCCGTAGCGCACGACGAAGCCGATCTCCACGTGACGCCCATCCCAGCCATGTGACACAGTTCACATCGTGCAGGCGCAGCAGCTTGCAAGATTATGTCGCTCTGACGTTTCGGCGCTGCCAACACATATATATGTATATGCGGACCCTCCTGGACCTCGTGAACGACGAGCGCGCGTATGTGCGCATCTTCAAAGAGCTCGAGGGATTCGGCTATGAGCTGTCCACGTATGAGCGGCAGCCGATGGGCGATCTGTTCGAGCGAATGGATGGTTACGACTCGGTAGCAGCAGCTCGCGAA
>Ga0209382_10002373_pt1 | contig 27547 bp, 18 predicted proteins | sample SoiMetdeltSBSDD5_FD_187599 | JGI IMG/M metagenome (GOLD analysis project Ga0209382, IMG submission 187599) | Bulk soil microbial communities from a Populus tree surrounding site in Tennessee, USA - Soil MetaG P. deltoides SBSDD5 (SPAdes) (version 2) | ecosystem: Environmental > Terrestrial >... | reverse complement strand
CCTGCGCTGAATGCCTGGTAGAGCGCTCCGACCTCTCTGCTCAGAATCCCCATCGACCATCCGTCGCTCACAATGTGGTGCATCGTGAAGATCAGTAGGCGCTGTTCCTCCTCCAGCTCAAGCGCCTTCACTCTCAGCAGCGGCCCTCTCGACAAATCGAATCCCGTCCCCGCCTCCTCTCTCGCAATCTTCCTGACCTCTTCTTCTCTCTCTCTCAGGCTCAAACCCGTTAGGTCCGTGATCTCCAACTTCCGAGGCTCCCATTCGTCGACTACCTGCGTTGGTTCGCCTTCCACTACTTCGATTCTCGTCCTGAGCACATCGTGTCTTCTTACTATTTCATTTATCGCGCGCTCCAATACATCAAGGTTCAAACTCCCGTCCACTCTCAGGATCACCGGAATGTTATAAAGCGTGTTACCAGGCTCTAATTGCTCGATGAACCACAACCTCTGCTGTGCGAATGACAGCGGCATCCTCCCGCATCTTCGGCCCTCTCTTGAAGCTCTGACCAACGGCGGCGCCTCATCCTTCTCTCCGGCCCTGATCGCCTTCTCTATCTTTCTTGCCAAACCTTCTACCGTAGCCTCCTCGAAGACGCTCCTCACCTCGGTCCGCACCCCAAAGACGCTCCTAACCCGCGAGACAACCTGCGTCGCTAATAATGAATGTCCTCCGATCTTGAAAAAGTTATCGCTGATCCCGACTCGATCATGCTTCAGTACTTCTCGGAAGATGCCAACGAGAATCTCTTCTACTGGCGTCCGCGGCGCAGTCTGACCCTCTCTCTCTTCCGACCTCTTCACATTGGGATCAGGCAATGCCTGGCGATCCACTTTCCCGTTCGGCGTCAACGGAATCTGTTCAAGCCATACAAACCAGGCCGGCAGCATGTACTCAGGCAGCCTCTCCTTCAGGTAGCTCCGTAACTCACTGATACTCGGGGCCCTCTCTCCTTCACTGACCACATAGGCCACCAGCCCCTTATCTGACGTCTCATCCTGATGCGCTATGACCGCACACTGCCGCACCGCAGGATGAGAGCCGAGTTGGGCTTCTATTTCACCCAACTCGATACGATAACCTCTTATTTTTACCTGATGATCGATCCGCCCCAAGAACTCAATCTCCCCATTAACCAGGTAACGCGCCAGGTCTCCCGTTTTGTAGAGCCGCGCTCCAGGCTCTCGGCTGAACGAGTCAGGCAAGAATCGGGCCGCCGTTAATTCCGATTGCTTCAGATATCCCCGAACGACGCCATTTCCCCCGATATACAATTCGCCCGGCACACCGATCGGAACAATTCCCAGCTCCCGATCAAGCATATAGATCTGGGTATTCGCGATTGGCCGGCCAATCGGAATACCGCTCTCCTCACCGTTCAAACGATAGGTTGCAGACCAGATGGTGGTCTCTGTCGGACCATACATGTTACGGATCTCTGCCGGCGCCAGCTGCTTGAGATCGTCGGCTAGCCCAATGGGGAATGCTTCCCCCCCGATCAATAATTTGCTTAAAGAGCTGTAAGCGTTGATCGAATCCGTCTCCAGGCTCAGCATCTTAGCCATCGAGGGTGTGCATTGAAGATGTGAGACCTGATGCCTGGTAATTTGTGCAGCTACTGAATAGTCTTCGCTCTTTGTAGTTCCCTTATTATTCTCTGCGTCGGTCGCATTGCCGTCATGCTCGCGAGCCGGCAGGGCGATTCTCTGATCTCCTTGGATCACGACCCGGAATCCTCGCGCCAATGTCCAGAGCAGTTCCAGTACAGAGATATCAAAAGAAATGCTGGTTACCGCCAGCCATACAGCCGCCGGGTCAGGCTCAATATAAGAATCCATCGCGGTGTAGAAGTTACTCGCCTGATAATGAGGTACTAACACGCCCTTGGGGCGACCTGTTGAACCGGATGTGTAGATGACATAAGCCAGATTATCCGCCGTCGCTCTGTTAAGTAGATTCTCCCCGCTCTCAGCCGCAATCATTTGCCACCCGGCGTCCAAAGGGATAACCTGCGCGCTGCTTACTGGCAGCGCCTCCAACAACTGCTGCTCGGTCAGCAGCGCCTTGACCCTGGCATCCTCGAGCATGAATGCCATCCGCTCCGCCGGGTATCCCGGGTCTAAGGGCACGTAGGCTCCGCCGGCTTTGAGAACGCCGAGCAGTCCGATTACCATCTCCAAACTTCGCTCCACACAGATGCCAACCAGTGTCTCTGGTCCGACGCCGCGCCGCCGCAGGTAGTTAGCCAACTGATTAGCCCTCGCATTGAGCTCAGCGTAGGTGAGTTGATGATTCTCATAGATGAGAGCTATGGCTTCTCCTGCGCCCTTGACTTGCCGCTCGAATGACTCGTGAATGCACTGCTCTCTCTCGTACTCCCGCTCGGTCCGATTGAACTCAACGATCACCTGCTCCTTCTCTTCTGCGCGCATCAGTTCGAACTCATATAATCTCCTCCCCGGATTAACGAGAACGGCTTCGGTCAACGTCCGGAAATGTTCCGCCATCCGCCGGATTCTCCATTCATCAAACAAGTCGGCGTTGTACTCGATGTATCCTTTCAATCCGGCCTCAGTCTCCACTACAAATAAGCTCAAGTCGAAATAAGAGGCTCGTCGTCGTAATGGTATGGACTCTGCCGATAGTTCCCCGAAGTTTAGCGCTGCTCCCTCGATCAATGCCTGTGAGGCAAGTCCTTCCTCACCGAAAGAGGGCGCCTTCTGTAACGCGAACATCACCTGGAAAAGAGGTGATCGATTCGGATCGCGCTCCGGCTGAAGCCGCTCAACTAACAGAGCGAAGGGATAATCCTGGTGCGCGATGGCGCCTAAGGTTTGCTCGCGAACTCGTTCGAGAAATGCGGAGAAGCGTGGGTTACCGGAAAGATCCGCCCGCAACACTAATGGGTTAACAAAATAGCCTATCAAACCGGATAGCTCCGGGGCGCTTCGACCCACGACTGGAGATCCGATGAGAATATCTTCTTGAGCGCTATACCGGTGGAGCAGAACGTGAAATACCGCCTGTAGAGTCATGTAGAGAGTCGCGCTGTGGTTTTGTCCGAACGACTTGAGCGCTTGAGTAAGATCCATACTCAAGCAGATCGGTTGGGAGTCACCCCTGAAGGTCTGAAGTGAGTGTCGAGTCCGATCAGTGGGCAGGTTTATCATTCCCAGATCACCGGCCAGCTCGTTCTGCCAGTATGACCAGAGGCGCTCCCCTTCTCGGCCCGCTAGCAAATCTCTCTGCCAGTAAACATAATCGAGATATTGTACCGGCAAGGGATCGAGCGGCGCGGCAGTGGAATCCAATTCCGCCCTGTAGAAGAGGCTCAATTCATGCATCAGCACTCCCATCGACCAGAGGTCCACCACGATGTGATGCGCAACGACGAGAAGAATATGATCTTGCGCCGATCGTGTGAACAGGCTCACTCTCAGCAAAGGATCTTGCTCGAGACTGAAAGGATGATGGGCTTCTCGTGCGAGATGGTCATCAAGGAACTCCTCGCTCCAGGAAGACACATCCATCTCAAGCAGTGAAATATCCAACTTCTCATGAATTCTCTGGAGTGGCTCCCCATCGCGAAATAGAAAAGTGGTCCGCAATGAATCGTGGCGATCTACTATTTTCTGCAGCGTGCGCCTTAACGCTCCTTGATCAAGAGTCGACCGAATCCGCACGGCCGACGATACATTGTAAGCTCCGCTAAGCGGTGAGAGCTGATGCAAGAACCACAAGCTCCGCTGACCATAAGAAAGGGGATATTCGGTTGCATCTTTCGAAATCGGTACTATCGAGGGCCTTGAATAATGCGCCCCCCCCTTCATCTGGTCTAATGCATTCCGGGCGAGCTGGGCGATCGTGACATCTTCAAGAAGGTTCGCCGAGGGTAAGACTACTCCAAACCTCGACTCAAGATGATGGGACAGCTCAATTGCTGTCAGTGAATCAACTCCATAACTGAGCAGCGGCTTATAGATGTCGATCCCTTGGGCGCCGCGTCCCAATTTTGCGGCAAGAAACGACAAAAGACTATTCTCGATACTCTCTATGGCGATAGCATCTACGGTAAGCAATTTATTTGTGGGGGCGGAGTTTACAGGTTCCACTTTTAAGGTTTCATTCTCACGCCATTCTACGATGGTCGCTAACCCGCCCGCCTGGTATTGATTCCGACATTCGTGTCGTTGGATTTTGCCGCTTGTGGTTTTCGGCATACTCGCTTTATTGATCAGCACAATGGCATGCGATTGCACCTCGTGTTCTCTTGCCACGGCTTCCCGTATGCATTCAATTAAAGAGTTTGGATCGCTCCCACCACGACTTAACTCCTTAACAATAACCAGCCGCTCTTCATTTGCCACCTCAATAGAAAACGCTGCGCAATTACCTGATTCCAATGCCGGATCTGACTGTTGCACCGTTAACTCTATGTCTTGAGGATAGTGGTTACGCCCACGAATAATGATCAGATCTTTGATTCGGCCCGTCACGAAAAGTTCGCCCTCTTTCATATATCCGAGGTCTCCGGTGCGCAGAAATGGACCCTCCCCCGTTTCTCCCAGATAAGCGCCGAATGTTTGCTCCGTCTCCTGCTCACGATTCCAATATCCGCGCGAGACGTTCGGTCCCGACACCCAAATTTCTCCACCCCTCTCATCGGCACATTGAGTCAAAGATTCGGGATCGACGATGACCATACGTTCACTCGGCAGCGCCTTGCCGCAGCAAACGATGATTCGCTTGCCATCATTAACAGCGGGCGACATCAAGCGGTTACGCTCGATTATCTCCGCATCGATCTTGGATTGTGCTTTACTCTGGCCTGCGGAAACCAATAGCGTCGCCTCAGCCAGGCCATAACAGGGATAAAAGGCTTCTCGTCTGAAACCGCAAGCTCCAAAGGTTGCAGCGAACCGCTCCATCGTCTCGTGAAAAATTGGCTCAGAGCCGTTAAACGCGGTAGTCCAGGAAGAAAGATCAAGATGAGCCCGCTCGTCCGGGCTAATCTTGCGGACGCACAGGTCATAAGCGAAATTCGGCCCACCACTGGTTGTAGCTCGGTAATCTGAAATCGCCTGAAGCCATCTGGCCGGTTTCTGCAGGAAGACTGTTGGCGCCATCAGAACGCAACTGGCGCCGAGAAACAGTGGCTGGAGCACGTTCCCAATCAAGCCCATATCGTGGTACAGAGGAAGCCACCCAACAATGATCGACTCCTTAGTTTGGTGGAATGCCGTCTGGATCATTCGCTGGTTGCTAAGAAGATTACTATGGCTGACCATTACCCCCTTCGGAGCGGATGTCGAGCCTGAGGTATATTGGATCATCGCGAGACTATCGCCGTTGATTTCCGGCTCTCGCCACTTCTCCTCCAGCCCATCGGTCAGCTCATCTGTGGCTATCCACTTCATGTTCATGACATTCGCATAGGGCGAGTCGCGAAAAACGCGTTCCACTCTTGCCAGCACGGCTCTCGTCGTCAACGCCACCGCCGCCTGAGCATCATCGATAATCTTCTGAAGCCTGAGCTGAGACCTGTTAAGACGCGGCGGGTAGGCTGGAACAGCAATGGCTCCCGCGTAAAGACAGCCCAAAAATGCCGTGATGAACTCTAATCCATGGGGAACCAATAATAACACACGCTCGCCGGTCGCCCCGGCGAGTTGTAACGAGGCCCCAATTGCGCGGCTTTGTCGATCGAGTTCTCCATACGTCAGATCGATCTTCTCAGCTTCTCCATCGACCAAGAACGTATAAGCTGGTCGATTCCCTTGATGAAGGGCCTTCACACGAAGGGTGTCTATCATAGTTGGCGAACCATGATCCGTGGCTGAATGCACATCAGGGTCAAGGTTTGACATATTATTCCGTTTTCGATTTCTATATATCGAACTGAAGGGGTTTTCTAAGAGGTGAGAAACCAGGCTCCTGATAAGCGAGTGTTAGCCCTTTACTTTCTGGCGCGCCGGCATGAGCGGATGGGCTATCGGGTCAATCTCGAACCCGAGCGCGCTGAGCTAACGGTTCGCTAGGTCAGGTTTCATGGAAGAAAATTCGATGCTATGCGACTGGATGACTCTTTCCACGATTTCCCGGCGTCGAAACGCCGGGCTACGTTTAACCTGTCGCTACGCGGCGGCCGGATAAGCACTCACCATTTTTCGAGCTATTGATTGCATTCAACTTCAATTTGCCCCGGCCTCGGTTAATTGAAGATGGCGCAAATTAAACCTCAGTGATATCAGTAGTTCCATATTTTGATTGATTGCTTTATGTAAGTTCATTGAAACCATTAATAACACATCGCCATGTTTAATTTGCGCCATCTCCAGTTAATTAAGAATACTGCTACAGGCTAATACAAGGTCGGGCTTCGAACATCGCTCTGAAGCCGAACGTATGTCCTGCAACACCACTACCACTATGAGTTTCTGAAGTTAGTCTGCTGGATTGTAGACTATCTTCGAGAATCGCCTGCTATTGAATTCGTCAGGGGTGAAGAGAATGGAGTGATATTCATTCGTCAACCATGCCGAGAGTTGGTCAGAATAAAATCTGTCACCGAGCACACCGCTTTCTCCGCCAGGTATAATTTGGACCGATTTGATCCCGTGGCGGCGCAACTCGCCGACATACCTTCGAGCCGGACCCACGGTGAAATTATAACCTAGCGGTGTGTCGGCCACCGGGAGATAGGAAGCGCTGTCGATAGTTTCGAATCCTCCATCCGTGGCCAAACCTTGGAGCGTGGGTGACAGATTGTCGAAATTTCCAGCCTCCGGGATGCTGAATTGCGGAGCCAGTCCTCCGAACACATGCCTGAAGGTTATCCTGTGGAGCTTGCCCCAGCGATAATCATCCTGATTCGTTGAATTACCGAAGGCGTCGGCGAACGTGTCGCTTGCGAGAAGGGTTAACGCCTGCTTCAGACTCGCCAAAATAATAGCGTCCCGTCTAATTTCAGGTGGAGCATTGACTCCGGGGATCGCAAAGAAGTCCACACCCGACTTACCAACACCATGATTGGTACTAAAATTATCGAGTAGAACTCTAAGGTCAACCAACATACGGACGGCGTCCGGTCGCCCTTCCGCTAGCCCAATGCGCTGCAGTGTGGCGGTTATTGTGTTAGCCAGGATCCGACTACGCCAGACGTTAAAGATCGTGGCAGCGATGCTATTGGATATTTCAGTTCTCGACGGCAGTAGGCGGATGCCGAATATATCATTTTCGTCGTAGCCTTTAATAATTCCTGTCGGGGTGCTGAAGTTCCAGTTTGAGAGCCGTCCAACCGCCTCACGGACAGCAGGGTCGTTAGCCAGCGCCGCCAATTCCGCCGGAACGCCCGCGCCACGCGCCGCATTGAATGCGCGAATAATATGCGGAGTGAAAACTTCGGCATCGATCATCTGAACATTACCCTGGATGCGTTGCATATCCTGGAATGACACTTTGCCTTTTCCGTTATTGCAATTAAATTCCTGGTTAAGCAAACTAGTGATCTTTGCGGCGCGAAAACCAGGATTGAAACCTGCCGAGATGTAGTAGATGCCATCAGGGCCCGCCTGGTTGATCAGGTTGTTATCAAGCGTTACCCCGATAGGATCATTGTTTGCGTTAACCAGGAATCCTTGAGCAGGGTTGACCGACTGAGGCATTTGCTCGAAAGGTATCGATTTGTAATTGAATCCTGGCCCACTATCGCCCCTAGGAACCCATTCATTCCTCGCAAATCCGGTTCCGTCCCTGAGCATGAAAGGAGGCAAACCATCAATGGTCCCTGCTTGCAGGTCTTCTCGCAAAGGGACCTTGCCGGCGACGAAGGCGGCAATGTTACCATCAACATCTGCATAGGCCCAGTTCTGCGTTCCTCCGTCTATGAGCGCTAATCCTCGCTTGAAATCAGTCAGGTTGCGAGCGCGCGCCAAGGCGAAGAGCGCTTCAAGGTCGCGGCTCGCGCTTGAGCCAGTATATTGGACGCTGATGGCATTGACCGGTCCACCTATGACAAGGGGTCCATTGTTCCTTCGCGGCACGATGGGGGTTACCGGAGGCACATCTAAACCACTTGGTCTCGTACCAGGGCTTACAGTGGTTACATCATCTGCCGCCCCATTTTGAACCTGATTCTCCTTGAATTCCTCTGGGATAATGACCAATGGTTCGTTTACGCCCTTGTAACGCGTAGCAATGGGCACTCCGTTCTGGACCACCAGGTCCTCGGCAAAAAAATCTGTGACATCGAGAAATGCGGCCGTTGCGCCCCAGGAAATGCGTTCGTTCTGCCCCAAGAACACACCGGGAACTCCAGCGAAACTTACACCGTAAACATTCATCGGCGATGAATGCGCATCGACCCTCAGGTGGATCTCATATAGTGTGGAAGGGGCCCCGAGCGCGAGATGCGGATCGTTAGCCAGCATTGCGTTTCCCGTAGTGGTCTTCGACCCGGCGACCACCCACCAGTTGCTGCCAATACCTAACTCGGGACGATTCGATAACGAACTTTGATTATAGCGCTCGACAAATTTGCGCGCGGCTTCAAGGGCATCCGGGGCAATCATGCCCTGCGCCTGGCTAGCATTCTGGAGTGTCTGGGGTTGAATTTCCGGCGATTGAATCTGCTGTGAAGAGAGCGAAGCGGCGCCCGCCGGACGAGGCACAGTCACAACCGGTTCGAATGGCGCAACACGGAAAATGTCTTCGAAAAATAGCTTAATACCGTCAAATCCTGCGGCTTGGCCTGCCGCCTGATATCCAAACAGCGCTAAGGTCCTATCCAGTTCTGAAATATCAATGGCAAACTGGATCTGGGTTAACTTAAGAATGGTAAGGCTATCGACGGGCCTCCATCTTGGGACCCGCGTAATCTCAAGCGGCAGATATTCAGGCGGCAACGGGTTACTATCGAGCCAGGCATTTACGCCGTCGGAATACGCTTGTATCAGCGCCATAGCTTCGGGCGAATACGCGTTGAGCGAACGCTCGGCAGATCGGGCTATTCCTAAAAATCTATTGAATGTGTCCTCCGATAGGATTCGATCATTCGGCCCTGCGCCCAGTAACTCTGCCAGAGTTCCGTTCCCAGTCCTCCGCAAGTTATCCATCTGAAAGAATCTATCATTCGCATGCAAATAACCCATCATGAAATACACATCATGATCGCTGGACGCGGTGATGTGCGGCACACCAACCCTATCCCTTACCACTGTCACTCGCTGTTCCAAGCCGGAGAGGCGCTCTGTAGAAGCGCTGGCCTGCTCCTGAAAAACCAGATTCTGCCCCGCAGAGGGAATGGTCTGTCCTTGAGAGGCGCCGGCCCGCCCCCCTCCCAGAAAGTCTCTGAATAGAAACGCTGGGATAATTAGTGTCGCTAGTAAAATAGAGGTAGTGGTTCTCTTCGCCAACATGGTGTTCTCCTTATGTTTTAACCTTTCACACTCTTACCAAATGCCCTTCGCCATTCAGCATTTATAGATCAATGTCCGCAATGCATGGGTATTGACATAATCCAGTGTGAGCTCTCTTTCTAAATGCGCTTTTCCCGTTTGGTTCTCAAAATCAGCCGCCATTCTGAGCCACGCATTGAAGCCCATGCAGTTCGATCAGATTGAGATTCCGACAGTAAAACCTTTCAAACTTGTTTATCGACAGGCTGTCGCCTTTCTGAGCCCCTTGTTTGTAGCTCATGGGGTATTGTTAGAATCGGCGAGGAAAAGATAACCAAGGGCTTATACCCTCTGGTTGCGAAACTTATACAACCGGTTTAAAAGCCCAACATGCCATCTTCGCTTAAATGGAGGGGGAACGCCCCAGAAAGACCAAGGTTCATTGGCCAAGCGGTTGGCGGCGCTCACAAGCACAGCCAATCCCCGACTCGCTGGACGACCTCATCTGAATTTTCTCCTCAAATGTCTTGAGGTAGTAGAAAGCTATAGTGTGGTAGCCACAAGAATCGCATTAATCGCTCATTCCAATTTATGGGGGACGTAATTAGACTATTACATAGCCGATAGCTTCCTGACTCTCCACGCTGCATAGGTATAGACAGACAGAGGAGGCGAATTTGCAAACTAAATCGGAATATTTTTGTTCGGTAAAGCGGAAGATTCGTTTCGCGAATAACGAGTTTCATTACTTGCCGGGATTAAATACGGTGAGCGCTTGATCCTGGCTTCGGCGGAATTCTGCGAATGTCCGCGCGGGGAAAATCGGAAAGGCAGGGTATTGATCGGCGCCCAGCCGGCGCTCGCCAGCAGACCGTTCATTGGCGCCAAGTCATCGACCACTCCGAGACCTTTCGCCGATTGTTAGGCGATAATCTCGATCGCCAGTCGAAGGAGCCTGAGGGGGCTCCAGGTCATTTTTATCGGTTGCGACTGGCACACCTGCGCGAAGCTCAAGTTATCAAGGAATTCTCAGCCTTCATCATCCATTCTTGACTATGAGAGTCATTTCGGAGGAACGGGTCGCACTCACTCACAACGTAACACAACCATCGGGTCTACCTTTGCCGCTCGACGCGCTGGCCCCCAACAAGCCAGCAAGGCGACTATGGCAAGTAATAATACGATTCCGACATACGTTCGTAGATCAATCATGCTCAAGCCAAAAAGCATGCTCTTCATAATCTGTATCACGGCAATTGAAACGGGAGCGGCAATCAAGGCGCCCATCAAGACCAGCGTCAACCCCTGCTTCACTATCAGCGCCTGCATGTTTCTTGCCGGCGCGCCAAGCGCCAGGCGGATACCAATCTCGCGTTTACGTTGGGCGACGGAAAACGCCATGAGGCCGTAAAGACCAACCGCCGCCAACAACAGCGCGAGCCCGCCCAAAGCAGTCGCCACGCCCGACGCCATGCGGGCGCCGACGATTCGTGAATCGTTGGCGATTAATTCTTCCATCGTTGATATTTTGAGGCGCAACACAGGTTCGATAGCGAAGGCTTCTTTGCGCACCAATTCCTTCATGGCGACGGCATCGCGGGTTGTGCGCACTAAAATTGAGGTATCCATTCTCTGGGTTGTGGCTTGCGGCCCGTACAAAAGCAATGGAGGAATTAAACCCAATCCAGCGACTTGCGCGTCACGCGCGACTCCGATAACTTGTGCGGCTGGGAAAATGATCTGATGGTCGCCATCTGCCCCGCGCTGCTCAAGGCCCAAAGTCTTGCCGAGCGGATTCTCATTGGGCCAAAGATTACGCGCAGTCATCTCGCTCACAATCACGACTGGGGCTTTATCCCGCACCTCTTCCTCGGTGAAGCCGCGCCCCTTCAAAACAGGAGTGCCCATAGTCTCCATAAAGCTGCTCGGAACCCCTTGAAATAGCGCATGATCAATTTGCTTGTTGCCGGGCAATGTGATCGTCGCGAGTCCGGTATAGCTGAGGTTCGGGCTCACCATCCGCACGCCGGGTAAAGCAGCCGTGCGTTCAAGCAGCTGTCGATGAAACAGTTCCGCGCGCGCCTCGTTGTAGCCGCTTAGTTCCAGGCTATAAATAACGATGAGCAGCTTTTTCGTCTCAAACCCAGGATCAACGGAGAGCGCATGGGTTAGCGCGCGCAACAGCAATCCGGCAGGAATCAAGAGCAGAAGACAAAGCGCGACTTGTGCGACTACCAATCCATTTCGCAGCCAATAACGAGCCATGCGTCCGCCAGACGCCGCGGCGGCGCCCTTCATGAAAGCGTTCAAGTCAGGACGCGTGGCGCGCAAGGCGGGAACCAATCCGAAGGCAATGGCGCTGAGGAATGACATGAGAAATGAAAAGCTCAGCACACGCCAATCAGGATCTAGGCTGAGCGCGGTTTTGCCAAAATCTCCTTCATCGAAAAGAGCAAAAGCCGAGGGCAAGAACAACCGCACACTCCACCATGATAGTAGCGCGCCGGCGACCCCTCCCAATCCGGCTAGTAAGAAGCTTTCGACAAGCAATTGCCGTGTCAAGCGCCACCGGCCCGCCCCTAACATCAGTCGTACGCCGATCTCCTTCTGACGCGATTTCGCGCGCGCCAACAACATGTTGGCGATGTTGGAACAGGCAATTAGCAATACCATCCCACTTGCGCCCATGATCATTCCCATCACTGTCCAAAACGAAGTGTCTGGTCTGATGTATGAAGCCGGTACGACACTGATTGTGGTTCTCGCATCAGTCGCCGACAATGTGCGCGGCAATTGGTTGTACAGCAGCAGCATCTCTGCCTGGGCTTCCGCCACTGTCTTGCCGGGCTTCAGCCGCGCATGCAAGTTCACCCAATGAAAACCCTGGTTGCCGAACCAGTCTCTATTCTCGGCTTTGACTTCCTCGAAATGGACCGTCGCCATCGCCGCACGCATCATCAACGGGACCCAGACGTCTGGCGTCTCAATTCGCAGGCCAAAAAAATCAGGGCTTGTCACGCCAATGACCGTAAACGGCTTGCCGTTGAGTAATATCGTCTGTCCGACTATATCGGTGTTGCCGGCAAATCGCCGCCGCCAGAACTTATGGCTCAGGACGACCACCGCATCGCGGCCAGCTACACGATTTTCGTCCGGTATGAAAAATCGTCCCAACTGCGCGCTCCCACCAAGTGAAGACATGAAGTTATCGGAAACGAATGTTCCCACGACTTCTTCCGGCGCAACACCCGGCGTCTTTTCACCTAGCAAAAACTTTTCTTCAGCGCTGGGAATAACGTCGGAGACGCTTTGTGCGTGATCGCGGAAATATGTATAGTCGACGAACGAAACGCTGCGGCTGTTATCCCCATTTTGGTATTCGATCTTGACTATAGTATTGGGGTCTCTGACTCGCATTGGGCGTAGAATGAGGTTGAAACACGTAAAGAGCGCTGTGCTGATGCCGATGCCGAGCGCTAACGTAATCACGGCAATCAATGTGAAGCCAGGTTTTTTTATCAACATTCGCACGCCATAGCGCACATCCTGCCATAAGTTCGTCATCATCTTATTCCCCTCGAACGCAGCGTCAGCCTTTGCCAGATTGGCCTGCGACGGTTAAAAGAGCGTCAGAACTCGGCTTTCTTAGCGCCGCGCCGAAAATTTCCTGACGGTCTCTTACGATTCGATCAATCGCGCGAACCTCATCGACCATCTTGCGAAACAAGTCAAGAAACAGCGCTTGTGGCCCGTCGCAAAGCGCGCGTTCCGGGTAAGGATGCACATCTACCAATAATCCGTCCGCGCCGGCCGCGACGCCCGCGCGAGCCATCGGGATAACCGTCTCCCGTCTACCTGTGCTGTGACTCGGGTCGAAGATGATTGGTAGGTGCGACAGATGTTGCGCCATAGGGATGACCGACAGATCGGGCGTGAACCTCGCATGGTCACCAAACGTGCGAACACCCCGTTCGCATAGAATCACTTGATAGTTCCCCTCGACCATAATGTACTCCGCCGCCAGTAGAAACTCTTCAAGTGTGGCCGACATCCCGCGTTTGAGGAGAATGGGTTTTCGCGCTTGCCCTGCGCGTTTGAGCAAACTGAAATTCTGCATATTGCGTGTGCCGATCTGAATCACGTCCGCATATCTTTCGCACAGATCAAGCGCCGCTTCATCCACGGCCTCCGTCACAATGCTTAAACCGAACTGGTCCCGCACATCCGACAGAATTTTCAATCCCTCTTCGCCCAATCCCTGAAACGCATATGGCGAAGTGCGTGGTTTGAACGCGCCGCCGCGAAACCATTTGCAACCCGTCTCTGCGACAATCCGCGCGGTCAGCATTGTCTGTTCGCGTGATTCGACTGCGCAGACCCCAGCAATGATCGCCGCATCATCGCCGCCGATTTCCGCTTTTCCGATTCTGATGACCGTCTTGTCGTGTTTCAATTCGCGCCCGACCAGCTTGTAAGGCTTTGTTACAGGCACGCATTCGGCGACGCCCGGCAGAACGATAAATGGCGATCGGTCGATCGGCTCTAAATTCCCGATAATACCAATGACTGTGCGGTTGGCCCCATGGCTCGTGTGAGCTTTAAGCCCGATCGATTTAATTTTTTGGACGACGTCTTGAATCTGGCTTTCGGTTGCGTCGGGTGTCATTACAATAAGCATAATTGGCTCTCACATCAATTGACCGAGGATTCGGCGCCGCGTCACTAAGGAGGAGTTTTACGCAGCAGCCCGGAGGGTGTCGGGCGATTGAAACAGCGGCCGTCCTCTGAATTATTTACAGTGTTTGGATCGCTATGTCGATTAGCAGTCGATTGAACTTGATCGGGTCTAGAAGTTCCGATCCTTCGGCAATCAGGGCGTAACCCAATATTAATTCAGCGTATGACTTGATCGCCTCATCCTCAGGTTTTTTATTGAACCGTTTATTCAATTTGATAAAAATCTCGTGAGCAGGATTCAGTTCCAGAATTCGCCGCTGCTTCGGGCCTCCGCCCTTTCCCTTCATCAACAATCGTTCAAGCTGGGGGCTATAGTCCATCTCGGTCCCGACCAGACACGCGGGCGAGGATATAAGACGGCTCGACAGGCGCACCTGCTTGACGTGCTCGTCCAGGGCCTTTTGCAACGACTCTAACAAGCCCGAGGTCTCTTCTTCTTTATGTTTGAGGTCCTTCTGCGTTTTTTCCCGTTCTTCCGCGTTTCCAAGATTGATCGTTCCCTTGCCGATTGACTTGAACTTCTTTCCCTCATAGTCCATCAATGATTGCATTAGCAACTCATCGACGGGTTCGACCAGATAAAGCGCTTCATACCCCTTCTCCTTTACGGCCTCCAAGTGAGGGGAGTTTTCGACTAAATTCCGTGACTCTCCGGTGAGATAGTAGATCTCATTTTGACCTTCTTTCATCCGCCCGACGTAGTCCTTAAGCGTGGTGAGTTTCTCAGGGTCGTCGGAAGACTGGAAGAGCAGGAGTGAAATGATTCGATCTTTATTGTCATAATCGGACCCGACCCCTTCCTTGAGGGCCCGGCCGAATTGCTCCCAAAACTGGAGGTATCGGTCATACTCCTTCTCCTTCATTTCTTGCAGTGTGTCGAGAACCTTCTTGGTGAGCCACTTTCGGATCTGAGTGATATGGCGGTCTTGCTGCAGCGTCTGCCGGGAAATATTGAGCGGCAGGTCCGCCGAATCTACTACTCCTTTGATGAATCGCAAATACCTCGGCAGGAGGTCTTCGCAACGCTCCATGATCATGACTCTCCTTGCGTAAAGGCGGAGTCCGCATTCGGAGCCGTGATAGAAAAGGTCGTGAGGCGCTTTGGACGGAATGAAGAGCAAAGCTTGATACTCGGTTTTGCCTTCGGCCTTGAGTGGAATTGTTATAAACGGCTCGGTCCAGTCGTGGGAGATGTGCCGGTAGAAGTCGGCGTACTCACTCTCTGTAATCTCAGTTTGGGCCCGACTCCAGATGGGCTTCATTGAGTTCAGTGTTTTGTCCTCAAAGACAAAAGTAGGCTGGGCGTCCTTGATCAAATTCCCACTTCCATCCCGCCCACTCTCCTCGCGCTCGAACTTGCAAACGATCGGATAAGACACGAAATCGGAATATCGTCTGACAATTCGCGACATGACCCACTGATCAGTGAAGTCCTCGATCCCGTTTTCTGGGTCAACAGGCTTCAGGTGTAGAGTAATGGTCGTGCCGCGGCTGGAGCGCTCGGCCTCGGCCAAATGATAAGCGCCATCGCCCGTCGATTCCCAGAAGGTCGCGGTAGTCTCTCCGGCCCTGCGAGTCAGCAATGTGACCTTGTCAGCCACCATGAAGGACGAATAGAAACCGACTCCGAACTGGCCGATGAATTCGGCTAACTGTTGATCTGATCGGCGCTCCATGAGTTTCTCGCGCAGTTCGCGAGTCCCCGATTTCGCAATCGTTCCGATGTTGGCAATCACCTCCTCCTGACTCATCCCGATCCCGGTGTCTGAGATCGAGAGGGTTCTTTTGTCTTTGTCCGCCTCTAACCGGATTTCGTACCGGTCATTTTCAGCCAGTATTGTTGGGTTTGTCAGCGCTTCGAAGCGCAACCTGTCGAGCGCGTCCGAAGAGTTGGAGATGAGTTCTCGAAGGAAGATCTCTTTGTTGGTATAGAGGGAATGAATCATCAAATCAAGTAGTCGCTTCGTCTCCGCCTGGAACTGATATTCCTTCATCATGGCAATCATACAATCCTCACTTTCTTCCGTTAATAAAGTGTGCTCTTTTAAGGGGAGGCTCCCACCCGGATGAAAAAAAATCATAAAATCAAAGTACGGGCGCGTGAGGCGCAGCGAGTTAGCGCCGCTGAGTGAACAGGAACATTGCGAGGCGAACCGTCGCAGGGAGCCCTCGATGATGCGTCATAGGTTCAGAACTGATAAATTGTGGCGCTTATCATCCTCCATATTAAGACTCAGGTAGAAATGAATCGATAATTGTCCATTGGCCATGCTCGAGCCCAAGATCCGTGACGAGTTTGCCTACCATTAGTTCCAGTATCCCCAGCCCAAACGGGCTGAAGTCGACGATGACGCCGGTATTGCTCCTCGCGCTAATCCGTCCGCTCAGAACGTCGGACAGAGCGCATCTGATAAAATTGCGATTACCCATAAGTTATTCGGCCAGATGAACCGAGTTCTGATTAAAAGCAGCCTCAAGTTAGTCGAGTGAGCATCAGTCGGATCATCGCGATCCGTATCAACACTTCACTCGTCTCCGGCAAGTCCTCGTAGTCCTTTTTGAACGCTTATGCGGAGCCACCAGCATAAGGAAAGCAAAATATCCTGATATCGATCTGCCAGGGCGTAGAAGAACTCTGAAACCAAGCGTCTATTATTTTAGTTATAGCCCGACCCTCGGGATTCCAGTTTCAAAGACCAAGCCATACTTTGTCCCATTTACCCTTCCGGGATAAGGGAATGAACAAAGTATGGCTAAGAGCTCGTTTTGAAAGCGCCGCATGAAGAGGTAATGGCCTTGAATTAAGCCACGTGAATGCAAAAAGCGCGAATGGCCAGAGGCTGAACACAGAGCGCGGCTACGGTTTAAGTGATTAATCGGCGGACTCCTCACCGTTTCCATCGCTACCGAAAGTCAACGCGGCCAGCCTCGCTCACACCGTCACCAAATGTCCCTCGCCATTAAGCGTTCGCAGATCGATGTCCGCAATGCATCGTACTTTGACATAGTCCAGCGTCAGATTACCTTCTAAGTGTACCTTGCCCATCTGGTTCTCAAAATCCGCCTGGCTCAAATCCAGCGTATCTCGATCGAGTCTTACCCCGAGTTCGGTGCCGCCCCGAGTCTCGGTAAATTTGATATGGACGTATCCCATATCGATCCTGTCTTTGAGGGCTTTGGCCGTCTTTTCCGGTCGCAGGCTGGCTTCGACCGGGTGATCGCCTTCACAAAGTTTCTCGACCAGACTCTTCTCACGAGGCCTGTTCGGATCCGGAGGAGGCGGTGGCGGTGGCGGATTTTTTGCCATCTCCTCCATTTTCTTCCTGAGGCTGAGAGGCCTCATATCGGTCCAAACATCCTTGATGTAGGCTAAACACTCCGGTTTCAACCCACTCTTTCCTACATCTTTCCAGCCGAGAGGCATTTCCTTATAATCCGGCCAGATCGAGTATTGCTCTTCATGATTCACAACCACTTTGTAAATTGTTGTGTCTTCTCTATCAGGGTCGTATAGACTCATTATTGTCTCCTTTGAACTAAGAGTTGTCTCAATAAATTATTGGTAGCGCACGAATAGTTATGAATAAAGGCGTTTGTAATAGCGTCACGTCACGCCTTTCTTAAGAGCTTGATTGCAAGATGCGATTCATTGCTGAGACCGTTTTTCTTTTCCTTCAGATCCTCGATTACCGATACCACAGTGTCTTCACCGAGTTGAATGGCTACCGACCGTTGGAGCAAGGTTACGGAAATGACAAGACGTCTTTTATTTTCGTCTACGGTAATAATCCCTTGAATTCCAGCCAAGGGTCCTGTCTCCACAAGCACCAGTGTTCCGTCCGGAAGATATTTCCATGGTTCTCGCAAAAAATCGCTCTTCGCCAGAATTAGCAATACATCAACTTCTTCCCTCGCCACTTCCGCCGGCGTCCCACCAAATCCGACGACCCGGGTAACACCTTGAGTTGAGATTGCCTTTCCCAGCGCTGAGGGATTGAAACGGCAAAAGACGTATCCAGGAAATAGAGGGAAATCAATTTCTATTGTGCGATCTGACCATTTCCGTTTCGATCTGTAGATCGGCGTAAAACAGTCGTAACCTTTTTGCTTAAGCAGGCGCTCTACTTTCCTTTCATTCTTTGGCCGCGTCTGTAAGGCAAACCAGGGATGCGCAGTGTACATATAATTCAAAGTAGCGATACTCCAAAGCGAATGAGGTCTATGCCAGACTGTCACCATTCCGAGTCACACCTTGGAGCTCGGTCGTATAGAGCCGTTTATAGAGCCAGCTTCCTTCCATCGCTCCGTAAGTATAGACAGTCTAAGTCAGAGAATTTGCGCCATATGCCGGAATATCTTCGTTCAGCGGTGGGGAATGCGCGCATTGAGAAGAAGTTGTTTTATTACTTACTGGAATCCGATAAAGTAGGAGAAGGCACTTCGCCTCCACTTTCAATCACTAACTCTATTATTCTGCGACAACGATTACATTTGACGAGATGAGATTCGATGAGGGCTTCCTCTTCCGAGGTGAGTTTTCCGTCTACATACGCGCCTAACCCCTCCGGCCCCAGACACTGCCCCTGCAAATTCTCATCGTCAACGTTCATCGCATTGCGCCTTAACAACCGTTCGGTAGTTCTCGTGACATTACGAGTTTGGATAAAGTTAGTCTACAGAGATAATAGTTGAATAGTAAGATAATTCACGCGCCCGCCAAATGTTCACAGGCTTGTGGGAGCTGTGGCCACCTCTTTGCTCGAATCTGCTCGATCAGATTCTCGATTTCGGCGGGATTGGTTCGAGGAGCCTCGTCCTCTTTGGCCATTGTTGGTCGCTCACCTCTTCATCTGGAATGACAAATACATCGGCCAACCATTACCGCAGATCGCGATTGATAGGGAGGATTCTTCCTCCGTGCGAGCTTTTTTTCTCAAATGCGCCGGCTCACCGAAGGGACAAGCTCAAACTCTCCCCCCGATGACTGATGTTAAAATCGGAAAAGTATTTCATGGAGATATGGCCTGATTACCGAGTGGGGTGAGATAGATTTGGTCTTCAGGTCGAACTAACCGGCTTTTATTGAGCTACAGATAAATTGGTTTACAAACCTATGAGCAGATTTGAGCGACGCTTGGACTAAGCCTATTTCACAGCAGATAGTGTAGAGGAAGCGCAGAGACTCTGCGCTTCCTCTGCGTTCTGAGGCTCCTCTGCGGTGAGATGCGTTCTCGTTACCAATCAATTCTATTTGTAAACTTATTTTTCTGAATCTCAATAAAACAGGCTCTTACTCCATCGACAGTCGAAATATATAATCAATGGCGTTACCGCGCTACCGATGATTGTCTATTAGGGCCAAAATCGAATAGGCCGGATTTTCAGCGATTTCAATCAGACATTCGTCAATGGCCGCCTGGCCAAGTTTATACTTTTGAATAAGGGTCCGCTCAAATAATTGGCGGATCTTTGCCTGAACCCGTCCGAGCTGCCGGGTGATGGTGGTCTGATGGAGACCGAAGTGGCGGCCGATCTGCCCCAGATGGAGACCCTTTTCGTAGCGTAACAGGAGCAGTAATCTTTCACGGTCGGTCAGCTCACTGCAGGCGTGTTCAAGAGAGTCTCGTATCAACGATTGGTAGCGGCTAAACCTCAAGGCCGTCTCGATGCTGCTCTCAGCCTTCTCATCAGCCTTCTCAAATAGATCATTAAGCTGAGCCATATTATTGAATTTCCGCTCCTGCTCGTTGATGGAGCGGTGGCAAATAATGACTCGCAGCCATGTCGCTAAAGAACAACGACCGTCATATGAGGCTATCCGACTGAGCCCGGAACGGTCGGGTAAGAAGAGGTCGGTCAGGATATTTTCCGCCAGTTCATAGGCCAAGCACTTAACCGGAGAGCCGAAGGCAGTCAAGTTAAATACGTATTTTCGGTAAATATGCATGAAACGATCCCAAGCTTGTGGACTATGTTGCGCGCAGGCAAACGCCAGGTAAAGGTCGTCACCATGTAAAGAACTGATAATGCGGACAACGTTGTTGCTAGTGGCGTTTTCTTCAAGGTATTTTTCAATTATGGCCCACAGACGCGATTTAAACTCTGCGGATATTATTTGAAGATCGCCGTGAAAACAGCGCCCATGCTGATAGAGCCGCTCGGCATAACAGTCAAAGCATAATTGCAGTTCCTTCTCCATACATCCCCTTTGAGATTCCCCCATCAATAGACACACCACCGACATAGTTGGCACGTCGGAATGAGTGGCTGAGATGGGTGTATAATCGCCGCCCAAGTCAACTTCTTGATCTTATTGTGGTTTTCGGTTGGCATGAGTTTGGGCACGGCAAATTTGAGATAAGGCTTCGACGATCTGATCGTGTGTCAAGCCATCGCCCTTCAGTTCCAAGGCGTGGAAGTGGCTTATTTCTCTCCAATTAACGTGTGTTGGCTTGTTATACCTTCATCATTAATATCAGGAGCGTAGGATTGGCGCTCTTTGTACATAGATCTGCCCTGCCAAGGCGCAGGACAGCAGTGTCTTGACCTTCTCAGCGCAATGGATGTTTAGGCCGTACAAAAATTTCCGGCACAGGTATTGAGCCAGATGCTGAAGAAACAATACGATGGCTTAATCGATCAACGAACGTCTGCGCATTAAGGTGGCGAGTTGGCCGGCGGTGGTCACACTACTCATCAACGACAGATGCGCGCGCGTCAGCAAAACTTTCAGCCCGCCCTCGATCGTCTGCCGCGGAATCGGATTCCTGACCTCCTCTTGGTCGTGTCCAAGACTGGCGCTGACATGTCGATGACCTTAATGAGAATCTTTATCGGTTTGTTCGAGCCGCGAAGGATTGCATGTTTATTGGAGAGTCGTGAGTTCGTAGTACGCGAGTGGTTCCGCTACCTCAAACGGCATCGGATCGAATTCCCGGCGCGCTTGCACAGAATATGATGGCGCGCGGTTGTCGTGGGGGATGGTTTAAGCATATCGTCTGAATGCGTCTATGCAGTCAACCTGGGGCCAGTTAAAGATGGGCATTGAAACTCCATTCGGAGCATTGAAAACCTGCGGCTTGAATCTCGGAGAAACAAGATTACAAGAGATTGAACGGATCAGCCGGTTGCGAGTCTTAATGAGATGGCATTCTCCTGAGCCTTCGTCGGTCAGCGCATGCTATTGTCAAAGAACTCAAGCTCAAAAAGTACGGCTATTCCCTGAAAAGCGTCTTCCGTCTTGGACTCAGTATCCTGTGCCGTCCAGTTTCTGACATCTGGAAACCCGATTTCCGTCTCTTATAGGGGTTCCTCAACTTTCCCTGGCGCTAATGGATTTTGTGACGCCAGCTCCGGAGGGGTGAAATGTTTATAGCGACGAGGAAATAATTCGTCCAAGCGCACATTGCTATAAACAGTTCGTCCATCCAGCGCCATGGCATGGCCACGACCACAATATCCCTTGGTACAGGAACTTTTTACTACAGCGCTTATCGCTGATTCATCGCTGTGTAGGGTGGCTTCCACCCAGGCTTCCTTCTCCGGCCTGCTGGGCCTGTAGGAAGCCATGGCATTGTATCATTAAAAATCCCATTGTTTGCTTATTCGCTTTTCTGAAGTTGTAATTATTGAAATTCAGATAAATAAGTATATAAGTATCTCGCAGAAAGCCAGTAAAATCAGGCTCTCCCGAAGTCACTTATAAATTCAACAACCTGAAAGTCAATAGATAAAGTGTATGCAAATAAAACCTCTTCGAAATCAGATAGGGGCAATTAGCTTTAACTTGCACACGCGTCAATTTAATACGATGGACACTTACCTCCCTAAGTAACTATCTCAATATAGAAACGAGAAATCCTCACTATTTGGGTCAGGTCGGAGGCCGTCGAGAATTGGACGACCTATGAATTGACCGGACAACCTGGCGCCTCTCCGACTCATACAGACCTGGCGATTGAGACCATGGCCACAGCTCAGGCCATTTACGGATTGGCCGGTCCGCAACTCAAGGCTTCCTCCAATCGCTCATAGCGCCCAATCATTCAACGCTTTCACGGCGCAGGCGGCAATTGTCGAACAAGTCAGCGCCGACGGCGCCTACGATCAGCGGAGAAGCTACGACACTATCATCGCCAGAACTCGGCGGAGACGCAGGTCTTTCGCTTCAAGACGGTCTTCGGCGATCGGGGGCAAATTCGCCAGATTGATAATCAATTCAAAGAACTGATGCTCAAGAGTGCGATCTTGAATCGAATGACACACCTGGGAATGCCCGATAGTGTCAAGATTGCGAGACAACAAATCGCTCAAAGCAAGGGTTCAATATTTGTACAACAAAGCCGTTAACAAGATGTGTCGAAACTCTTATGACACTGTCGGCATCAGCCTTGCGACAACAATATGTTGTGGCCATTTTATGTTTTGAGCTAGTCTTTAAATCAGTGCGCGCAAGTCTGGCACAGAACCGCGCGCGTAAACAGGCGGCTAGCACGGTAGGCAGCCGCCTGTTTACGCGTGCGGTACTGTGCCAGTGCCCCAATGTTGTGTGGTTTCAACTTAACACCATGAGTATAGACAGTATAAGTCGGAGAATTTGCGCCATACATCAAAATATTTTCGTTCGACAGTGAACTGTGATCAGGTAGCTACCTTCTCAATAGTAATATGAGGCTAGATCGCAATTATTTCATCGCCTGCGCTCGATTTTAGCTATTTTTACAAAATAAATTTGCAAGTCTTTTGGCTTCAAAAACCCGGCTTTTCAAACGTCGCGCTTTCGATTGGATTTTGAAAACTTCCTACTTGAAAACAAATGACTTTCCAAATCGGCGCTCTCAGTTTTGTAAAAATGGATGAAGTCGAGTTGTAGAAAATCTTTTGAACCATCCATTTAGAGGCGATGAGTGATAAGATTCATCCCCCCCATCTGGCGCGTAAGGCCATCCTCTATGCGCGCCAATCTTCCTCTTATCAAGTGGCTAAGAACGCATGGTCGCGGAGGTCTGTCTGGGGAAAGTCGGAGCCGTGGCGGCCAGAGAGGTTTCGCGGTTTGCTCGAAATAGCCGCGAGTGGCAGCGACTGGTCGAGGTCTGTCGCATTGTGGACGCGTTGCTGATTGATCACGAGGTGGTTTATGCCCCCCGCCAAAGTAATGATCGTCTGCTCCTGGGTCTGAAAGGCAGCTTGAACGAATATGAACTGGACCTTCTGCGCCAACGATCCGTGGAGGCCCGCTATGAGAAGGCTCGTCGTGGTGAACTGGTGGTGGCGGTTCCAGTGGGCTATCTCAAAACTGAAGAGCAGGGGCTGGAGAAAGATCCGGATCGCCGAGTACAACAACGGATTCTGCTGGTCTTCAGCAAGTTCAAAGAGCTTGGAAGCGCGCGCCAAACGCTGATGTGGTTTTTGGAAGAGGCCCTGCAGGTCCCAGCGCGCGAAGGGGCCGGCGCGATTTCTTGGAGGCGACCAGTCTATAGCTCGATCTACAATATCTTGACCAATCCGACTTATGGCGGGGCCTATGTTTTTGGCCGGACAGAGCATGTTACGCGTGATGATCTGTGACAAGCCCGCCCCATTGCCCCTGGTAGCGTTCACGGTTCATTCGCAACCATTCTATCGGGCTTTTCCAATCCGCGTTCGGATGTTGCGGTGGTAGATATTCCACCACATCGGAATTTATATCGGCAGCCGGGGCGGACGGACCATTCGCAAGGCTATGTTCCTGAACAGTAGTTGATTGATCAAACGCGCCCGATCCTCCGGGGAAAGCGCCAGAGCCTGATCCAGCACGGTTTCATATGTAAGGTTCGACATAAGCTCCCTTCCACCGCCTTATATTATGAGAAGGCGGCGATTTGATTATATACCTCCGACGAGTTCGGCCGGCAGCCGCTTTAAACTCTCCTCTCAATAGTCATGACGCATAAGGCAGACAAATCCTCTCAGCAACGAACTGAGGTTATGGCTGAAAGTTCCCACATCACAGAAAATGAAGAATGAACGGACATGCGCGAAGAGGGACAGATCCGACCTGGGGCGCTTTAGCGATTCGTCGGTTAACGCTTAGCGCTGCAGAAGGGGTGCGCGAAGCCGTTCTCTCCGGGCAGGGGCTTGCGATCTCGTCAAGTTGGATGTTTGCGCCAGAGCTTGTATCTGGTGAAGTGACGCCTGTTCTCGAAAAATGGAGCCTTCCTCCAATGGATCTTTGGGTAATTTATCCATCGGGGCGGTTGGCCAGTGCAAAAGCCCGATCCTTAATCAAATGGTTTGAAATAATCATGGGCTATGCGACGTAACCAACTGACTCCCGCCGACGAGCCTGGATATTTCGTTCTCCCCTAAATGCGTCTCCTCCAGCTCGCGGTGAAATTACAAGTTTCATTTATTTATATTTGTAACCACACAGGATATGCTAGCTCATGTCAACATTCGAAAGGAGCAACGCAATGAGTGAAATGAATGAAGTAACGCTCGGCGGCCGGTTTACATTCCCCGGCACGTCATTGACAGTTCAACGGATAGGCTATGGCGCGATGCAACTGGCCGGCCCAGGCGTATGGGGCCCGCCCAAGGACCTCGACGGCGCCATCGCCGTCCTCCGCGAGGCGGTCGCGGCCGGCGTAAACCATATCGACACGTCCGACTTCTACGGCCCGCACATCACCAACCAAATCATCCGGCAGGCGCTGCACCCGTATCCAACGGGGTTGGTGATCGTCACTAAACTCGGGGCCCGCCGCCCGCCCGACAAATCCTGGCAGCCGGCCATCTCGCCCCAGGACCTGACCGACGGCGTCCACGACAACCTCCGCAATCTTGGCCTGGATGCGCTTGATATCGTCAACTACCGCGCGATGGGAGCGATCCACGGCCCCGCGGAGGGGTCCATCGCCGAGCAGGTGACGGTACTGGCTGACCTCCGGCGTAAGGGGCTGATCCGCCACATCGGCCTGAGCAATGTCACGGCCGCCCAGGTGGCCGAGGCGCAGGCGATCACTGACATCGTGTGCGTGCAGAACAACTACAATCTGGCCCAACGCCACGACGACGACCTGATCGACGACCTGGCCAGGCAGGGCATCCCGTATGTGCCGTTCTTCCCGCTGGGCGGGTTCACGCCGCTGCAGTCATCCACTCTATCGGACGTCGCGGGCCGGCTCGGGGCCACTTCAATGCAGGTTGCGCTGGCGTGGCTACTGCACCGCTCGCCCAACATCCTGCTGATCCCTGGCACATCGTCGGTCGCCCATCTGCGCGAGAACCTTGCCGCGGGGCAGTTGACGCTCTCGCCACAAGTCCTGGAGGAGTTGGACGGGATTGCCCCCACGGCGGAGGCGCCGCATTAATTACCTTGTGAAGAACAGCGGCTTGAATCATGTCGACACTAAAAAGGAGCGCCGAAGCGCCCACATCGGTGGAGGAAGTACATGTCCCTCGATGATGCCCCGCTCACACTTGATCGGATCGTCTCCGCGGCAGAGGACGTCATCCGTCGCTTCGGCCCGGCCAAGGCGACCGTGGTGGACGTGGCCCGGTCGCTGGGCGTGAGCCACGCGGCCGTCTACCGGCACGTGGCAACCAAGGCCGAGCTGCGGGACTTGGTCGTCGGCCGGTGGGCGGAGACGACCATGCCCCCGCTGCGGGCCATCGCCGCCCAGTCGAGCCCGGCGCCGGAGCGGTTACGGCAGTTCTTCGACGCCCTGATTGATGTCAAACGCCGCCGGGCCGCCGAAGACCCGGAGCTGTTCGCCGCCTATCGGACGCTGGCGGCCGACGCCCAATCCGTCGTTGCGGCCCACCTCGACGAGTTGGTCGGGCTGGCCGCGACAGTCATCAGATCCGGCGTGGAGGAAGGCACGTTCCGCACGGTCGACCCCGTGGCCGCCAGCCGGGCGGCGCTGTTCGCCACCTCCCGGTTCCACCACCCGGTCCACGCCGCCGAATGGGCCGACCCGGACATCGACGATGTGTACGACGATGTGTGGGAGATGCTGATGAACGGGCTGTGCGTCGCGAAGAGCCCCAGTCAGAGCAGTAAACAAAGACGTCGCCAGACACCATAAAACACGTCTCCCCTCGCTCAGAATCACTTTACGAGCCACATCCTCGGCGCGGGCGTATTCCGTCAACGCTATCGCAGGGATGCGTCCGCCGCGTTCCGGCTCACGCGCCCGTACCTTTCTCATCAGTTCGTAGCCATCCTCGTCCGGCATTCCGAGGTCGAACACCAGCGCATCTGGCTGCCATTCATCCAGTATCTGAATCGCTTCGGTAGCGGAGGCGCAATCCCTCACCTCGGCCCCGTAACTCGTAAACGCCAGGCTGATCAGATCGCGCACAGCCGGCTCGTCGTCCACCACCAGCACACGCAGGTTTCGCAGGCAATCGGGCGACAGGGCTTGGCTTTGCGGGATTCCGCCTGCGCCCGCCAGATGGCCATGCTCGCCTGACTCCTTAGGGAAGGCCGGCGGAAGCGTCACGGTGAAGGTCGCCCCCTGCCCTCTTCCGCGACTGGCTACACTGATTGTTCCGCCGTGCAACTCCACCAGATGGCGCGCGATCGCCAGCCCCAGCCCGAGACCGCCGTGGGCCCGCGCCGGCGTGCTCTCGAACTGGCGGAATCTGTCGAAGACGAAGGGGAGAAACTCCGGCTCGATCCCCTCGCCGGTGTCGCTCACCGTGAGCTTAACGCTCGCGCCCTCGCGTTCGAGACTGACCGTGACCTGCCCTCCGGCAGGCGTGAACTTGACGGCGTTCGACAGGAGGTTCCAGGCGATCTGTTGCAAGCGGTCGGAGTCTCCCGACACCGGCCCCGCCATCGAATCGAGCGCCGAGACCAGTCTGATCTTCTTGGCTTCCGCCGTCGGGCGCACGACATCCATAGCAGCCTCGATGATCGGGGGCAGCTCAACCACCCTCATCTCGAGGCGCGACTTGCCGGTGATAATGCGCGACACATCCAGCAGGTCGCTGATAAGTTGGTTTTGCGCGCGGGCGCTGCTCCGGATGACTTCGAGCGCGCGCGCTGACTCACGTTCGCCAAGCCGTTTGTCGCACAACAGACTCGTCCATCCGAGTATGGCGTTGAGCGGCGAGCGCAGTTCGTGCGAGACGGTAGCGAGGAATTCGTCCTTCAGTCGGTTGGCCAGTTCAGCCTCGGCGCGCGCAGCCGCTTCCTGCTCGTAGGCGGCGCGTATCGCCTCCTCGGCGCGCTTGCGTTCGGTGATGTCCCGAACGATTCCCGACGAGCTGATGACTTCGCCCCGGGCGTTCCTGTTAGATCGGTTATCAGATCAGCGTACGGATTTATTCTTCGTCGCGGAGCGACGGTTGAGATTAGGCCGGCGTTTTAACGCCGGTGTCGAGAATGGGAGAAATCCGTTAGTCGCGGAGCGACGGTTGAAGGT
>Ga0209382_10002371_pt1 | contig 27554 bp, 23 predicted proteins | sample SoiMetdeltSBSDD5_FD_187599 | JGI IMG/M metagenome (GOLD analysis project Ga0209382, IMG submission 187599) | Bulk soil microbial communities from a Populus tree surrounding site in Tennessee, USA - Soil MetaG P. deltoides SBSDD5 (SPAdes) (version 2) | ecosystem: Environmental > Terrestrial >... | reverse complement strand
GCCATGACGAAGACGGTCGTGGAGATGACGATGGCTTCGTGCCCTCGCTGCGCAATCAGCATTATCGATATCTGGTGAAGGAAATGCGCAACCTCGCTGCAGGCCATCGGTTCAATGTGGACGACGACCTGGCGCGATTCTTGAGGAGCCTGAAAGCGGACGAGATGCAGGGGCTCGCGGACTACTTATCGCGCATGCAGGGTCCGGTGCGCGACCGCGCGCCTGAAGAATGACGCAGATCAGTTACTTTGTGCGTCCCTCTTCCCGACGGACGCAGCAGTTGGTCAATGTCGGTCCAGTCGTCGGCATTGCCGACAGCCGGTGGAATTGTCGCAGCTTCGAAGCGCATCTTCATCGGTGTGAAGTTGCACGCGTGTAGACCTCGCGACGTTGGCGCGGCCGATACAAGCCGGCAGGCTCGCAGTGACGCTATTCAGCTTCATGTCCGCATTAAGAGCTGTGCCGCGCCACCAACGCGATGGTCCGGCCTCCATACAGTGAAGAGGCCGGACCACGCCTTGGCCGGAGTCAGCTCTTTAGCAACGCATGAGTGGCGATGCTCAGGAGCCGGACAGTTGTCGCCGCAACGTCTGCTGGGTCACCGTTGGGGTTGCGGCGTCAACTGCTCGCCGTTGGCCGCAGAGGCGGTGAGCTGGAACCTGCGTGTCGCGGTACCCACATTGCCGTTGGCGTCCGTCACGGTCGCCGTGAAAGTAACGAAATCCTCATTGAGTGCGCTCCCGACGAAGGGTGCCGCCACCACCCAATTGAGGACGGTGCGCACCGCCGGCGTGCCGTCTTCAAGGCGAATGACTTCGCTGCCAGCCACATTGAAAACCCGTGCAACGTTCACATTCGCGGCGCCGCCCGCTGCCCCTGATGGCACGCTGAAGCGGAAGTCAAAACCGGGAACGTTGCGGTTTGGATTGCCAACGCCCACGGCGCCATCGTCGATGCGGCCGAACTGGGCCGCGAGATTGGGGTTTGTGGGATCGAGCAAGCCGTCTGCGGCGCCGAGTTCGTCGACGACCACGTCGCCTTCTTTGTCGATGACGTTGACCTGGATGTAATGAAGCGATCCATTGGGCGGCGCTTGACCGAAGGTCACGGCGCTCGGCTCGCGCGGCGCGATGATTTCGACGATCGGTGCAGTGCCGCCGGCGACGCGGAGCGGCTCGCCAGGATTCTGCGTCAAGCCGTTGCCTGAGCTTCCGAATCGATCCGTCACGGCCCTATCCACGTTGACTTTCACCCTGTCGAACCCGATTCGGCGGTCATCGTCGACGACCGCGACAGTGAGGTTGAAACTGTCGACTCCTGGCGCGATTGACTCGAGCACATGCCACCCGGTCCAGATGGTCACGCCGGGTCCAGGGGTGTCGTCTGTCCCCGCGATATTGAAGAGCGGACCAAGATTGGTGTTGGCGGGGATGATCGTTCCGTCCGGCGTGATCAGGTTTGTGTCGATGAAGACAAACAGGCCAGGGAACTGGGGATTGCGGCCAAAGAGATCTTTGACATTGCGGATGTTGACGTCTTCGTCGACCGTCACATGGTTGTTGCCGCGCGTGACGATCTCCGCAACGATTGCGAAACCCGTACCGTTGGGATTGCCAGCGCCGATGCGCGAATCGCCAGGCGCAATGAAGGCCCCAGCGAGCGGCGAGGTGATCCGCACCTGTGGCGCAAGGCCGTTCCTGTGGACGCCGCGATTATTCACAAGGCGCGTGAGTTCGCTGAATACTTCGCCGTCGGCGGCAGCGCTTGTCGGCGCGCTGGCGAGCAGCGGGGATACGAGCGCCGTAAGGCACAGTAGATGACGGATGGTACTGCGTAGGGTCATGGTCTGGTTTCCTAACTGTGAAGCTCAGGGATTGAGGGACAGCGACCCCCAGGGCGCACTTGCATCTGCTCGGTGGGGCATCACAGTTGGACTATGTCCAAGACGACCGAGGAGAACTGTCAACTGGTTGACAGACGCGCGCCTTGTCCGTGTGTCTCCCCGTGACGGTCCGTGTAGCCGCGTACTACACTGACGCTCCTCCGAAAGCACTTGCTTATGAAAGACTTAGATCGCCGATCGCTACTTCCGGCGAGTGCTCAGCAACTTGCGTTAGCTCGAAACGGCGTGTCGCAGTTTTGTCGCAGCTTCGAACGCAAATCTTTGGCCGTTGAAGTTGCACGCGGGTAAGGCATCGGGACGTTAACGCAGTCGGGACGATCGCCGGCAGCTCGGAGTGGACGCTGTTCGTCTGTATGTCTGCATTCGGAGCTGCAACAGATTGCAACGGGACGCGACGGTTCGCCCCGGAGCTCGCGCAACACTGGAAGCTTGCTTCGCGTGCAGTACTCGCTAGTGCGTGCGTCGAGACAATGTGTGGCGGGCGGTGCCGACGAATTCAGCCAACATCGGCGACTTGTCATCTCGGCGCCAAGCGATTGCCGTCTCGATGTTGCTCTGAATTTGCGCGCTGCCGCGGGAACGAGCGCTACTCCCGCATTCGCGGCCACCATGCCGAGGATCATGGCATCAAGCCGGCTGACGCCGATCGCAATGTGGTCGATCGTGCACTGTCGCTCCAATCGGCGGTCGGATCATTCCAGTGCTGCATCTCTAAAAAACTCGCGCGTCAGGCGGGCAATCTCATCGGGCACCTCCAGCGTCGCGAAGTGATCCGCGTCCAGGAGATGCACTTGCGCCTGCGGCGCGTCCCGAAGGTACGCGACGGCGCCAGGCGTGGTAAAGAATTCGTCGTGACTGCCCCAGAGCACCAGCACAGGACAACGCATCTGCCGCAGCTGCGCTTGCCACGCGGAGTAGTGCTCGAGGTTGGTACGGTAGTCGTACCACAGGTCGTTGCGCGCCTCGATGACACCCGGGCGGCGTGCCGACGTCATGTTGAGCAGCACGAACTCCGGTGCCACGCGGCTTGGATACTCCCAGCCAGCGGACTTAGGGAAGGGCAGAGCGTTCGTGTACTCGCGGCGGCGACGATCGATTTGCGCATTGCGCGTCCGCCAATGACGGCGCAGCTCGCCGTTCGCATCTTGCGCGGCGGGGAAGCCATCCAGATGAATGACGCCGTTCTGAACGATGAGCGCGGTGACCGCATCCGGCGCCGCGCTGATGAGCCTGAATCCGATCGGCACACCATAATCCTGCATGAACAGCGCGTAACGGCGTACGTCCTTGGCGTCGAGGAACTTGCGAACCGTGTCGGCGAGGTTGTCGAACGTGTAAGCGTACTTGGCACGATCGGCAGGCTCGGAGAATCCGAAAGAGGGATAGTCAGGCGCGAGTACATGGAATGCACCCGTCGCCGCCAGGCTGTGCATGACCTGTGCGTATTGCATCGATGACCCGGGGTTACCGTGCAGGAAAACGATGGTCGTCGCATCACGCCGGCCACCCTCCCGGTAGAAGAGCTCGACCCCATCAACGGTGAGCCAGCCAGTGCTCAGTGAGCCCGCGCCTGCTTGCGCGTCGAATACCATAACGATCGTCAGGAGTACCGAGCTCAGCAGTCGTTTCATCGCAGTTCCTCGCCGTGCGTCGCCTAGGCAGGCCATTCAGCATTTGAGCGCGACGAGCGCGCCGTCGACAAACAAACTTTGCTTGTCTTCAGGCTAAAATTCCTAGGCCGACGCGATCAAGTCGGGCGAGCCATCGAGGTACTGGATGTCGCTGCCATTCCGCAAGCTGCCACTGAGCGGCTTGCGAGCATTCGAGGCCGCTGCGCGGCATCTGAGCTTCGCGGCCGCTGCGCACGAGCTCGGCGTGACCCCGGCCGCCATCAGTTATCAGATCAAGACACTCGAGGATCGAATTGGCCGGCAGCTGTTCGTGCGACGCAACCGTGCAGTGTCTTTATCGAGTGCCGGCGAGAAGCTGGCAGCCCCGCTGACGGATCTGTTTTCGCAGATCGCCCGGCTGATGGCCGAGGTCTCCATGCGAGGCGGCGTCGCGACGCTCGAAGTGACGGCAATGCCCTCGTTCGCCGCGAAGTGGCTCGCGCCGAGACTTGCGCGATTCGGCATGGCACATCCCGAGTGCCGGATCAGAGTCGTCGCAAGCGACGAGCTGGCGGGCTTCGATCACACCAGCTCGGACGTCGGCCTGCGGTACGGTCCGGGTGGTTACAAGGGGTTGCATGCAGAGAAGCTGATGGACGTGACCGCTTTTCCCGTATGCAGCCGCGCCTTCATGCAGGAGCACGCAAAGCGTTGGCGTTCTCCGGCCGACTTGGCATGCGCGCCGCTGTTGCACGATGAGACCTCGTTGATCAGGCCGGGGCTACCGAACTGGGGGCTGTGGTTCGAATTCGTGGGCGTGCGCAACCCGGATGCAAACCGCGGTCCAGTGTTCGACAGCGCCCACCTGGCGATCGAGGCAGCATTGGCGGGACAGGGTGTCGCGCTCGCCTTGGGACCGCTCGTGCAACACGATCTGAAAACACGTCGGCTTGTGCGGCTGTTCGAGGCGGAATTGCCCAGCGCCTTCTCATTCTGGTTCGTTTGCCGGCCCAGTCGTGTGAAGGATCCGAGAGTCGCGCAGTTCCGCGACTGGCTGCACAGCGAAATCTGATAGCGGTGCTCGGGGTTCTCGAGCCCGCCCACCTCCTCAGAGGATCTGATCGAACTCGATCACGTTGCCATCCGGGTCGCGTACGAAGCACACCTTGCGTCGGCCGTGCCCGAAGACACTTGGGCCCTCGGTAATGCGAATCCCCTGCCGCGCGAGCCAGCAAACCAGCTCGTCCAGATCGTCGACGATGAACGCAGCGTGTGTGTAGCCCGGCCACTTGTCAGGAAGGTCGAGCAGCACATTCTTTCCGTCTGGAGGTGTGCGGCCGTTGCAAATGAGATTGATGCGTGCTCCAGCCGCGTTAACCAGCCCGCAGGACTTGCCGCTGGACGACTCCTCATGCGGGTCGAGCTCGAATCCAAGCCTCGTGTAGAACGCTTCGGCGATCGCGCGGTCGGTGACGCGAATGCCTACGTGATCGATCTGAGTCAGTTTGAACACGAGCGCCTCCGCTATCCCGGGCGGGCGTTATCCAGGATGCCCGCATAGGCCGCGCGATGATCGTCGTCGAATCCGGGCGCTCCGCGCTTGATCAGCAATTCGCGCCGCGGCGGGTTCAGATAGACGATCGCTCGGTCGCTCGGTCCCTCGTACCACCTGATGTTGAACGCACACAGCTTGGGGAAGAAGTACACGCTCGCGTAGTGCTCGAGGTGATCGACGATCCACCAAGCGAGTGGCTGCCAGCGACCGGCCGCATTGAAGTAGTCCAGGTACCCTGGCAGCACGATCGTTGCGGTCGCACCGATATGGCCGGCGGCATCGTGACGGTCCCAAATGTGCTCTGCATAGTTCGACTCGTTGTCGACGCACCACGAGTCGGTCTCGCCGGCTTTGTAGCGCTCGTGGCAGAACGCATTCAGAGTCGGTGATCGATATGCGCTGCGGATGCAGACCTGGCCGAACTGCGTGCGCAGTGGCTCGAGCACGAGCTGGCACAGCTTGCTGCCGGCCGCGATCGCGAGCTCCGGATCTTCTGGGATGTTCGCCACACCATAGAAATTGCTTACCTCGCTGTACAGCATCTCGCGCATGAAGAAGTTCTTGGAGAGGCGCACGCGGCCGAGCTCGGTGAGCTCCGCGAGCGATCTGATGGCTGCCATGCTTCCTGTCGGCTCCCGTGTTGGGCATGCAGCGGGATTTCACTGCTACCGCGGCCCGACTCGCAACGAAAAAAATCTTGAGATTCGGTGAGGCGTGTTGATGCGAACAGCGTGGCGGCGAATGCAGCGAATCGCTGCTGCGCGCGATTGACCGGTTGCAGCGCGGAGAGCAGCGGCCGCGCTTTTTCGTGCAGCCACGCACTCCACATGCATTGCGGAAAATCGATGCGCAAGAATTCTTGTTCTTGGCCAAATAATACTTGGTTGATGCTTGGCATGCTTCGCCTTGAGGATACAGGCAGCACCGAAGAGCACGGCGGGCCACGAGGCCCGCCGTAGTTTTGTCGATAAGTTCCATGGGGGGAAGCGGGGGCCGTGCAGTCCTCATGAAGACGTGCAGCTCTGCCCCATGCAGCTCGCGGAGGAAAGATCATGATCGCGAGATTTCCGGGATGTCGGCATGATGCGCCAGGAGAGCGGCGCATGAACCAGCGGGTGCCAATCCGTGGGCGTGCTGTCTTGAAGACTAAACGGGGTGTCCTGACTGCACAGACAGTCGATATCTCCGCTTTTGGGGTCTGCCTGACGCTGCCCCACGCGCTGGACGTGGGAAGCTGCTGTCAATTCGAATTGAAGATTCACGGAGATCCGACGCGCAAGATTTCAGCAGTCGGTCAAGTGTGCTTTTGTCTTCATGAAAAGGACGGCTATCGAGTCGGCTTGAAGTGCCCGCTTGGCGAGTTCATCGGGTAAGGCTCGCACGCCACGCTTGCTGAACCGCGCCTGCTGTTAGGTCTGCTTCTCAACAATCCGCAACGTTGATCGCGAGTCCTCCCTTCGAGGTCTCCTTATATTTTGATTGCATGTCGGCGCCGGTCTGGCGCATCGTCTCGATGACCTCATCAAGCGAAACGCGGTGACTGCCATCGCCCTGCAGAGCCAGGGACGCAGCAGCAATGGCCTTGTTGGCAGCGATCGCGTTGCGCTCGATGCAAGGTATCTGCACGAGACCGCCGACTGGATCGCAAGTCATGCCGAGATGGTGCTCGATGGCGATCTCGGCTGCATTTTCGACCTGGCCAGGTGTTGCGCCCAAAACTGCAGCCAATCCAGCCGCGGCCATGGCCGCTGCAGAGCCCACTTCTCCCTGGCATCCTGCCTCGGCACCGGAGATCGATGCATTGCGTTTGATGAGCGCGCCGATTGCGGTCGCAGTCAACAGAAAGCAACGTGCGCGTTGATCGGAATACTCCTCGCAGAATTCGCGGAAGTAACGTAGCACTGCGGGAACGACGCCGGCTGCGCCATTGGTCGGCGCTGTCACGACGCGCCCGCCGGCAGCGTTCTCTTCGTTGACAGCGATCGCGAACATCGAAACCCAGTCCATCACCTCGTGTGGTCGCTGGAATCGCGCGTCGCGATTGGCAAGCTTCTCGTGTAGCGCTTTGGCGCGACGTCTGACCTTCAGGTGTCCGGGAAGCACTCCTGCGGTGCGTAGACCGCGTTCAATACAGGAGAACATCGCATCACGAATGAGATCCAGCTCAGCGTCCAGGCTTGCGCACGAACGCGATGCCTGCTCATTGGCGCGTTGCACCTCGGCGATCGAGAGTCGCTCACGCTCACAGGTGCTGAGTAGCTCTGCAGCGGTGCTGAACGGATATGCGGCGCGCACGTCACGCGCCACGGTGACTTCGCCCTCGGTCGCTACGAAGCCGCCGCCGATCGAATAGCAGATGCGCTCTTGTACGATGGACCCATCGGCAGCGATCGCCCGAAAACGCATGCCGTTGGAATGCATCGGCAGCAGCTCGGTGCGATTGAAGACCAGATCGGCCGACGGATCGAATGTTACGGTCCGGCCGTTACCCAGTTGCAGCATTCCGATCGCCTTGAGCTGATCGACGTACGTTGTGACTCGCTCGGGATCCACCGTGGCAGGAGCGTGTCCGAGCAGTCCCAAGCAGATCGCGCGATCAGACCCGTGTCCGTGGCCAGTCCAGGCGAGAGATCCAAACAGCTCGACGCGTATGCGCGCTGCCCGGCCGTCCAGCACGTCGCGAAACCCCCTTGCCGCTACCATCGGTCCCACCGTATGTGAGCTGGATGGACCGATACCTATCTTGAAAAGCTCCAAAGCGCTGATCATCTCGCAGCTTCCATTTCGAAAGCGAAGGGGCAAATGCTATGGCGAAGCGGTGGTCGACCAACCGTCCGTAGACGTCGGTTTGATGGCATGGTCCCAGAGCGCTTCGAGCAGCTCCCGACGCCGGTTCTCGTCCCGCTGCTGCTGAGCGCGATTGGGGAACAGCTGCGCGAGATTTTTCTCTCGACGCTCGCTCGTATCGTAACGCTCCAAAGCACTCTTGTAGGTGATGCTGACGCGCAGGTCCCAGCGCTGCGATTCCGGAGCATAGTTGTGCGGCTCGTGCACTTTGATGTCCAGAATGTGCCCCTGCTTCATCTCGAGGACCATGATCGGCCAATGACTGCGCTTGTAGAGCTGCATCCACTCATCCTTGTAGCCCCACTTGATGCGATAGTAGTACTCGACCGTGTAGGGCCGGTCGCCCTGGCCGGTCGGCGCATCGGCGCGAATGCACAAGCTGGTCATCGTCAACAAGGCCAACAGAATCAGCCGCAGTTGCATCGCACACTCCTTCTCGTGGTTCTGGCATGCTGTCGTACGTAGACTGTTCAGCGGGCCGAATCCCCCAGAGCTGCGAGCAAAATTTCGCATCCTGTGCCGCGGCAGCACAGCACCCCTTTCCAAGGGCTCGCGCCAGTCGCATGATTCTGCGATGAGGCAGATTGCGAATTGCTGGGCGGATCGCGACTTCAGATGAATGCCCCGTCAGCAAGCGAGCGTGCAGCGCGGCGGCCAAGCGCTATCGAGACCGCGTTCCTGCGGTACGAGCAGGCGATCAAGCGTGTCATTGCACGTATCACCGGCACGCGCACCGACGTGGACGATCTCGCGCAGGAATTGTTTCTGCGCACTGTTGCAGCAGAGGCGGCGCGTCCTATCGAGAATCCGAAAGCGTATCTGTTCGAGGCGGCTCGCAACATGGCTCGCACCGAGCGCAGTACCAGAACGCGTCGCGTACTCGAGGTGATAGACGAGTCGATTGAAGCTGATATCGCCGGCCAGGATCTCTCTGCAGAAGCGGTGGTGATGGGGCGGGAACGTTACGCGATGTTCTGCGAGAGCGTCGCGCTGCTGCCCGCACAGTGCCGCAGAGTGTTTCTCATGCGCAAGGCATACGACATGTCCCACAAGGAGATCGCCGCTTCGTTAGGGATTTCGGAGAGCACGGTCGAAAAGCACATAGGAACTGCTCTCGCGCGTTGCTCTGCCTACATCCAGCTGCACGAGGCCGGTAAGGAGCCGGTTCGCCGGCTGCAGTTGCTGGTCGACAGGTGAATCTATGACCGAACACGGAGCCAAGTGGAACATCAGCGCAGTCGAGATCGAGGCCGCGGCGTGGATTGCGCAAATCGACGGCGGGCGTTTCTCCGATGCCGACAAGGCCGCCTTGCGCGAATGGTGTGCGCGCAGTGAGGCGCATCGAGAGGCGTTGCGGCGGCAAGGCGCAATCTGGTCGGAGCTCGACAGTCTTGCGGCACTACCAGCGCAATTGGCTGCGCAGGGACCACAGAGCGCCGATCGTTCTCATCTGCGCTGGCGGCCGTTTTGGGTCGCTCATGCTGCGCTGGCAGTGCTGATTGTCGCGGTACTCGTTACCTGGATCGGTGTACCGAGCGTTGATCGTGTCGAGCCCTCCGTCCAAATTTATGCTACGCGCGTCGGTGAGCTCAGGACGATTGTGCTGAACGATCAGTCCACGGTGCGGCTCAACACCAACAGCCTGGTGGAGGTCGACTATCGGCCGAACGAGCGGCGGATCCGCCTGGTCAAGGGCGAAGCGCTGTTCGACGTCGCAAAAGATCCGCGGCGACGCTTTGTCGTGCATGCTTCCGAGAACACGGTGCGTGCGGTAGGAACTCGCTTCTCGGTGCGACTGCTGCGCGATCGATTCGAAGTAGTCGTCAGTGAGGGCGTAGTCGAGCTCACCCGGACGATTCCCGGCAGTGGTCAGCCGCTCCAATCCGCCGTGGTCTCGCGCCTCGAGCCTCGTCAGGCCGCATACCTGGATGCGGAGAGTGCGGCCACTGTCAGCATCGAAACGCTGGACGTCGGCGAGATTGCGCGACACCTGTCCTGGACGAGCGGCGTGCTCGAGTTCGATGGCGAGCCGCTCGAGGACGTCATCGCGGAAGTCAGTCGTTACACGTCCCTGCAGATCGAGATCAACGATCCCTCGCTACGCGAACTGCCAGTCGCCGGCCGCTTCCGCGTCGGCGATACCCAGGCGCTGTTCGACGTCATCGAAGCCGGCTTCGGTGCGAGCATCGTCCGCGAGGGCAATGTAGTCACCATTACGGGCAACGCAGGATAGAAAATTCTGCGCTCCTATGGGGGAAGGAGCGATGTGTGCAGTCCTCACCAGTACTTGCAGATCAGCGGCCAACCGTGGCTTCGGATGCTGCAAAGTCGTGAGGACGAGGATGCTGTGGTTGACAGTATTGCTCGGCCTGCTGACACCGCATCTGGTGTCGGGAGCTGACACGGTTCAGTTCAGGGTCGAGCCGTCGACTGCTGACGTGGTGCTCCGGCAGATCGCGCAACAGTCGGACAAGCAGATTCTGTTTCCTCTCGATCAGGTCAGATCGATCAAAGCCAACGGCGTGATCGGCGAGTACACGGTCACGAGAGCGCTCGAACTCGCTCTCGCAGGCACCGGGTTGCGTGCAGTGCTACGCGACAGCGGAGCGATCGCTGTCTCGCTCGAGCGCGAACCTGAACGCACGGGGAGACAGAGCATGAAGCGGGGATTCTGGGCAGCGCTCATCGGTACGCTCGCGTCGTGGACCACGGCGGAGGCGCAGGATCAGCCGCCCGTCGAGGAGAGTCTGGAAACGATCATCGTGACCGGCTCGCTGATCAAGCGCGAAGTCGACGACAGCTCGCAGCTCGTGATCACGATCGACAACGAAGAGCTGGTCCGCCGCGGCACGACCAATGCCGTGGATGTTCTGGAGGCCGTCTCGCAGCATCAGCCGATTGCCACTTCGTCGGACGGCGCGCGCTCGGGCGGACTGACGAATCTCGCCAACCTGCGCAGTCTTGGGCCCGAGAATACGCTGGTGCTGGTCAATGGCAAGCGCGTCGTCAACAACCCGATTTTCGACAACGGCGTCGACCTCAACACCATACCCACTGCGCTGCTCGAGACTGTCGACGTGCTCGCGGACGGAGCGTCCTCGATCTACGGCTCCGATGCAGTCGCCGGCGTCATCAATTTTCGCATGCGCAACGATCTACAAGGGGTACAGTACCTGGCGCATCGACTGGCGCCCGAGCAGCCCGGCGGTGAATTGACATTGGCCTCGATCGGCGGCGGCATCGGCTCGCTGAGCGAGGACAATTGGAACTTGATGGCTGGGGTCACCTGGCGCGAGCGCGAAGCCATCAATGCCGGCGATCGGCCGTTCCCCGATTATTCAGTCGTACCCAATCCGCGCGGCGGCAATGCCACGCTCTTTCAAGTCCAGCCGTTTCCGGCAAACGCAATCCAGAACGGCGTAGTGCGCAATCCCTACGCATGCGATGGACCGGTCTACGCACCGCTCGCAACGGGCGGCTGTGGGTTTCTCGCGGACCGAGCTCATCTGATCGACCTGGCGAATCCGGAAGAGCAGAAGTCGGCATACGCTCGCGCGACGGGCCAATTCGCCAACCAGCGCCTTGCGCTGGAATATCTGTGGGCGGAGTCGAGCGTCATCTCCGCGATTACGCCCACGGATCTCTTCAATTTCACGATGCCCAATACCAATCCGTATTACCCCGGGTTGGGCATCACACCGGCGATTGACGGGTTCGACGTCACGCGGCCGATCACTGTCACCACCCGCTTTACTCCGGCGGGGCGCCGCACGACTGAGAGCTTCAGCAAGACCGATCGTGTGCTCGCTCAGCTCGAGGGCGAGGTCCTCGGTACGACCTACGAGATCTGGGGACTGCGCTCTGAAGCAACGACTCGACTCAGAGCGCTGGACGGGGCGATCTTGCGCAGCGCTGCGGTCGATGGACTTGCGGGTAGCAACGGCGCTCCCTTCATCAACCCCTTCGGACCACAATCGCCGGAGGCGCAAGCATATCTCGACCGGATCAAGTTTCGAGGCACGCTTGCAGTCGGAACTGGCAGGCTGCAGATGGCCGGCCTCACACTCAGCCGACCGTTGTTCGATCTGCCAGCAGGATCGCTCTCAGCAGCGCTGGCGTTCGAGCACGGCGAGGAGGAGATGACGTACACCCGTGATCCGATCAACGCGCTGCTGGTGGGTGTTGTCACCGGCAACGGCGTCGCCGCCGCGGGCGATCGCAAACGCGACTCCATCACTGCGGAGTTTCTGGTGCCGATCACTGCAACACTACAGGCGGACCTCTCGGCGCGTGCAGACGAGTACAGCGATTTCGGCCACACGATCAACCCGAAGGTCATGCTGACTTACGATGTGCTGCCGAGCCTGAGTCTGCACGGCTCGTACAACCAGGGCTTCCGCGCACCGCCTCTGCCGCAGTTGTTCGCTCCGCAGTCACTGGGAGTGGCTGGCGGATTCCGTAACGATCCGCTGCTGTGCCCGGGTGGCGTGCCGAATGTCGCCGCCGGAGCCATCGCCGCCCGCGATTGCGGCGTCGTCTTCCACGCGCTCACCGGCGGCAACTCGCAGCTGCAGCCGCAAGAGTCAGATGCCTGGGCCGCAGGATTCGATCTGCGCCTCGATTCGCAGACGCTTGGTTATGGCACGGTTGGGGTCGACTATTGGAACTACGAGCTGCGCAGCGCGATCGGCACGGTTTCGGCGAATGCCATCTTCGCGAACCCAACGCAGTTCTCCAGCTACCTCGTTCGCTGCAGCGAGGCCGATCCATTCTTCCGGGATCTCAGCACCCAGTGTCGGTTCCCTGGTGGAACGGGCGATGCGCTCGCCTACATCTCATCGATCAACGCAAATGTCGGCACGACGAAAACCAGTGGCATCGATCTTGACCTGAGCTGGTTGATGGAGTTCGGCGTCGGCACCTTCTCCTTGCAGTATCGCGGCACGTATGTGACTGAGTACGATTTCCAGCGCTTGCCCGGCGATCCCTTCCGCAGCCGCGCGGGCAGGTTCGTCGATGGCGCCCCAGCGCTCGATTACAGCCACTATCTGAATCTGGGCTGGACGCGGGGAGCTTGGAGCTTCGGCATGCAGAACCGCTGGCGGGCAGGTTACGAAGATTGCAACCTGGAGTGTGGCATAGCGGCTGAGTTCGCAGACCACGAGGTAGACGCGTATTCACTGTGGAACGCAACCACCACGTACAAGTTGAGCGATGCCCTCGCAATTACGCTGCACGTGGAGAATATCTTCGACGAGGTCCCGCCATTTACCAATGGCAATAACAGCAACTGCACCGGCTGCGACCTGCGCTTCGTCGACGTGACCGGCCGTGCGTTCGGTATCACAGTTACCGGTCAGCTCGGCCGTAATTCGGATTGAGGAGCGTACGGATGCGCAGCATGAAGGAAATTGGCCTGCGGGGCGCCGCACGGTTCGTTGGATTCATTTTCATCGCCTTCGTCGCAGGACTTGCGGCACAGCATGTGCTGCAGGAAGTGCTGGCAAGCGAGGCAGATTCCAGGGCCCCCGAAGGCTGGCTGCTGTCGGCGCCGAACGATATGGAGCGTTTTCGGCGCCTTCAGCAGCAGCTGGGCGGCTTCGACCAGACCATGTGGGAGGTCGGACAGCGATTTGAGCGCATGCACGAAGCCTTACAGCGGCGGAATTTCCAGCTCGCCGAATACCACTGGGAGAAGATCGGCAAAACGATCCGCAATGGCATCGTCAGACGACCCAACAGGGCGGCCAACGCAGAGGCGATGCTGCTGGGTGCGAACTTCAAATCGATCGGTGCGGAGCTCGCGAAGCACGACTATGGCGCTGCTGCTGCGGCTTTCGAGCGTGCCAGGGATGTGTGTGTGGCCTGCCATCACGCCGAGAAAGTCGCTTGGGTCAATGACCAGGGATTGCTCGAGTTGAGCCTCACGCCTGCACGCGCAAGTGCCAAGTGAGACGGCCCCGGATGCAGCAGTTGCAAGCGAAGGAGAACTTCCAATGTTGAGCAAACGCAAGATATGGATTGGTGCAGGCGTCGCTGCCGCGGCCGCAGGCATGCTGGTTGGCCATTACACATTGGATGCCAGGCTTCCGGCGCCGATGCCAAGCGCCCACGGCGAAAGCGGCGAGTCCGGTGAGTCAGGTGAGAGTGGCGAGTCCGGCGAAAGCGGCGAGTCCGGCGAGTCAGGTGAAAGCGGCGAGTCCGGCGAATCGGGCAAGCCCGGGCCGCCTGCCACACCGCCTGGCTCAGCATCTGCAAGCGGTCAGGCGCACGTTCAGGCGCAGGTCATGGGTAGCAGCGAAGCGATGCGCAACGATTTTCCCGGAGAAAGCTTCGATGAGGTGCTGAAAAGGGTCCTGTCAGGCAGCCATAACGGACTTGGGATCTCACGCATGCGCGAGTCGGGCGGAGCCTATAGCTTCTCAGTGCCAGCATTGAACGCGGCTCAGGTTCGAGCAGCGCTCAGCGGCAACACACTGCGCTACGAGAACCACTTTGCAATCCACTTCACACGCGGCGGTGAGTATCGCGGCTGGTCGCTGACTTGGGTGGCCACGCCGGTCGAGCGCTGTCCCTCGAAGGAGGGGCCACGCCATGGAGTGGTCGAAGACGAATGTTGGTTGGCTCAGGCGAATCATTTGCAGGGCACATGGTCTCTGCAGGGCGACCTGCTATGCCTGAACCCGCCGCCGGCCGGTGTTACCGGCGGTGAACGCTGTGTGCGATCTGCGCTCATGCTCGACACCATCATCCTGTTCGCGCCGGACGGATCAATGATCGGCAAGGGCAGCGACTTGCGACCAGGTGTCGATATCGGGCGTAAACGAGCCGGCTGAGTCGGGGCCGGCCGAGTGATTCATTGCATCGGCGATGTGCTCGATGAAAGCGAACTCGACCGCATCCTTGGGCTCATCGAACGTGGCACGTTCGTGGACGGCCGCACTACGGCACGCTGGTCTGCCCGGCTCGTCAAGAACAATGAGCAGCTCTCACCCGCTTGCGCCGTCCACGGCGAGATCATCGAGCGGGTCAGCACGAAGGTCCTCGATAACCAGACTTTCAAGATGGCAGCGTTACCTCGCAAGCTGCGCGGGCCGTTGATCTCCCGAACCGACGCCAGCATGGGCTATGGATGCCACGTTGACGATGCGATCGCTGGGGACCCTCCTACGCGGGCAGATCTGTCCTATACGTTATTCCTCTCTGCACCCAGTGATTACGACGGCGGTGAGCTCGTTCTGGAAGACACGCTCGGCGAGCACAGCTTCAAGCTGGCGGCCGGCTCGCTCGTGCTGTATCCATCCACGTATCTGCACCGCGTAGAAACTGTGCGCACTGGCCGTCGCTTGGTCGCTGCCGGCTGGGTTCAGAGCCTGTGTCGCGCAGCAGCGCACCGCGAAATCCTGTTCGATCTGCAGCGAGCGCTCCGCGAAGAATTCGACGTGCGAGGCAAGACGACGCAGTTTGATCTGCTCAGCAAGACCTACTCGAATCTGCTCCGCGAATTCGCGGAGCTATGAGCGCCCGGGCCGGCACTCGTCAGCGCGGTACTGCAGCAGCCATCAAGCTAGACACGTCACGGACGTTCTCCAGGTTGACGATCTGGTGTTCCAGCGTTTCGATTTGATCCTTCGACAGGACCTGCGAGCCGCTCCGACTGAGCCAGGCGCCCCACGTGTCGCGAGGGAAGGGGGCTTGAAAGTGCTGGGTCTCCATCTTGATGCGACGGCCGGTGGTCGTAACGATCTCGAGCCGGCAGTAGCGCGTGGAGGCGTGGCCCTCTTCGAACGTGACAAACACACGCTGCATATACGGGCGCAGCATCGGGTCATTGACGACGGACCGATCGGCGTCGATCGCCACCCACTTGGGATCGGGGTCACTCCCGAACAGCAGCAGGAGCGTCAAGGCATACGGCAGCGACCCGCCCGAATCCACCGCCTTTCGGAACGGTCCCTGAGAGGCGACGATATCGCGGCGCGCCTGGGCGTAGTGCGCAAACGGCAGCACGACGTCGATGCGTTCGATTTCGTCGGCCTCGATGGGCTCCTCACGCAGGATATCCTCAACCATGAAGAGCGGAACCGCGTTGCCGCCGGTGCCGTGGAAGCGCTTCGGCTCCGAGTTCATGATTTCCCAGTTGGTGCCGAGTGCTTTGACGAGTGCCGGCAATGTCTGCGGCACCGAACCGAAGAACGAGCGGTAGAAGCCGTACTCTCCCTCGATCGTGGTGCGCACGTAGGGCGCACCGCCGGCGCCGGCGAGCTGCGCCGCGAGCACACCATTGCTGGCGACGTAGCTGTAGTAGTGAGTCATCATGGAGCCTTCGGCGACGCCCATCTGTACATTCGCGGCGTACGCGATGGCATGCGCGAGCTCGGGTTCGCGAAGCTTCAGCAGGTGCGCAGCAGCGGTGACCGGTCCGAACGTGCCGTACACGTTGGTAGGGCGCCGCGGTAAAGCCGTTTCCCACGAATGTGCGGCCCGAGCCAGCTTGCCCATGACCTCATAGCCCAGTACGCATGCGAGGATGAACTCGCGTCCTGAGCAGTGCTGTGCTTCCCCGAGCGCCAGCGCAGCGGGCAGCGTGACGGGTCCGGCATGAATGGTGGATGGCCAAAGTACATCATCCAGCCCGAAATCACCGCGCATCAGGCTGCAGTTCGCGAACGCAGCGTCGACGGGCGACAGCCGGTAGCGGCGGCCGATCACCGAGGCACTGCCATGCGCGGGACGGCTCAGAAAAGGCGCAACTGCGTCCAGCTGGCGTGCCGACGTGCCGAGCGAGCCTTCAAAGGCACGCCCGAAGGAGAATACGAGCAGCTCCTTGGTTTTTTCGATGACGCTCGCGGGCAAGTCTTCAAAGCGAGCTCTTGCGAGGAATGCAGCGACCGCTTCGCTGATCGTCGGCGGACCGGTACGAGCTGCAAGGGCGTTTTCCCGAGTTGCTACCGGGGCGGCGGTCGCGAGTCGCCACGCGCTGGCGAACAGAGCGGCGGCCGCCGGTGCGCCCAGCAGTTTGAGTAGAGAACGACGGTCCACGTTGAGTCCCCCACTCATTGGGTCGAAAGGGCCTGGCGGCGATGTGAGCCGGGGCGCAGACGTGCGATGAAGCGGCTCACGTCAGGTACGTGCTCGAGATCCGCGATGTCCTGCTCAATCGCCAGGACGGCTTTGGTGCCGAGCAAGCGTCCGCCATCCTCCTGCAGCCAGGCCCGCCATTCCGAGCGGGGGAACGGGAACATGAATCCGTCCAGCGTCGCCACATGTCGCTGACCAGCGCGCGTGACCACCTCGACGCGACAGTAGCGTCCCGTGCGGTCTTCGAACACGAACTCGATGGTGCTGGCGAGCGTGAGAGCCGCTGGATTGCGGATCTCAGTCATCGTGTATTGTTCCTCCGCCACGCGGCCGTCCATGAGCGCACGTGCGAGCGCGTAGGGGAGCGAAGAGTATGCTGCCATCGCAGTCTGGAACGGACCGCGGGTGAAGTTCTCCTTGCGCGCTGCACTGCCTTGCGGCAGGGCAACGCGCACGCTCGCAATCTGACTTGCTTTGAGTCGATGCTCGCGCATCAGCGCGAGCAGCAGCTCGATCGCAACGGTGTTCGCCCCGGTGCCATGGTGACGTTTGTATTCGGCTCTGAGGATGTCCCAATCCGCGCCGAGACTCGCGACGGCTTGCGGCAGGCCGGCGGGTACGCTGCCAAAGAAGGAGGCGTAAAGCCCGAGATTGCCTTCCAAAGTGTAACGACTGTTCGGCGTGCCGCCCGCCCGTGCGAGCTGCGCGGCGAGGACGCCATTGCGGCTGAAAAAGCCGTAAAAGTGATCCATCTGGCCACCTTCGGGAACGCCCATACAAAGGTTGGCCGCGTAGCCAAAAGCGTTTGCCATCTGACTGTCATTGAGCTTGAGCAGACGGCCGGCAGCGGTTACCGGGCCATATCCGCCAAAGATCATCGTAGGACGACGTGGTTGAGAGGTTTCCCACACATGGACGTCGGCCCCCAGCTTGCCGAGCACCTCATAGCCCAGTACGACCGACATCAGCAGCTCGCGCCCGGTCGCGCGATGGAGCTGCCCAAGCGCTAACGAAGCCGGCAACGTGACCACGCCGGGATGGACTCCGCCAGGGAACAACAGGTCGTCCAGGAACAGGGCACGCATCATCGTGCCGTTCGCAAAGGCTGCGTCGCTCGGCGAGAGCCTGATGTGCTCTCCAATGACCGTCACACCTTCAGAGCCCTGATCGAGCCGACGCAGCACTGCACGCGCGATGTCAGTTTCGTAGTTGTAGTAGCCCGAGAAAGCTCGTCCCAGGAGGTAGACGATATGGGCCTTGGTCTTCTCAATGACCTCGGGTGGCAAGTCCTCGAATCGTGCGGTACGCACGAACTTCGCAATCACCTCATGCAGTGGGGGCGGGGACTGTGCTTGCTGCGATTCGTCGGGATCGTGTGCTCCGGTCTGCGCCGCACCGGCCGTAGCGCGCTCGGAACGCATCTCGGGTGATTGCGATTCGCTCATGATCCACTCTGTGACGTGCGCTCGATTGGCGTAACTACCTGAAGACACTTCCGACCCAGTCCTCCCCCAGGCAGGCTGGCAAGATTCCCGCGAAATAAGCCAGCCGGTCGCGGATCACAAGCAAGCGCGCAGAAAGTCGCCAGCCCTATGGCGGCAGAGTCATCGCCCGCAGTCCTCAAGAAATTCGTACTGGCCCCAGTCGAGGTTGGCTGATGAGCGACAAGCTTCCTCGCACCGAGTTGTTGGTAGACCCGGTTCTCGTGGACTTCATTGAGCATCGAGCGCTCGCCGGGACCGGCATCGCCGCTGCGCGCTTCTGGTCCGCGCTCGCCGATCTGTTCAAGCGCTTTGCTCCAGAAAATCTCGCGCTCCTGGCCGAGCGAGATTTCATGCAGGAGAGGATAGACAAATGGCATCTAGCGCATCGCGGCTGCCGCATCGATGCGCAGGCCTACTGCAGCTTCCTGCAGGGGCTCGGTTACCTCGTAGCAGAGCCGGCCCCATTCCAGATCACCAGCAGTAACGTCGATGTCGAAGTCGCGGGCATGGCCGGCCCGCAGCTCGTCGTGCCGGCACTGAATCACCGCTTCGTATTGAATGCTGCGAACGCACGCTGGGGCAGTCTGTACGACGCGCTCTACGGCACCGATGCTCTGCCCGGCAGGGCTCGTGGCAGTGGCTACGATCCACAGCGTGGTGCGCATGTTGCGGAGCGCGTCAACCGTTTGCTCGACGAGATCGCGCCTCTCTCTGGTGGGCGCCGCTACGGCGAGGTCACCGGTTGGCGCATTGAGAACGGCAGGCTGTCTCCGGCACTGCTCGATCCGAGCCAATTGTCGGGTTATCGCGGGGATCCGCTGTCGCCCACGGCCATCCTGTTGCGCAACCACGGTCTGGGCATCGAGCTCCTTTTCGATCGCTCGCACCCGGTCGGTAGGGACGATCGCGCGGGCTTGGTCGACGTCGTGCTCGAAGCTGCACTGACCACCATCGTCGACCTGGAAGATTCCATTGCTGCAGTCGATGCTCGAGACAAGGTTGCAGCCTATGCGAGCTGGCTCGGTCTGATGCGCGGTGATCTCGAGACAACATTCGAGAAGGACGGCCGAGCGATCGAGCGCACGCTGCGGGCCGATCGCATCTGGCGCTGCCCGAGCGATGGCGCAACGTTCACGGTTCCGGGTCGATCCCTGCTGCTGGTCCGCAATGTCGGTCACCTGATGACCACGCCAGCCGTGCAGCTGCCCGACGGTCGTGAAGCACCTGAGGGAATTCTCGACGCGACGATTACGGCACTGATCGGCATGCACGACCTGCAGGGACTTGGCCGCTATCGCAACAGCCGTCGAGGCTCCATCTACATCGTGAAGCCGAAGATGCATGGGGCGAAGGAGGCGACCTTTACGAATCGGCTGTTCGATGCGGTCGAGGATGCGCTCGGGCTGGTGCGTCACACGCTGAAGGTAGGTCTCATGGACGAAGAGCGCCGTACGTCCCTGAATCTCGCCGCATGCATTCAGGCGCTGCAGCATCGCATCGTATTCATCAATACCGGCTTTCTCGATCGCACAGGCGACGAGATCCACACATCAATGCAGGCCGGCGCAATGCTGCGCAAGAGTGCAATGAAGTCTGCCAGCTGGTTCAGGGCATACGAAGACCGCAATGTCAGCATCGGGCTGGCGTGTGGCTTCGCGGGCGCAGGTCAGATCGGCAAAGGCATGTGGGCAGCGCCCGATCGCATGGCCGATATGCTCGCGCAGAAGGTCGAGCATCCACGAGCGGGAGCAACGACAGCTTGGGTACCGAGTCCGACGGCAGCCACGCTGCACGCGCTGCACTATCATGCGGTGAATGTTTTCGCTCGTCAGAAGGAACTGTCGAGCCGGCCGGTTGCGCCGCTGGAGCAATTGCTGGAGATCCCGCTGCAGGAAGCGCCGCTGTCGCAGCAGGAGATTGCTCAGGAGCTCGACAACAACGTCCAGGGAATACTCGGCTACGTCGTGCGTTGGGTCGATCAGGGCATCGGCTGTTCCAAGATTCCGGACATTTGCGACATCGGCCTGATGGAAGACCGGGCGACACTGCGCATCTCCTCGCAGCACATTGCAAACTGGCTATTGCACGGCGTGTGTACGCAGCAGCAGGTGGATGCAGCATTGCTGCGCATGGCAGTCAAAGTTGATGCGCAGAATGCCGGTGATCCGCTCTACCGCCCGATGGCTGCGAATCCCGATGCAAGTCTGGCGCTCCAGGCCGCACGTGCGCTGATTCTCGAGGGCATCGCTCAGCCGAACGGCTACACGGAACCGCTTCTGCACCGCTTTCGCGTGCGCCGCAAGGCCGGGCGTGCCCGCTGAGTGGCGCTCGATGCGCTGCGGGTTCACTGGACTCATTGACCACATATTAGTTGACCTCTGATTGGGGGAAGAGGCGTCTCCACGAGTCATCTGAATGACAGCTCGCCAGCCGCCCGACTGCGGATGCTCGCGGCTGAGCAGCTTCAAACAGAACGAGGTCAGACTCGCCGAATGCTGAATACAACGCCGTTGCTATCGCGACGCACGCTGATTGCAGGCGGCAGTGCCGCTTCCTTGCTCTATCTCTGGCCGGCCGCCTTGCAGGCGGCCGAACGCCCTGACGGCACGTCGGCGATGGCACGCCGGCTCGCTGATTACATCTGCACGGTCCGTCTTCGGGACTTCGCGCCGGCCGCCATCGAGCGGGCGAAAGAACACCTGATCTATCATGTCGGGCTCGCGTTTAGTGGCGCACTGACACCGACAGGGCGACAGGCGGTCGAGATCGCCGCGCTGCTCGGGGCGGCTGCCCCGCAAACCAGCACCATCATCGGTCGGTCCGAAAAGACCGGACCGTTGGCAGCGGCGTTTGCCAATGCGTCGTTCATGCGCGCACTTGGCTTCGACGACGTGCACGTGCCTTCGCTCATCCACCCGGGGCTGCTGACGTATCCGGTCGCCCTGGCTGTCGCGGAGCAACGCCATAGCTCGGGCGAAGAGTTGCTCACCGCGGTCATCACTGGCTATGAGGTGATGGGCAAGCTCTTCCTCGAGCAGGATGCGGCGCGCGCTCCGCGGCGATCTTCAATGCCGTTTGGCGCCTTCGGTGGCGCCGCCGCCGCTGCCCGCCTCATGAAGCTCTCTCCGGCACAGACGGCGAACGCAATCGGCTACGCCGCCGATGCGGCCATGGGACTCAAGGAAGGTAACGAACAACAGCCCACGCACTACTATGGATTGGTCGCTCGCAACGCGATCACAGCAGCTGTGGTGGCGCAGGCAGGTGGGGAAACGAGTCCCAGCATCCTTGAGGGCAAGTACGGGTTCTATGCGACGCTGATCGGACGTCAGCCCGAGCCCGATGCGATCGTTGCCTTGCTGGGCAAGGATCCGGAAATCCTGCGCGCGACGCAAAAGCGGTATCCGGGCACGGCGACGAACATCGTTGCCGTACAGTTGGTGCTGGACCTGGTCGACAAAGAGCGACTCTCCGCGTCGAACGTCGCACGCATCGAGTTCCAGCTGCCCAACTGGCGTGCGACCTTCGAAGACTCGACCTCAGTCGGACCCTATCCGAGCCGTACACAGGCGGAGTCCTCGCTTGCGTTCCAGATTGCAATCATCCTGCTGGATGGGCGCATGGACTTCGCGCGCTATGAGCGCTTCAACGATCCGGCGATCCTCGCCGTCACCAAGCGCGTCGCGATAGAGCTCATCCCTCACCGCAGCGTGCGCTATGCGCGCGTGCGCATCACGACGACGGACGGGCGTTCTTTTGAACGAGAGGGCGAGGACTATGTGTTCCCGCCGCTGGATGCGGTCCAGTGGCTGGCGAAAGACGGCGCGAAATTCCTGCCTCTTGGCAAGCTCGAGCGCTTCGCGCACCTGGTCCGGCGGCTCGAGTCGCTAGCGGATGCGGCCGAGCTCATGGCGCTGCTGGCGCCGAGCGGGCGCGAGCTCAAAGCAGTGGGCGCGCAGCGCTGAACTGGGTCACAAAGCAACGCGCTTGATCCAGCGCGAGCGGCGAGGGCAGAGATTTGATGAACAGACTCATCGGGGCCGGGCTGTCGGTCGCGGCCGCATTCGCGATTGCCGGAATCGCACTCAATCGCGGCGAGCCGATCAACGCACTGTGGATCCTGGCAGCCTCGGTTTGCATGTATGCGCTCGGCTATCGCTTTTACTCCGCATGGATAACCGCGAAGGTGCTCGCGGTGGATGCTACGCGCGCAACACCGGCGGAACGTCTCGAGAACGGTCGCGACTTCGTGCCTACGGCCAAGTGGGTCGTCTTCGGTCATCACTTCGCTGCGATCGCGGGCCCGGGTCCGCTGGTGGGTCCCACGCTCGCTGCTCAATTCGGCTATCTGCCGGGCACGCTGTGGATCATGGTCGGTGCCGTGATCGGCGGCTGCGTGCAGGACATGGTGGTGCTCTTTCTCTCGACCCGTCGCAATGGACGAACGCTCAGTCAGATGGCGCGCGACGAGCTCGGTGCGGTCGGCGGCTTCGCGGCACTGTTCGGAACGCTCGCGATCATGATCATCTTGATCGCCGTGCTCGGGCTCGTGGTCGTCAACGCCATGAAGCACAGTGCATGGGCCAGCTCAACGGTCTTTGCCACGATTCCGATCGCAATGCTGGTCGGGCTGTACATGCGCAGCATTCGTCCCGGCCGCGTCGTCGAGGCATCGGCGCTTGGTCTGGCGCTGCTGCTGCTGGCTGTCGCCGGTGGCGGCTGGATCGATCAGATCCCGCAGCTTCGTACCTGGTTCGATCACGACGGTGCAACACTCGCATGGTTCGTGATGATTTATGGGCTGGGTGCTGCGATCGTGCCCGTGTGGCTGCTGCTGGCACCGCGCGACTATCTCTCCACCTTCCTGAAGCTCGGCACCATCGCGCTGCTCGCGCTTGCGATCCTCATCATGCGCCCGGAGTTGAAGATGCCGGCGCTGACGCAATTCGTCGATGGCAGCGGCCCGATCTTCTCGGGAAGCTTGTTCCCGTTCCTGTTCATCACGATCGCCTGCGGAGCGACTTCCGGATTCCACGCTCTGATCTCGAGCGGCACGACGCCCAGGCTGATTCGCAGCGAGGCGCACATTCGTCTGGTGGGCTATGGATCGATGATGCTCGAGTCGTTCGTCGCCATCATGGCGATCATCGCTGCCGCCCTGCTCGATCCCGGCGTGTACTTCGCGATCAACAGCTCGCTGGCCGCCTTGGGAGGATCCGCGGAGGCCGCGATCGCGACGATCAACGGCTGGGGCTTTCCGGTGAGCATGGAACAGATGGACGCGCTTGCCCGCAGCATGGGGGAGCACACACTATTTGCCCGCACCGGCGGAGCGCCATCGCTCGCGGTGGGTATGGCCAGCATCTTCGGCTCGGCCTTCGGCCAGGCCCTGCTCGCAATCTGGTATCACTTCGCGATCATGTTCGAGGCGGTGTTCATTCTGACCACCGTCGATGCCGGCACGCGCGTCGGCCGGTTCATGGTCCAGGACGCGCTTTCCTACTTGTGGAAGCCGCTCGGCGAAGCCTCTTGGTATCCGTCCGTGGTCCTGTCGAGTGTGCTGGTGGTCGCAGGTTGGGGATATTTCCTATACGTCGGCGTGATCGACCCCTACGGGGGCATCAATATCCTTTGGCCGCTCTTCGGGATTGCCAACCAGATGTTGGCGGGTATCGCGCTGGCGATTTCAACGGCGATCCTGCTGAAGACGGCGCGCGCGCGCTTTGCCTGGGTGACGGGTCTGCCTCTGACATGGCTTGCGATCGTCACGACGACGGGCGCGCTGCAGAAGATGTTCCATGCGGATCCCAAGATCGGCTTTCTTTCCGGCGCGACCGATCTGGCCGTAAAGCTCGCCGCCGGCACACTGACACCGGACAGAGTCGCGGTAGCAGAGAAGCTGATCTTCAATCAGCGGCTCTGTGCGGCACTGACAGGTGTTTTCCTGTGCGTGCTGTGGATCGTGATTCTCGACATGCTGCGCATTGCAGTCAGCGTATGGCGGGGAGACAAGGAGTGGCTACAGCATGAAGTACCGTACTATCGCTCGCGATTCGTGGAGGTGACTCATGATTAGGCGCTTGCGCAAGTGCTGCGCGCTGGTACTGCAAATCTTGCGCGGCGCCGTGGCATCGGATGCTTATGAGCGCTACATCGAGCACTGCAGAAGCGCCGATCCTGCCGTCTCGCCATTGAGCCGTGAGCAGTTCTTCCGTCGCGAACTCTCAGCGCGCTGGGACGGTCCTTGCCGATGTTGCTGAGCTGTCATCGAGACGTTCCAGCCGGGACTCGAGAATGAAGCGCCGCACGGTCCTCAAGTTCATGAGCGCCCCGGCGGTGGCAGCACTCTTCGGCACTGACCTCTGGCAAGCCGCTGCTGCTGCACCATCCGTCACACGCGCCGCGTCGTTAGCCGCGCGCACTGGCCCGCCGGGCCTCACCGAGAAGATCGCCTCATTCGTCAGTCGGACGCGCTTCCACGATCTTCCGCCCCAAGTGGTGGAGAAGACCAAAGAACTCATCGTCTTCTTGCTCGGGCGTGCATTCGAGGGTTCCTCGAGCCGGGCAATGAGCCAGCTCGATGCAGTCGCACCGTCCATGGGACAGCCGCTGCGCGGCCGTGCGACGGTTATCGGCCGCGCCTATCGGCTCGCGCCTTCCGATGCGGCATTCATGAACTGCACGATGATGCGTGGGGATTACGGACAGGATGACCTTTTGTGGCCAGCTGTTATCCATGCGGGTCCCGTCACTCTGCCCGCCGCGTTGGCGCTCGCAGAAGTCCATCGGCTGTCCGGGAAGGAGCTCATCACTGCCTGCGCGCTGGCATACGAGGTCATGGGCAAGCTCGGCAGCGCTGCAAATCCATTGGAGGCCAGACCCATGAGCCGCGGCACGATTGTGTACGGGACGTTCGGACCGGTGATTGCGGCAGCTCGCTTGCTCAAGCTCGGTGAGCAACAGACGACGCATGTACTGGGTTATGCCGTAAACATCGCAATGGGTACCCCGATCATGATGACTCACTATTACAGCTTCCTGCCTCGCAACGGCATCCTTGCGGCGCAGCTGGCAGCAGCCGGAGGAGCCGCGTACTCGCGCACGACGATCGAGGGTGCGCTGGGACTGTACCGCACATTCTTCGGTGAGGTCCCTGCAGCGCTACCGAAGCTCGTGGATACTTTGGGCTCCGATTGGGCAATTCTCAATGCAGAGCCCAAGAAGTATTTCGGCACGGGCAACAACGCGGTGCCGATCGCACTGCTCGACCGGCTGCTGCGCGATCAACCGATGCAGGCCGACCACGTTCGACGCATCGATGCGGTGCTGCCATACGCGCAGTACGATCAGCTCCGGCGCGACGTCATCGCCGCGCAAGGACCGTTCGGTGAGACGTCAGCAGCGTATAGCTCGCTGCCGTACGCCTTGGCCTTGCTCCTCATGTTCGGACCGGACAACGTCGATACCGCAAGATGGTATGCGGCCGATGCGGATCCCTCTATTGTCAATGATGCAGCCGTGAGGCATGTCATGCAGCGCATATTCGTGACATTCGAGGGTGGTCACGAGTCCATGCGATCCGCGCGCCTGGAGATTGCGCTGGCAGACGGACGACATGTTCGCAGAGAGTCGCAGCACTTCGAGATGCCATTCCCCCGTAACGAATGGCACACCTGGCTGCAACGGCGCGGCTCGGCGTTCCTATCGGACGAGCAACTCCAGCGGCTGGAGCGCAGGATCGCGGACTTGGAAAACCTGGGCGATGTCTCGACCTTGATGACCGCGGTTGTACCCGCGAAGCGCGCTATGCGGTGTTGTCTCTGAGTGCGCTCATCGAGGAGACGGCGCTCCGGCAGCTCCTGCTCGTACTCGATCTGGCCGGTACGTTCGTGTTCGCGATCAGCGGGGCAATGCTGGGCATCAGACGTAAGCTCGACATCTTCGGAGTACTTGTGCTGTCCTTTGCTGCGTCCAGCGCCGGAGGAATCGCACGAGATCTGCTGATCGGGTCGGTGCCGCCCGCGGCAATGAACGATTGGCGCTATTGCACGGTCGCGACAGTGGCCGGACTGATGATCTTCTTCTGGCATTCTCCGATCTCTCGGCTCCAGACCCCGATCTTGGTCTTCGACGCGGCGGGCCTCGCGCTGTGTGCTGTCGCGGGCACCACGAAAGCACTGGCCTTTGGGCTGGATCCCCTGATGGCGGCGCTGCTGGGTATGCTGACAGGTATCGGCGGAGGCATCACGCGTGATCTGCTCGTTGCCCGCACGCCCGCTGTGCTACAGCGCGATCTCTATGCTGTTGCCGCGCTTACCGCCGCCACCCTGGTCGTGGTCGGGCATCGGCTTGCTTGGCCGGCAGTACCGACCGCAATCGGTGCGGCGAGTGTTTGCTTGGGGCTTCGGGTGCTTGCAATTCGCCGCGGCTGGAGCTTGCCCGTCGCTCGGCCATGTGCGAGTCGGAATGACGGAGACCAGGTATGAGCGCTGAGTGTGGTGAGCTGGAACATGCTGCAATCCGCGCGCAGGTCGGCGAGGCGCTTGCGCTGGTGAGCGCTATATGGCCGAGCGCATGGCGGTGACTCATGACGGATGCATGTGGCAAGCTGCAGGCCTCCCCTGTCGCAACCCCATTTTTGGGAATGCCCCGGAATCCGCACAAATCTCGCAGCAACGCGCGGCATGGACAACGATAGAAACATAGAGATCTCAGCCAGTGAACCGGCAATTTCGCTGGATCGCAGAGTGTTCGTGCAGAGAGTCATGCGGCGTAGCACCGGGGACGTCCCGCGAAACAGGTGCGACCACTCGCGACACGATGCGACAGCGTGAGACGTCCAAGCCCTCACGCCTCGTGTGCGTGCCCTAACGGGATAGGCGAGCACCGCGTTGAAGCTTGATGACTTCCTGAAGAATCGCCATCAACGCGGCAGCGCTCATGCCAAGCATCAGCACACCGTTCATAGCTTCGAGTGGCCCGAGGAGTTTCCATTTTGCACCCATCACCACGTCGCCATAACCCAGCGAAGTAAAGTTCACCGCAGAGTGATAGATGGCTTGATAGAGGTCGTC